>JAEEGJ010028826.1_pt1 | contig 11007 bp, 9 predicted proteins | sample 8958761 | NCBI WGS metagenome assembly JAEEGJ01 (sample SAMN16246546, study PRJNA631951) | gut metagenome | biome: gut microbiome; feature: rumen; material: RS-attached | host: Bos | place: Iran: Karaj | collected 2018-10
AAATTCACACCGAAAAGGATCATAAATACAGTGATCACCCACTGTACATATACAGAGTAACTTGCAACCGAATCGCCTCTTATGGCAAAACCGCCCGTGCCTGCCGTGCCGAAAGCCAATGTGATCGAATCGAATACAGGACAACCGCCGAAGATCAGCAGCATTGTTTCAATGAATGTCATGGCAGTATATATAAGATAGAGATATCTTGCAGATGCCTTGATCGTCGGAACAAGCTTGCCGACTGGCGGTCCCGGTGATTCAGCTTTCATAAGATTGATCGTGGATCCTCCGCTAAGCGAAACTATTGACAGAAGGAATACAAGTACTCCCATGCCTCCTATCCAATGCGTACCGCTGCGCCAAAACAAGGAAGCATGTGAAAGACTTTCTATATCATTAAGAATGCTCGATCCCGTAGTTGTAAATCCGGATACGGTCTCAAAGCAGGAATCGATATAACTTGGTATCTCTCCCGTTATATAAAAAGGAAGAGCACCTATCGTACTCATTACTATCCAGCTTAGAGCCGTTGTCACACATCCCTCTTTAAGGAAAAGAGTCTTATCTTCCGCTTTCTTAAATCCAAGGATCCACCCGCCTATGGCAGAACCTGCTGCCACAGCCAGATATACAAAGCCTTCCTTTTCTCCGTATATAAGCGCAACAATACAAGGCAGAAGCAGAAAGGCCGCTTCTATCTTCATAATGTGGGCTATTATTATCCTCACCATGGAGTTATTCATATACAATCTCCCAATCCAAGGTCTCTACTGCAAAATATCCTGTATGTCCTTAAAGCCCGTATGCGTCGTTACCACCATAACGGCATCTCCGACTTTGATCTCATCATTTCCTCCGGGGAATATGATGTTGTTGTGTCTGCGGATATATGCAATACGAAGATTATTCTTAAGTTTGAGTTCCGAGAGCTTTTTGCCTGTTACGGCAGTCTCATTCTCAACGATAAATTCTATTGCCTCGGCACGTGAACCGAATATATGGTAAAGCGTCTCAATATTACAATCCATCGAATTCTTTCTGGCCCTGACATATGCAACTATGGCCTCCGAAACGATGTATTTGGGGAATATCACACTTCCCAGATCCAGGTTGTTGACTATGCTTCTGAAATTGTTACGGGCAATTCTTGTGATGACCTTGGCATCGGATACCTGCTTGGCATACATGCTTAATATGATATTCTCTTCATCTATTCCGGTAAGAGGTATGAACGCCTGAGTTGTCTCAAGACCCGCTTCCTTAAGTACCTCTTCATTGGTTCCGTCGTCATTGATGATGACGGCCTTGGGCAGAAGTACGCTCAGAGCCTCACATTTTGCAACATCACGCTCTATAATGCTCACCTGTACACCCGCACGAGAAAGAAGTTCGGCCAGATAGTAGGAATCCTTACCTCCACCTACTATCAGAGTGTCCTTTATCGCTTCCGACTTAAATCCTATCTTGCTTAAGAAGCCTCTTGCATCCTTACGGGTGGCAACGAAACTTATAAGGTCTCCTCCGCGAAGTATAAACATACCGGAGGGAATGAACACTTCACCTTCTCGCTCAACGGCACATATGACCACGTTAGAAGTAACATCACGACCAAGATCCATTACCTTAAGACCGTCAAGCTTATTGCCCTCCGGGATTCTTATCTTGATCATCTCAACCTGGCCGTGAGCAAATGAGCTGACTTCTTCCGCCATCGGAAGTGAAAGGGTTCTTGACATTACCTTGGCCGCCTCATACTCAGGGTTGATTATCATCTCAAGACCCAGCTTATCTTTAAGGAATGCCGCTTCCTTACTGTATTCGGGAGTATGCACTCTGGCTATCGTAACACACTTGCCTTCTCGCTTGGCAACAGTACAGCATAAGAGGTTAAGCTCGTCGGAATCAGTAACGGCAATAAAAAGATCCGCCGTATCGATACCTGCATCGACCTGCACACTGTAACTGGCGCCGTTACCGTTAACACCCATCACATCGTACATATTGGTCACTGCCTGAATCTTGGCTTCGTCCTTGTCTATTATGGTAATATTATGTCCTTCACCCGATAATCTCTCCACAAGTGCAGAACCGACCTTGCCGCATCCGACGATTATGATGCTCATGCCGCCTTTCTGTGTATTCTTATTACCGAACATATCAAAACCTCCGTTTATTTGACAAAGTAATGGCGCGCTATCCATTTAGATAAGCCGTCCAGTCCGGGATATACTATTCTCTCGCTCATATTGAGCTGATCAAGCATATCTCTGACTCTCCATCTTAATTCTTTGGCTATTACATACTTAACCGTGTTGTTGGTACGACGGTCGAGGAACTCTTCTATATCATCCATCTCCATCGGAACGAGCGAGAAGAAGGAATACTGGTTGACTATTCTTGAATTGATTGAAGGCGGCTCAATTATGATCATTGCATTATTGCCCATGTCTTCATCATACTGCTCAAGTTTGCCGGTAATACCGCCGAGCATATCCACGGAAAAGATTGTAGACTGAGTCTTATTGACAACCGCACGGTAATTGTCCGGCAGAAGCGAATACATCTCACCCATATCTATTCGCCATACCATACAGTCATGGTCATCCATTTGCTCCATATCTTTCTCTGATACGGCAAAATGCAGACCGACTAAAGCCGAATGGGTCCAGTCCAAAAGTCTTGTGGGTAAACCGTAATGCTGACCCAATATCATCTGTCTCCATACGGACTGAGCTATTGTAGGTTCACCTATAACGGCATATTTGGCAAAGTTCTCAAGTATCGCCGGCTCCAGTGTCTTCTGTAAATGCTTACAATTACGCCTTAAGCTTGTCTCCATCTTAAATGCCGTATTCGGCATACCGCGATACAGATAAGAGCTCCTGTTCCTGTCAAGATCTTCTCTGTAATCCTGCTCCGTGAGAAGCGGTAATAATTCTTCAAGTGAAGTGATTCTTACTTCCTTTACCATATTATCCTGCCTTATTGGTGCGATACATTGCGGGGATTGGTTGACATAATTCCTCGCTTTTTTATTGTTATAATATCAAAAACCGAGAGACTCATCGTCTCTCGGTTAAATATTTTACCACATTTCAAACTATTTTACAGTAACCTTGGTGATGTGAGGGTTAACACCTTCATACCAGTATAAGAAACCTTCCATGTCCACAGTGTCACCTATCTTAAGACCTTCAACAGTCTTGTATACGTCTGTGTCAGCACCTGTAAGATATGACTCTACGGTAAATGTATATGTGTTACCACCTGCAGATACGTTGAAATAAAGGTCATCGCCCTGTGAACCGGAGTCATCATACTTGTACATGAAAGCCTTGCCGTTGCCTGCATCCTCTACAGTCATGCCCTTAAAAGCAACGAACTTGTTCTGCTCATCTATGATGCTGTCAGTTCCGAGAAGTGAAGTAACATCCTTTGCAGGAGCGATATAACTTCCGCTCTCTATCTCGAATGTAGCATCTGCGATCTCTATCTCACCTGACCACTCAGACTTATATCCCGTAGCCTTGATCTTGGTTCCCTGAGCAAGCTTATCGTAATCTTCCTTTGAACACTGTGCATTATATAAGAAATATGCACCCTCTTTATCCTGGGTATAAAGTGTAGCAACTCCTACGCCTTCATTCTCCCACCATCCCTGCTTAGCCTGTACATAAGCTTCGATCGTTACTTCCGAATCAAGAGATGCCTTTGTGTACTCTTCATATGTCATAACACCTTCTGACTTCTTGTCGGAATCACCCTTACCGCAACCTGCGATAAGTGCTGCCGTTGCCATTGCAGTGATCAATAATGCGATAATTCTCTTTTTCATAATATCCTCCATACTTTGCTGCTGTTACTGTTTATTGACTCAGCAAATGTATCATACCACAAAATTCGTGATTATCAAGCGTTTTTTATTGATTTACGGTATAATCTTTCTTATTTGAAACCTGTTGAGTTTGTTATCATTGTCAAAACTAAAGAAATAACAGATCACTGTTGCATCTGCTATGGATCTTATATCTCCGTCCTCGTAGATATTTAAAGATATACTCCTGCCCTCATCGCATTGCAAAACGGCTTTATAACCGCAATACCATGCATTTGGCCACATATTGTATCCTTCAGCTTCTATTTTTTCCGTAAAACCACTGTTCTTGAATTCATCAAGGTTTAGGAATGAATAAACCTCATCATATGATGAACCGAACTCTACAGGGCAACCCTCAATGATTCCTTCCGGAAGCGGAACCTCATCAATTGCAGCCGTCAGCTCATTTAAGTATCCTTTATTATCCGCATGGTCAATACTTTTTGTTGCGTAAACCGTCGAGCAATCGCTAAGACCATATTGTATCATTAATTGATATGTTTCATCGGGAGTATAGGTTATCCCGTAACGATGGAAATCGGGATTATCAATATCATACTTATCTCCGAATTCCAGACTGTATTCTCCTTCTTTAGGTTCTATCTCATACTTTGCAAGTAAGTCAACAAAGCCGTCTGAATCCAGCGTATCAAGATCATCTATTGACAGCCCGTAGATCTTAAGCGAATTCTTATCAAAGGGCACATCATATTGATATGCAGCATCTTCTTCCTGATCAACTGCCTGTGCTTCTTCCTTTGCTTCTTCAGAGACTGTCTCTTCAAACGCTTTTGCCTGCTCTTCCGTGACAGGAGCCGGTAAAGACTCATTTTTATCCTCTTTTGTATCAGCACTGCCACAGGCCGAAACGGTAAGTGCCAGCACCAATGTGATGATCAAACAACTCTTTCGCATGATAAATCCCTCCGTATAACATGATCGTAAACGAGATTATAATAGGTATTCTATGCCTCTTTGTCAATAGCGGTTACATTTGTGGCCAAAAGGTATCATCCCATATTTCAGTGCCTTTTTCGTATTTTAAAAGCGGTGGGATTGTGCTATTCTATGGGATAAGAGCAACAGAATGATTCGGAGAACAGGTGAAATGAAAGTAAAACTCAGTGATCTGACCAAGATATTCCCGAGTAGGGATAAAAAAGACAAGACTGAGGTTATAGCAGTCGATGAATTTAATATAGAGATACCTGATGGTAAGCTCGTCGGCTTATTGGGCCCTTCGGGTTGCGGTAAAAGCACGGCGCTTAATCTTATCTGCGGTCTTGAGAAACCTACCCGCGGCAAGATCTTCTTCGGTGATGAGGATGTGACAGATCTTCCGCCTGAAGAGAGAGGCGTGGGAATGGTATTCCAGAATTATGCTCTTTATCCCCATATGACAGTTGAGAAGAATATCACGTTCCCTCTTGAGAACTTTAAAGGAGATAAGAAGCTTACAAAAGAAGAGATGTCTGCCAAGGCTTTGGAAGCTGCTAAGCTTGTACAGATAGACGGTCTGATGGCACGTAAGCCTAAGGAGATGTCAGGCGGTCAGCAGCAGAGAGTCGCTATAGCCAGAGCACTTGTTAAAAGACCTAAGATATTATTATTGGATGAGCCTTTATCCAATCTCGATGCCAGACTGAGACTTCAGACAAGGGAAGAGATACGCCGTATCCAGCGTGAGACGGGTATCACCACTATATTTGTTACGCACGATCAGGAAGAAGCCATGAGCATCTCCGATCTTATAGTTGTCATGAAGTCAGGTAAGATCCATCAGGTGGGTAAGCCTCAGGAAGTATACGACAAACCTGTGAACCTTTTTGTGGCTAAGTTCTTAGGCACACCTGCTATCAATGTATTCAAAGGATATATTAAAGATAAGGGTCTATATATAGGAGGATCCAAGGTTATAGATACGGATTCTTCTGACAGAGATGTCTTTGTCGGTATACGTTCGGAGGGATTTATCTTAGATGAGAATGGTCCTTTGGAATGCAGACTTGACCGTGTGGAAGTCATGGGACGTGACATCAGTGTTGTTTCCTTCCATGATGCCGCCACCGAGGCAGGAACGGTATGTGTACGCTCTATAATCAGTGCGGAGAACGATGTGGATGAATCAAAGGATACGGTGAGATTTTCACTTAAACCTAACAAGGTCCATATATTCGATGCCGATACAGAAGAAGTGATAGGATGAAGAAATATAAACTTACATCTAATATGACCGGTTGGATATATATGCTTCCGGCGCTCATTTTCTTGGGGGTATTCATGGTATACCCTCTTATCGATGTGCTCATATATTCCGTGGAGGAGAATTATAACTTCGCATCCCAGGTTTATTCGGGCTACGGATTTTTCAACTATTCCTATGTATTACATGATACATATTTCGTTCAGGCTCTTAAGAACACCTTTATCATTGTCATAATCACAGTGCCGGTATCTACCGGACTGGCACTTCTTATTTCTTTGGGTCTAAGTTCCATAGGTAAGGTACAGAGCTTGTTCCAGACAATATATTTCCTGCCATATGTAACAAATACACTGGCTGTCGGTCTGGTATTCATGATCTTATTTAAAAAGACGGCTTACTCGGACGGACTTATCAATATGTTGATCAATGCTTTCGGCGGTAAGAGCATAGATTTTATAGACGGACCCTATTGGGCCAAGATAATGGTGATGTGCATATATACCGTATGGGTCGTTATTCCTTTTAAGATCCTGATACTTACAAGTGCGCTCGCATCGGTCAATCAGGATTATTACAAGGCAGCCAGAGTGGACGGTACAAGTTCGTTCAGGATCTTTTATAAGATCACACTGCCTATGATATCATCCACGATATTTTATTTGATAATCACGGGATTTATTGGTGCTTTCAAAGCATACAGTGATGAGGTCGCGCTTTTTGGTACGGATCTTAACAGTGCGGGAATGAATACGATCGTAGGCTATGTATATGACATGTTATACGGCAACAGCGGCGGTTACCCATCATATGCATCGGCAGCAGCGTTGATACTGTTTGCTATAGTGTTCACTATCACGGTGATCAACCTGCTTATCAGTAAGAAGACGGTGACGGAATAAATGAAGACAAGACAGATCAAATCAACAATAACATATATTTTACTGTCGATCTGGGCGCTCATAGTGCTCTTCCCTTTTTATTGGATGCTTCTTACGTCCATCAAGAGTTATGCATCATATAATGGGGAATATATACCGAAGCTATACGCTACGAATCCTACATTTGAGAACTATGTGAATGCTTTCACTGCAGTCCCGCTTGGGAGGTATTTTGTTAATACCATCATCTTCACCCTGATCACAACGGGACTTATGATGATAGTGATCATTCTGTCAGCCTATGCATTTGCACGCATAGATTTTAAAGGAAGAGCAGCGCTGTTTGCCTTCTTCTTAGCACTTATGATGATCCCCAATGAGTTAGTCATCATCACAAATTTTGTCACTATCACAAACCTTAATATGCGTAATACATTCTTAGGCCTGATATTGCCGTCAGTCACTTCAGTCTTCTATATATATCTGCTTAAGGAGAACTTCGAGATGATCCCTGAAGAACTCTATAAAGCAGCCAAAGTGGATGGAACATCAGACTTTAAATATCTTTGGAAAGTAATGATACCCATTTCGCAGCCCACCATAGTCACGATAATCATCCTTAAGGTAATTGAATGCTGGAATGCATATGTGTGGCCGAGGCTTATCACTGATGATGAGAATTATTTCCTTGTCAGCAACGGTATCCAGTCCATCCGCGAGAACGGCTTCGGACGTGAGAATATCCCCGCGATGATGGCTGCTGTCGTAGCAATATCCATACCCCTTATCATTCTCTTCTTGATCTTCCATAAGAAGATCATGGCAGGTGTCTCGAGAGGAGGTATCAAGGGATGAGAAAAAAGCGTGCGACCTGCATTGTGACACTGTTGTCATTATTCTCGATCCTTCTTACGGGCTGTCACGGACGTAAAGGTATGGATCCTTTTATCATGCCGGAAGGATTTGACGAGACCAAGACATACAATATCACTTTCTGGGCCAAGAATGATACCAATAAGACTCAGACGGATATATACAAACAGGCGATAGCGGATTTTAATGAACTGTATCCGAATATACATGTCGATCTGCGTCTCTATACTGATTACGGCAAGATATACAATGATGTCATAACCAACATATCCACCGGAACAACACCCAATGTATGTATCACATATCCGGATCATATAGCGACATATATGACGGGAGACAATACGGTCGTTTCTCTTGATGAACTGATGAATGACCAAAATTTCGGATTCGGCGGGGATAAGCTTGCTTATGACGGTCCGACCAAAGATGAGATCGTTCCTGAATTCCTTGAAGAATGTAAGATAGGCGATGACCATTATGCCCTTCCTTATATGCGTTCTACAGAAGCATGTTATATCAACAAGACTTTGGTCGAGAAACTCGGTTACGAAGTCCCTGATGTACTCACATGGGATTATGTATGGGAAGTATCAGAGAAGGCAATGGAAAAGGATGAAGAAGGTAACTTTAAGGTCAACGGCCAGAAAGTTTTGATACCTTTTATATATAAGTCTACCGACAATATGATGATCCAGATGCTTAAGCAGAAGAATGCACCCTATTCAACATCTGAGGGAGAGATCGGAATATTTAATGATACTACCAGGGATTTGTTGTATACGGTAGCCAAACATGCCGAGACAGGAGCGTTCTCCACGTTTAAGATATCCAGCTATCCCGGCAATTTCCTAAACGCCGGACAATGCATTTTTGCGATAGATTCAACGGCGGGTGCCACTTGGATGGGTTCGCATGCCCCGCTTTCGGATATTCATGAGAGCAAGAAAGTGGAATTTGAGACCGCAGTAAGACCTGTTCCCCAGTTTGATACAACCGATATATCGATGATATCTCAGGGACCTTCCATATGTATCTTTAATAAAGAAGATACCGGTGAAGTGTTAGCTTCATGGTTGTTTGCACAGTATATGCTCACGGATGAAGTACAGATGGCATACTCAGAGACCGAAGGTTACGTTCCGGTAACGACAAAGGCAAGAAATAATCCGGAATATATCGATTATCTTAACAGGGAAGGCGAAGATCATTCCGCGCATTATGAAGTAAAGATACAGGCCGCAAAGCTTTTGCTTGCAAATTCTGAGAATACTTTTGTCACACCTGTTTTTAACGGTTCGGCTTCTTTAAGAGATGCATCCGGACAGATGATAGAGGAAGTGACCAAAGCCCGTCGCCGTAAGATCACGGTGGATGACGCCTTTATAGACAAACTATACGGCAATATGAGATCCCTTTATCGACTTGATTCTGCCACAGCGGCAGGTAGAGATGCTTCGGATAAGGAACTTGGAAAGCTTCCGAGTGCATCACGAAATCTTTTGATCATCCTCTTGATCTTATGGATAACGATAATCATTTATATAACAGTAAGCAAGCAACAACGTTTGAACAAATAGAAAATCCGCGCAAAAGCGCGGATTTTAATATTTTGATCATATAAATACTATATGGATTATTGCTGCATATTACTGCAATCAAGATGCATTCTGAAGGTTGACCCGATTGTCAGATTCCACCATTCTTTTTCACTAAGAGCAAATCCTATAGATGGCATAGACTCTAAATCATCAGAATTCTTTATTTCTTCCCAAGAAGTCTTAAATACCGCTTTCTGCTCTTTATTAAGAACGCTTGGTGCGATCACATCAAACAATGTGTCATAAACATCCATGATCGCATGTATATCTCCGCCGTTCTTATTTGCCACACTGAATACATCTTCAGCAACAATATCGAAATCTACAAATCCATCATCTGTACTCTGAACATAACACATATACCAAAGATCACCATCACTAAACTGGAAAGAAAACCATCCGTCTCTATGATTGCCATAGCTTATCTCGCCGATATTTTCTGCTGTTTCATATAGTTTATCCATCGGGAAATAGTATAAGTCGATATTGTCAGCGATCACATGTCCATCCTCATTTACTTTCCATGGACCGGACGCCGCTTCTCCTGCATAATCCAAGGTAAAGGTTAACTTAATGAAAGGATTCGATCCAAAACAGTCCCACACCAGATCTATAACAGGATCTGCACCTTCCAAAGGACCTTCTGCATAGAAATCAGCATCATCCGTTGATTTAAGGGTGTCAATAAACGTAGCGTAGTCACTCTTAGTCTCATCACTCATCATAAATGAAAGGCTGTTAAAAAAATCTGATTCAGAAGTGACGATCTCAGATAGTTTCAGATTCTCATCTTTCTTAACAGTTATATCCAAACGATATTCATTCTCTGCTTTCCTGACAAGATTATATGTATAATTCTTTTTGAGCCAATCTGCATCATTACCGACACGAACAGATCCATCGCTTTTTATGCATACATAATCTTCATCCGTATATCCGCCATACTTCGATGCAATCTCCTCAAACTCAGGAAAAGGAAACCTTCCGATATCGACACCATTAACAATATAGTATCCCGGTTCAGATTCCTTCCATAAGGTATTTCCTTTAATGATCTGATCGGAAGAATCATTTGTTTCCTCTTTTGCGTCAACTGTGTTTTGACTCTCAGACGAAACAGACGGATCCTTGGCATTTGACCCGCATGCACTGAGACAGATCATTGTTATGCATAATATGACCGCTATTATTCTCTTCTTCATTGTTAATCACCTCTTTAATCCTCTGTTTTGGTAGTTTTACGCACACATATAATAATTTTACCTTTGTTAATTGTCAAGAAAAAGGCACTGACTTTCGTCAGTGCCTGATAGTTTCGGGTTAAGGAAGAAATACCCCCGTTTGGGGTTAACAGCCGGTCTGCCCGGCTATTAAGGAAGGTATTTCTTTCTTATGGGGTATAGCAAAAAACTACAAAATGTATTGGGGGGTTACATCTAGTATAATAATCCAACCCTATATGTACAACAATACTTTACTTAAACAAAATTTACAAATGTCGCATGCCAATTTTATGCAAGTTGCACAAACGTAATCGTTTTCGTATTCACGTTGTGTGATTCTTATAAATGT
>JAEEGJ010028827.1_pt1 | contig 11007 bp, 9 predicted proteins | sample 8958761 | NCBI WGS metagenome assembly JAEEGJ01 (sample SAMN16246546, study PRJNA631951) | gut metagenome | biome: gut microbiome; feature: rumen; material: RS-attached | host: Bos | place: Iran: Karaj | collected 2018-10
TTCAATTACAAATATATGAAACTCTATCGACATGCGCCTTTTTTGACGACAAAACTACGAGTTTCTATATTTGCGGGTGCAAACATAGGAACTCGGCGAAGCCAATATGGCAAATTTAACGTGGATTTTTAATCTTTTTTTTCGTGAAACTACCTGCTTGGTGTAAACTACGGGTGCAATCTGGAGGCTGCCGATTGTGACCTGGATGGTAGTGTGGGCGTCGCTGATGTATCGGCTCTGATTGACTATCTCTTGTCAGACAGCTGGCGTTGAGACCTGAGACATTGATCCTGTGTCCTGATATCAAAAGGGGGGTGCCAACGATTGACCTTGGCATCCCCCCTTTAGTGGGGCGTATGGTTTTCAAGTATTAGAACTACTAAATCCATAATCCATAGTTATTACAATTACAGAACGATTCGTTTCCATGGTTAATTTGATATCTCTCGTTCCTTGACCTGCCGGACTGGCGCTCGGCTGAGCGTCGACACCCCGCAAGTGGCGGGTAATCGGTTCGGGCCACCAGGGTGGCCGAAGGCGATTGGGTTGCGATATCTTGTGTCGGAAATTTGCTCTTATAGGGCTTTTCCTAGGGCTTAATTTATTTTGGTGCAAATTTATAAACAGAAATTCAAATATCCAAGAGGATTTAGAAACGTTAACAATAATTTTTTGACAATTAGAACGATTCTATAATTGATTCAATATAAATAACTAATTATCAGCACATTATTTTTAAAATGATGCTGTCGGCTGAAAAAGTGCAGCTCTTTGTTTATGTTAACTAGCTCAAGGATTGCTAATTGCAATTACAAATTGCAAACCGTTGCTATGGATTCCGGTCATGGGTGTCGGCCGATCGGGCATGAGTGAGGATAGACGCGGGTTATCGTAGCGCTGGACCGTTAGCGGATTTGTCTCCCTACAATAATGTGTGCTCGACGATAAGGAAGTGCGGGTACCCAATTTATACGCTTTGTAGAGACGCAAAATTTTGCGTCTCAAGGAACGGTATTTGGTGATGTCAAGCGTTTGGAGGCGCAAAATTTTGAGTCTCTACAGGCCTCGGATGGTTGACTGGCTGAACTCTTGGGGTACAGTTTCATCAACATACTGTAAAAAAAGAGGTTCCGCCCTATCGTTGCGACAGAGCGGAACCGTATATCTTGTCTCCCTGAAGGAGTGAGGTCGTCATTTCTTTTTCTTCTTGATCATCTCGCGGGTGAACTTCAACTCGGTCTGCTTGAGCTGGAACAGCTGCTTCTTGCTCAGGATCTTGGCAAACTTGTCGAAGTACTTGGCCTCAATCTCGCCCTCCTGCATGCGTGTGCGGGACAGTGCCGAGGCGGCTGCCTCATAGTCCTTGTCGCTGGGGTTCTTCTTCTTCTCGACCTCGCTGGCCAGGGCGCGTGCGGTGCGGTTCACCTGATAGATCTCGCGCTCCATCTGCTCGTAGAGCGGCATGAACTGCTTTTGCTGCGTCGGTGTCAGTCCCAGTTCCTCGATGATCATCTCGTGCTTGGCCTGGTACATGTCGGTCGCGAACTTGGTGCGCCCGTTGTTCTGTGCCGTCGCTGCTGTGATGGCCAGCACCATGATTACTATGGCTAATACTTTCTTCATAGGGGGGCTCTCCTTCCTTGGGATTACTTCTTGATTGCAGGTTCCTCCTCGTTACTCATCTGAACCGAGTCCTCGTAGTTGAGGATGTCATAGTCGCTGACGCCGCTCATGATGAAATCATCGACATTGCCCTTGTCGTCGTAGAGTTTCTCGGCCACGGCACGCACGTTGTCCATGTTGCCCTGGGGCGTGAAGTGGCTGAAGATCGACATCATGCACCACAGTCCGGCAAACATCGCGGCCATGTAGACCAGCGGCTTGACGCGTTGCCACATCGTGGGCTTGACATCGACGGGCGTGATCTCGACGTCGGGCAACATCTCGGTCATGCGCCTATTGAAGTCGGCAAAGTAATTCTCCGGAACCTTAAATCCCGGATCCTTACCGTATTTTTTCAATATTGTGGAGTCTTCCTGTTTCATAACGCTTGTTTGACTAGGAATTGTCAAAAAAGTTTAATCCTTGTTGACAAAAAATGTTACGTTTCTCCTAGAAACTGTTCGATTTTTTTCACCGCGTGATGATAGGACGCTTTGAGCGCTCCCTCGCTGGTGCCCAGGATCTCGCTCATCTCGTCATACTTCATCTCGTCGTAGTAGCGCAGATTGAACACCAGACGCTGCTTCTCGGGCAGGGTGGCGATGGCGCGCTGCAGGTTGCGCTGCGCCTCATCACCGTCAAACCACTCGTCGCTCTCGAGCTGATTGACCAGGAAACTCTCGTCATCATCGATCGACATCTGGTTCATCGCTTTCTTCTTGTTGACAAACGTGATGCTCTCGTTGATGGCAATCTTGTAGAGCCACGTCGAGAGCTTGGCATCGCCACGGAAGTTGTCGATGCTCGTCCACGCCTTCAAGAAGGTATTCTGCAGCACGTCGTTGGCGTCGTCATGGTCGATGACCATGCGACGTATCTGCCAGTAAAGCTGGGAGCTGTAGTGCTCGATAACTTTACCGAACGCAGCCTTGCACAGTTTGGGGTCGTGCAACTGCTCGACCACCTGCGCCTCGTCATATTTTTCGCGTGCTGCCATGCAAATGTTAGTTTTGAGCGGTAAAGTTAGCAAAAAAAATGCCAATCTGCCCCAAAACGGTCATTTTTTATGTTTTTTTTAGCATTTTATCTGCCCGGTGCCACCTGTCGCCCTTGTAGCGCCTCCCCTTGGCATGGGTGTGCCATGGCTTATTTCTTGATTCAACAAAATGTGTAATGCAACATGTTGAATTTGTACTGTCGGGGCATGAAAAAAGCGTGGCAACAGGGAATCGTCCCGTTGCCACGCCTGATGTGGATTGCGCGTCGGCGTTTAGTTGCTGCCCTGGGGGTAGAGGTTGCCTGCGAGGCTGAATTCCAGGTCCCTGCACTTGAACGAGCCGTTGATGACCATGCCCTGGTTGTCGAGCGTGATGTTCACGTCGGTGATGGTGTAAATGGACGAGTTAGGCGTTTGTGCCTGGGCTGCGGTGATGGTGTAGCCCGTGGCGGTGGGTGTGAACGTCAGTCCGTTGTAGCGCACCTCGTTGATCTCGACGGCGCCCTGGGTGTTGGGCGAGAAGTTGCTGATGCTCATCGAGCAGACCTTGCCCTCGGCATCGGGGACGAACAGGTAAGCCGAGCTCTCGCTGTTGTAGTGGAAGCCGTTATCGGGATTGGTGATGGTGGTGGTCACGTAGGCATACAGCAGATGGGTGGTGCAGTAAGCATGCGTTCCGTTGCTGGGAGTAACCGTGAAGTAGATCATGCCTGTCGACGTGTCGATATAGCCTTTCAGGCTGTTAGCCTCGCCGCTGCTGAATTGATACACGGTAGTGGTCCACGAGTTCAGCTTCATGGGTGCTGTGGGCAGGTTTTGTGATTGACCGTCAGCATCCTTGTAGCCGCCAGTGAACTGGATGGTCATCGCGGTGTAGTCGATTTCCACCTTGGTCGTCGTCTGGGAGAACACCAGTTTGGTGCCGTCGGTGGCGCGGCAATTGATGATTGCGTTGTAAGACTGCTTGTTGGTGGGCTCGTCGTTGCTGAGGCACGAGCTGAGCATCGTCATGGCCAGCAGCCCAAGAAGATAGAATGATAGTTTTTTCATGTCTCTTCAGTAAAATATTAGGTCTTGTAATGTTGATAAATCATTAAGGATTGTTGTGCAGATAGGTTGTGCCGCTGGCAACAACGGTGGCGCTGCTGCCCATCATGAAGGTGGTGTGAATCGAGTCTTTCTCCAGGTCCAACACGGCATTGAACGTCTTGAACGGATACTTGTCGGTGTTCTTGCGGTTGGCAGTCCCCACACTGTCGGTCCAGGCGCGGTACAGGGCGTTGGTGGCGATGTTCTCGCCGACGATGGTATATCCGTCGGGCGTCACCGTCACGGGAACACTGGCAGCCGTGATGTCGTAGAAACGTTTCAGGTCCTTGGCATGGACGATGTCCATCACCTTGATGACGGCGGTCGGGGTCGGCGTTGAGGGCGTGATGGTGAACTGGTACATCACGTTCTCCATCGTGGTGGCCTTGGTCGTGTCGTCATAGGTGATGACGTTTTTGGTCTTGAGGAAGAACACGTCGGGGATGGTCGAGATGATGCGGATGCCCTCGGGCGTGGTATAGCGGTAGCACATGGCACTCTCATACAGGGACACATAACCCGACAACGTGGGATGCGACTCTGAACTCAACTCATAGAAACCCAGTCGCTTCGGGGTGGCCTTGATGTCGGTGATTGCCAGCACCTTGTCGTTGCCGTCAAAGTAGTGCATCTCGAGCGATGCGATGTGCTTGGCGGTGTCGAGCGTGAGCTTGTTGCGTGTGCTGGCAACGCCCATCACCTCACCGGTGAGGGTGTTGTACATGTGGTTGATCATCGGGGTATTGACCGTGAACGAACTACCTCCCTTGCGGGGCCCGTCGTCGTCGCTGCACGAGATGAATCCCATGAGCAGTCCGGCAGCGGCTATCAGTAAAAAAATCTTCTTCATTGTTTTATCGTTACATTTTATCTTGCTTGATTATTGGGGGCAAAGATACAGTTAAAAAACAAATGGCACTGAAATCTTGCGCCATTTGTAATGTTTTTTATCTTAAATCTCGTTAAAAACCTGTTCTCACTCGAGTTTGCCGCTCTCGTCGAAGTGTCCGCCGTGGGCGTCAAAGGAGAGGGAATACTGTTTGGCGCTGGGGTTGACAGAGCACGACAGGTTATTCAACTGGTATCTCTCGTCGGACATCGGAACCCAACCGGCACTCGGCATGTACATGTCGGCCACCAGAGCTGTGCCAGCCATGATGTAGGCCTTGCCGTCTTGGCTCAGACTCACGGGAACATTAACACGCAGGGTCATCTTGGGAGCACCGGGGGCAAACTGGATGTTGTTCATGTAGATGGTGCTCTTGTCCTTGTTCATATCGATGTCAAACACGAAGTAGGCATCGGTTTCATCCACGTGGACGCTCACCAGGTTTTGCGTCTTGGGAATTTCGGGTTCGTCTTTGTCGTCACCGCACGATGCCATTACCATGCCGAACATGGTGGCAATAAATAGAATAGAAAAAATCTTTTTCATTGAAATCTGTGATATTTATGTAATATGTTAATTGACAACTGTTTGCTTTTGAAATTTCGTTGCAAAAATACGAACTTTGCCCGAACTGGCAAAATTTTTTCATAAAATATGCTATAATTGTAAAAAATTATGCTGATGTATATCCCATCCTCCACTTCCTAAAACCTAAAACCTAACGCCTAAAACCTAAAACCTAACACCTAACTCCTAAAACCTAAAACCTAACGCCTAATGCCTAAAACCTAACGCCTATTAAAGGCTCACGCGCAGGGTGGCGCCAAGGGCACGGCCATGGCCGCGCTGCAGGAAGGGGTGCTGGATCGAGACGAAATAGAAGGTCTTGTACTGTGTGTCGGTCAGGTTGCGGCCCCACAGCTGCAGGCTGTAGTGCTGCTGTTGCCAGGTGATGGAGGCGCCCAGCAGGGCATAGAACGGCTGGTGCTGCGTGTTGGCTTCGTCCCAGTAGATGTCGCCCGTGGCACGCACGTTGGCAGCAAAGGTGAGACGTCCGTCGGTGCCGATTTTCAGCGCATGGCTGGCTTCGGCAAACAGGGTGTGCTTCGGGGCATAGGGGACACGCTTGCCGCTATGGTCCACCTTGCCGTCGTCGTAGTCCTTGAAGATTGCATGGGTGAAGCCGTAGCTCACGTTCAGGTGGGTTGACTCGGTGGGCTTTACCGTCATGGCAAACTCACCTCCCCAGCTGTGCGTCTTGCCGGCATTGGTCATCATGCGGCCCGTGGTGGTGCCCGGCGGGAACACCGTCAGCTGGCGGTCGCGGCAGTCCATGAAGAATACGCCCAGGTCGCTCTGCACCCGTGCGCCCCAGCACTCGAAGTGTCCACCCAGCTCATAGTTCCATGCCTTCTCGGGTTTGTAGCCCACCATCTTGTCCACGTCATATTCCATGCCGATGCCCATCATCTTCATGAGCCGTTGCTGCAGCACGTCGCTGAACATCTGGGTATTGAAGCCGCCGGCCTTGCTGCCGCGCGATGCGGCGAGATAGGCAGTGTGGTTCTTGCCCGGCCAGGGATGCCAAGTAAGGCTCACGTTGGGCAGGATGTCAAAGAAGTCCTTATTCAGGGTGCCGTGGTCATCGATGTCGATGTCCCCGTGGACAAAGAGTTCTCCGGTCGCAGCCTTGAACATGCTGTAGCCGGTGTGTGTCTCGCTGTGGAAGTTGAGGCGTGCGTGTTCATAGTCAAGCCGCACCCCTGCCGATAACGTCCACTGCCCCCAGTGGTAGGTGCTCTCATGGTAGAGCGCTGCGCCATAGCTGGGGCTCGTGAAATGGCTGCCCAGCACAAACGAGCGGCTGTCCCACGTGATGGGATACTCGGGGATGGCATCGTTGAAGTGCTTCTCGATAAACTGCTCGATGCCGTAGTCGTAGAAGGTCACCGGGGCATCCATCTTGTAGCGGCGGAAGAAGCCGCTGGCGCCGGCAAGCCAGTTGTAGCCCTCGGCCTTCTCATGACTGCGAGCGATAACGTCCTGTGTCACGGCGTGTTCACGGCGGGCCTGTGTCAGGGTGAAGTAATCGTGCTCGGTAAAGTCCTGGTCGAGCGTCATGTTGTCGTCCAGATACTGGTAGCTCGTGATGCTTGAGAGTGTGAACGAGGTGAAATCTTTGCGCAATGTGAGTCCGTCCATGACCGACGTGCGGCGGTAGAAGCACGTGTCGTTATAGGCGATTCTGCCCGTCTCGACCCACTCATAGGGGTAGCCTCCCTGGCGGCTCGTCGACACCGATGCCACATTAGAGATGTACCAGCCATTCTGGCTGCGCCACTCCAGCTTCATGCGGGCACCGAACTGCCGTTCCCAGTCGCAGCGCTTGCCGTTGTGCTCGTTGGTGAACTCGCCCTGTGTCGAGCCGTACTGTGCCGACAGTGACAGGCCCAGGTCTTCCCGCAACAGGCGGTAGTGACTGGCCCCCAAGCGCCAAGTGCCGTGACTGGCGCCCTCGACGAGCGCGCGCGTGCCCTGGTAGTTGAGTGGCGACAGGGTGTAGATGTTCATCAGACCACCCAGCGTGTTGCGCCCGTACAGGGTGTTCTGCGGGCCGCGCATCATCTCGAAGCGGGCCACGTCCATCAGGTCAAAGTCGTAGTTCTCCTTGGTCATCACGGGCACGTTGTCGATCGTGAGGCCCACAGCGGGCTGGTCGATGCGTGTGCCGATGCCGCGCACATACACCGTCGAGGTCATGCGGCTGCCGTAGTCGGGAATGAACAGGTTGGGCACCAGGTCGGCAGCGGTCTTGACCGACACCGCCTGGTTTCTCTCGGCCTCCAGGCGGTCGATGACCGTCAGCGCCGACGCCTGGGTGCGCAGGTCGGAGCTCTGCTTGATGGCGGTCACGGTGACCTCGCTCAGCGACAGTGTGTCGCCCAGCATGATGCCCTCGCCAGTCGGGTTCGCCAAGGCGCTCATCCCGCACAGGCAAGACAATAAGATGCAGAGTGTCGTTTTTTTCACGGCTGCAAAGGTAATGCAACTCAAGTGAAAACCCAAACAATTGCCCACCAATTCTCTTTATTTGCCCGTGGCGAGGGGGGGCAGCCGTTGTGCGCGTTGAATGCTCAAAACGCCGATGGATAGGCCCGCAGAGGCCATTTTTTGTGGTGTAATGCGTTTTATTTTCCTAAAAAAATGTAAAAAATTGGTATATTAAAAAATTACTATTATCTTTGCGCGTTTTTGGTTTCAAAACAGTACAAAGTATTGATGTAATTGGACATAAACTTTTATTTCTTAATCATAATGAACTACAAGATTTTCTTAAAAACTTTGTTTGGCATTTGCCTGATGGCAATGTGCTGGATGCCGATGAACGCCCAGGATACCAACCTGCGCGGTGACGTGAATGGCGACGGTGGTGTTGAAATCTCGGATGTGACGGCTCTGGTCGACTATCTGCTCAGCGGCGATGAGTCGTTCGTCAGGTTGGCCTCGTCCGATATTGACCGTGATGGTGAAGTAGGCATCAGTGATGCCGCTGCCCTGATCGATTACCTGTTGACAGGCGAGTGGCCCGCTGACCCCGAACCCGTCTATGAGCCCGTGTATGAGACGTTTACCGTGAGTAACGTGACCTTCAGGGTGCTTCTGGTCGAGGGCGGTACATTCATGATGGGTGCCCGCGAGGATGATCCCTACGTGAAGCCTTGGGAGAAACCTGCCCACGAGGTGACGCTCTCCGACTACTACATCGGCGAGACCGAGGTGACCCAAGCCCTGTGGAAGGCTGTGATGGGTAGTAACCCCAGCTGGTACCAGTATTCTTATAATTCAGATTATGCTTATACTAACGACCTCCAGCGTCCTGTCGAGAATGTGACCTATTCCAACGTCCAGTCGTTCCTCACCAAGCTAAAACAGAAGACGGGCAAGACCTTCCGTCTGCCTACCGAGGCCGAGTGGGAGTTTGCTGCCCGTGGCGGTAACTACAGCAAGGGCTATATGTTCCCCGGCAGTAATGACATTGACGAGGTGGCATGGCACACCGGCAACTCGATGGAGTACCTCCCCAACGCCGGCCGAGACGAGAACATTCCCCATCCGGTGGGCACCAAGCTCCCCAATGAGCTGCTCATCTATGATATGGGCGGTAACGTCGGTGAGTGGACCAGCGACTGGTATGGCCTGTACACCGATGCTCCAGCGACCAACCCCACAGGACCGACTACGGGCACTGCCCGCGTGGTGCGTGGCGGCAGTTTCTACCAGGCATGGAGGATGAACCGCGTGAGCTATCGTCATGAGGGCTGGCCTACCTCGGCTACCATTCATGTGGGCTTGCGTGTGGTACTGGTGAAGTAAGCGATACCGACGATTCTATGATATGGTGTGGGGATGCGATGTTCGCGTCCCCACGCTTTGTTTGTGGCAGCTGGTCTCGCTGTCGGTTACGATTTGTTAACAAACGGGAAAAATGGTGGGCTTTTGGTTTGGCGGTTTAATTAATATTGTGTAAATTTGCACCGCATTTAGGGCATTGTGGCTCGGTCGTTATCATACGCGTACGTGCGTATGATGTTGTGCTGCAGTGACTTCTAGGTGTATTGACATGAACTAACCTGCCAAAAATTATTAAACAACAGATAAACTTCTTTTATGGATTTTTCAATTTTCGGAGTACAGAGCACGACGCTCGCCATCACAGCGGCTTTGACTGGTGTGTTGCTGGTAGTCGGCGCCCTGGTCATCGCGTGGCTTATTGGCCCGCGCAGTTACACTGAGAAGAAGGGCGAGCCCTTTGAGTGCGGTATTCCCACGCGAGGCGATTCGATGGCCCAGTATCATGTGGGTTATTACCTGTTTGCTATCCTGTTCCTGATGTTTGACGTGGAGACGGTATTCCTGTTCCCCTGGGCAACCATCTGCAAGAACATCGGCAGCCAGGCGCTGCTCGCCGTGGGCACTTTCCTGGTAATTCTGGTTTTAGGTCTGGCTTATGCCTGGAAGAAAGGAGCGTTGAGATGGAAGTGAAAATCAAGTCGATGAAGCATGAGGACTTCAAGGACAACGAGTATATCGACAACCTGGTAGAGCAACTGCGCGCCGGCGGCACCAACATCATCGTGGGCAAGCTGGACCAACTGATGAACTGGGGTGTGAGCAACTCATTGTGGCCGCTGTGCTTCGGCACCAGCTGCTGCGCTATCGAGTTCATGTGCCTGGGCGCTGCCCGCTACGACATGGCCCGTTACGGCTTTGAGGTGGCCCGCAACAGCCCCCGCCAGGCCGACTACATCATGTGCCAGGGCACCATCAACTACCGCATGGCCCCGGCCCTGAAGCGCCTGTACGAGCAGATGGCCGAGCCCAAGTATGTGATTGCATGCGGCTCGTGCACCGTGAGCGGCGGTCCGTTCAAGAACAGCTACTGCGTGGTCAAGGGCGTTGACGAGATCATCCCCGTCGACGTGTACCTGCCCGGCTGTCCTCCCCGCCCCGAGGCCTTCTTCTATGCCCTGATGCAGCTGCAACGCAAAATCAAGGTGCAGAAGTACTTTGGCGGCGTGAACCGCAAAGAGAAACTAGAACTCAAGTATGACGGCAAAGCCCTCACCGAGGAAGCCAAGTAAAACCCGATTAAATCCATTGTAATATGGCAGAGATACAAGACAAAATCACCCAGTTGTGCCCCCAAGCTCAAGTTGACACCACCGGCGAATTTCCGCTGGTGACCGTCGAGGATGCCCAGTGGCACGACTTGGCATGCGCCCTGAAGACCCAACTGCACTACGACGTGCTGTCGGCAGTTGTCGGTATGGACTGGACCGACGCTTTCGGTTGCGTTTATTATCTGACCAACACCAGCACACATGAGCTGCTGCATGTGAAGGTCGCCACTACCGACCGCGAGAATCCGCGACTTCACTCGGTGGTGGATGTATGGCCCGTTGCCAACTTCCAGGAGCGCGAGGTGTATGACTTCTACGGCATCGTTTTCATTGGCCATCCCGACATGCGTCGCATGTTCCTGCGCAACGATTGGGTGGGTTACCCCCTGCGCAAGGACTATGATCCGGCCTCTAACCCCCTGCGTCTCGACGACGAGACCAACGAGGACTACACCTGCCGTTGGGTAGAGGACGAGAACGGTAAAGTGAAAAAGGTGGACGGCAAGGTCTTCGAGGACGACGAGTATGTCGTCAACGTCGGCCCCCAGCACCCGTCAACCCATGGTGTGATGCGCTACCGTGCCAGCCTCGACGGCGAGGTTGTCAAGAAGATTGACGTTGTGAGTGGTTATATCCACCGCGGTATTGAGAAGATGTGCGAGGATTTGACCTATCCTCAGATGCTGCTT
>JAEEGJ010028828.1_pt1 | contig 11007 bp, 6 predicted proteins | sample 8958761 | NCBI WGS metagenome assembly JAEEGJ01 (sample SAMN16246546, study PRJNA631951) | gut metagenome | biome: gut microbiome; feature: rumen; material: RS-attached | host: Bos | place: Iran: Karaj | collected 2018-10
TGAAATACCATGAAAAGTCTCCACCCGCGTTTGAAAACAAACTGCTTACAATTCTTTCTTGTTGTTGACCAAACAGAAAAAAAGAATTCAGCACTATGATAATAAAAAAAATCCGTTTCATATTAATCCTTCTTACGAAGAGTAAAAACATTTCGATAGACTCAAATCATTAAAGACCAATCTTATTTCAACTGTCTAATCAATCTGATTCCTGCAAATTCGGTTGAAAGTTCATTTACATCAAAGATACATTTTTTTTGTATACTCTCATATGTATCAAACCAATATCCACCAAAATAACATCTAACTGGAGTTAGAACTTCATTATAATATAATTGATCAAGATCAGGTGTATAAGATCCCGGTCCAAAAGGAGACAGAGAATAATCAAAGTAGTCATATTCCTTTAAATAATAATCGTTACAATACTGCGCAAGATTTCCTAAAATATCATAAACACCGTAATCATTCATTTTTCCTTCATAAACTGGACGGGCAACACTTTCATTTATATCTTGTTCCATATTACAAAGATTTTCCTTTTCATACTTCTCTTTTGTAAGCCCATCTTTTATTCCTGAAAGTATAATTAATTCCCTTAAATATGGCATTCTATATCCATTGGCAGTCTTATCTATAGTTATTACACAGGAAGATGACTTTTTATTTTCTTCACTAAAAACATAACAAGGCTTATATCCAGATTTTATACTCAACCAGTTACAATAGTCTGCTGCTTCCCGCCATGAAACATCCCATACAGGCCAATCATCATTAAATTTCATTTCATAATATATATCGCGGCTTCGTATTTTTTTGGATTCAAAATCTTCTACAGTTTTGATATTATTTGCAACAATATATTCCTTGAAATCTTTCATCGTTACCAATGTTTCTGAAATCAGAATATTCAAATCATCATTTTTTATCTTTATCATTTTTGGTGACACATTCTTTGTAGAACAACTGCAAAGACAGACAAATAAACTCAATGATAAAAACAGTTCATAAATAATTTTGCTTTTCTTTTTCATTTTACATAACTCCTTATATTACATAGCTTCAATACTTAATTGTCTATATGATCTTTCTGTATAATCCTTTGCTGCCTCTCTGGTTGGAGAAAGAGAATCTGTAATGCCATTTTCATCTTTAAATACAAAATGTTGGTCATCTTTTCCATTTTTTGTTAGTCCAACTATCATTCCGACAGTCTTATCTGTCTCTGCTGCTGGAGTAGCTTGTTTATCCTTTGCTTCAATATATTTTTGTAAGTTTTTTTCTCTTGCTATATCTTTACTTAATGCATTCAAATCTTTAGGACTTCCATCAGTATCAAGATTTTTGTTTAATGAACCATCAGTATTTGTCAATGCATTAAGTATATCTTTACCTGTTAATCCATTTTTTAAATTCGTTGCATATGCATTCAGCAAAGCTGTTGTCTGACATGATTTTGTAGTCGAACCATTAGAATCAATATCTAGAGCTTTATCCAAATCCAATTGATTTAAGGAATTATTTGCATTAAATTTTTGTTTAGAAAAAACATATTTATATGGTGTTCCATTCCTTAAGTCTAAATTACTAACTTCCCTCATAATTTTATCATAATTTGCGGCATCATTAGCCTCGAGCCCAAGCAAATCCACAAAATTCACTGGATCTCCGCCACAGTATGCGAACCAGTTGGAGCCGTCGCGGATGGGGTCGGGGGTTGTGAAGCGAGCGAGAGTTGGGTTGTAGTCGCGGTAGCCGTAGTTGTAGAGATGCGAAGTTGGATCATGCTGATTACTGAGGTAGCCGAAGTCTGAAGAGCCGGACAGGTCGCCCTGAATGAGAGAACCGAAGGCATCATAAGAATAAGTGCATTTTGAAAAGCCGCTTCCATCGGTTACGCTTACAACGCTTCCTAATAAGTCTGTTGAAAAATATTCTGTTCCATAATCATTTGTTGTCTGGGCTGCTACACTTCCATTCAGCATGAACTGAGTGCGGCTTCCATTATATCTGGCGCTGATTGTTTTGTAGGAATTATCATCAAGATAAAAATATCTGTTTCCATCTTTCTGATCTTCGTCATCAATGTAACGGTAACGTTCACCAGTAGGTCTGCCAGTCTTTCCAAAACGAATTCCTGTTTCATACGAATCGGTGAATAAACCACTGGCAAAGGTTGGACTTTGTTTTATCACATCGAAAGTAAGGCCATCATATAATGTTCGCAGCGCAGCCTCACCTGAATCCTGAACAAGCACACGCCTTCCAAATGCATCATAGGCATAACTTGTTCTTGTAAAAGTTTTTTCAGAGCGATCTGTTACCTCACAGAAAATAAGGCGGTTCTGCGAATTATATGCGTATCGTACTGATTTCGATACACTTTCCTCGCTCAGCAGATTTCCCATTTTATCATATGTGTAATTTACAAATGACTGACCTTTTGATCCACTTGAAAGAAGGCAATTTTCTTTATCATAGAGATAGCAAATTGTTCCAAAAGGAGTGATTTTATCTGTACGATTTCCATTTGCATCGTAAGCGTAAGATTCTTTTATAAATAGCTGTAAGTTAGAAAGCTTATAAGAAAGCCCATATTGCATTGAATTAAGAAGTGTAACAAGGGCAGATTTTTCAGAAGCTGAAAGATACTTATTCTCACCGGCTTCAGCATTTAAAGAAAGCCCATTGTCTGAAGCTTCTTTTTTCAAATTATCAATAAGTGCCTGGGAATATGGATAATAAACAGATTTGAGCTGACCTTTCTTATTATATTCGTAAAGCGTAACACGACATTCATGATCAACTGTTGCAGAACGTTTACCGTCAACTCTATAGACATAAGCTTCACCCCAGATTAATTCGCCACGCTCGGATTTCTGCATTTTGACGATAATACGGCCAGCTTTATCATAAAGAGTTTCTTCTTTTGTTCCGTTTCCGAATTTTCTCAATACTTCCCTTCCGTTTTTATCATATTCTAATTTTATACTTAGTCTCTGCTTATTGTCAAAAATTTCTTTTACTTCATTATTTTTACCATAAGTATATTTTGTTTCGCGGCTTGAACTGAGAAGCTTTATTCTGTTTCCTGCATCATCATATTCAAAGAAAATTTCTTCTCCGGTAGTTACATCTTTTTGATAAACAAGTTTTCCGCCCTTGTCATATTTGTACTCAGTTTTTCCATATTCGTTATAAGCTTCAATGATATTTCCAATCGAATCATATACAAAAACATTTTTTGTTCCATCCGAAAAACAGACAGTCCGAAGCTTTTTATTTTTCGAATACTGGATAGTCGTAGTTGTTCCATCAAAATTATTCTGTACTTTCAGCGAACCTTCATCATCATATTGATAATTCTGTGTAATATCCATTCGATTTTTTTCACCGGTTAGCCTTCCAAAAGAATCATAATTATACAGATAATCATTTCCCTTTCCATCTTTTACTGTAATTGTGCGGTAATTATTTCCATAAGTATAACTTTCTACAGTTTCACCTCCACAAAGAACTTTTATTATTCTTCCGGATTTATCATACTCATAAGTTTTTTCGCTATCGCCGCGGGTGAATTCTTTTGTGAGACGGCCGGCTTTATCATAAGCTGATGAATATACGATTCCAGCTTCATCTTTAATTTCTTCCAGTTCACCAAGATGATTATAGATATAATCTGATGAAGAGCCATCTGGAAGAATTATATGACTAATCATTTCCAAAGCATTGTAGGCATAAGAAGTTTTATTTCCGTAACCATCATAACTTTCGATCATCTGATTTAAAAAATCATAAACATAAATGTTTTCATTTCCATTACCGTCTGTTGCTTTTATAACATTTCCAAATGCATCAAATTCAATCAGAACTTTATATTTTCCACCAGCTGTAATCGTAAGAATTCTATCATTCTGTGAGTATTTCCTGGTCTCAAAATAAACAGCCGAGTTCTCTTCATTCACCGCCCCAACGGTAATTTTCGTAATTCTGTCAAAATTATCGTATTCATACCAGAAAGTTTTTTCTTCACTTAAAGAACAAAGAAGGCGACCTTTATTATCATAACTATAAGAAGTTGTTTTTCCTAAGCAATCAGTAACAAGTTTCAGTTTACCATCCGGAAAGTATTCTTTTCTTACAGGATTTTTACCTTCTTCATTTTCTCTGTTTTGCAAACCTGCAGAATCGTAACCATATTCATACCATCCTCCAAAAGTAGATTGCGTAGCAGCAAGTCTGCCTGCTCTGGAATACCTTTGCTGAGAAACCTGTCCGTTAGCATCAAGGCTTTTTACAATATTTCCATAATTATCAAATTCAAAAAGATTTACAAAGCCTAATCCGTCTGTAACTGAAAGAATTTTTTGATTCCCATTTTTTATCTGGATATCATATTTCTGCACAAAAACATTTTCGCCGGCAGCAGCCAACAGATTTTTGATTTCAGCTTCGGTAAATGATTTTCTATCGTTATCATAATTTCGCTCAGTCTTAAACTGTTTTACTTCACTAACCTGCCCGTTTTTATAATTCAAGATTTTTATCCAGCATTCGTTTCCATACGTAACTGAAACATGGAGACGCCCTTCGGTAGTATAAAGATAAGAAGAAGCAAGAATTTCATTTTCACCATCGCCATAATAAACCCGTACAGGAAGATGACGCTTATCATATTCAATACGCATTTTATGAACTGAGCTATTCAAAGAATCTTTTTGAGTATATTCAATAATATCCTTACGACCGTTAGTTAGCCAGCTTGTTATCAAGCCTGTATATTCAACACATTCTGTAAGGCGATTATTATACTTATATTCACAAAGAAGTTTATCATTTAAAGTTTCTTTTATAATTCTGTTCTGTGAGTCATACTCATATTTTGTAATACAATCTGCGATTTTCTTTTCGGTTAGATTTCCGTATCCGTCATATTTATATTCCGTAATTATTTTCTTATCACTAAAATCAGTACGCTTAATCACTTTTCCACAAGCATCAAATTCCTGTGTAAAAACTGTTTTCCCTCCACGTGAATATGAAGTCAGATTTCCTTTATCATCACGTCTGTATTCATAATAGATTCCATCACAATCGGTAAAAGAAGTAAGCTGATTATATGAATCATAAGTCCAACCTTCACCGCTGCCATCATTATATGAAGAACTAATTTTATTTCCTTTTTCATCATAGGTATAATTAATAATATTTCCGTTTATATTTACACAGATAAGATTTCCAGAATTATCATATGTATTTTCTGTTTTATTGCCATCTGATTTTTGTACGCGAATTGTTTTATGATTTTCATTAAAATAGTAATAATCAGAATCACCATCATGATTAATATATTGTGTACATCTGTTTCCTCTGTCATAGATAAATCGTTCTGATTTTCCTTCTTCATTTATGGTAGCTGTTGTAAGAATTTTTCCATCCGAGGTCTGCTCCCCGTATTCAAAACGAACCGAGGAACCATCGCATTTATTCAAACTGATCATCCGATTATTTTCATCATAATCCATTGAAACTGTATCACCATCAGAATCAGTAACACTGACCAGTTTATTTCCATTATAGTTATAGATTACACACTCTTCTGATGCGCGGTTATTTGAAATCTTTGTTATAAAGCCGTTCTGATATTCAAAAGAAAAACTTTCGTCATAAGAGGTTTTTACTGTTTTTATTTTTTCATTACTATTACGATAAATGAAAATAGAGTTGTCATTCCTATCAACAATTCTAATAAGCATTCCATATTCATCATAATATTTACGATATCCATCAGATTCCAGAAGCTCAAAGCCATCTGAAATCTTTCTGCACCATAAAATTCTTTTATCGTCTGGATTACTCCATTTGTCAAAATCTTCATTTTCCTGGAATAAAAGATGAGGAAATCCCGCTTCATCGATTATGGTAATTGTATTGAAACCTGTCTCTTCATACCAGTTTTCCATACCTCTAAATCTGGTGTAAGCATTCAAAGTCTTCGTATTATCAATTTTTTCTTTTAACTGTATATAATCTTCAAGCTTATTTAATTTTATTCTATATAATTCCTGCAAATTATTAAGTTTTGAAATTCTGGATTCAATTGTAGTAAGTCGATTTTTTAATACTTCTTTTTTTAATATTATATTTTCCTGCAGATGAACTAAGTCACACATAAGAGCAAAAATTGATGCTTCTGCATTATATCCTTTTGACTGCTGATACAAATTACATAAATCTAAATATAGTATACTTGTTGAAATTATATTTTCCTCACACACAGCAATACGATTATTAATTTCAATTTCAATATTATCCAGGGAAGAAACAGCATAATATGCCTTAAGATTTGCTTCAAATTCTTCGATTTCATTTTTGATATTATTCACTGAATTCTGAAGTCTGTTTTCATATTCTGCAGAATCATTAGCTACTCCCCTTAGAATTCTTTGATCCAGATTTGAAGTCCATCCATATCCGAAGCTTGATATTATCTTATTATCAGAACGATATTTTCTTTTTATTCCCTCTGATATAATATTTCCAAACAATAAATCTGTTTCATTCTGCTCATAAACACCTTCAGTAATTCTAACAGGATCTCCAGTCGAATCTGAATTATTTGAATCAAGTTTTTTCTGATTATTTCTTTGATTTCGAGATGTATCACCTGAATTATCATTTTGTTCTGAAGAATTATTTTCAGTATCGCTAAGAACACTGTCCTGATTTTTACTGTCATCACCTGTTAATACCTTGTCATTACTTTCTGAAATATCATTCATCACCGCTTCAGAATTATTTTTCGCATCATTCAGTTCTCCTTCTTTCTGGGCTCTTGCGGCTTCCCTTTCGGCCTGTGAGTTTGATTCATTGTTTCCAGTGGGACCAGAATGAGAAGGGGCTTCTCCTGCATCTTTTTCTGCCCCTGTATTTTCACTTCCTCCGCTGGAGTTATCGCCGCCACTATGATTATCACTGCCTCCAGAATCGCTTGTATTATTCCCACCTGTATCAGAAACCATTATATATCCGCCATGACCATCCCCCTGACCATGCAGAGCAAAAGCTTTTTGTCCAATAAGAAACAAAACCGAAATCAATATAATCTGGATTATTTTATTTATACTAAAATATTTGATTTTCATAACTTTTCCTCCTTTGAATTAGAAATCTGTATAAAATAGTTTGTCTAATAAACTTCCTGAATTACCATTACGGGAAGGTACCCAATACTGATTTTCTTTTATAAATGCCCCCTGCATTGGGTTATCCATATCTTTTATGTAATCGTTGGAATGACTGCTTGCTACAGTTCTGGGGCCGGCCATCGGAATAAAATGAATGCCAATTTTGCCTGCAGCTGCGTTTTCTGTATGTGCTGCATTATTTACCGCTTTTTTTAGTTTTCTTGCACTTGATTTAATTGCTGCATTGCAAACCTGATTATTTCTTTCTTCAGAATAAAAATCTGCTATCGCGGCCAGATCAAGATACATATCACACGGATACTGAGAATAGCTGTAAGCTTCCAGATTAAAAAGAGAATCAAAAACATTCTGTCTTGAAGCTGCATTATTTACTGCTGCCGAAAGGTTTTCTGAGAATTCATCTATCGCAGCAGCAAGAGTTGAAATGTATAAATTATTGAAAATTGTAATACGAGCTGGAGAACTCTCTGCCATAGATGATGCTATTGAATCAGTCGAAAAATTCCCATCCGAAATATTTTCCAGAAGATTTTTATAATCCCATCCGCCCGAAGGAGTTATTCCTGGACTTGCGACTGTGTACTGTACGTAATTTCGTAATTCATAAACATTTTCTATAACTCCGCCAAAACAGGTATCAAAACCAATAACACAAAGCCCCTGCCCTTTTATTGCACGTCTGAGCTCTGTAACACTCATATATGTATTAGAATGATCATCTATAGCCACTGCTCTGGTCGTACTATTTTTTGTTTCAGCTCGCAATCCAGAATACTTCCAGCCAGTTCCATGTCCCCAGATTATCAGAGCGTATTTCTCCGCCTCATAATTTGATTTCGCAAAACTTATAAAATTCAACAGTACATTAAAATTTCCCATATCAAGTTCCGTCTCACTCCCCGAAGCAAGCCCCAGCTCAGAACAAGACAGTCTTTTAGAAACAATCAGACTGCTGTTTGTATCATCGTGTCCAACTTCAAATAGCCTTGTATCAGACCAGTTTCCGTTTGTTTCGTCATAACCATCAGCTCTGTCTAATAGGACAAGAACATCTGTTTTTTCATAATTTGCATGTTCCATCTGTTTCAGATTTTGAAGCGCATAACTTTCCAAGTCATTATCCGCAGCCATATAAACAAGCAGTACAAGCTTTTTAATTTCTACTTCTGGTAATGGCTCAGGAGCAGTTGTTTGTGGATCTTCTTCTGTCTCAATCTCAGCCCCAGTCTCTGGCTCAGGAGAAACTGTAGGCTCTTCCGGAATTACAATACGTTCCCTGGCACTGTTAAAATCACAGGCTGTAAAAAACAATGAAATAATCAGAAGAATACTTTGAGTTTTAAATTTTCGTATTTTCATACATACCTCACTTGAACGCTGTAAGACCGAAAGGATCTTCCCAAAGGGAACCATCTTCGTATTCAATTCTGCTCACATACAAATAATCAACGTAAAGTTCTTCTTCCGGAAACTGATTCATAAACCGGTCAAGACTTAGACATTTTTTTAATGATTCTCCAGCCTCAATTCTGGCTTCAATTTCCAGTGCAATTCTGTTGCTGCATTCATGAGCCGGTTCTCCATCCTTATCAAACAAAAAAAATACAACCTCTATTTCTTTTACATTTTTTACCGACTGGTTATAAAATTGAAAATCAAAACCACAAACCGAATAGTCTTCAGAATCAGACTCCATTACAAATTCTCCAGCAGCTAGATAAGGAACAGATTCAATCGAGAAATTTTTACAACCGAAAATCATTACCGTAAACAAAACGGCAGATACAAAAAAAATGTTTTTTTTCATTTTATAAACACCTCCAGTTCTTTTGTATATTCAGAAACTGCACTCATTATTAAAGAAGAAAAGATTTCTTTTTTCTTTTGATTTGAATCTGTGAGAAAAAACTTATAGCTTTGAATAAGCCCCCACTCAATAGAATCCTTCTCGCAGATTACGCTGTCCAAAAAGTTACAGGCACTTTCAACTTCATCACGCATAAGAAGTTCATCAACCTGTTTTATTACAGCTTTAACTGATTTTACCTGACAGCAGAAAATGTCAGCACGATTAATAAACTGATAATTTACAGATGAAAGCTTTAAATAATTTGTCTTTTCTCCCGAAATCATAATTTTTCCGGACGGAACATTTTCTATCACAAATATTCCGTTTTCATTTGTAACAGCAGATTTCATACCGGACATTCCGCAGAAAGCACGGATTACAAAACCTTTCACTGGTTTGTTTTGTTCATCAACTACAAGTCCACATAAATCTGCATTACCTGTAAACCTTGGTTTTGATGTACAGGATAAAAACATACAAATGAGAAAAATTAATAAACTGACTCGAAGCACCCCTTTTATACCTTTCATTTCCCAACCTCCTTTTACTGATTTTTTTGAATCCGGCGTTCGATTTTTCCATTTTCATTTTTGTAAAAAACAACAGTCGTATTATCAGAGGATTTGATTTCTCCGATCTTTTTTAAAAACTTATTTTGAGGTGATATGAATAAAGTGGAACTTTGTTTTACCGATGAAGTCACAGGAGAAGATTTCTTTTTATTAATCGATTCAAAGGCTTTCATGTTTTCTGAAAGAAAATCCAGATCAAAACCTGGCAATTTTTCAGGCGACTCTGGTTCTATAGAAATTCCTACACTGCATTTTCCGTCTTTCATACAGTTTACCGTCAGCTCTGTAATTCTTCTTTTTCCAGAATTAATTAATTCTGCTATTTCTTGAAAAATCTTTTTTACTTCAAAATCAAAGGCACATGTAAACTCAATATGATATGGAGGAGCTTTTTCTTCAGTCAAAACACCATTGTTTACGGAAATAATATTTCTAAGACTTTTGTTAAAATCTGAAGTTTCAATAATCTGTACATCTGGTAATAAATCTGATTTTTCTTCAATATTTACTTTCAAGACGGAAAATTTCTGAGAATAAAAAAGTTTCATCACAGGACTTCCATTTTCATAAGAAACAAATTCCTCTACCTTATTTCGATTTTTAAACTCTTTCAAAACTGACAAATCTTCCGGGTAGATTCCCCGAACTGAAGCAGAAAGCGTTTCTGTAAAGCCATCAATCTTCCATTCAAAAAAACTGATTTTTCCATCAGAGTTTTTCAAAACTTCAAAAAACATATTGCTTATGGGAGAGGCTGCTGTCACTGTAATTTCCGGCGTAGACACGGCCGGTTTTTCAGATATTGAAACACTAGCCTTAATTAATTCATCACTTATAATACTTCCGTTATTTCCAAACACTTTTCCATATATCAGACTCACAACGATTACCAGAGCACATGCAATCGCAGCGATTCCAACCAACCGCAATCTAGTATTTACAAAAAAGCGATGTTTCATTCTCTCTGCAAAAAATCCTGCACCAGTAAAATTTCTTTTTCCTTCGTACTCTGCAAGCTTTCTCTTGCTTATTACAAGCACATCTGTAAAGAGACCTTTTTTTCCAATTTTTCGTACAGTAGAATCAAAACAAAACTCATCAGAAAAACAAGGATGCATTTTTTCAAGTTCTGAACAAAGAAAACTTTTTCTTCGTCTTCCAATCGCTGCAGAAAATGGAAGCAAAACTTCATATTTTTCAAAATCATTTTTTCTTAGAACGTTACTTTTTGGTACCATTTTTACTCTCCTTCACCCGCTGCTTTTTCCTGCAATAAACTTCACCTTCCCCACAGGGACCTTTCCACATACCGTGATATAAATCACATTCGGCTTTTTCAGATTTTTCCCACTTAATATAATCAAGCTGCCACATTTCA
>JAEEGJ010028833.1_pt1 | contig 11006 bp, 7 predicted proteins | sample 8958761 | NCBI WGS metagenome assembly JAEEGJ01 (sample SAMN16246546, study PRJNA631951) | gut metagenome | biome: gut microbiome; feature: rumen; material: RS-attached | host: Bos | place: Iran: Karaj | collected 2018-10
GAACATGATGTCCGACAAGCACATCGGCTACACGCAGTGGAGCATGCCGCGGGACAATTCCCTGCCACGGATTTCGCAGATGCCGAAGCCGACGGACGAGCCCGCGCTCGGCGTGGTCGTGGAGGGAACCGAGAAGGCCGCGCCGCATCAGGTGGAAAGCCTGACGCTGCCGACGTTCGACTCCCTGACCGACCAGACATACCCCGTGACTCTGTTCAACCGTTCCGACAAGGGAAAGATCGAATGCCATCTGTCTGCGACTACGCCAAGCGTGAAGCTGTCGCGGGAGAATGTCGTCGTGGAGGGCGCGAAGGACGAGGTCGTCTATGTGTCGATCGACTGGGACCGCGTGCCGACCGGCAGCGCGGCGACAAGCTTCTCCATTTCTGCTTCGGGCATGGACCCGGTCAGAGTCACGGTGAAAACCGAAAAAGCCGATCCTGCCGAGCTTCCGTCCGCCGGAACCCGCTACTACGGCAGTCTCTCCGGTCCGATCGTGATTCCGGCATCCGGTTTCACCGCGAATCGCGGTGCAAACGGCTTGCACTGGCAGGAGGTTTCCGGGCTTGGCCGCTGGGGCAATGCCATGGCCGTGTTCCCCTTGCCCCCGACGGCATCAAGTCCTGCTCTCGAATACAATGTCTACATCGCGGAACCGGGTAAGGTGACGGTCGATGTGGAGATCATGCCGATCTTCCCGGATAACCCGACCGCGGGCGCACTGAACGTCCGCGAGCTCCGTATCCGGACGGCGTTCGACGACGAGTCGGCGAAGGAGACCGATACGCTCGCCCGCGAGTTCAAACGCCTGAACAACGAGGTGTTCGAGAACGTCCGCAAAGTCCGCGTGACACACGATGTGAAGACTGCCGGGCTTCACACATTCCGAATCTGCGCGGATGATCGCGATCCCGTCGTCGCGGTCGAACGCATCGTGTTCTATCCCGAACGCGTCCGCAGGAGCTATCTGGGCGCGCCGCTGAGTCCGCTGCTCCCCCGTGAGGCGAAGTAAAGAGTCAATTACATAAAACCGACATAATAATCGAATTCGAAGGCAAGGACACCCGCATGAACCCCATCCACGTGCCGTTGCGAAGCACGTGGCGGGGGCAGACCGGGCAGCGCACGGCACTATTTGGCACTATTTGACACACCCCGTGTGTCCGCTTTTTTGCTTTGGTCCATTAAACATCTTTTCCGCGGGAAACAGGGGGCTTACGAGGGAATTCGCCTTGTTTCAGGGGCAGCGCGAACAGATTTTGGGCGTATGTTTAGTACAGGATTATTCTTAGGAAATATGCCGAAGCCACGTTAATTAACGTCGGAAAAATGTTTTTTTGTGGATTTTTTCCGTTTTTTCCGCTTTTTTCTCATTTCCGCCTCTTTTTTTTTCCGTGTTTCTGAAGTATAATTATCATCAGGAACCGCAGATGCATTTTCACGAATGCCGTACGGCCGCGCCCCGGCGTACATGCGGATCCGGCGACAGGATATGCGGTCCCGGACGCATTTCCTGCCGGATGTTACAACACCCCCCGGGAAGCAACACAGATCGAAGGCAGACATCATGGGCGAACGCGAACAAGGCAAAGTCAAATGGTTCAACAACACAAAAGGCTATGGATTTATCGAGCGTGAAGGCGCGGCGGACATTTTCGTCCACTACAGCGCCATCAAGGCGGAAGGCTACCGTACCCTGAAAGAGGGTCAGCTCGTTGAATTTACGGTCGGCGAAGGCAAGAAAGGCCTCCAGGCGGACGATGTCACGCCCGTCGAAGCCGCGCCCCAGGCCTGACGTTTCGGCTTTCCTTTCCTACCCGGATGCCCGTCCGTCCGCGTTTTCCCGGCACAAGCCGGGGCCGGACGCAGTCGGGCATCCGTCGTTTTTTGAGGGAAGAAGAATCGCCCTGTGTTTTGCAAAAAAGGGAAAGAAAGCCGAGTGTATCCGCGGCATCGCTCCGCAATTATGATGAACGGCGAAGCTGCCGGGGGATGGACTTACTGCTCGATGACTTTTTTGCCGAGACGCTGCACGAGGACTTCGTTGTGTTCACCGAGGACGATGATCTTCGGCGCATGGGTCGCGGCCTCTTCCGGCGTGTAGTAGCCGAAGTTCATGATGGTCACGACGTCGCCGACGCGTCCGAGGTGGGCCGCCGCTCCGTTCAGGCAGAAGACGCCGCTGCCGCGTTCACCGGGGATGGCGTACGTTTCGAGACGGTTTCCGTTGGTGGCGTTCACGACCAGGATGCGCTCGTAGGGCAGGATGTTGGCCAGGTCCAGATAATCCGGGTCGATGGCCAGGCTGCCCTCGTAATTGAGGTCGCATGCGGTCAGGCGCGCACGATGTATTTTGCCTTTGAGAAGTTCCAGCGTCATGGTTTTCGGTCGGCTCCGTGAAATATGGGATATTTTAATATACACCCATTTCCCGGAAAATCAATGAAACATGCCGTTTTCCGGTTCCGCAGACGGAATCCGGCAGGTTCGGATTGCAAAAAGGGACGGCGCGAACCGTCTCCGGAGCATTTTCTATTATCAGGAATCAGGATTAAGGCAGGACCTCGACCGTGACCGTGTACTTCGTATTGAACTCGGAATCGGGCTCCCAGGGCTGCATGTAGGTGAGGTCGATCTTCGCCTTGCCGGATTTCAGCGCGCGGTAAACGATGGTGGTCCTGCCGCCGACGCCGACCATGCCTCCGGGGTTTGCGTTCTGCTTGTAGTCGTTCTTTTCGAGCTTGAGGATGCTCTTGTCGACGTCCTCGACCCTGGTCCAGCTGAAACCGGTGGTGGGATTGGATTCGAGGGTGAGCGTGACCGTGCCGCCGACGGCGACCTGCACGGTCTTGCCGTTGTCGCCGGCATTGAGCCGGACGTCCTTCGATGCGGCGGTCGCGGCGGTTTTCGCCTCGGCGGCGGGCGCGGCGCCTTCGACCACAACGGAGAGCTTGAACGCCTGCGCGGGTTCCTTGTCCTTTTCCCACGGACGGGCGTAGCCGAGCACGATCTCGGTCCTGCCCGCGGCGAGCGCCTTGAAGGTCCAGACATCATTGCCGCCGACGCCGACCATGCCCGCCGGATGTTCGTCGACCTTGTATTCGTTCCCCTCGGACTTCAGGACCTTTTCGTCGAGCTTGCCGGCCAGCGCCCAGGAATACCCCGTAGTGCGGTTGGATTTGAGCTTGATCTGCACGGTGTCGCCGGGGCGGACCGTGACGGTTTTTCCGCTGTCGTCCCTGGTCATTTCGACGGTCTTCGGCGCAGGCGCGGCGCCAGCCTTCGCGGACTTGTCATCAGTCTGGGCGGCCTTGGCATCCGCGGCTTCCGCGACGATCTTCACGTTGAACATCTGGGCGGGCGGCGTGTCCTTTTCCCACGGGCGGGAATAGCCGAGCACGATCTCGGTCCTGCCGGGGTTTTTCACGAGATAGCGGAAAAATGCTTTGCCGCCGACGCCGACCATGCCGATCGGATAATCCCTCGTTTTGTATTCCTGGCCCTGGAATTCGAGCACGGAATCCGAACGGCCGGGCATTTCAGACCAGGTGTAGCCGGTCGTGGCATTGCCTTCGATCTCGATCACGACGAACTCGCCGACCTTCGCCTTGACCTCCTTGTTGGCGTCGCCGTCGGTCACGCGGATCTCGACGGGCTCATCCGGGTTCGGCAGGTTCGGCCCGAGGTCTTTGGAATCGGCGGCGGCGAGGCCGAGCGCCGCGATCATTGTGACGGCGGTCAGGAATATGGAACGTTTCTTCATGGGCGGAACCCTTTCGTATTGTAAAGTCGTTTGGAAAACTGTTTTTCAAAGATTAGACGCGATGTCCTCCTGATATTTTAGCGCGGAATCCTGAAAAAACAAGTCGCGAAATGAAAAAAAGACCGGAATGACCCTATTTTTTTCATGATCGGAGCGCATTTTTCAAAAAAAAGTTAGCCTTGGCTTACTTGACATTCCGAAAAGATGTGCTATAGTAAATAGCGCAACCGATGGCCGTATTCCATATTTCCGTATGAAAACCGGGAATGCGGCTGTAGGCTGAAATGAAGTTAGGTAAAACTAATTCATTCCCCGACATGAGCGGTACGGCATGAAGCCGTGCGGGGAATTCCGGAACGCACCGGAAAACAGAACGGACATGCGCGGCAGGGAGCTGCGCGGGAGAACACATCGTGAACGGAAAAAGAGGGATGCGGCGGACCGCCGCAGGGAAAAGGGCGCGGGAGTCCCATGTCTTTGCTCATGACACCGCCCGTCGGGATTTTCACGATATGGAAAATCCATGCCGTTCTTTTCCGCCGCATGGAAAGACCTTATCCTCCGTTCTTCGCTCCGAACCTGCCGTCCGCCTCAAATATTTGCCGGAAACGCCGCTGGCACGGGACTTGCTTGCCGCAGTGCGACGGCGTTTCTCCGCACGGAAGATATTCTTCTCCGTCCGCGCGGCGGAAAACGTGAACATTTCGAACAACGAACCACATAACACAACCATCAACCCGTAACAATCCCCAACCAAACCCAAGGAGATCCCCCCAAATGAATCCCAAGGTGAAAACCGGCCTGATCGCGCTGTTCGCGGCTGGCCTCCTGCTCCCCGCGTTCGCTCAGAACCCCGAGGAAGAAACCACTGCGGAAGTGGAAGCCGGCGAAAAAGTGCAGACCATCACGTTCGTGCAGGACGATGCGCAGAAGCTCATGGTCAGCAAGTCGTACGTGCTGGAACACACGAAGGCCGTCGACCTCGCTCCGTTCGTGAAGAGCGCGGCGATCCGCTTCGACGAGAATTCCAGCGTGTCCTGCATGGAGGACGCCGCCAACAAGCGTCAGATCCTGATCGTGACGACCACGGTCCCCATGATGCCCTACATCGACGAGATGGTCGAGGCGCTCGACCGTCCCGGCAAGATGAACGACTACGACACGATCATTTCCGGCACCGGCATCGCCTACGGCACCTACAAGCCGCAGTTCCGTTCCGCCGAAAGCATGGTCGAAGTGATCGAGGGAACCGGTATTTCCAGCGGTCCGCTTGACTCCACCGTGAGACTGGACCCGAAGACCGGCATGTTCTACTTCAAGGACACCCCGGCGCGCGTGGCGGACATCAAGGCGAAGCTCGAATGGCTCGACAAGGAGATCCCGCAGACGAACATCGAGCTGAAGATCTATGAAGTGCGCGACAGCGACCTGATCGACGTCGGCGTGGACTATCTGGCGTGGAAGAACGGCCCCGGCCTCAACCTCTTCAACGCCGCCTACGACGTGCTGAGCATGAAGGCCGCCGAAACGATCATCACCGGCCTCACGCAGACCGGCGCCGACCTCTTCGGCACGTTCACCTACGGCTTCGGCGGCTTCTACACCGCCCCCGCGTTCGACTTCAGCTTCATCCGCCTGCTTCAGCAGAACGGCCACGCTTCGATCAACAGCACCGCTGGCGTCACGGTCTCCAACAATCCGGACGCCGAGTTCAGAGCGAGCTTCTCGCCCGAATACCAGAACATCCTGAAGGACGAAGACCACCGCTCCAGCGTTGACATCGGCGGCGACGCCACGCTCGAATTCAATATTTCCGAAGCCACCATCGCCGGCACAGCCGAGAACGGCGGCGTCACGTTCAACTACGAGCTCGCCGGATCGAACGTGGTCGAGCGCAATAACATGGGCGCGGAAATCTCCGAGGGCACGTCCGTCGTCGGCTCCATCGCGCTCCCGTTCGGCCAGGAAAAGCTCCTCGCCTGCTGGAAACGCAACACGACCGTCGAACAGACCATCGGCGTCCCGTTCCTCTGCGAACTGCCGGTCCTGAAGTACATCTTCGGCACGACCACCTCGAACGCCGAGACGATCCACTATTTCGTGACCGCGCGCGCCGTGCCGGTCAAGATCAATGAATCCGTCGAGCCCGGCGTGATGGCCGAATTCGATGAACTCGCGAAGAAATGACAACCAGCCGATAAGGATATTCTGATACCATGAAAACGATTACCAAGCTCACGGCGGCGGCTGTCTGCGCCGTTTCCGCCATCAACTTCATGCAGGCCGCCGATCCCACCGCGGATTACGCCGATACCCGTGTCCAGGCGAAACTGAACGTGACGGTCAAGGAAGACACCGACGTGGTCCACTTCATCCGCGACAACGCCGACCCGGACGTGGTCACGAAGACCTACGTGCTGAAGCACGCCGACCCATATGAAATCCGCAGCTACCTGCGCGAAATCGTGCAGTCCCGCAGGATCGACGAAAGCGACACCGGCATCCAGGCCATCAAGTACAACGACGGCACCGGCATCGTCATGGTCTCCGCCGAAGATTACCGCTTCGAGGATGCCGAAAACGGCCAGGGTATCGACAGCATCATCGAACTGCTCGACAAGCCTGGCGTCATTTCCGCCACCGGCGGTGCCGTGTACGTCTATCAGCCGAAATACCGTTCCGCCGAGGAACTCCGCGACATGATTGAAGCCGCCGGCGCGAACGTGGCCGACGACGTGACCGAGAACATCGGCGGCACCGACCTCATCCGCTGCGATCCCGCTCTGAACCTGCTCGTCTTCGACACCACGCAGTTCTCCCGGAAGAACATCGACAACGTGCTGAAAGAGTACGACCGTCCGTATCCCGAAGTCCGCGCGAAAGTCACCGTCTACGAGCTCTACGCCGAAAACGACGCCAAGCTCGGCCTCGACTTCCAGGCGTGGAAGAACAACGACGGCATCGACTTCTTCAGCACCGGCGGACGCTTCATGAAGAACTTCACCTCCGACGGTTCCGCGCTCGTCCGCAGGGGCGGCTGGTCCGACACGCAGTATTTCAACTTCAATCCGAAGTGGAACACCAAGTACATCGACTTCCTGACCACCAAGGGCAAGGCGAAAGTCCTGCATACCTGCGAACTCGCGATCCGCAGCGACGCCACCGCCGAGATCGAACGCACCAACCAGGTCTTCCTCGCCCATCAGGAACCCGCCGGCGACGGCGAATACACTGAAGAGTACATCCACCTCGAAGACGTGACCCCGGGCGTCGACTTCACGCTCGTCGCCTACACGAAAACCGGAAAGACCATCGACATCTCCGCGCCGGGCGCGGTCACGCTCGACATCGTGCACCTCTCCAGCCCGACCAATACCCAGGCCGAACGCTACTCCATGCGCCTGAAAGGCGGCGAATTCACGATCAATGGCGTGAGCAACGGACGCAAGGTTGGCGCCCGCTACGCTGAGGTCCTCGACGACAACGGCGACGAGATCGAGTTCGAGAGCAACAACGTCCCGGCCTACAAGGGCAACATCGTGACGACCGACGCCTCCGACGAGTTCGGCTTCAAGCTCAGCCTCACGCCGTCCATCTCCGAGAAGGCCACCATGCTCAGCGTGAACGTTTCCAACAGCTCGCTCATCGGCTACACCTCCGACGGCAGTCCGCGCATTCAGCAGGGCGCCGGGATCTCGTCCGATTTCATGATCTCCAACGACGGCACCAAGCTCGTCATCGGCGGGATCGAGAAACGCGACGTGGTCAGCGTCTCCGGCGGCGTGCCCATCCTGAAGGATCTCCCGATCCTCGGCTGGGTCTTCTCCACCGAGAGCGAATCCACCAAGCGCTCCCAGCTGCTCGTCGTGGCCGAGGTCATCCCGATCCGCGCCGACGACGCCATGCCCGAAGCCGCCGCCGACTCCGCGAAGGAGATCGAGTCCGACCTCGAGGGCGCTGGCGGATGGAATACCTGGGGCTATCGTCAGTTCCTCCTCGACTCCGACCGTCTGAAATAAGCAATGTCATCGATTAAAACTCATCATCCATAAAACTCATCATCATCGCTTCCGGCAGCGTCCCCCGGGGCCCTGCCGGAAGCACCAGGAAGGTGTACAATGTCTGAGAAAAAATGCTCCTGCGGATGCGGCTGCGACGCCGCGAAAACGCCCGACTACCGCGTTCCGACAGGCGACGAGATGACCCTCGCGGATCTTCCCGTCGGTATGACCGCGACCATCGTGAAAGTGATGCCGAAGGCGCGCGGACGCAAGAAGTTCGCCGACGTCGGGCTCGTCCCCGGCACCGAACTCCTCATGGAGGCCCATGCGCCGTTCGGAGGCCTCCTTCGCGTGAAGATCATGGAGACGAGCATGGCGCTGCACAGCGACGACGCCGCGAACATCGTCCTGAAGAAGGAGGCATGATTCCATGAAGCAGCATTACAAGGTCGCGCTCGCCGGCAATCCGAACTGCGGCAAGACCTGCATTTTCAACGCTCTCACCGGCGCGCGCCAGCACGTCGGCAACTATCCCGGCGTCACGGTCGAGAGCAAGTCCGGCAAGTTCACCCTGAACGGCGTCGAAATCGAGCTCATCGACCTGCCCGGCGTGTATTCGCTCTCCTCCTCCTCCCCGGAAGAGGACGTCGTGTTCCAGGAGCTCACCAAGCCCGGGATCGACCTCATCATCAACGTGGTCGACTCCTCCATCCCGCGCCGCAGTCTGTATCTGACCACTCAGCTTGCCGAACTCCACATCCCGATGATCCTCACGTTCAATATGAGCGACGACGCCCGCCGCAAGGGATTCAAGTTCGACATCCCGAAGCTCGAGAAGTATTTCGGCTCGCCCATCGCGCAGACCGTCGGCAGCAAGATCGGCGGCGTCCGTCCGCTGCTGGAGCTCCTCGCGAAGACCCTCGACTCGCTCGAGGACCACGGCGTGCCCATGCTCACCTACGGGCAGGACATCGACGACGCGATCAACGCCGTTTCCGCGAAGATCGACGCGCTGAACGTGGCGCGTTATGCCCACGTCCCCTCGCGTTTCTTCGCCATCAAGCTGCTCGAGCACGACACAGCCGCCATGCGGATCGAGGATTTCAAATCCGTGATGCCCGAGGTCGAGGCGCAGATCGCCCACCTGTGGGACAAACATGCCATCGACGCCGACACCTTCATGGCCGACCGGCGTTACGCCATGCTCGCCGGAGCCTGCCGCGACGCGATCTCCATGACGCATGAACGCCGCCGCGAAATCTCCGACAAGATCGACGCCGTGATGACGAACAAATACCTCGGGCTTCCGCTGTTCTTCGTCATCATCTACCTCACCTTCTGGTTCACGTTCACGCTCGCAGATCCCCTCATGGGCATCATCGAGGACGATATCTTCGGCAACCTGAACGACGCTGTGAAGGCCGCATGGAACCCCGAAACGCTGCCCTTCCTGCGGTCGCTCATCACGGACGGCGTCATCAGCGGCGTCGGCGGCGTGCTCGTCTTCCTGCCGAATATCCTCTTCCTCTTCTTCGCCATCGCGATCCTCGAGGATTCCGGCTACATGGCCCGCGCGGCATTCGTGATGGACGGCATCATGCGCAAGTTCGGGCTCCAGGGACGCTCCTTCGTCCCGCTCGTGCTCGGGTTCGGCTGCAACGTCCCGGCCATCATGGCCACGCGCACCATCGAGTCCGACCGCGACCGCCGCACCACCATCATGGTCCTGCCGCTGATGAGCTGCGGCGCACGCCTGCCGATCTACGCGCTCATCATCCCGGCGTTCTTCGCCGTGAAATACCAGGCGATGGTCATGTGGATCATGTACATCATCGGCGTCGTGATCGCGCTCATCGCCGCCCGCATCATGAAGTCCACGCTCTTCAAGGGCGACGGCGAAGTCTACCTCATGGAGCTCCCGCCGTACCGCGTCCCGACCCTCCGCAGTCTGCTGCTGCACATGTGGGACCGCGGCCGCATGTATCTGCAGAAAGCCGGTACCATCATCCTCGGCACCAGCATCGTGCTGTATATCTGCAATACGTACCCCGAGAAGACCGAATTCAGCAAGGACTACGACGCTCAGATTGCTCAGATTGAGGCGCAGACCCTGTCAGAAGAACAGCTCGCCGTGCTGGACGCCGCTTCGAAGACCGAGGCGCTCGCCGGCATCTTCGACGAAGAAGTGATGAAGGACGTCCGCGAGAACAAGGCCGTCCCGGACGAAGCGCTCGAAGCCCTCGGCGAACTGGAAGACCTCGAACTCGCAGAAGACGTGCAGAGCGTGATCGACGCCGCGCAGGAACGCTCCGACGCGATCGCCGCGGTCGAAAACGAACGCCTCGCCGAGCTCATGGAGTTCACAGCGTCCGGCCGCATCGGCCGTGCCCTCGAACCCATCTTCCGCCCCATCGGATTCGACTGGAAGCTCACGACCGCATCCATCGGCGCGCTCGCCGCGAAGGAAGTCTTCGTGGCCCAGCTCGGCATCCTCTATTCCGAGGGCGAGGCCGACGAGGAATCCGTCCCGCTCCGCGAACAGCTCCGCGCGAATTACACCCCGCTCCAGGGATTCTGCATCATGCTCTTCTGCCTGCTCTCGATCCCGTGTTTCGCCACGCTGGCCGTGATCAAGCGCGAGCTGAACTCCTGGAAGGCGATGTTTATCGAGATGGTCGGGCTCTTCCTGCTCGCGTACATCCTGACCATGATCGTGTACCAGGCGGGCACGCTGCTCCACATCGGCACAACCATGCTCCAGTAATAAGCCAATGCCGAACTGCGTTCAAATGTGCCCGGGAATAGCCGGGCGCTCCCGAAGTCCAGGCGTCAGCCTGGCGCTGCAGTGAGGCATGGATAGAGTTTACAAAAAAGGGAGAAAAAAAGGGTAATGGGAAAAGAAAAAGGGAGGTAGTGTGTAGGGAGAGGCCGGCCCCGTGCGATGACATCAATCGGGTGCCGGCCTCAATTTGTTTCAAAAAATTGCTTGTCGCTTAAAGCAGCGCGACCTTCTTGCCGCAGGCTCGGGCGTATTTCGCAAGCGTGGAGAAGGAAATGTTCTTCCTGCCGTGTTCGACGGCCGCGATATAGGTGGGGTTGGTTCCCATACGCTTCGCGATTTCCTTCTGGGTCAGGCCCGCTTCGCGCCGTGCCTTGTACGTGGCTTCCACGAGCGCCATGCGTGCGAACGTGGCTTCGAGTTCCGCCTGTTTCGCCGGGGCGTTGAAATATGCGTCGCGTCT
>JAEEGJ010028840.1_pt1 | contig 11003 bp, 9 predicted proteins | sample 8958761 | NCBI WGS metagenome assembly JAEEGJ01 (sample SAMN16246546, study PRJNA631951) | gut metagenome | biome: gut microbiome; feature: rumen; material: RS-attached | host: Bos | place: Iran: Karaj | collected 2018-10
CATTACAAGTTTAAGTCAAGATCAATACTTTTCTTTAACATAGCCTCGTAATTGTGGAACTGAAACAGACTTCTGATAAAAATGAAGACAAGTTTTTGATAGCAGAGAATGCCGTTGAGCAGATAATTCAAAAGAAATAAGCCGATCCGTATATCAAAAGAAACGATGTTAAAGCAGTTCTTTCATATGGTACATGCTTCTGTAAAAGGAATGTACCGCTGCTGAGAAAAGGCTGAAATAAAATTCGGCTCTGTAAAAGTTTTGATACCGCTGAAACGCAATACATTTCATAAAGTAATTATATTTTGAACAAAAAAATAAAAATTTTCAGTCCAGATAACTTTATGATGTATCATGCCGATTCCTGGATCAGCAGTATTCCTTAACAGAGCCGTTTTATTGATTGGAGAAAAAGACTCAGCCGAAGAAATCAATTCAACTGCCAGCCTGTTGCCTCCTGAACTCCTCTTCCTATGTCTGCAATGGATTTGACGGTAAGAACGCCGGCTGCTTCAAGGGCCGCATACTTTTCTTTTGCCGTGCCCTTACCGCCTGATATGATGGCACCGGCATGCCCCATGCGTTTGCCCTTCGGAGCCGTAACACCAGCAATATAAGACACCACCGGCTTGGTAACATGAGCCTTGATATACTCTGCAGCTCTTTCCTCCGCATTTCCACCTATCTCACCGATCATAACAATAGCTTCGGTTTCAGGATCGTTTTCAAAAAGTTCGAGTACATCAATAAAATCTGTTCCAGGGATCGGATCTCCGCCAATACCGACACATGTCGTCTGTCCGAAACCGCAGTCGGTAGTCTGCTTGATGGCCTCATAGGTAAGAGTTCCGGATCTTGAAACTATACCTACCCTGCCCTTCTTATGAATGTAACCCGGCATAATTCCTATTTTGCACTCGCCGGAAGTCACAACTCCGGGACAGTTAGGTCCGATTAGCCGCACTCCCGCAGACTTAAGCACAGGCCTGATATTCAGCATATCCAGTGTAGGAATTCCTTCAGTAATCACCACAATCAGTTTGATTCCGGCATCAACAGCCTCAAGAATTGCGTCCTTGCAGAACTGGGCCGGAATAAAAACCGATGAAGCTGTGGCTCCTGTTGCATCAACAGCCTCTCTTACCGTATTGAAAACAGGACGATCAAGATGAATCATCCCGCCCTTGCCCGGAGTAACGCCGCCAACAAGTTTTGTGCCGTAGGCTATAGCCTGTTCAGAGTGCAGGGTCCCCTGGGAACCTGTAAAACCCTGACAGATGACTCTGGTATCCTTGTTAATTAAAATACTCACCGCAACTACTCCTTAACCGCAGCCACTGCAGCCTTAACAGCCTCTGTCAAATCATTGCAGGCGGTTATGTTAAAACCGCTGCCTGACAAAAGCTCCCGACCCCTATCCGCACCGTTACCTTCGAGACGGACTACAACAGGGATCTTTATACCGACCTCCTCGGCTGCACCGATAATGCCGTCAGCTATCAGATCACAGCGTACAATGCCGCCGAAGATATTTACAAAAATCACCTCGACCTTCGGATCAGAGAGAATAATTTCAAATGCTTTTACAACTCTGTCCTTGGTAGCACTGCCGCCTACGTCAAGGAAATTCGCAGGTTCACCGCCATGAAGCTTGATAAGATCCATTGTTCCCATGGCAAGTCCCGCACCGTTAACCATGCATCCAATGTTTCCATCCAGTGCAACATAATTGAGATTGTTGCTCATGGCTCTTGCCTCTATCTCAGGCTCCTGACTGAAATCCCTCATATCCTTGATTTCAGGCTGTCTGTACAGTGCATTGTTATCAACATTCATCTTTGCATCAAGACACAGGAGTCTGCCGTCCTCGGTAATAACCAGAGGGTTAACCTCCATCAGCGAACAGTCGCATTCATGATACATTTTGCAGAATCTGATAAAAAGAGCCACAAACTGCTTGAATAATTCACCCTTAAGACCCAGCTTAAACGCGAGCTCTCTTCCCTGATAAGGCTGTGCACCGTTGGTCGGATCAATAATCTCCTTGAAAATAAGCTCAGGCGTCTCGGCTGCAACCTTTTCAATCTCCATGCCACCCTTTGTGGATGCCATGATCACAACCCTTCCAATGCTGCGATCGATTGTCGCACCGAGATAAAGCTCCCTTACAGGCTTCTGACACTCCTCAAAAAGAATGCGGTTTACCGGCTGACCCTTTGAATTGGTCTGAAATGTCACAAGATGCGATCCAAGCCATTTTGTTGCAAAATTTCTGGCCTCATCTTTTGAATTGACCACAGCAACCCCTCCGGCCTTGCCGCGGCCGCCAGCATGAATCTGACACTTGGCAACCGCCCTGCCGCCGACCGCAATTTCTTCAAAGCATCTGGCGGCGCCTTCAGCAGTCGAGGCTACACACCCCCGGGGAACAGGAAGCTCGTATTTGGCAAAAAGAGACTTAGCCTGATATTCATGAAGATTCATTATCAGTTATCCTACACGCAGAATCAGCATTGCCGACGCTGCACTTGTTAAATAAAAAAAGCAGGATGCCGTTAGGGCACCCTTTCCAAAAACAACAAATTATTATACCAAGATCACATATTGTTTTACAGAAGAAGCAGCATTCTTCCCATGCTTTTCAGACGAAAAAATGCGCATAATTGCAAAACACGCCCGTTTTCTACTATAATTTACAGGTTGCATTAGGCATCATGCCTCATGCTTTGTTTCTAACTAGAGAGATACGATGGAAGACAAAAATACAAATGTAAAGGCTCAAGAAGGCAAGGCAACCGTTAAGAGAATTGCTGTACTCCACATTCCAGGGGAGGAGCCTATCGAGCTGCCTATTTTATCCGGTACAGAGGGACACGATGTAATCGATGTAAAACAGCTAGGTTCGCATGGTTATTTCACCTATGATCCCGGTTTCCTGTCCACCGCCTCCTGTCAGTCAAAGATAACCTTTATAGACGGCGAAAAAGGAATACTTCTGCACCGCGGATATCCGATTTACGAGCTGGCAATGAAGACCAGCTACCTTGAGGTGTGCTACCTGCTTCTCTACAAGGAGCTTCCTAACAAGGAACAGCTGGAGAAATTCAAATCTAAAATCAGATACAATACCATGGTGCACGAACAGCTCCCTAAACTGTTCCAGGCATTCCGTCGCGATTCGCACCCTATGGCTATCATGTGCGGTATAGCAGGTGCACTCTCGGCCTTCTATCACGACGAAATCAACAACAACAATCCTCGCGACAGAGAGCTTGTTGCAATCCGGCTTCTTGCGAAGATACCTACCCTTGCGGCAATGGCATACAAATATTCCGAAGGTGAACCGTTCATGTATCCGCAGAATCACCTGAGCTTCACCGGAAACTTTCTCCACATGATGTTTGCAACCCCGTGTGAACCTTACGTTGTCAATCCTATAATCGAAAAGGCAATGGATCGCATATTTATACTTCACGCGGATCATGAGCAGAATGCTTCAACATCATCTGTACGTTTCGCCGGATCCACAGGAGCAAATCCGTATGCATGCATTGCAGCCGGTATTGCGGCACTGTGGGGACCTGCACACGGCGGCGCAAACGAGGCATGCCTGAGGATGATGGAAACAATAGGATCAGTAAAGAACATTCCTAAGTATATAGCCAAAGCCAAGGACAAGAATGATCCTTTCAGACTAATGGGTTTTGGTCACAGAGTCTACAAAAACTACGATCCGCGTGCTACTGTAATGCGTGACACATGCCACGAGGTTCTCAAAGAGCTCAACATAACTGATCATCCTCTTCTTGATGTGGCCATGGAACTTGAGCGCATAGCTCTTGAAGATCCGTATTTTATAGAAAGAAAACTCTATCCGAATGTTGATTTCTATTCCGGCATAATTCTGAATGCCATAGGAATTCCTACAAGCATGTTTACAGTAATTTTTGCTGTGGCAAGAACCATAGGCTGGATATCCCACTGGTGCGAAATGCAGGAGGATCCTTCCAGCAAGATTGTAAGACCTCGCCAGCTCTACACCGGTTTCCCAACCAGATCTGTAAAGCCAATAAGCGAAAGATAACAGCATATTTTCAAAAAATACCATACAAAGACCGTGATTTCCTAATCACGGTCATTTTTTTTGTTGTATCCCTGTGTTTCTTAGGAAAAAAGGCACGGAAAATACCGGATGCCCACAGCCAATATGTCAGTGAAAAACAGAACCAACTTCCCCAGGATATAAAGAGGCGGAAATCATCCATGAAGACAAATCCGTATGTGCCATTTAAAATCGCATCTTTCATATCCGTTCATCTGACATTTCGCAGTTATTTTTGCGGTTCTTTATAGATTCCAGTTGAACGTCGCTGACTAGACGCTGAACTCTGGTCCGGAGTGTTTCCGCAGGTAAAAAATGCATTTCAGATGTAATACAGGTAACTATGCGTACACAAATCCTTGAGTATCAATAGGATAGAGGATGACACTATAGCGGCGAGGATAATTCTGAACCCTTGCAAATAATTGTTCCTGGTCAAAGAGTTCAGCATATTTGAAATAAATCAACAAACAGCTGTAGAAACCCTTGGAAAAATATTCCGTTATTCTGCTTAAAAGCGATCGGATTACAGATCACGGAATAGCCGGTTTTAACTGCGGGATGTCGAATTCAAACGAACGGAGCAGCACAGAAAGCCTCATGTGTGAACACCAGTTAAACCGGATATTTTGCGAAAAAAAAGTTTATACCGTTTTTTTTCTATCTCAAATAAAAAAAATAATTGATATGGTTCAAAGAGAAACAAAAAATAACGGGGAGAAAACATATCAGGATCGTATACTTTTAAAAAGGGTTGTCAGAATCAAATACATAAAATTAATGATGATTCTGCTGAGACCATCCATCGAGAATACATAAGCAGTACAGGACCGGAATTTTCCGGATCCCTAGATAAAATTATTTTACTGGCGAAAACGACTATGAGAATGACAAAACAGGAAATTATTGACGCCATACCAAGAGCTTTAGAAGAAAAACAGTTTGTAATATATATTCAGCCTCAGTTTAACCATTCAACCAAAGAGCTGATAGGGGGAGAAGCTCTGGTTCGCTGGATCCACCCAGAAAACGGTATGCAGTCACCGGCAGATTTTATTCCAGTCTTTGAAGAAACAAAAAAAATTCCGGCACTGGATCTTTATGTTTTTGACAAAGTTTGCGCATTTCAGAGGAAATGCCTTGATACACAGGAAAACTGTATTCCTCTGTCGTTTAATATTTCCCGCGAAGATCTCATGCTTCCTGACTACATTGATTCCATGGAAAAGATCAGGGCACAGTATGACATTCCCGTAAAGTATCTCAGGGCTGAAATAACAGAATCTTCAGCCGTCGATGGAAGCGAAAACATTATAAGAATTGTCAACCGCTTTCATGAAATTGGGTATCTGGTTGAAATGGACGATTTCGGCAGCGGTTATTCTTCGCTTAATGTGCTGAAGGATCTTGAGGTTGACATAATCAAGCTTGATCTCAAATTCTTTTCAGGACAGGTAGGCGGACGAGGCGGCACAATCATCAGCTCCATTGTAAATATGGCAAAATGGCTTAACACTCCGGTCATTGCAGAAGGCGTTGAAACCAGAGAGCAGGCTGATTACATGCTAAGCATCGGATGCGAATATATACAGGGCTTTTACTATTCAAAGCCCCTGCCAACTGAAGATTTCAGACGTCTGTGGAAAGAAAGAAGCTCCAATTCTGAATTCGCACATAACAGATTCATTGATCGTCTTGATACAGGAAGATTCTGGAGTCCAGAATCCCTCGAAACCCTCATATTCAGCAATTATGTGGGCGGTGCCGCAATCATGCTTTATGATATAAAAAACGGTCACGCAGAAATTCTGAGAGTAAACAACAAATATCTTAAAGAAATCGGTATGAACCAGACCGAGAAGGACGTAATCAGCATGAATCCCTGGTTTCATCTTGACAAGGACAACATAAAAATTTACAAGGACACGCTGAAAGTCGCTATTGATACTGAAGATGAGCAGGAATGTGAAACCTGGCGTACATATATTTCAGACTGCTGCGGCGAGGATAAAATCTGCATAAGAAGTTCCATACAGCTGATTGGCATCATGGAAAACAAACATCTGTTCTACATTATGGTGCGCAATATTACGAAGGAAAAAAGAATTTTCAATGAAATTTACGCCAGTGATCAGCGTTTCAGAGCAGCAAGCGAACATTCAAACATATATGCATGGGAATACAATATAAACACCAAGGAGATGCGTCCATGCTTCCGCTGTATGCGCGATCTGAATCTGCCTCCTCTTATCAAGAACTATCCTGAGCCTCTGATTGAGGTTGGAATATTTCCTTCAGATTATGCGGACTTTTATCGCAAGCTGATGAAAAAAATTGATGACGGTGTTGGTGAGATCGAAGCAGTTATTCCGCTTACCACTGGTCGTGTACCGTTCAGAATAAAATACACAACAGAATTTGATGCAGGAGGTAAACCGGTCAAAGCCTATGGTTCAGCAATTCTAATAACAGATAGAGACATTGTACTCACAGATCCGGATGTAGATCCATAATCCGTGCGGTTGCACTTTCTGTTTACGATTTTGTTTGAAAACCTCATTCTGCAGACAGAATGAGGTTTGTTATTAGGCAAGAACAGGGTATCCTCAAAAGTTGTTTAAGCCTCCGGATGTTCCTTCAGATAGGCAACGACTTTTTCCAGATCCTCCTGGGTATCTATTCCTGCAGGCGGCGTTATACTCGCAACAGCAACACTGATCTTCTCGCCGTGGCTGAGCACTCTCAGCTGCTCAAGCTTTTCTATGTTCTCAAGCTCCGATGCATTCCATTCTACAAACTTCTTCAAAAATCCAGCACGATATGCATATATTCCAAGATGGCGATAGTGAACCTTTTCAAACTTTCCGTCTCCGGCTTTGAAGTTGTCGCGCTCATACGGAATCGGAGCTCTGGAGAAATAAATCGCATAGCCATTCTCATCAAAAATAACCTTTACGGCATTCGGATTGAAAATTTCATCATAATCTTCAATAGGAACGGCCAGGGTTGCCATCGGTGCACTGCTCGAAGCAAGATTATCCGCCACCTGATTAATCAGCACGGACGGAAGCAGCGGCTCATCACCCTGAACATTAACAACTATTGTATCGTCAGGAAGATTTTTAATCTTAGCTACCTCTGCCAGACGCTCGGTTCCGGAATTATGACTTTCAGAAGTCATAACCACCTCCACCCCGTCAAGATTGACAGCATTGGACACAAGCTCCGAATCTGTTGCAACATAGACAGATGAAGCCCCTGAAGCAAGTGCCTTTTCCGCAACTCGCTGGATCATTGTTTTACCGCACAAATCCTTGACCGGCTTTCCCGGAAGTCTGGAAGAACTGTAACGGGCCGGAATAATAACAACAAACGACATATAATCTCCAAAAATATTTTGCACCAAATCTGAATCTTGCGGCGGTCAAAACCGCCGGAATGACATTTTATTTTCTACTGCTGATTTTACTTGTTATCAGATCCACTATATCGGGCTGGAGAACGGCATTAATCGGTAGAAAATAGCATTTGTCGGAAGCAAAATTTCTGCACTTTGCTGCATCCTTCTCCGTCATAATAACAGTTCCGTTCCAGTCACCGATTATTTCAGCAAACATTTCCTCTGTAAATCTTGCATGATCCGCAAGAGGAACTGCTTTTACCAGATCATACCCTTCATTCCTGTGAAGGGTAAAGAATTTTTCAGGATTTCCGATGCCTGCTACGGCAATTACCCTGCCCTTTTCAGCAAGAGGCGTGGCATAGTCCCTGACACTGACCGGAGTATCAGGTATCACTGTCATCCGATATTCGCCGTTACCCGGACATTCTCCGTTGCAGATCACTGCATCCGCTTTTTCAAGACGCCATTTTCCTTCTCTCAAAGGGCCCATGGGAAGCACAGCACCATTGCCGAAGCGTCTGGAACCATCAACCACGATTAGTTCAACAGAGCGTCCCATGGAATAATGCTGAAGACCATCATCACTTATTATTATGTCCGCACCGAGTCTCTCCAGCTCCTCCACAGCTCTTTCTCGCTTGGGATCTACAACTACAGAACACTTAAGACGCTGATAAATCAGATACGGCTCATCACCGCACTCAAGAGGAGATGATTTGTCAGAGATGATGTGGGGATATGATGATGCATGACCGCCGTAGCCGCGGCTTACAACACCGGGATTGTATCCCCGTTTTCTAAGATTCTCAACAAGATAGATAACCATCGGAGTTTTTCCGTTTCCGCCTACGGAAATATTTCCAACCACTATCACGGGAACTCTGGATGTGTATACCCGAAATATTCCCGTGCGGTAACACATCCGACGAACAAAGGATATACCTCTGAACATCAGAGAAAAAGGCCAAAGGAAAATTGAAACTGGGTTTCTGCTGTACCAAAGTTTTTCAACAAAACTCATAATAATATTCCGCAAATCGATAAAATTTTAGAATCAGCGTGATCTTAACAAAAAACGAACCGTTTGAAATTCACATAATTCGTAAAAGTGAAATTTTGCATTAGTTTCACTTATGTTTGTCGTTAAGAAGCAAGCATAAATCATGTCCTTACTGATTTGGTTGGAAAACGGATCCCATTTAAACTTTCATTAATTCGAGAGTTTAAATAGTGATTCCTCCTTATGAAACAGACAACTACCAAAGGAAAATCGCTATGACTGTTTTTATTTTAAAATTCTTCATTTTTTGAAATGGCTCTGTTCTAGAAAAGTGTTGATGTCGAAAAGTAACATAAAATCGCCATAATCATTAAATGTATATAAACTGTCATGCTATTCTTGATTTATAAATATATTCTATATGCATGATATTTTATATACATTATCTATATAAATACTCCATAACAAATCAAATAAGACATAAAGATACTAATTGTCAGTGATTTAGATCATAATTTCATAAACAACTTATATTGTTTCCTATGTAATTTATATTTGCTGAATATAATGATATATAGAAGACAATATAAAGGTGAATGATATGAAAACAATGTTAAAGCCGATAGTAGAAATGCTTATAAACCTTAATGTAGATGAACTGACTGAAATCCTGATGATTCTTACTGGATCAAAACTTGAAACTGCTATTGATGATCCAATTAAATCATTCAAAGAATTAATACTTAAAAGGAAAGCAACATCATTAGGTGACAGACCATATTGTCCTCATTGTTAGTCATTGATCATTTTTTAACCAGCTACTTTTGATTCAAGACAATAACTGACATGTGAATCTTTTGAAACTACCCCCATATGGGTCACTATAATCCCCCGTTAGGGAAGAGCCCTCATAATTACCAATTCTTCATGATCTGAACTGCTGTTTTACAATATTTGAGCAATAGATCCCCATCCCTATCTTTCAGCGGTTTTAGAGACTTCGTTTTATTGGCCTTGTGCGAGGCTCTCAGGCGGCCTGTCGTTCTGCGGACGGTGTATTTATGGTCTTCTTCCGCCTGCTTTTCGCCATGTATCCGTCCTCATCATTATGAGCCTGGATACCTCTAAATTTATACCTACATCGGTGATCTGCAGAATACAATGATCTCTTTTCATCATTGATGAATGCCAGATAATCCTCAAAGTTGCATGGTGAAGCATCCTCATCATCCAGGTTTGTGCTGATCAGGATCAACCGAAAATTCCCGAATATTATTCCATGCTCTTCGTATTCCTGAGCATCCTTTGGTACTATCTTCAGCAGACCAAGATTCCTGCACATAACATAGTCTGACCATCCTTTTTTCAGTTGCTGACCGTGTGGAACAGTTTCATCGGCAGCATTTCCGTTTTCATCACCTGTCTTCTGTTCTTTTTCAGTGTGATAAATGTACCTGGTGAGAACATTATCCTGTGTCTTACCCTCTGTATCCGTGTTCAATTCAAAGTCTTTAATGCGATACATTAACTGCATGTCCATACCAATACTATCGGCCAGCAGACTGGCTGCAATTCCTGCACAGCGTCCAGTATGAACAAGAGAGGCTCCCACAGAAAAATCCGTTCCCTGCCTGCTGAAAAACTTCTGCTCTTCAACATAAGGAAGCAGAGCTTTCATAACAATTTTGTTGATTGCACCACTGAAGAAAGCGGATTTTTCATCTCTGAAAACAATCCTGTCCTGCCTGAGGTTTCCGTCTATGTGAAAGTGAAGTTATGAAGTACCTTACCTCACGATAACACTCATTTCCTGATGTAAGATTCTTCTTCAGAGTCTCAAATCTCACAACAGTTTTTGTATGCTTGAATTTTTTTATAGTTTTGTCGCTGTCAATAACCTCGAACGGCAGAATTGTTACATCCGTACGGACAGTCCAGTTGGTGTTGGTTACATCCTCTGTGTCAAAACTGCCGGTGATTGCCCGTGACTTGTTTGCTTCCCACTGCCTGCCTGTAAATGCTCGCTTTATGCTGCCAAAAGCGTTCTTCTGGTTGGCTTTGACTGCACAAAAATAGTCTGCCTTTGCGTCGATAATGGTGTTCAGTACAAAGTCATGAGTATTCAGTGCATCAAAACTTATGATGGTATTGCTGTACGCATCCGGTGTTTGCTCGATCATTTCCTTTATGGCTTCTGCTTCATGGTTCTTTACATTACGTAACCGCATGTTGACAGGCATTCCATACTGGTAGCAAAAGATACTGACTATGTCCATACCTGAGGTTTTTTGGATTTTTCCCTCGTCTTCCTGCTCATACTTTCTCAGATGAGTACCGTTCATTGTCTGTCCGTCCGCTGATAAGTGCAACCTCTTGATTATGTCTGTTTCGGTTAAACACAATCATTGAGAAATCTGTACCTATGAAAAGCTCCTTTATTTCTGAAAGGTAGCAATATTCCGTCGCTCAAAATCCTTATCTCTACATTTCCCGTGATA
>JAEEGJ010028846.1_pt1 | contig 11001 bp, 13 predicted proteins | sample 8958761 | NCBI WGS metagenome assembly JAEEGJ01 (sample SAMN16246546, study PRJNA631951) | gut metagenome | biome: gut microbiome; feature: rumen; material: RS-attached | host: Bos | place: Iran: Karaj | collected 2018-10
TACGTGAAGTATGCCGACGAGGTGCTTTCGAACGCGCTCGTAAGGCTTCCGTCCGTCAGCGTTTCCCAGGTGCTCCCCGCGGTCAAGGAAAACCCGGTGATACTTCCCAAGGTCGGCAGGAGCGAACCGCCCACGATAAGCGTTTGACAGGAAAAGAGCAATACCCGCGCCCAAGGCCGCATCCGCCCCGGGCGCGGTTTTATTATGCTTAAAATATATCCAAGTATTTTACTCGGAATTATTGACAAGACTATTCGGCGGTGTTAAAATACCATCCGGAAAAAGAAAGTCGGGTATTGAATATGAAGCTATCGACAAAAGGCAGATACGGGATCAAGGCAATGGTGGACATCGCCCTCGTGTACGAAACGGGTGAGCGTCTTTCCGTCAATCAGCTTGCCGAAAAGCAGGGCGTCAGCGTCGCTTATCTCGAGCAGCTCATTGCCGCATTGAAGAAGGCGAAGCTCGTCAGATCCGCACGCGGCGCCGCCGGCGGTTACACCCTCTCCCGTCCCCCGGAGGAGATCTCTGTCGGCGAAGTCCTCCGCGCGCTCGAAGGGACAACCGCGATACTCGACTGCGTCGGCGTCGACGGCTCTGGGAGCTGCTCGAACGCCTGCTCCTGCTCTGCACGGCCGCTCTGGTTAAAGCTTCAGCGGAAGATCGACGACGTGCTGAATACCACCACGATAAAGGATATGGCGGACGATTACATCGTTCAGCTGGAAAGGAATAAAGAATGAAGAGAGTATATCTTGACAACGCGGCTACCACAAGGCTCATTCCCGAAGTCCTTAACGAAATGATGCCCTACATGACCGAGGTTTACGGCAACCCGTCCAGCCCCCACTATTTCGGACAGCAGTCCCAGATGGCGGTCGACAGGGCAAGGCAGCAGGTGGCTGACGCCATCAACGCCGAAGCAAACGAGATCATATTCATGAGCGGCGGCTCCGAGGCCGATAACACCGCGATCCGCGGCGTTGCGGAGCGTTATGCGAAGAAGGGCCGTCACATAATCACCACGGCAGTCGAGCATCACGCGGTGCTGCACACCTGCCAGATGCTTGAGAAGAACGGCTATGAAGTGACCTATCTTCCCGTCGACGAGTACGGCATGGTGACCGTCGATCAGGTAAGGGAAGCGATCCGTCCCGATACGATACTCGTTTCGATCATGTTCGCGAACAACGAGGTCGGCACGATAATGCCCATACCCGAGATCGGCGAGCTCTGCCATGAGAAGGGTGTCCTCTTCCATACCGACGCCGTACAGGCTGTGGGGCATCTGCCCATCGACGTTAAGACGATGCACATCGACATGCTCTCCATGTCGGCGCACAAATTCCACGGTCCCAAGGGCACGGGCGCGCTCTACGTCAGGAAGGGCATCGTGCTCCCGCCCCTCATCTACGGCGGCGCGCAGGAGCGCAATCGCCGCGCCGGCACCGAGAACGTTCCCGGACTAGTCGGAATGGGCAAGGCGATCAAGCTTGCCTGCACGGATCTTGACGAGAAGAATCGCAGGATGATGCGTCTTCGCGACAAGCTCATCGAGGAGCTTCCCAAGCGCATCCCCGAGATAAAGCTCAACGGGCATCCCACGAAGAGGCTCCCCAACAACGTCAATTACTCCATCAAATACATCGAGGGCGAGTCGATACTTCTGATGCTCGACCTCAACGGGATCGCCGCCTCTTCGGGTTCCGCCTGCACGAGCGGTTCGCTCGATCCCAGCCACGTGCTCCTCGCGATGGGTCTGACCCACGAGATAGCTCACGGTTCCGTCCGTATGACGCTCTGCGACGAGACGAGCGAGGATGATATCGATTACGTTTTAGAGGTGCTTCCCAAGGTTGCCGAGAGGCTTCGCAAGATGTCGCCTTTGTATCACGGATAAGGAGGATAATACAATGTACTCAGAAAAAGTTTTGGATCATTTTCAGAATCCCCGCAACATGGGCGAGATCGAGAATTACAACGGCATGGGCATGGTCGGCAACGCCAAGTGCGGCGACATAATGCAGATGTTCATCCGCGTTAACGACGAGGGTATTATCGAGGACGTCGGCTTCAAGACCTTCGGATGCGGCGCCGCCGTCGCGACGAGCTCCATGGCTACCGAGATGATAAAGGGCAAATCCGTTGAGGAGGCGCTCCAGCTCTCCAACGCCGCCGTAGTAGAAGCGCTCGAGGGGCTGCCCCCCGTGAAGATCCACTGCTCCGTGCTCGCGGAGGAGGCCGTTAAGGCAGCCGTTGACGATTACCATAAGAGGATGGCCGAAAAGAAGGCGGCTGAGGAGAACAAGGAATAACCGTTTATGCTTGAATATAAGCAGTTCGATCATCAGGCAATGGCCGAGATAAGGCCATTGCTTGATTTGCAGGAATACCGCTCTTGCGATTACACCGTCGGCGGTATTTATATGTGGAGGGAGTTTTTCCGTCAGGCATACGCCGTAAAGGACGGTATGCTCATCTCGTCGGCGGATTACCTTGACAACGGAGTATGCTTCGGCGTCCCCGTCGGCAGCGGCGACCTCAAGGCGGCGCTCGAAGCCGTTAAAGCGGACTGCGCCGAAAGGAAGCGTCCCCTGCGCTTCTGCTGCGTTACCGAAGAAGGTCTCGCGCAGTTGACGGAGACGCTCGGTCAGCCCTCCAAAACGATCGAATACCGCGATTGGGCGGATTATCTTTACCCGTATGAGAATTTCCTCGGCTATCACGGGAAGAAGCTCGTCACTCCGCGGAACCACTGCAACCGTTTCATGCGGGACTATCCGCAGTACATTTACCGCGCGATGGACGCCTCCATGATCGGGGAGGCGAAACGGTTCCTTCAGGAGAACGCGCCGTCGTTCGACAAGGCGGCTCCGCTCGCGAAGGAGGAATTCATCCGCGCCGTGGAGGTGCTCGATCACTTCGAGCTCTTCGGTTTCAGCGGGGGGCTGCTCTCGGTCGACGGCAAGACCATCGGCTTGAGCGTCGGCGAAACGATCGGCGACACGCTTTACGTGCATATAGAAAAGGCGCTTACCGAGTTCAGCGGCGCCTACCCCATGCTTGCGATGCTGTTTGCAAAGCAGAACGCGAGCGAAAAGCTTTTATACATAAACCGGGAGGACGATTCCGGCGACGAGGGCTTGAGACGCTCCAAGACCGAATACCGTCCGTGCTGTCTGATAAAAAAATACGTCGTGTGTTATGAATAAAAAAACGCTCCGACGCTTCAATCGCCGGAGCTTATTCTTTATCCGTTATTTACCCGCAGCCCTGTAAATATTCTCGGTATGTTCGATATCGGGAAGGTTGCCGACGCTCGAAACGCTGCCCTCGAAGAATACGCAGACGTGCCCGTCCATTCCGTTACCGCCGATGGAATCCGTGCCGTGCGGCCAGCACTGGATCGAAGCGGCGACCTGCTGTCCGTCGATATCTACGGTGATGGGACGCTTCAGGTAATTGAACTCCTTACCGCAGGTCGCTTTGAATCCGACAAGCTGCTCCTCGTTCTGCGATTCCATTTCGGCATGATTCGTTCCGCCTGTAAAAACGAGCTCGTACGTATTGCCGGTCAGGCAATCGGTGATAACGTAGCTCCTCCCCACCGCAAGCTTTTCCTTCACGCTCTCCCACGGGACGAGCACGCCCGTCTTTTCAAGCGTGCTTGCGGCATGCCTCGGTCCGGACGGGATATAGACGTCGCTCAGGCTTGCACGAAGCGCGCCCTGCTTGAACAAAAGCTCCAAAGACTCGGCGCCCATCACGCCGTCCACCTGCGAGCTCAGACCCGCCTCACGGCAGTTTTTCTGAAAAGCCTTGACCGCCTCTACGGTCATAGATCGGTAAGACCCCGTGGGCTTGAAGTTAAGATAGCCGAGCTCCCTGAGGCGAAGCTGAATACGCACCACCATGGAACCGGTGGCGTCCTTGCCGAACGTGCGCCCCGCCGTGCCGGAAGCGGTGACCGGACAAACGAGCAAAACGACGGCAAAAGCCGCTATAAGCATTATCGACAGTATCCTTTTCATACTAACAGTATATCACGCACGAGGCGATTTGTCACCTTTTTTCGGGAAAAAACTTGTTCTCATGCGGGAAAAGCGAAAAAACAGGTGGATTTTTCAGCCCGAAAGTACTATAATATCAGCATAAAGCAAGGAGGCGCACTATGCGGCATATACCCAACATATTAAGCTGTCTGCGCGTGGCGATGGTCATTGCGTTCATTATTCTGTTCATAAAAGGTCAGTATGCGGTCTGCCTCGCACTTTACATCGCGGCATTCGTTACCGACATTCTCGACGGTTTCCTTGCAAGGAAATTCAACTGGGTCTCCAATTTCGGCAAGCTGGTCGATCCGTTCGCCGATAAATTCATGTTCGTTTCCGCGCTCGCCTGCCTTGTCGCTATCGGCAAATTCCCGTGGTATCTGCTCGTTATCCTTGTTGTTAAGGAGATACTGCTCATCATCGGCGGACTTATCGTTCTCAAAAAAAGAAAGGCGGCGGTATTCGCGGATATGTGGGGCAAGGTCGCGACCTTCCTCATGTTCATGTCCGTAACGCTTACGCTCGTCAATCTCGCATTCAACGAGTTCATCCCCGGGATCGCGCTCATGATACTCTATTTCACCGCCGTCGCGGTCAGCGTGATCTCGTTCTTCCACTATGCGTATCTGGCTGGGTTCATCGGCAAAAAATACCGCAGCGTCACCGCATATGAGGAACAGTCCGATAAATAAGCTGTAAACATTTTCGCCCAAACGGAATAGTATTAGAGCAACAAATCTTTTTGGAGGTATCCAATGAAAAGAGTCGTTGCTCTTATTTTATGCGCCGTCATGGCGTCGGCTGTTATGTGCTTCTTCCCCGCCTGTGCGAAGAAGGATACGGGGCTTAAAAAGATAGTCCTTAACGAAGTCACAAGATCGGTATTCTACGCTCCGCTCTACGCGGCGGTATCCCGCGGGTTCTTTGAGGAGGAAAGTCTTGAGCTGGAGATCGTCACCGGCGGCGGCAGCGACGCGAGTATGACCGCGCTGCTTGCGGGCGAAGCCGATTTCGCCCTGATGGGACCCGAGACCGGCGTTTACGTCGTCAACGAGGGAAAGACCGAGCACCCCGTAATAATCGGTCAGCTTACCAAAAGGGACGGCTCGTTCCTTTTGGGGCGCGAAAAGGCTGAGCCGTTCAGCTGGGAGCAGCTTCGCGGAAAGTCCGTGATAGGCGGCAGAGTCGGCGGCATGCCCTATATGACGCTGATGTGGGTGCTGAATAAAAACGGCCTCACCCCCGGAGAGTACGTCGAGGTGATAAGCAATATCCAGTTCAATCTGATGGGCGGCTCGTTCCAGAGCGGCACGGGCGATTACGTAACGCTTTTCGAGCCGACCGCAACGGCTTTTCAGGATAACGGTTCGGGCTATATCGTCGCGAATATCGGGCTTGAATCGGGCGAGGTCCCCTACACCGCGTTCATGACTTCGCCGAAGACCGTAAAAGACGACCCCGAGCTTGTTTTGAGCTTCGTCCGGGCGATAGTAAAGGCGCAGAAATGGGTATGGAGCGCAAGCGACAACGATGTCGCAAAGGCAATGCAGCCCTTCTTCCCCGATACCGACATACCGACGCTCGAGACCGTCGCCAGAAGCTACCGCGAGACCGACTCGTGGATGAAGACGCCCGTTATGACCGAAGACGCTTTCCATCGCCTGCTCGAGATAATCGACTTCAACGGTCAGCTTAAAGCGCCCGTCGAATTCAAGGAGCTCGTCGACAACAGCTTTGCGGAAAAGGCGATAAAAGAAGTCGGATAAAAAACATATAACGGCGCGGAACGATAGCGTTCCGCGCCGCGGATCGATCGGCGAATGGCCGGGAGGACCTTACATCAGCCCCTCTTGATCAAGACCATTACTTATCTTCTTCATAGGCGTAATCATATGCTTCGCCATATCCGAAATCATGAGTCGTTCCGTCTTTGTAGTCGATGCAGATCCTTAATCCCTGGGGCTTCAGATATGTTTTCTGCACTAAGACTGCCCCGTCGGTATCTTGTTCTGCCCTGCTGTTGTTTACAGTGACCGTAATGCGGGCGATCCTGTCGAAATCCGGGAAAAACTCGATACCCCTCTCCGGAAAAGACAAAGTAATGTCATAAAGGACGGCGGCATACGGATCATAACTGGGTTTCGAACAATACCCGTTTTCCAGGCATACCTGTGCTATCGGCAGTATTGTCGAGTATTCTGCAAACAGCTTGTCCGCGATCTCTTTAACTTGGGGATCGTTCAGGTCCTGAACTTTCGTCCCGTCTGTTTCCGGTCCCCACATATGAACGACTTTGCCCTGCTTGATGAGGGCGCTGTATTCACCGGCTTTAATAGAACCGGGATCGTCGTCTGCATTCAGTCCAACAATATATGGCTCAACGTCCTTCATGTACTTTTCAAGGCTTGCGTCGCTGAATTTTTCCCCCGCGCAGCCAATGAAAAGCAACGCCGTCATTGTTACAAGCGCTAAAGCGCAAAAGCATTTCTTCATTCTGACCTCCTTAATAGTACGAATATGGCTTGTCACGATCCAAAGGCAGTATCAATAAAACGGATCAATGCTGAATTCCGAAATATGCAGAGCATTCATCATATTTATCGTTTCCTGATCAAAAACCAACATTGGAAGATACGTTTCTTCATTACAGTATATTTGTCGACCCGTCATTCCCCCTTCTTATGCCGTTTGGTGATGCTTCTTTTGCCCGAAACGGGGATGCGGGTATTGACCTCTATCTCGCCGAAGCCGTCGTCGGCGGGGGCTTCGCCGTGCTCTATCAGCACCTTTTCCCAATACTCTACAAGCTCCGGCGTGAGCTCGGTCGGCTCCCCGGCGGGATCGAAGGAATACTCCTCCCGTTTGGGAGCGGGCGCTTTCTTTTTATAGAGCGGAGCAATGAAGGGTTCCGCCCCTTCCTCCTTCTTCATGCCATCGCGCGTGATGGTCCTCGAGCGGAACTCGTTCCCCTCGTCCTCCATGGCGATGCACTTGCAGCAGTTATCACAGATCTTATTTGGGTCGAGATCGCAGCGGTCGCATTCGCCGCAGTCGTCGCAGACTTTTGTTTCGTCAAGCAGACACATACGCTTTTTTTCCATAAAAAATCTCCCCAACCATGGTACAAATGTTTGCATTATCCGAAAAGATGTGTTATAATGTGTCCGATCCGGATACTGCGCTTATATTATAGCACTTTTTCGGGGCTTTTCAAAGCCTGTAAAAACCTTTTATGAAACGGAGGCATTATGAGCAAGAACGGCGAAACAAGGCTTGCGGTCTACGATTACATTTACGACCGTATAACGGGCGGCAGCTCCGCTCCCACCGTGCGCGATATCTGCGCCGCGATGAAGCTTAAATCCACCTCGACCGCGCACCTGCACCTGACCAATCTGCAGAAGGAGGGGTATATCGATTTTGACCGCAACCTTCAGCGCACCGTCAGGCTGACGGGGGTCATCCCGCCCAACTCGAAGGCGTTCCGCAAAAACGCCGCCCTTGAGAAGGAAAAGAACAAGCTTGCCGCCGCTTCGTGCCGTCTGCCGCTCGTGGGCAAGGTCGCCGCAGGCACGCCGATACTCGCCTTTGACGATTATCAGACGGCTTACTCCATGCCGAAGGAGTTTATCCGCGGCGCCGACGCGAGCGAGACCTTTCTCCTTACCGTTGACGGCGAAAGCATGATCGACGAGGGAATACTCACCGGCGACATGATCATTGTCACCCGTTCCTTCGACGTGCGCGACGGGGATATAATCGTCGCCCGCATAAACGGCGAATCGGCTACCGTCAAGCGCATGTACCGGGAGGGCGGCGTGGTGCGTCTCCAGCCGTCCAACGCGAATATGGCGCCCATCATGGTAAAGCCCGAGGATATGGAGATCGTCGGCAAGGTGATCGGGCTGTTCAGATCGTATTGAAAATCAAGAAATGCCAAAGGCACGGGAAGGATGCATCCTATCCCGTGCCTTTTCGTTTTGCGTTATTCTTAAAACTCTATCGAATCGAGCACCGTTTCGACCGCCGTCCTGCCGTGGGAATAGGTGAGCCCGCCCTGTATGTACGCCGTGAAGGGCTCCCTTATCGGCGCATCCGCCGTGAGCTCTATCGAAGCGCCCTGCACGAAAGTGCCCGCCGCCATGATGACCTCGTCCACGTAGCCGGGCATGGCCCAGGGCTCCGGCACGACGAAGCTGTCCACCGGGGAAACGGATTGTATGACGCGGCAGAACTCGATAAGCTGCTCCTTCGTGTTGAAGCGGAGCGCCTGAACGATATCGCTTCTTTCCGCCGTGCTCGAGGGCATGCTCATAAGCCCGAGCTTTTCAAACACAGCGGCAAAGAGCGCAGCCGTCTTGAGCGCCTGGCACACGACGTGCGGGGCGAGGAATATGCCCTGATAAAACGGCATATAGCCGAACGGCCAGCAGCCCGCCTCACGCCCTATGCCGGGCACGGTGACGCGATTGGCGATAACGTCGATAAGCGCCCTTCTGCCGGCGATATAGCCGCCCGTCGGCGCAACGCCGCCGCCGGGGTTTTTGATGAGCGAGCCGACGATCAGGTCCGCGCCGAACGCGGTGGGTTCATCGGTCTGCGTGAACTCGCCGTAGCAGTTGTCGACGAAAATGACACTCTCCGGCGAGAGCTTTTTTATAAGATCGAACGCGGGCTTCATCTCCGCGGGAAGGAGCGAATTTCTCCACGCGTACCCGCGGGAGCGCTGGAAATAGACGAGCCTCGGCTTATCGGCAAGCTCCTTCTCAAGCGCCTCGAGATCGATCCTGCCGCACTCGTCAAGCTCCGTCTCTCGGTAGATCACGCCGAATTCCTTTAAGGAGCCGGGCGCGTTGCCCTCTATACCGATCGCCTCGAGCATTGTATCGTACGGTCTTCCCGCGGCGGAGAGCATAACGTCGCCGGGGCGCAGGAGCCCCGCGAGCGCCATGAATATCGTGTGCGTGCCGGAGGAAAGCTGCGGCACGACGAGCGCCGCCTCTGTCTGCATGACCTCCGCAAATATGCGGTCGAGGGTATCCCTGCCCTCGTCGTCGTAACCGTAGCCGGAGGTGGGGTTGAAATGCCTTGCGGCGACTTTGTTATTGCGGAACGCCTCGAGCACTCGCTTCTGACAGACGAGCTCGACCTCCTCCATCCTCTTGAAAACGGGGGCGAGCGAAGCCTCCGCCTCGTTAATAAGCGCGGAATACTTACTCATTCGCCTTGTTCTCCTTATCCAAAAGCACCGGCGATTCGGGCGTTACGGTGGAGATGGCGTGCTTATAGATTAGCATCTGCTTCCCCGCCGCCTCGACCAGCACGGCGTAATTATCAAAGCTTATAACGCGCGCTCCGTTGATCAGATACCCGTTCGTGACGTAGATCGCAACGGGAACATTCGCCTTGCGGGCGGCGTTCAGGAACGCGTCCTGGATATTAGGTCTTGTCTGTTCGTTCAATTCTGTCCCTCTCCTCTTTGAAATAGGTTATTATCGCTTGATGAAGCTCCGCCCTGTCCGCGAAAACGTCCGCGTCGAACCAGCGGATCCTTTTATCCCTTTTGAACCAGGCGATCTGGCGTTTGGCGAACCTTCGGGTCTCCCGTTTTATTATCTCAACGGTCTCGTCATACGTCGCTTCGCCCTCGAAATATGCGATGAACTGCCTGTAGCCTATCGCCTGGAGCGCAAGCTTCGGCTTTTTGCCCGAGGCGAGCCACAGCGACTTCGCCTCCTCCTCTAGCCCGTTCGAGAGCATTATATCGACCCGCTTGTTGATCCTGTCGTAGAGGCGGGATCTTTCCATCGTGATGCCGGCGATCACCGGCTCGAAGCCGATCTCCCTTTCCCTGTCGTTAAGGAAATCGCCGCCGTGATCGGTAAGGCTTTTGCCCGTCAGCTCATATACCTCGAGCGCGCGGACGATCCTCTTGATATCGTTCTGATGGAGCCTTTCGGCGGATACGGGGTCCGCCTCCCTAAGCCTTTCATAAAGGCAGCCGGGCGAACGCGCCTCCTCATTTGCGAGGCGTTCGCGAAGCTCCCGGTCGGGCAGTACCTCTGTAAAATCCAGGGGATACAGCAGGGAGTTTAAGTAAAGCCCCGTGCCCCCCGCGACGATCGGCGTTTTGCCCCTTGAAGAGATATCGTCGATGCATTTCGCCGCATCCGAAGCGAAGCGGGCGACGTTATAATCCTCTTCAAACCAATCGACGACGTCGATCATGTGATGGGGAACGCCCCGTTTCTCCTCCTCGGTGGGCTTTGCGGAGCCCTTGTCGAGTCCGCGGTAGATCTGTATCGAGTCCGCCGAAACGACCTCTCCGTCAAGCGCCAGAGCGGCAGATACCGCCGCGTCCGTCTTGCCGCAGGCGGTCGGACCGACGATGAAGAATACCGTGTTCTTTGCCATCAGGTGATCCTCTTGAACATCTTCTCGAAATCGCGCCTTGAAAAGCTCACCATAACGGGTCTTCCGTGCGGGCAGGTCAGGGGCGTGGAGCCGTCCGCATAGTGGCTCAGTATCTCCTCTATGCCGCGCTTGTCGAGCATCTGTCCGCCCTTTATCGCCTGCTTGCAGGAGGAGCGTATGAGCGCGCTCCTTAACAGGTCAAGCTCTTTTACGGAGCCCTGACGCTTTATTATCGCCGTCATATCGTGTATGAGCCTTTCGACGGAGCCGGTCTTCATGCCCGTGGGCACGGCGTGTACGCTGACCGAGGAAGCGCCGAACTCCTCTATCTCGAAGCCGAGCTCGCGGAACCTTTCGATATTGTCCATCAGCACGGCGAATTCCGTGGGCGAAAGCGTTACGACCTTTGACGAGAGCAGAAGCTGCGACTCGAAGCGAAGCTCGTCCCTTATGAGCTTTTCGTAGATTATCCGCTCGTGCGCGGCATGCTGATCGATGACGAACCCCGATTCGCCCTGTTCGACGATAATGTAGG
>JAEEGJ010028847.1_pt1 | contig 11001 bp, 11 predicted proteins | sample 8958761 | NCBI WGS metagenome assembly JAEEGJ01 (sample SAMN16246546, study PRJNA631951) | gut metagenome | biome: gut microbiome; feature: rumen; material: RS-attached | host: Bos | place: Iran: Karaj | collected 2018-10
ATACGGATTTTCTGGAAAGCAACGAAATCAAGCTGCTCTTGGAACGGAAAGCGGAAGCCGATCCCGTGAGAAACTGGGTTCCTGCATATCATTTTATGATTTGCGATAAGCAAGGGAACGGTATGGGGCAATGCGATTTGAGAATCGGATATAATGACGGCCTTTATTACGGAGGCCATATTGGTTACAGCATCAATGAAGAATACCGTGGTCACCATTATGCAGCAAAAGCATGTACGCTGTTGTTTGAACTTGCTAAGAGGCATGGAATGGATCATCTGTATATTACTTGCGATCCGGATAACTGGCCTTCAAGGAAAACCCTTGAATATCTGAAAGGTGAATTATTGGAAATCGCAGAATTGCCTGAAGATAACGACATGAGGGTCAACGATGGCGATACCGAAAAATGTATTTTTAGGTTTGATCTATAACTTCCGGTTTGATGAGGTAAAAAATGGAAAGCAAAAGATTTTTAATTTCACAGGGCAGAGAGCTTCAGTATTATCTCTTTGGTCATGGAAGCAAAACTATTGTGATGCTTCATGCACAGGGGACTTCTTCTGAGAGCTATTTTGAAGCAGCAGAGTATCTGGCAAAGTCGTCAAAAGTCATACTGATCGATTACTACGGCCATGGTGGCAGTACACATAATGCTGACCTTTATAAGTTGGACGTTATCGGAGATGACGTCTACAACTTAATTAATAGTTTGACCAATCAAAAGATTCAATTGGTCGGGCATTCATCCGGCGGTCTGATTGCTGCATATATAGAATCCAATTATCACTGCTGTGAAAGACTGATATTGGAGGATCCGCCATTTTTTGCAAGTTATGGAGACCGCAGATTCAATACCTTTAATTACGTGGATCTATCCACGATATGCCATGATTTCCTGAATCAGGATGAGGAAAAAGATTTTGTTCTTTATTATTTCGAACACCAGTATGCATGGAACTTCTTCCCGGAAAAAAGCAGAGCGAAAATGCGGGATAAGCTTACTTCGAATGCACGTAAATACAGAGAGAAGCATCCTGATAAAAGCCTCAAAGTTATGTTCTGGCCTAAAGCAGCACTTGAGGCGTTCAGGGGCATGAACGATTACGACCCTGAATTTGGTGAAGCGTTTTATACCGACTCGTTTCACGAACATATTGATTATGACAGCCTTCTTAAGAACATTGCCTGCCCGACAGTTTTTCTGAAAGCAAAAACAGAATTCAGCAGAGACGGCATTCAGAACTGTGCACTTACGGATGACGACGTGGACAGAATAGGAAGTCTGGTTCCGGATTTCAGCGTAATTCGCTTTGATTGTGGACATGGGATACATATTGAAAAGAAGAGAGAATTTTTAAAGGTGTTTGAATAAGCGGCAAAATCGGGATTTACAGGTGAGAAAATATGAATAAAGCAGGAACGCAAAGAATAGAAACTGATAGATTGATACTTCGAAGATTCAGATCAGAGGATGCAGAGGATATGTATACAAACTGGGCATCTGATCCCGAAGTCACGAGATTCCTGACATGGCCGGCACATTCGAGCGTTGACGTGACAAAAGCCCTTCTCGCAGACTGGATACCCAGATATGAAGATGGCGGGTATTTTAACTGGGCCATGGAGTATAAAAACACAGGAAAGGTTATCGGCAATATTTCTGTCGTCAGGCTTATTGAGAGTATCGATGCGGCTGAAATGGGTTATTGTATGAGCCGGGCATACTGGGGGCAGGGGCTGATGCCGGAAGCATTAAAAGCCGTGATGGATTATCTTTTTGATACTGTCGGACTAAATCGCATTGCTGCGTGTCATGATGCAAACAATCCAAAATCAGGACGCGTCATGGAAAAAGCCGGAATGAAACTGGAGGGTATTCTGAGGGCGGCAGGAAAAAACAATCTCGGGATCTGTGATGATGTGTGGCATGCGATGCTCCGAAGTGACAGGAAGAAATGATTTAAGGAGGAAAATATGGACATCAGAATAGAACCCATGACAAGAGAGCAGATGCACGAGATGTATCAGGCTTTCCAGATGGATCCCATGATCTTCGATGACATGGAGCTCTTTGAGCAGATCAAAAATTACGTATATAATCCCGAGAAAGTGGACATGCTCTACGATATGCGCATGGATGAAGAGGGCAGCCATCTTTTCGCGGTGATGCTTGACGATAAGGTCATCGGCGAGGTGGGCCTCAGGCACTACAGCGACGAGACAAAGGAATGCGAGCTGAGCGTCCACATGATGAATGACTCGGTGAAGGGCAAGGGCTACGGGACTCAGGCGGAGAAACTGGCCATCGATTACGCCTTCGACGTGCTGGGGGCGGAGAGCATCTTCGCGGAATCACTGATCAAAAACGCCAGGAGCCAGCACATCATGGAGAAGCTGGGCTTCAGGTATTTTGGTGAAAACGAAGGCTTCAAACAGTATCGCCTTGTCAGAGAGGACAGAGTGTGAAATGGACCGTGAGCTTATAACCAAAACCGAAGATTTCCTCAAACAAAAGTATGATTCCGGGCTGTATCTCTCTGAGCATCCGGATGCCAAAGCCTACAGGCTGGAGCACACTTACCGTGTGGCTAACATCGGAAGACAGATCGCAAGGGAAGAGGGATTCGACGAAACAGAGATGGTCATCGCCTGTCTCCTCCACGACGTTTCCTACTGTGAGGAATTCGGTGAAGACGGCTGGCTGGAACACGGCAGACGCGCCGCAGCCATAGCCAGACCCTTCCTTGAGACACTTGGCCTTGCCGAGGACCGTATCAATGATATCTGTTACGGGATCGCCATCCATGTGGATGACAAGGCGGACTTCGAAGGAGAGAGGACAGCCTTCGCGCTTTCGGTGGGAGATGCGGACAACATCGACCGCTTCGACGTGTATCGGATCCATGAGGGTCTGGAAGCGGAGGGCTTCATCCACAAATCTTACGAAGACAAGCTGGATTACACGGTGAAGCGCCTGACCCGGCTCAAAGAACTGCGGGAGATGCCCATGGGCACCGCCACCGCAGAGAGACTGTGGAAGGAAAGGCTGGACTTCTACATCAGCTTCTGCGAGAAGCTGGAGAGCCAGCTGAGATCAAGCTATAGTATTTTGGACTGAAAGAAGGGTTATTAATGTTTGACAGCGCTTTGGAAAACATCCAGGTCGTGGGGCCGGTCTGTGCGGTGGCATGGATCGTCACCATCATTTTCATCATGTGGAAACCACAGAGGTACTTCAACAGCTTCCTTCTGATGGCGGCGATGATGGTCACAATGGTGTTCATCGCAGGATTTTTTGGGGAATACTCGGGGATCTTCCTTTTGGTGTGCTTCATAATAGTGTGCATAGCCCTGTTCATGGCGCCGGTGCTGCTGATCATAAACGGCGTAGTGATGATAAAGAAGGAATCGGTGTGCGCCGCCCATCTTTTGTCCCTGGGGCTGGGCATAGTCATCGCTATCGGCGAGATAGCGTCGGTGATATATGTGCTGGGCCTGGCAGGGAACACCAGACTTGGCGACGTGAACCTTCCGATCCTCTTCGTGGCGGCGACGGTGTTCTACTTCAGCTACCTGGTGCTCTGCTTCGTGATCTACTCCCTGTTCATCACCCACAGACCACACAGGAATAACTTCAACTACGTGATCATCCACGGCTGCGGCCTGGCAGGAGGGGAGCGGGTCACAAAACTCCTTGCCGACAGGGTGGACAAAGCCATCGAAATATACGAGAAATGCAAGGTCAAGCCTGTGCTGATCCCCAGCGGCGGCCAGGGTGCCGACGAAAAGATCAGCGAGGCCCAGGCCATGAAGAACTATCTCCTGGAGAAGGGAGTGCCGGAGGCGGATGTTTTGCTGGAGGACAAGTCTGCCACCACCGAGGAAAACATCATGAACTCCAAAGCCATCATCGACTCCCGGGAGGGCAGGAAAAAGACAGCTCTGGTATCCAGCAACTACCACGTCTACAGGTGCCTGAGACTGGCCAGAAAGGCGGGGCTCAAGTGCACCGGCATCGGCGCCCACGTGGCGCTGTACTACTGGCCCTCGGCATTGATCAGGGAATTCATCGCAGTGTTCCTGACCAAGAACTTCCTGATCTGGGCGATGATAGGGTATCTGGTCTTCGTGAGCCCGCTGCTGTACGCGTTTTTGGTTGAATAGGAAAGGAAAGGAAAAGATCATGGAAAAAAGTAGACTGACGACCATATTGGTACTGATCCTGGCGGTGGCCATGTGCGCCGGACTGCTGGCGGCCTGCGGCGGAGGCGGGTCTCAGGGCGGCGAAGAACCGCAGGATGATCCGGGAGTGGAAGCCCCCGGCGGAGACCCCGTGGAAGAGGGGCCCGCGGTGGTGACCCTGATCGAAGATATCGACACCGCCGACATGCTGGACATGCCCCTTGAGATGGAGTCTGTGACCCTCTATGAGGACGGCAGGGTGAAGGTGGTGCCCACCGGCGAAATGCTGGCTTACTACGAAGGAACCGACGTCCTGGAGGACGGCGGCGTATACCCCTTCGACTACATCGATAAGGTGAAGGAGATCTACCTGGTGAGATTCGGAAACGGCGGCTACAGGACGGTGATCGCCCTCATGGAGGACGGGTCGCTTTTCGCCTTCAGCGCAAAAGATCTGCTGGCCGACCACAAGCTCTCCGTCTACGGTGACATCGGCGGAGTGGCGGGTTTCACAGATGTGCAGCAGATCCAGGATGAGGGGGCCTTCGGCGTCCTGGGGATCACCGAGGGCGGCGAAGAGATATTGCTGGATCCCTACCTAAATTAGGTCCTGAAAATTGTTGAAAATGTTTAAAAATTGACTTTACAAGCACATAGTCAGTAGATATACTAGTGACATATTGATATTTGGTCAGAGCTGAGAACAGGCGGGTCTCAAGCACCCGCCGGCTCTCACGGGAAACCGGTGCGAATCCGGTACAGTCTCCTCTGCTGTAACGCCGACGAAGGGTTCAGAACCATTGGAGTATTCTCTGAGAAGGGATCCCTGAGAATGAAGCGAAGTCAGAATACCGGCTCTTACCTTCCATCACTTTTCGGGCAGAGAAAAGACATGGAAACATCATTTTTGTGTTGTTTTTGATTAGCCTTTGCCTGAACAGAGGTTTTTTCTTTTTTACAGTTCTGAAAGGAGTAATTTATGTCAGAACAGACAACCAAGAGATTGCCCAGCAAGATCGCGGGTCTCATTCCCGTAATCGTGCTTCTCGCAATCATGATCACCAACTACGTAGCCGGTTGGGGCCAGGATCCTCACATCCCTGTCCTTATCGCCTGTGCGGTCGCAATGATCGTAGGTAAGGTATACGGCTACACCTACAAGGAAATGCTTGCCGGCGCTCTCGACGCTGTAAGCCAGTCCCTTGAAGCCATCATCATCATTCTTTGCGTAGGCTGCCTTATCGGTGCTTTTGAGGGATCCGGAACGATTCCCGCAGTAGTATACTACGGACTCAACGTCATCTCCCCCGCAGCATTCCTGCCTCTTGCCTGCATTCTTTGCGCAGTTGTAGGTATCGCACTTGGATCAGCCTGGACAGTATCCGCTACGCTTGGAATCGCCTTCATGACTATCGGAGCAACAATGGGACTCAACCCCGCGCTCATCGCAGGCATGGTTCTTTCCGGAGCATGCTGCGGAGACAAGTTCTCACCGCTCTCCGACTCCACCAACCTGGCCGCAGGATCTGCTCAGACAGGTCTGTTCGACCACGTAGGAGCTATGGTCACCACAACATTCCCGAGCCTTGTCATAGCCATCATCCTTTATGCCATTGCAGGCATCAAGGGATCCGCGAACTACGACCCGACAGTTGCTCAGGAACTCCAGGAAGCCATCGTTGGAAATTATAACCATATGAGCGTCCTCCTTCTTATCCCTGTTGTGCTCATCATTGTCGTTGCGGTACTGAAGGTGCCCGCACTTCCGGCTATCCTTCTGCTTAGCGCCATCGGCTGCGTGTTCGCAGTGATCTTCCAGGGAGCAAGCTTCTCTGACTGCATCACCCTTACACACTATGGATATGAAGCAGAGACAGGAAACGAGCTGGCTGACAAACTGATGAACCGAGGCGGTATGGACAGTATGCTCTGGACCAACAACCTGGTCATCGTGGCTGTTGGATTCGGCGGCATTCTCCAGACCATCGGAGCAGTTGAGTCACTTCTCGGCGCACTTATCAAGAAGGTAAAGACTCCGTTCCAGCTTGTGGCAGTTACAATGGTAACAGGTGCATTCTGCATCACCACCATGTGCGACCAGTACCTTGGACTCATCATCCCTGCAGCAATGTACAAGGATAAGTATGATGAGATGGGACTTGGCAGAAACATGCTTTCCAGAACACTTGAGGACTGCGGTACTCTGTGGAGCCCGCTGGTACCCTGGTCATCCTGCGGTGCATATCACTCAAATATTCTGGGAGTGCCCACACTCAGCTATCTGCCCTTCGTATTCATGAACATCATCAACCCGATCTTCGCTCTCGTTACCACATCCTATGGCGGAAACACCATCTATGCTGACGGTTCCAGAACGAACATCTTCAAGAAGCTCGTCAAGGGCAAAGGCCCCGCAGGCGCTCCGGATGAAGCTCATGAAAAGGCTATGGCAGCACTTAAGGAACTCCGTGCAAGCGGAAAATATCCTGATTTCAAATAAAGGAAAGATTCATACAGAACGAATTTAGAGCGAATTTAGAAAGATGGAAGAATTCAGAGGAATAGTCAAAGACAGAGACAGAAGCACGAGGATCATGTACGTGGCAGTTGCAGTGCTCTTCATAGTGCTGGAGATCATCAGACACAAATGGATCTACGTGCCCCTGGCAGTGCTGGTGCTCCTGGCCTGCTTTCTCCGTAAAGAACAGATAATCAACCGCGCCGGCATCACCACAAGGCTGAATGTTTTCGGCGTCATCCATGAAAACACATGGAGATGGGAGGACATATCTTCCCTGGGCTTCGATTACCACAAAAAATCCCCCAACGTCATCCTTAACATACGTTGGGACATAAAGATGCGTTCCTACGAGATCAATTCCCGCGACGTCTCCGGCATCAAAGACCTCGCCAGAGAGATGAACCCCTCCATCAAATTCGAGAGCCTTTAAATATTAGGATAAAGGGAAAAGGACCTTCCTGCGGAAGGTCCTTTTTTCGTTGTTTTTGGGAGGAATCATACTGAGGCGCCGTCTCGAAAAGTTATGTAAACTCAAATTACTGTACAATTTCAAAAAAATGAAATTGTACAGTAGTGGGCCCTGTGTTTTACTGTAGAAAAAGAGTTTTTTGATTACCTACAGTAATGGATGGAGTGATTAGGGTCAAAACCCGGGCAAAAGTGGAGTTCAACCCTGGAAAATGAGATTTATTTACTGTACAATTTCAAAAAAATGAAATCATACAGTAATTTAAACAGGGCGAGGATAAAAAGTGACATCCTCGCCCTGTTTTCGTATATCAATTATTCTTGCTCAGCCTGGGGATCCGGTTCAGAAGAGGATTCTTTCGGGGCTCCGGCCTCTGCTGCGTCTGCGGACGTGACAGCTTCAGATGCCTTTCTTTTGCGGCTCACGGCTGCTGCGCCTGCAGCCACCGCGGCCAGTGCGATTCCGCCCGCCACGTAGGGCGTGGAGTTGGAAGAAGTGGATCCATCCGCGGTCACGTCTTCTTCTGCTTCGTCTGCCGCTGCGGTCTCCTCAGCCCCGGCGTATGTGCCTTCGTTGGCTGCGGTCTCAGCGCCTGCAACGTAGAGTTTGTGACCGTTGAGGTAGATGTTGGAATTCGTTGCGTCCTCGTTGGTCAGGCTGTCCAGATAGGTATCACCGGTGAGCACCAGCACGGAGTCGGCGGTCATGGTCAGATCCAGCTGCTGAGCCTGGTCATCGGTGTCGATGGCGCCTGTCAGCACGCTGCCGCTCTCAAGGGTCAGGTCCAGTGTGGAGATGCTGTCCACGATGATGTCACCATCCACCTTCTGGTTGGTGAGGACAGCGGTGACGTGGCCGCCGTTGGATCCTTCATTACCCCAGGCTCCGGTCTGGATCCTGAGAAAATCCCCCGATTCGTTGGTGATCCGGTTGTTCTCGAGGACGATCTCGGCAGTGGTATTGGTGACGAAAATGGTGTCGCCGTTCAGGACATTGATGACTGAGTCTTTTGCGCTGAAGTTGGCGGTGCCTTGCTCCGCGTCGCCGGACATGGACTGGTACAGGAAGATGGCCTTGTAGGTCTCGGACTTGCTGTTGTGCGTGTTGTTGTCGGCGGTCATAGTGATGCCGTTGAGGGTCACGCTGTTTTTGCCCTCCACCACAACGCCTTCGGAGGCGGTGGAGATCATCTCTGCGCCGTTGACGTACACATCCGCGGTGGAGTAGACCACGGGGGACCCGACTCCGTTGGACTCGTAGGTGCCGCCGTTGATGGTCATGGTGCCGCCGCCGCGGTCAGACCTGATGGGCGCTGAGGAGTTGCCCTTGGTGTTGACGGTCAGATCGTTGGCCGTCAGCGTGCCGCCTCCCGTGACCATCACTGCACCGGAATTGTTGGAGGTGGTGCTGATGGTTGAGTTAGAGATCGTGACGACGCCGGCTCCGTAAGCGAAGACCGCGTTGGCGTGGGCTCCGTCAGTGGAGATCTGGGAATCGGTGATGTCCAGAGAACCGTCAGTCACCAGTACAGCCGCGTTGGTTCCGTAAAAGTCTGCACTGTCACCGTCGGAGTCGCCGGTCTTCGTGACTGTGGCATTGGTGATGGAGGAGCTGCCGCCCGTTACCAGGAGGGCCTGCTCGTCTGATTCTGTGGATGAGTAGGTCTGGCCTTTCTCAGTTGTGTCGCCGGTGAACTCGGTGACTCCGGTGTAGGTGATGTCCGCCGCGGACATTCCTCCGGGACCGCCGGGTCCGCCTGCACCGTCGGGTGGAGCGCCGGGTCCGCCTGCTCCGTCGGGTGGAGCGCCGGGTCCGCCGCCGAAGCCTCCCGGAGGCTCCTCGCCCGGGTTGCCCGAAGGCGGCTCTGGCGGGCCGCCTGTCGAATCCGCGAAGGCGAAGCCGAGCACCGACGCCGGGATCATAAGGGCGATCAGCGTCAGGATGAGTATTCTTTTAAGTGTATTGCGCTTGGTTCTTTTCATGATATATGGTTCCCCCTTTCGTTGGTTTTTTTGTCGAATTATGTGTCAGGAAATCATTGGGGCTTCCTGATAGTAGCAAAATACCATCTGAATCTTGAAGAATTCTTGAAAGTGAGAGTTTTTTTATGTGTGAGTTGGGCCGAATTGAGCAAAAAAGTGTTTTTCGGCCCACCGATTTCCATAGGCAGTGGGCCGAAAACCCCGAAATCGCCATTTTCGGCCCACCAGACCCCGCAACGCAGTGGGCCGAAACCCCCGAAATAACCATTTTTGGCCCACCAGACCCCGCAGCACAGTGGGCCGAAACCCCCGAAATTACCATTTTCGGCCCACCGGCCCCGCGAAGCAGTGGGCCGAAACCGCCCGAAAACCCCACTTTCGACCCAACCACCCACCGCTCCCCGCCACAATCTGCTATAATTAAACTTGATCATACAAAAAACTCATCGCACCCTGTAACGTTTTGCCATCCCCGGGGATTATTTAAGTGAAGAGAGGACACGGAATTGGATATTGAGAAGATCTACAACGAATACTTCAAAATAGTCTACCGGTATGTTTTGTCGCTTTCGAGGGATCCCGAGCTTTCGGAGGATATCGCGCAGGACACTTTTCTCAAGGCTCTGAAGAAGGCGGACGAACTGGAGGAGGGGGACAATGTGAAGGGCTGGCTTTGCGTCATCGCCCGCAACCTCTACTACAAGCACTACAACAGCGAGAAGCGGCACGAGGAGATCATCGGGGAGAACCGGGACGAAGGCCTGGCCCCGGACCCGGAATCGGAGGTCCTGCAGGCCGACGAGAGGGTGAGGCTGCACCGTGTTTTGCACTCGCTGGAGGAGCCGTACAAGGAAGTTTTCTCTCTCAGATCTTTCGGAGAGCTGTCATTCAGAGACATCGGCAGCATTTTCGGCAAAACCGAGAACTGGGCCAGGGTGACCTACCACCGGGCCCGCAAAAAACTTATGGAGGGAATGGACGATGAAGATAAACTGTAACGTGGCGCAGGACCTGATGCAGCCATATGTGGAGGACATACTGAGCGCGGACAGCCGGGAGCTTCTCACGAAGCACCTGGAGGGCTGCGAGGCCTGCAGGGCGAAGCTTGATGAGATCAGGGGGATCAACAGAGAACTGGACGGCGCAGCCGGCTGCGACCCTGGCGCAGTGAGCCGGGCGGATACTGCGGAGAAGACCAAGGAAGTTGCCACATTCAGGCAATTCAAGAAGTGGATCGACATGAGGCGGGCAATCGCCATCATCATCACCATCGCAGTGGTGATCACCGGCTGCATCGGTGCGGCCTACTACATCGGGGAATATCAGACATATATACCCTACGAAGAATCCGGCATTCAGGTCAGTCCCAACGGGGATATTTATACGAAAGCAGCCTACCAGATGAACTGTACAGATCTGATCATGAAGGACACAGACAGCGAAGGCGTAAACCATGTGATGTTCGTTTATCTGACCAGCAGCATCAGATCCAGGCGTTTCGAGAAGCCCGGCGAGATGAGCATAGTGGCCAACCCCATCATAGAGGAAGAAGTGTGGAAGGAGGAGAACGATACCGGGCCTGTGGAGAACCACGTGATCGCGGTGTACTACGCGTCCCCCAAATTCCTCAAGAGCCTTAAGGGTTTCAATATCAACAGGTCGATTCTCATGGACCCGGACGCACAGTTGACTGAAGAGGAAAGGCAGGCACTCCTTGACGAGGTCTGCGCAGACTCGGTGCTGCTGTGGGAGAAAGGCTGAATCAAATCAACGGGCGCCGTGAGGCGCTCGTTTCCATTGGAAGAGGATTTTTGCGCACCAATGGAAACGCCGTAGCAAAAAAT
>JAEEGJ010028852.1_pt1 | contig 10999 bp, 8 predicted proteins | sample 8958761 | NCBI WGS metagenome assembly JAEEGJ01 (sample SAMN16246546, study PRJNA631951) | gut metagenome | biome: gut microbiome; feature: rumen; material: RS-attached | host: Bos | place: Iran: Karaj | collected 2018-10
TTATGGAATTAAATTGCGCTTCCTGTGCAGGTCAGCTTACAAAGGCGAACCCTACGTGACACAAAAAGCGCGGCAAAGATACGAATTATTTCGATATCTTCGCCGCGATAGGTGAAAAAAAGTCAGATTTTTGTCTTTTTTCTTTGGTTTTGAAGTTTTTCGTTATCCCGGTATATCGGTATTACGGTATTCCGAGATTCCGTTATTCCGGAATTATGGTATAACGATATCCCGGAATAACGACATAACGAAAGATGACTTTACTTCTTGTACATCTTGACGGTCTTCACGCTACCATCAGCAGCAACCATCTTAACAACGTTCACGCCCTTCTGAGCAGCATCGAGCTTGCGGCCCTCAGCGTCGTAGAACTCAACGCTGGTCACCTTCTTAACATTCACGTTGCTGATGCCATCAGGATTGAGCTGTGGAGCAGGCAGAGTATATTCGTTGCCCTCAAGGTCAACACAAGCTACATTAGAGTAGTTGGTCTCGCCATCAGCAGTGTAAACAGCCTGAACACCCATAGAGGTGAGAAGATCCTCAGCTACATAGATAAGGCCATTAGAGATATCCCAGTTATCAGAGAAGCCGTAAGGAATGAGGGTAATCTCTTCGGTAAGTCTGCTAAAGACTTCAGGAGTGAGGGTATAGATCTCATCATCCAGATAGATGTAGTAGGCAAGGTTGTTGGTATTGAGAATCCTACCATCTACATCGAATGGATCGAGGAAGTAAGAGAGGACATACTGCCCGTAGTAGTCATCGTAATCCAGCACGAGATCATAAGGATCAGAAGGAACAGCAGCACCCTCGATAGGCTTACCTACAGTATAGTCAAATGAATATCCGGAAAGGCCTCCATCGGGAGAATTCAGACCGCAATAAAGGTCCTTGCCCTCTATCTCAGCAGCAACATAGTTCTTGGACTCTGGGTCAAAAGTCATCACATAATCACAAGGATAGGTGTAGAGATAACCTTCCTCATCAGTAGTATCGTCGGTATAGAATGGCTGGAATGTGAGGAATGCACCCAGGTCAACGAACTGGCCACCAGGGAAAGTAACGGTATTGCCATCCTTCGTACCCTTTACCCAAGCCTCGTAGCCACAGGTAAGGAGGTTCATATAAACATCGTTACCATCAACATAGACTTGTCCGCCCTGGATATCCTGATATGCGCCAAAGAGGCTGCCAACATAACAGATATATAAATAATCCTCAGGCTGTGCACCTTCGGGAAGCTCTACGACTTCTGTTGGTCCGGTATATGGATCATAAGAGATGATACGAGTATAATCAAACATGCCCAAAAAAGCGCCAGCTTCATCAAGTGCGCAAAGACCAATCCAACGAACAGGTTCTTCATAATCATCTTCAACATAGATTCTGCCTTCTTCGGTCTTGGCAAAAACGAGTTCCTTCACGCCAGTGACGTTCAATTCTTCATCTACGATCAACTCCATTGGATAAACATCAAATACACCCTCCGAGGTCTCCATCTGAGCAATGGCAGCTTCAGTAGAAATCGTGACATTGGTGCCATCGGTAGAAACAATGCCCTTTACCCAAGCTTGTTCATCATCAAAGATGTAGGGGAACATGTTGGAGAAGTAAACACTTGCACCATCCTCGCTGAAGGATACTGAAACAGGTACACCACTGTAATAGTAGTCCGAGAAGATGTAATCCTGGGGTGTGCCTTCGGGGGTCACGGCAGCCTTGGCGCGAAGGGCACCAGTGGTAACAGCCTTGTCGAAAGACATCATCTGAGCACCAAGGTCCTTGCTGAGCTTGAGTTCCTGAACAGCCTCATGCGATTTCTTGGCCTGTGTTGCGATCTTTGGAGTCGCAGCGGTAGCGCCCAACGTCAATGTTGCAGCAGCTACGAGAAGTAAAAGTTTCTTCATAGAAGTTAGTAATTAAAGGTAAAAAAATATAATATTTGCAAAAGCAAAAAATACCAAATGGGAAACTCGGCGAAGACCCAAAAGGACAAAATCTTCGCCGAGATTTTGAGCTTACTTCTTGAACATCTTGACAGTCTTCACGCTGCCATCGGAAGCTACCATCTTCACAATGTTCACACCCTGCTGAGCAGCATTGAGCTTGCGGCCTTCAGCGTCATAGATAGCAACGCTGGCAATCTGCTTGGCAGCGACGTTGTTGAGCCCATCGATGCCCTGTGGTGCTGGTGTAACAGTTACATTGCCATCAAGGTCAACACTAACAACATTCGAGTAGTTGGTCACGTCATCGACTGTGTAAACAGCCTGCACTCCCAGGGAAGTGAATAGATTCTCTGTGATGAAGAGAGCACCATTGACGATGCTCCAACCATCGGTGAAGCCGTAAGGAATAAGCGTCATCTCTTCGTCCAACGATGTAAATACATCAGGAGTGAGCGTGTAGATGTCTCCATCCATGTAGATGTAGTAACTAAGATACTCAGGATTGATGTACTCTCCATTTACGTCAAGCGGATCAAGCATATACGAGAAGAAGTACTCACCGAAGAGGCTCAGATACTCGTCAGATATGGAAAGATCGTAAGGATCGGATGGAACAGCAGGCTTGTCGCCATCGTATGGCTTGATTTCGAACTGGTTGATATAGTCATAAAGGTCACCCTCTACGCTGATACCAGAATACTGTGTCGCATCAAGATTAGAGTAAATGCCAGTCTCGGGATCGTAATCAAGCACGTAAGCATCGCTTGGGAATGGGATTAGATATCCCGACTCATCGGTGGTGCCATCAACGTAGAATGGGTAATAATAGAAGTAGAAATCGCCGGGGAGGAACTGTCCAGCCGGGAAAGTTACCTTATTGCCGTCCTTGGTACCCTTTAACCAAGCATCTACACCAGGAGCAAGACGGTTCATATACACATCATTGCCATCGACATATACCTGGCCCTTCTCGATAACCCTGTCGAAATCGACATAAGAATAATAAAGAAATTCGGCAGGTTCTGCACCCTCGGGGAGAACTACTGCCTCAGCCTCGCCTTCGTATGGTTCGTAGGAAATCAGGAGCGCAAAGTCCCAAAGGGCGATGCTACCGTCAGCCTCATAATCGTAGATGCCGACATAGCGCTGTGGATTCGCCTCATCGTCTTCGAGATAAATAAGGTCGCCGTCCTTCTTGAAAACGATATCCTTTACATCAGCCACGTTCTCGCCACTTTCGTCGAGAATCAACTCAGCTGCATAAACGGTGAACATCTCGCCATCGTACTCGAGTTCAGTCAAAGCATAATCGTGAGGAATGGTGATGCTGGAGCCATCGGTCGAAACATTGCCGGGAATCCATACCTCATTGGGATAAAATGCGCCCGTGAACATGTTGCCGAAATAGACCTTCGAACCGTCATCGGTGAAACTGATGTCAGAAGCGACGCCAGTAGTGTACATGACGCCCCATAAAGTATTGACATATGCACTCATCGTGTAATGCTTGACGGTGCCTTCAGGAGCATTGACAGCCTTTACGCGACGTGGGCCAGCAACCTGAGCATTTTGATTCTTATCGGCGGCCGAAAGATTCTGTCCAATGAGACTATGGTTGCGCACGTCGAGTTTCTGAATAGATTCGGGTGCCTCAACCTTGGCCAGGCTCGCACGCTTTGGAGTTGCAGCGACAGCACTCAACGCCAAAGTTGCGGCAGCGATGAGAAGTAAAAGTTTCTTCATAAACGAAAATGTTTGGGATAAAAAAAATAAAGTAATGTAGAATATCATAAACTAGAGGGCATTCGCCCGACCGCTCAGCGCTGAAAGCTGATGCGGCCGTTGCGAATGATGATACCTGAGGCATTGCTGTCGATGCGACGACCCTGAAGATCGAAGACGGTCTCGATGCCGGTCTCAGCATCACGGCTCACCTGCTGGATGCCAGTAGCAAGACCTTCGATGCTGGAAACTTTGGCAGCCTGGACGATTTCACCCGTGGCACGATCGATCAGGAGCACGGCAGCCCAGACGTTGTTGCCATCTGCTATGCTTGGGAGCACAGCCTCGTGTTCGATGTTATAAACCTCGCCTCGTGTAACCTGAGCAGGAACGAGTTCGCTCGAACCTGTTACCGAAGGATAGATGGCACGGGCCACGTCGTCGATCTCAATTTCGACAGATCTTGGCATATCCTCAAAACCACCCATCGGGCCATTGGCTCCGCCTGCATAAGCATTGGATTGCGTAATCGGGAGTTTATCCTCCAACAGGACAAAGGCCATGTTGTACTGTGCATCAGTTTGAGAAGTCAGGAAAGAAAGCTCGACATTGAACTTCACAATGCCATTCTCATCCGCCTTGGCAGCGAGTTTCATACCAGCCTCGCTGAAAGGATACATGTCGTTCAAATTCTGCTCCAGCTCAGCGCTATTGGGATCAATCAACTTGGCACGATTGACGATGGCACTCGGATAACCACTGATCCTTTTACTCATCCAACTGTCATATTCACCAATCTCGTATGGATCACCATCGTGAACGCCAATGCCGATGAATGTGTCAGGATACTTCTCGCGCATGTAAGCCATACCGACAAGACCACGCACACACCATTGGCACCATCCGCCAGTGGCCTCTTCAGCTACCATGACGCGAACATTTACATCCTTGCTGAGCGTCGTAGTGAGGCTGCACACATTGTCAGCCTCGTATTCGTCGGCAGAACCATCGGCCCACTTGAGGTTCAGGTCAATCTTCACTTCACCCTCCTCGGCAACGCTCTCCGAAGGTATTTCGAGACGCAAATCAGCCTTGTCGCGGTAGTTGAGCGTACCAGGATATTCATAGGTATAAACCACGTTGCCATTGAGGCTGCACTCGATGACGGGCTTCTCGGCAGCGACAACAGCACTGTTGGCAATGCGCACACTCGTCTTGATAGGTTGACCGAACTGAGTCATGGTATAGTTTGTCGAAGCAGAGAGGATGGTCAGGTTGTGCTGCGGAATGTTGTCACCTTCTACGGTACCCTCAACTGAGAGTGAACCGAATCCACGGGATGAAAAGTCTTTGTAATCGCCGTTCTTTCCGACCCAGCAGCCATCGACACTGGTTTCGCCAGCAAAAGAAACGACACTAAGTTTCTTCGACTGCACGAATTCGAATCCGATCCACAATTCAGCCTCATTGCCGGTGATGGTGTATGCCTTATCCAACTGGATTACGTTCCAACCAGCTGCGGGAGCAGAAATGGTACCCGTAGCGATACGCTCGCCAGTCAGACTTGAAGTAATCCAACCAGTGAGTTCCTCCGGGTAAGCAGAAGCTTCGGGAAGACCGGCACGAACTGCCGTAATCTGAAGTCCCTGATAAGCGCCAAGCATCGAAGCCGGAATGCGGATGGCCTCTCCAATCGTGGCATTCGTACCACTTTGGCCGGTAATGGTGCCCGACGTCTTGGTTGCAATCTGACCGTCACAATAGCCCAAGAACAGCTGTCCTTCGGCCTTGGAGGTATTAACTGAAAAAAGGGTGACGGCACAAGCCATCAAAGAGAGTAAAAGTTTTCGCATAAGCAGACAGTTTTTATAAAACACTTCCAAAAGAAGAAGAAGAATCAAACTAAGCACAAAGACGAGCGCAAAGATAAAGCAAAAAACAATCCATTCCAAATAAAATTAAGACTTTTTACATAAAAACGAAGAAAAAACATACTTTTGAGCACAAAAAACGGAAAATCATGCCAAAAATATATAATAGAAAGAGAAGAAGAGATCAGAGAGGTCTATGCTTCCTCATCGACAACGATGCAATGCTGCATATAGTCGCGCACCACCATGTGATGAGTAACCCATATCAACGTCTTGTGGAGTTCCTGCTGCTGCAGTTCCTCGAGAATCTGTCGTTCGGTGTTCGGATCGAGGGCTGATGACGCCTCGTCCATAATGAGAATGGAGCCCGGCTGAAGCAAGGCACGGGCAATGGCGATGCGTTGTGCCTGCCCTTCGGAGAGACCGCTGCCCTTCTCACCACAGAGGGTGTCGAGTCCATTGGGCAAGTCATATACAAAGAGGGCACTGGCACGTGACAATGCATCGCGCATCTCGTCGTCGGCAGCATCGAGCTTGCCGAGCTGGAGATTGTCGCGAATCGTGCCGCTCAGGAGGCTGTTGCCCTGTGGCACGTAGGAGATGGCATAGGCATCGGCTTCCAAAGGAAGCGTATTGCCTGCCTTATCGACAAGACGCACTGCACCCTGGGTGGGGCGCAACAAGCCGAGAAGGATACGCACCAAGGTGCTCTTGCCGCTACCCGTCGGGCCGATGATGGCTGTGCTCGTGGAGGGAGCGAAGGTGCAGGTGAAGTCATGGAGCACGTCATGTTCCCCATCGGGGTAACGATAGGTGACGTTTTCGAGTTGCAGACCCACGATGGTTCCTTTCGTAGGATGAGCCTGCTTCTCTTTATTTAAAGAATAGGTAGGATCGGGATTCTCGAGTTCCTGCAAACGTTCACCAGCCGTGGTGGCACGAACAATGGCGGGAAATAGTGCCGAAAGATTCAAGATAGGATTCTGCACCTGGCCGACGAGTTGCAACAAGGCGGTCATCATACCATAGGTCACAGTGCCTATCATGATGCCGTAGGCCGACCAAACGAATGCCGTGTAGTAACCAACCATAAAACCTGTGGAGATGAGCAGACGGGTGCTGATCGAGAAGCGCAGGCGACGAGAGAAAGTGTGGAAGAGATGGTCCTGACGCGAGACGAGACGTTCGATCATCAGACCCGTGCGACGCAGCGAAAGAAGGAGCGGGCGATTCTCGACCGACTCCTGGATATGGCTTTGGATGTCGGCCTCCTCACGGCGAATCTGCTTGGTGAGCCGACGCATCGTCTTGTAGTAGATCTTGGTGAGCACAACGGCCACGGGAACGATGACGAGCACAATCCAGAGCAGCTTCGGCTGCAGACTGAAGAGGAACCACGAAGCAGCCAACAGCTGGAAAGTGGCCAGGAAGACATCGGGGATGTCGCGCGTGATGCACTCCACCACGACACGCAGGTCTTCGCCGATACGGCTCATCACGTCGCCCGACTTGCGGTCTTCACGACCATGCCACGGACTGTTGAGCACATCGTCGAAAAGGCGGCTCCGCATAGCGTTGACCAGTCCCTGGCTGACGCGCCCATTCACCCAAAGATTGATACCACGCAACGCCAAACGCATGAACAACATAAATGCGAGAATTCCCACCCACGTCCAAAGGTCGGCATCCATCTTGCCTGTGGCAATATCGACGATGCACTTGCTGACGTAGATGAACAGCAGGCCAAAGATGATACTCAACAGGCCAAGCGTCAGACTCAAGAGGAGCTTGAGCCTGAAACCTTTGCTTTGTTCATAGAAGTATCGCAGTTGGTTCAGCATCGTGAGTTATATTTTTCACACAGATTTCACAGATTTACACAGATCTTCTATTTGACCCAGCTAACTATGATACTATTATCTGTGTTCTTCTGTGAAATCTGTGTGCCATTATTCATTCATTCCCTGGTAAGCGACCTCGGCGGCTTCGGGATCCATGTTGCAATGCAGTTCGTAGAGACCTACCTGCTTGGACAGTTTGCTCAAAAGCTGCATCGTGCGGATGGTTACCATCGGGTCCTCGGTGCGGAAAGACTGCTGGAGCAGCGTCGGGAATGCCTCCTGCACCGTGAGGGGATGAATCTCGTTTTCCAGTCCACGGCGAAGCACGACAATGGCCTTCAAAGGCACGGCGATGTTGTTGCTCAGGTGATGCTTGCCGTCCCATGGCGTTCCATAGACGATGGCACGCTCCCCTCCTATTCGAACGAGCGGCTTGTCGTCGTTCACCATCACGGCGCGCTCACCGAACAGCTTGCGCCAAAGCCGCACATGGGTGCTCTTGCCGGTTCCACTGAGCGCTGTGAACATATATGCTTCGCCATCCACCGCAACAACCGACCCGTGCATCAGCAGCACACTACGTTCAAGGAAGGCCTGCGCTATCTTGCGATAGACGGTTAGCGTCTCGAGATATGGTTTCGAAAATTTGCAGGGAGGCAATCCTTCAAGCACGCGCTGCTCGTCGCTCAACTTGTCCTCTTCGTCAAGTTCCTCATCGGTAGTCGTAACTTCTACCTCCGGTTGCTGTTCTGTCCGATAGTCAGAACACATCGACTGCACCTCTTCGTAGATCGAAAAGATGCGGACAGGGATATTTGCGAAAAGATAGGTGCCAGAGAACATGGGGAAAAGGGTTCTGAAGGGTTCGAGGGGTTCTGAAGGGTTCGAGGGTTCTGAAGGGTTCGAGGTGACAGTGTTGCCTTTTGAACATTTCAGAACTTTCAGAACATTTCAGAACCTCATTTTTTATTCGTCCAGGACCTCAGCCTCACGAAGTTTCTGGATTAGGTCGGCCACATCGTGGCGAAGCTGCTCCTCGGGGACATCGTACGTCTCGAGCATCTTCTGGACAAGCTGCTCCTCGGTGATATCCTCACGCAGAAACTCCATCATATCCTTAGCAGACTCGTTAAGGCTCATCACGCCACGATAACGTCGTGCATCCTTTCCCACAGGCACGGCAGCCCAGAAGTCGGTTACCTCCTGAATGGCGAAATTATATTTCAGTTTCATTGCTGTTGTTTATTTTGTTTGCGATATTTACGAATCACCCATTTGGTATGGAAGAATACCAGTACCGCACGGATGGGGAAAAAGAAACACCACAGGAAGACGTAAAGCTTGTAGCTGAAAGGCACGTTGGGATGTTCCTTGGTGGCACGCACAGGCAACACCTTGCCATCGCGCGACCGCGATTCGAGCACCCCGATGATGTGCCGGTCCTGAATGCCCATCTCAGGATAATACTGGTTGTCGCCGCACAGGATGTAGTCGTTCTTACGTACCCAGAGCACACGATGCATCACATACTGTCCATTATCCCGACGATAAAGGGGGACATCCCACATCTTGAGACGTCCCTCTGGTTTGGGTGCAATGATCAGCAGGTCGTGATGCTGACGCAGCAAAGGCATCATACTGGTGCCCACATTGGTATAGACCAGCTTGCCCTGCTTGGCAAGAATCTCTTCAAAAGACATTGAACGACGGTTCAGACAGGCATGTTGCCATGCTTCTTTGGCGGGTTGGACTTGTTCTTGTTGCGGCAGCATTCCAGGCCCTGGATGAGTGCCTTACGGGTATCAGCAGGAGCAATGATGTCGTCGATGAAACCAAGTTCAGCAGCGCAATACGGGTTGTTGAACTTTGCCTCATACTCCTTGATGCGCTCGGCCTGCTGTTCGGGTGTCTCCTTGCGATAGAGGATCGACACAGCGCCCTTGGCTCCCATCACGGCAATCTCGGCACTCTCGTAGGCGAGGTTGACATCGGCTCCGAGCTGCTTGCAGTTCATCACGATGTAGGCACCACCATAAGCCTTGCGGGTGATGAGGGTGATCTTCGGCACAGTGGCCTCGGCAAAGGCATAAAGCAACTTAGCACCATGGCGAATGATGCCGCCATGCTCCTGGTTGATGCCCGGCATGAAGCCCGGAACGTCTTCGATGGCGATGATCGGGATGTTGAAGCAGTCGCAGAAACGCACGAAGCGTGCACCCTTCTCCGATGCGTCGATATCGAGGGCGCCAGCAAGTACCTGTGGCTGATTGGCAATGAAACCAACGGTGCGACCTGCCATACGTCCGAAGCCGATGACAAGATTCTTAGCAAAATTAGGTGCAATCTCGAAGAAATACTGGTGATCGCAGACGGGTTCGATGATGTCCTTGATGTTGTAGGGGATGTTGGGGTCGGCAGGAACCACACCTTCCAGTTCATGCACCTGACGTGTCACTTCGTCGGTCTGTGGCAGGGCGGGTGCATCCTCCATATTGTTGTTGGGCAGGAAGCCGATGAGTTCGCGGATGGTCATCAGGCATTCCTCATCGCTTTCGCAAACGAACTGGCAGACACCCGACTTGGAAGAATGAACATCGGCACCGCCGAGGCTCTCCTTGTCGCAGTCTTCCTGCGTCACCTGCTTCACGACATTTGGACCAGTGATGAACATCTGTGCCTCGTCGCGTACCATGAGGATGAAGTCGGTGAGTGCAGGTGAATAGCAGCTACCACCTGCGCAGGGGCCCATGATGGCCGAAATCTGCGGGATGACACCTGAAGCCATCACATTACGATAGAAGATGTCGCCGAAACCGGAGAGTGACTCGATGCCCTCCTGGATACGTGCACCTCCCGAATCGTTCAGGCCAATGATAGGCGCTCCATTGCGGAGTGCAGCATCCTGCACCTTGGCAATTTTGGCAGCATTGGCAGCACTGAGCGAACCTCCCAGCACGGCAAAGTCAAAGCCATAGACGAAGACCAGACGACCGTCGATCTTGCCATAACCGCACACTACGCCATCGCCGGCCACACGCTTGTTCTCCATGCCGAAGTTGGTGCAATGATGCTTTACATATTTGTCCACCTCAACGAAAGTGCCCTTGTCGAGGAGAATATCTATTCTTTCACGAACGTTAAGTTTCTTATGTTCCATAATTTCTATCATGCATTAAGGTTAAGTAATACCAGCACCTGTTCTGCCATCACCGAATCGTTTTCAGCGCAGCGCACCTCGGCCACTGTGCAAGCCTCCGACACCGAGATGTTCGACTGCATCTTCATGGCCTCGATGGTGAGCACGATGTCGCCAGGCTGGAGTTGCTGACCAGGCTCCACATAGACCTTGACGATCTTGCAAGGCATCGGGGCCTTGATCTTGTCGGCCTGCTTCTCCGAGTCGTTTTTCTTGCGCATACGCATATACTTGGCCTGCGAGTCGAGCATGTCGATCTCGTAGTTCGAATAGTTGAGTGCCACACGATAATGCTTGCCCGTGTCGCCCTTGATGAGGGTGGCATCGTAGGAAAGGCCATTATTCAAAATCGACACCTGTCCGTTGGCAAACATGCAGATATCAACGTGGTAGATCTTGCCGTCGATCTCAATCGAG
>JAEEGJ010028856.1_pt1 | contig 10998 bp, 11 predicted proteins | sample 8958761 | NCBI WGS metagenome assembly JAEEGJ01 (sample SAMN16246546, study PRJNA631951) | gut metagenome | biome: gut microbiome; feature: rumen; material: RS-attached | host: Bos | place: Iran: Karaj | collected 2018-10
GTTATCTGGGTGGAGTGTACGTCCTGTACCGCCGCCTGAAGCAACTGAGAAGTACTTCTTGCCAGCGTCAACGCGCTCCTTCTTGTAAGTACCTGCAACTGGGTGCTGGAAACGTGTTGGGTTAGTTGAGTTACCTGTGATAGAAACGTCAACGTTCTCCTTCCACATGATAGCAACGCCTTCTCTTACGTCGTTAGCGCCGTAGCAGTTTACCTTAGCGCGGAGACCGTCTGAGTAAGCCTTGCGGAATACTTCCTTTACTTCGCCTGTAGCGTAATCCATCTCTGTCTCGATGTATGTAAATCCGTTGATACGAGCGATGATCTGAGCAGCGTCCTTGCCGAGACCGTTGAGGATAACGCGGAGGGGCTTCTGACGAACCTTGTTAGCCTTCTCAGCGATACCGATAGCACCCTCAGCAGCAGCGAATGACTCGTGGCCTGCGAGGAATGCGAAGCACTCTGTATCCTCTTCAAGAAGCATCTTGCCGAGGTTACCGTGACCGAGACCAACCTTACGCTGGTCAGCAACTGAACCCGGGATACAGAAAGCCTGGAGACCTTCACCGATAGCTGCAGCAGCGTCAGCAGCTCTCTTGCAGCCCTTCTTTATAGCGATAGCGCAGCCTACAGTGTAAGCCCACTTAGCGTTTTCAAAACAGATAGGCTGGATACCCTCAACGAGCTTGTAGATGTCGAGTCCCTTTGCCTTGCAAACCTCAGCACACTCCTCGATAGAGCTGATGCCGTATTCTTTAAGAACAGCGAGGATCTGCTTCTCGCGTCTCTCATATGATTCAAATAAAGCCATTTTACAAGTCCTCCTTAGTCTTTTCTTGGATCAACGATCTTAACAGCGTCAGCAACTCTGCCGTACTGTCCCTGAGCCTTCTCAAAAGCAGTATTTGCGTCGTCGCCTGCCTTGATGAAGTCCATCATCTTACCAAAGTTGATAAACTTATAGCCGATGATCTCGTCGTCCTCGTTAAGAGCGAGACCTGTGATATAGCCGTCTGTGAGTTCGAGGTAACGTGGTCCCTTCTTGAGAGTACCGTATGTAGTACCGATCTGTGAACGGAGTCCCTTACCGAGGTCCTCAAGACCAGCACCGATAACGAGACCGCCCTCTGAGAAAGCAGACTGTGAACGTCCGTAAACGATCTGGAGGAAGAGCTCTCTCATAGCTGTGTTTATAGCGTCACAAACGAGGTCTGTATTAAGAGCTTCAAGAATTGTTCTGCCAGGGAGAATTTCAGCAGCCATAGCAGCAGAATGAGTCATACCTGAGCAGCCGATAGTCTCAACGAGAGCCTCCTGGATAACTCCTTCCTTAACGTTGAGTGTGAGCTTGCAGGTACCCTGCTGAGGAGCACACCAACCGATACCGTGTGTAAATCCGGAAATATCCTTGATCTCCTTAGCCTTTACCCACTTTGCCTCCTCAGGAATGGGAGCAGCGCCGTGAGCAACGCCCTGTGCGATTGGGCACATTGTTTCAACTTCGTGCGAATAAATCATTATAAATACTCCTTTCGGTTTTTAGGAAGCCCATTATTGCGCGAAAACGCAGCAATATCTGTCCTTACGGGCGCTCTGCACAGATATTGTGCGAAAATATCATAGCGAGTGCAGAACATACCTGTATATATAATACGACTTTTTCGGTACAAAATCAAGTCTTTTTTATAAAAAACTTTGTCCCTTTAGAGCTTTTAATGCAAAATACACTAATTTCCTCGGTTTTTCGTGTTAAAAAAATAACATTCCGTTTACACTTGATTTTTGAACTGATTTACGTTATAATATAAAGCATAATTTGCAGCGTGACGCTGCACCCTTGCCACGTTGCCGCTCGTAAACTCGCTCACTATTCATGGCAACGATAATCGTACATCGCTCAAAGCGCTTTTTGAATGGGATTCCAAAGCAGGGACGGATTTTGTCCGCCCGTTGAAAAAATGTAGGGGACGGCGTCCTCGACGTCCCATTTAGGGACGCCTTCACTTGCAAGGCCCCCTAATCGGGTCCGTCCCCTCTGTCGCGTTGCGACATCTCCCCACCCCGTGGGGAGTCACCCTCTTTCAAAAACAGTCCACTGGACTGTTTTTGAAATTCACCCTTGCGAAGCGCCTTCGTAACTGTGGGGCTTTGCCCCACACCCTACAAGGGCTGTCAGCCCTTGACCTGACCAAAGGAACACAGTCCCTTTGGAATCCCGTTCATGGGCTCGGCAAGTTATTACATTAATTAATGATTTATATAGGAGATAATAAATATGGACCACGCTGACAAAGCCTGTGAGCTGTTCGCAGGCGGATTAAACTGCGCTCAGGCTGTTTTTGGCGCCTTTTCAGATGTAACAGGTATGGATTATGACCTCGTTCTGCGGCTTTCCTCCTCATTTGGCGGCGGAATGGGCAGAATGCGAGAGGTCTGCGGCACCTGCTCGGCTATGTTCATGGTGGCAGGCATTCTCTACGGACTCGGTGAGAGCTACTCCCATGAGGAAAAAACCGAACATTACAAGCGCATACAGGAGCTTGCTGCCCGTTTCAAAGAAAAGCACAGCACTATAATCTGCGGAGAACTGCTGAAAGGGCTCTCGGTCACAAGCACTCCCGAGCCCGAAAAGCGCACCGAGCAGTACTACAAGGTGCGTCCCTGCGTGAGATTCGTCCGCACGGCGGCAGAGATCCTTGACCGCTATATCGCGGAAAATCCGCCTGAATGTTTAATTACGTAAATACTAAAAGGTTTTTTTGAGTATATTTGTATATATTGTTCACATTTTAGATATTGAAAAAAAGCAGTATTTGGTGTATAATAGATTGTAATACAACTTGAGGGGGTGTGACAATCGATATGAATTCCCAAAATGACACGTATTTTCTCAGAGAATTCGTTGCCAGTCATAAAAAGCTCTTCGACAAATCAAATGAAAAGTTTATATATTCATTGAGCAACTTAGCCTGTATATGTACACATATGGCATATTTGCTGATGTTTCAGGTACTTCACGTAAAAGAGCTCGTGATTTTCAATATATTCAGCGTGTTTTTCTACTTCGTTCTCCTGATACTTGTCCGACTCGGAAAGAGCAGCGCTGCTCTTCTTTATCTGGGAGATATCGAAATTATAGCACACGCCGCATTCGCAACGCACCTTCTGGGGTGGCAGCCCGATTTTGCAATGTTCTTCATATTGATAATCCCTGCTACGTTCCTGACGTATACACGGAAGATATATGTACCGTTTATCATATCTGCGGTGTCCCTGGGGCTTTTCCTTTACTACAAGATAACCATGGACTACAACGCCGATGTAAAGTATGTATTCGAGGATAACGACGTAATAAAGGCGATACAGATAACAAACGCAGTCATCGGAGTTTTCGTGATGCTGATCGCAGGCGTATCAAATATCTTTATCCGTGAGTATAAGGAGTTCCAGCTTGTAGACCAGCGTGAGACCTTTAAGGAGCAGGCTTCCAAGGATCCTCTTACACATCTTTTCAACCGCCGTGCTATGAACGAGAATATCCGCTCTATCAGAAGAGACTGCTCTCCGAGAAGCCAGTATATCATCGGTATCGGAGATATCGACAACTTTAAGAGGATAAACGATACCTACGGTCATGATGTAGGCGATAAGGTGCTTGTTTACGTATCGAATCAGTTTATAAACTTTATTCCCGATGGCGGATATGCCGCAAGGTGGGGCGGCGAGGAGTTCCTCTTCGTAATACCGAATGCAAGTATAGAAAAGGGCGTTGCCTTTACCGAGCAGATACATAAAATGCTCCGCAGTCACGTTTTTGAGATAGACGATGTTGAATTCGGAGTTACAATGACATTCGGCGTAAGCAAGGGAATCCCCGTGGACAAGATAGACAACGTTATCACAACAGCCGATAAACGCCTTTATAAGGGCAAAAACAACGGCAAGAACCACACAGAATATACAGATTAAGGGCGTGATGAAAATCACGCCCTTTTGCTGTTATTCGCAGTATGACAGAAGCTCCTTGGTGAGCATATAGCGCTCGTCGTCGGTATCGCAGCCCAATACTACCACGATATATGTTCTTCTGTTTTTCTTGTATACAGTTATGAGATTGTTTCCCGCTAAATCGGTAGTTCCCGTTTTTACGCCGAATACTCCCTCTGTATAATATAGACTGTCAGGATTCAGCAGCTCGTTGGAGTTCTCCCAGCCAAGTATCCTGCCTGAGCTTATCTCCACTTCCCTGCTGTGAACTCCCACGACCTCGCTTATCTCGGGTACTGACATAGCATATTCCGTAAGGACTATCAGGTCAGCCGCCGTGATATACTGGTCGGCGTCGTCCCAGCCGTCGGGAGTGGTGAAGTGGCTGTTCTTCATGCCTATAAAGTCCGCAAAATTATTCATCATGCCGCAGAAATACTCAACGGCTTCGCTGTCGGTCATATCGGGATTGCGGCTGTGGGCACGGGCTGTAGAAACTGCTATGGTATACGCCGCGTCGTTGCCCGAGGACATAAGAAGTCCCGTAACAAGGTCCTGCAAAGTCAGCTCATCACCTGCCATAAGTCCGCAAAGGCTTGAATTAGCGTGAACGAGAGCCTGCTCCGAGCCTACTTGGAATACAGCCTCCGCATTTACGTATTTCAGCGCCACAGCCGCCGTAAGCAGCTTCGTAAGGCTGGCAGGAGCATATTTTTCATTTATTTTGTCCTCATAAAGAAGCTTTTTGCCGCCCATAGAGTACAGTACTGCGCTGTTGCAGTTTATATCCTCGATATGCGCTATAGTAGTAGTTACCTCAGTTGTGGTAACTGCTGTAGTAGTGACAGAGGTCACGGTAGTTTCCGCAGTTGAAGCCGCAGTAGTCGCTTCGGAAACTTCGCTGCTGTTTTCCGGCTTTTTTATCTTCAGGGCAATGGCAAGAAAAACTGCAAGCATTACCGTAAATACTGCCGTAAATATGCCTATTGCCAGAATAAGCCGTCCTTTTTTTACTTTGTAAGTCATTACGCAGACAGCTCCTGCGCTTTATTTGATGTATATATCATTATTGTTCCTCTTTCTGCTCCCGTAGGAGTGATATCCGAAGCCCTTTGTTCGTGTTTCATTATATATAATCGTTTTTTCGGGAGTTATATTTCACTTTCAGAAAAAACTGCTCATATTTATGCCGCCGAATGTGCGAAAGAAGCTTTATTATTCTACGAACAAAACAGTTTGGAGCCTCAGCCTTCTTATTGTACCATATAACAGTCAATAAAGCAACACTAACATCAAAAAAATTTTTATATCCGCATAAAAAAACAGCCATAAGGAAGCTCCTTACGGCTGTTTGGATCATTATTCAAGTCCCTTGAAGGTTATCTTCTTGTACTTTTCAAGTCTCTGTGCAACTATCTTGGGCTTCTCGGGATCCATGAAGAAGCCGCCCTGTGTATCGGCTATCTCGTCGCAGTGAACTCCGCGTCCCTCCTCAGTGGTGCGGTCACGCTCCAGTCCGTTTGCTGCGATAACGAACTTCCATTTGCCGTCAGGAGTCTTTTCAAGGTCGCCGCCTGCTCCGCAGACTGCACACTCGATAGGATACTTCAAGCCGCCCCACTGCTCCTCGCCTAAGCAGAGGCAGTTGCTGTGACAGTTAGGACACCAGCCGTAATCGGGCTCGCCCAGCCACTTGCGCTCAGCAGGAGGTGTATTCAGAGCCTTCATAACGTTTGCGCCTATCTCTCTTGCACGGGCAAGCTTTTCCTCGTGGAGGAGCACCTGTGCAGGTGCAGGCACCATTGTTGCCATATACATATCTACTATCTTGAAGCTGCTTGTAACGGTGGTTATCTGCATACATTCAAGAGCCATTGACTGCCATGAACGTGTTGAGCCGCCTACCGCCATGAGAGCGCCTACGCGGTCACGGTGCTGGATAGCGCCTATCTTGGTGAGAAAAGCTGTCTCGTATGCTAAGTTTCTGTGCATGAATTTGAGGAACAGCGACGAGGGCATGAGCTCATATGTAGGAGCTGAGAAAATAACTGCGTCCTGATCCAGAAAAACCTGCATTATCCTGTCCTTATCGTCTGCATTTTTAAGTGAGCAGCCTGTATTCTTGCCCATAGACATACCTATAGTACAAGATGTACAGCCATTGCAGTCAAGGAGATTGAAATCTCTCAGGTTTATCATGGACACCTCTGCGCCCTGCTCCTGACAGACAAGCAGTGCCTCTTTAAGTAATATCTCACTGTTGCTGTCCTTTCTTCCTGCTGTTACGCCCATTACTTTAAAAGCCATAATAGTACAACTCCTTTTCTAAATTGTTGTTACGAATTGCCGAGAAAAACAGGTACTTCAATATTTGCATTTTTTGCAAATTACACAAAATAATGCTTCTGCACAGCATTATTTTATACCCATATTTAAATTATACTGTATTTTTATGAAAAATTCAATGTTTTAGCCCGCAGTAAATCTCACAATTATTTGCTAAAAATATTGTACATCTTGCAGCTTGAAATAACCTTAAAAAAATGTTATAATATTATTTGCGAAAGTAAAAATAATGCGAAAGCCCGAAAGAAGAATATTCTTCATTCGGGCTCTTTTATACTATGGAGGTCACCTTGTCAGGCTTTTATTTTATTGCTGCAAATGCTCCGTCAAGAGCTGCGATAAGGTCGTCGATATGCTCTGTACCGATCGAAAGACGGATAGTATTGGGCTTTATACCCTGCTCAGCAAGCTCTGCTTCTGTGAGCTGGGAATGTGTAGTTGAAGCAGGGTGGATAACGAGGGACTTAACGTCGGCAACGTTTGCAAGAAGTGAGAATATCTCAAGATTGTCGATGAACTTCTTTGCATCGTCCTCTGTGCCCTTTACATCAAAGGTGAAGATGCTGCCGCCGCCGTTAGGGAAGTACTTCTTGTATACCTCATGGCTCTTCTCGGAGCTCAGTGACGGGTGGTGAACAGCCTCTACCTGCGGATGATTTGCAAGGTACTCAACTATCTTCTTTGCGTTCTCTGTGTGACGCTCTACGCGGAGTGAAAGTGTTTCAAGTCCCTGTAAGAAGATGAATGCGTGGAACGGTGAAACTGTAGATCCTGTGTCGCGGAGAAGTATCGCGCGGATATATGTTACGAATGCAGCTGCGCCAACTGCTGCTGTGAAGCTTACGCCGTGGTAGCTTGGATTAGGCTCTGATACCCATGGATAGCGCTTTGACTTTGCCCAGTCGAAATTGCCGCTGTCTACGATGACGCCGCCGATAGCTGTACCGTGACCGCCGATGAACTTGGTTGCGGAATGTACAACGATATCTGCGCCGTACTCGATAGGACGGACAAGATAAGGAGTTGCAAATGTATTGTCAACTACGAGAGGGATATTGTGTGCGTGAGCTATCTTAGCTATTTCCTCGATGTCGATAGCGTTGGAGTTGGGATTGCCCAGTGTCTCGATGTAGAGAGCCTTTGTGTTCTCGTCGATAAGTGACTCGAAGCTGCCCTCAACGTCGGGATCGGCAAACTTTGTTGTTATGCCGTAAAGCGGAAGTGTATGTGCAAGGAGATTGTATGTGCCGCCGTAGATAGTCTTTGAAGCGACGATGTTCTCCCCTGCCTTAGCAAGTGCCTGAATCGTGTATGTGATAGCAGCTGCGCCCGAAGCTGTTGCAAGAGCTGCGATACCGCCCTCAAGAGCAGCTATTCTCTTCTCAAAAACGTCCTGTGTGGAGTTTGTAAGTCTGCCGTAGATGTTGCCTGCGTCCTTGAGACCGAAGCGGTCTGCGGCGTGCTGTGAATCATGGAAAACGTAAGATGTAGTCGCATAAATGGGTACTGCTCTTGCGTCTGTTGCAGGATCAGCCTGCTCCTGTCCAACGTGAAGCTGAAGTGTCTCAAAATGTAATTTATTATTAGCCATTGTAATTTCCTCCTGAAAATCTTTAATTTCAAATTTATATTTATAATGATCTATTCGCGTACAAGTTTATATCAGAAACATCGTCTGCCGCACATTCGGTCTGTTCCTCTGACTACAGAACGGAGACGGTCAAGCATATTCAGTTGTTTCATTGTACCTCTCCTTTCCTTTGGTATGCCTATATTATACATCGGTTTTATATATTTGTCCAATGCATAAATTTCATAGCCGGTTATAGGCAAAACCTATAACCGAAATATCGTGTCCTCGGTCTATTATATAATGTATATGACAGGCTTTGTTTCACAGGGGTAACACGTCTTGCATTTCAAAATACCTTGTGCTATAATATACTAAGTCAATAGGAATACTTCATATACACTGGAGGATAAATATGAAAAAACGTTTTATATACGCCGATAATGCCGCTACTACGGCAGTCTCGGAGGAGGTTCTGGAGGCTATGCTGCCCCATTTCCGCGAGGCTTACGGCAACGCTTCAAGCATTTACAAGCTGGGACGCGACGCTCAGAAAGACGTGGAGACTGCCCGTGAAAAGGTGGCAAAGGCTCTCGGCGCAGAGCCCCGTGAGATATACTTCACAAGCTGCGGCTCTGAGGCTGACAACTGGGCTATCAAGGGCACTGCGGAGCTCATGGCTAAAAAAGGCAAGAAGCACATCATTACTTCCGTTTTCGAGCACCACGCTGTGCTCCACACCACGGAATACCTCGAAAAGCACGGCTTTGAGGTGACTTATATCCCCGTAAGCGACAAGGGACTTATTGATCCCGAGGATATCAGAAAGGCTATCCGCGAGGACACAGCTCTTGTTACTATAATGTACGCCAACAACGAGATAGGCACTATACAGCCCATAGAGGAAATAGCTGCCATATGCCACGAAAAGGGCGTTCTCTTCCACACCGACGCCGTTCAGGCTGTGGGACACGTTGATATAGACGTCCACAAGCAGGGCATAGATATGCTCTCACTTTCGGGACACAAGATACACGCTCAGAAGGGTATCGGCGCTCTGTATATCCGCAAGGGACTTATCCTCCCCAATCTTATCCACGGCGGCGGTCAGGAGCGCGGCAAGCGTGCAGGCACGGAAAACGTCCCTGCTATCGTAGGTCTGGGAGTTGCTATCGAAGCTGCAACACGCAATATCGCAGAAAAGGCAGCTGTGATAACTCCACGCAGAAACAGGCTCATCGACGGTATACTCAAGCTCCCCTACACACGTCTTAACGGCGACAGGGACAAGCGTCTCCCAGGAAACCTCAACATCTCTATCGAGGGTATCGAGGGCGAATCCCTGCTGCTCATGCTGGATATGAACGGTATCTGCGCTTCATCGGGCTCGGCTTGTACATCGGGCTCACTTGATCCGTCCCACGTTCTGCTGTCTCTCGGTCTGAAACACGCCGTAGCTCACGGCTCTATGCGTCTTTCCATTGAGGAGGACGTAACCGACGAGGACGTAGACTACATTCTCGAAGTAGTTCCCAAGATAGTTGAGCGCCTGCGCTCTATGTCCCCTGTCTGGGAAAGAATGATGAAGGGCGAAGATTACGAATAATAAAGGAGAATATATATGCTTTACAGTGAAAAGGTTCTGGATCATTTTTCAAATCCGCGAAATGTTGGCGAGATCGAGGACGCTGACGGAGTCGGCGAGATAGGCAACGCAAAATGCGGAGATATCATGAAAATGTATCTCAAAATAGACGATAATACAATTACTGACGTTAAGTTCAAGACATTCGGCTGCGGTGCGGCAGTTGCCACATCTTCAATGGCTACCGAGCTCATCAAGGGCAAGTCCATAGACGACGCACTGAAGCTTACAAATCAGGCTGTCGTAGAAGCTCTTGACGGACTTCCCGCAGTAAAGATCCACTGCTCTGTGCTTGCGGAGCAGGCTGTCCGCGCAGCTCTTTCCGACTACTATACAAAGCAGGGTATCGATCCTGTACCGATAGTTGGCGAAATAAAAGTACCCGAGGAAGAATAACGCTCCTGTATATCCACAGTACTAATATAAAAGCTTATAGTTTTTTATGGGGGAAACCTTTCTGAGTAAAGGTTTCCCCCATAATTAGTTATAACGCTTTTTTATTAATATTATGGTTAATGAGACGCTTTTTGCTTTTAATTATTTTCATCAGGCGAAAAATTTTTTCAAAAAAATGTAACAATTTATAATTTTGTTCCGTTTATTATATTAAAGGGAGATCTATACAAAGCTTATGCAGAAACAATGCCTCGTTTTTCCCTTTATTCGGGGCTGCGTTTATATGCCCCGAAGCTTCCTCCTTCGGGGCAATGCTGAAAAAATGATATAAGGAGACATATTTATGGAACTTAAAAAGAAAAAAATACTAAAACGCGGCTTGATATCTATAATTACAGCAGGAGCTTTATTGGCGGCATTACCGCTGAGTACAGTGGCTAAAAGGTGTTACTGCAACAGATTCTATGAAAAAATGGACAGCAAATGCACAGGAATAAGCGAGCTTGGCGATTATATCGACTATAATATGCTGAGCGGCGACCTGAAAAAGATGATAGATAAAAAAGACTTCAAGTTTGCAAGTGATGAGGAAAAGTTCGCATTCTGCAACAAATATAAGGATATGGATTATGATTATCAAATAAAAGGCAGCTGGGGCGATTATTTCCCCACGGACAAAAGCGATCTTTACGATAAACTGGCTCAGGAAGTGACTATAAACGGCGAAAAATACAATATCTACATTTCACTTGTTTTCAAGACAGGAACATTTTTAAGACCTGAAATTGTTGATATCAATACAAGTGCTTATAAACCCGAGATACAGCAATAATGCTTTTTGATAACCTCTAAGAAAATCTCCCGAAAATGGACAAAGCAGTTCGTTTAGCGAGGGCGTGATAAAGAAAAAATAATAATGAATAAAGAATAATAGTGGTATCGTGAAACGGATACCTTAATTCTTATTTATTATTTTTTCTCTATTCTTTATTCTTAAAAAAAACCGTAAAGAAGCTAAAACTTCTTTACGTCTTTTTGTGTGATATCATTTGTAA
>JAEEGJ010028858.1_pt1 | contig 10997 bp, 10 predicted proteins | sample 8958761 | NCBI WGS metagenome assembly JAEEGJ01 (sample SAMN16246546, study PRJNA631951) | gut metagenome | biome: gut microbiome; feature: rumen; material: RS-attached | host: Bos | place: Iran: Karaj | collected 2018-10
TCTTGTTAAAATATTAATAAAATATTAAATATCTGCCAAAATGTGTCAAATTATGACAAAAATGTTGCATTTTTAATCGATTTATATAATAATGTCATAGTGAAATGTTAATTCATAAGAATTAAATTCAAAAAAGGAGATTAATATTATGAAAGATGTTGCAAAAAAATGGCTGAAGAGAATATTGATAGTTGTAGGGATAATTTTCGGCCTATTTGTTGCTCTATTTATTTGGGCATTGTTTAGTCCTGACACCGAGGAGGGCGGAACTCGGGAGAGTAATGCAGCCACATGGAAAACAAATAGAGGTACCTCTATGAATGTAGACCAAACAAGTGGTGATTTTAATGTGGATCGTTTTGTGCCAGATGTTAAACCAGAAATTGGCGATGAGGATACATGGACGATTCTTGTTTATCTGTGTGGATCAGATTTGGAGTCAGATGGTGGTGGTGCTACAGTCGATTTTTCTGAGATGTTAGATTTAAAAGAAACAGATTCAGTAAGATTTGTTGTGGAGACCGGTGGAGCAAAACAGTGGCAGAATGAAGCAGTTAAAAATGACAAATTAATGCGTTTCGTATCTGTACCAGGAGATATGACAATAGAGGAAGAGTTACCTCTTGCAGGAATGGGTGAGAGTCAGACTTTTTCAGATTTCGTTACTTGGGGTGTAGAGAACTATCCATCTGAACATATGGGTGTTATCTTATGGGATCACGGTAGTGGTAGTATCAATGGTGTATGTTTTGATGAGACTACAGAAGAATGTGATTCATTAACTCTGCCAGAGATGGATAAAGCTTTATTTGATAGCTATAGCAAGACCGGTCGAAAGTTTGATTTTATTGGTTTTGATGCATGTTTGATGGGAACAGTCGAAAATGCAAATATTTTGGCTACTTATTCAGATTACATGTATGCTTCTCAAGAGCTAGAGCCAGGAACCGGTTGGGATTACACTGCTATTGGTGATTTCCTCTACAAAAATCCTGATGCAAATGGTCTTGAGCTTGGAAAAGCTGTCAGTGATAGCTATATGAAGAGCTGCGAATCCATTGACGAAGGATATGATGCTACTTTTTCTGTAGTGGATCTTTCCAAGATTGATAATTTCAATGCCAAGTTTAATACTTTTTCTAAATCGCTTTTTGAAGCCGGAGGCGATGATGCCAAGCTTGGTGAGATGGTCCGTGGCATTGTATCTACTGATAATTTCGGTGGTAACAATAAGAACGAGGGTTACACTAACATGGTAGATTTAGGCGGTATATTGGATGCATGTGCACCTTATACACAGGGCGCTGATGAGGCAAAGGCTGCATTGAAAGAGGCGGTTGTATATTCAGTAAATGGTACAACACATGCCAATGCATCTGGACTTTCAATGTATTACCCATTAAGTATTCAGGGTTCTAACGAGCTTGAGATTTTCGGTAGTGTTTCCCTTAATCCATATTATCTTGCTTTTGTAGATAGACATGTTCAGTCTGCTGCAGGAACTGTTGCTGAGGGAGGCTATTCAGATGATGCTCTCTTTAATGCAGATGGTGCTTGGAACTATGGTGAAAACTTAGAGGAAGGCCACTGGTCTGGTATTGATGACTATGAAGCCACAGGCGAGAGCCAACTCATTACATTTGCTCATGCACCAGCTTTGGATGCTGATGGTATCTACTCATTTGAGTTGGATGTAAATGGTTATAATAATGCATCAGAAGTTCACTCTGTAGTATTCCAGTATATGCCAGAAGGAAAGGACATAATTTGCTTAGGTTATACAAATGACTGGGCAGGCGACTGGCAGACGGGAAAATTCTCAGATAATTTTGATGGCAGATGGTTAGCACTTCCAGATAATCAGAAGCTTGCTTACTATGTGATTGATGAAACAGACGATTACTTAGTATATACATGCCCTATTTATTTAAATGGCGAAAAGACTAATTTACGTATAAGACACTATTTTGGTGACGAAGGTAGACTTGAAGTAGAAGGCGCTTGGGATGGTCTTAATGAATATGGCGCTGCTTCAAGAGATGTAGTTAAGATTAAAGAGGGCGATGTAATCGTTCCAGCTTATGAGTCATATAATATTTTTGATGATAATGCAGAAGGCGAATATAACGGTGGTGAGTATGTAGTAGGAGCTGACTTTAATGTATGCTACGACTATATGTCAGAGGCACATTACTTATTTGCATTTGATATCGTAGATATTTATGGCGATTCTTACACAACTGATCCAGTTATGTTTGACGTAGATGCAAATGGTCAGGCTAGTTTCTACGAGTCATTGGAAGATGCATTGATTCAAAACGGAATTGTAGAATAAAAGTTGTCTTTAAAGGGAAGGATAATGTATATGAAGAATAAAATATTGCTACTAGCTATGACTTTGATTTTTACTAGCTCAGTATTTGTGGGCTGTGGAACCGAAGAGGAACCAGCTAGTGATACAATTGGTGCTGTAAGCGGAACAGTCACTGTGGAAAAACCTTCGACCCAGGAGGAACCTCCTGTTGAAAACCAAATGGTTGAAACTATATCTGATGATTCTGGCTCTTGGCATGAGTCATCAGAAGAAGAGATTACAGAAAAAATGATAGTATGTTTCTATCAGGTGCCTGATGCAACTAATGTTAGATACAGTCTAAATGAAGAGGCTAATATGGCACAGATGGAATTTGAATATGAAGGTTTGAATTATACAGCAAGATTAAAGGAATCCGATGAGTTTGAGGATATCTCAGGTTGCAATTATGCATGGACCTCTGAGAAGGATATTACGATGTCAGGCTTTCCTGCCAAGGTAAAAAGATATGTTGGTGCTGATGAAACAGTCGATGTAGTATTATGGCAAATCAAGGAGGCTGGATATGTATTTTCACTATCAACATCAGCTCCGGACTTAGAAGGATTTGACATTACAGAAGTTGCAAACAATAAACTTGTTTGGGATGCACCTGAGGAATAAAGCTTAAAAGAAAAAGCGATGGTCACATTAGAGTGATCATCGCTTTTATAGTTAAAAAGAATTAGTGGTGATGACGGTGTGAGCCCCATCTATTGTTATGTCTAGAATTATCTCTGCCTGAACCGTGGTGAGAATGTCTATCAAATGGATTTTTCTTATCTGAGTCTTTGTCATCATCAGTCTGTGAACCTTCTGAATCATCTGGCTCTTCTATAGTAGCATCAGTACCATCATTTTCTGTTGGCTCTTCTGTAATTACATCGTCCCCTGTGTCTGTTGTCTCGTCAAGTGTTGCGTCATCCTGAGGGTCTGTCTCTGTTGTCTCGTCGTCTTTATCATCATCTGTTTCAGCTGAAACGATATTTCCATCTTTATCAACTGTAGGAAGTGGCTGGCCATTTACAAATGCATCGTGCTGCATTGCTGTGAATTCACCAACATTGATTTTGTTTTCACGAATGGCATTTACAAGGTTAAGAATGTTTTCATCAGGTTGAATTCCATTCTCGAGATCGGCCAATTTAATAACAAAACTATCTTGAATCTTTTTCGTTGAATTATCAATTACAACAACATCAAGAGCATCCAGTCTGATGCCGCCTGCCAAAATAGGCTCACCTTCTTCGCCGGATGTTACCACTACATGCGCGTGACCATCAAGGATAAGGTCAATAGGATTTTTGCCGTTGTATCTAGCATCGTTTTTTACATCGTTGTAGAAGTCAATACTTCTGTTTCCAGTAAGGGAACTTCTATTACTTTTTGTTTTTAAACCTAAGTGTGTTATAGGTATTATAATATCTGCTCCGTCATGTAAAAGCTTGTCGATTTGGTTCTTTCCACAATCGAACATTTCCTGTTTCTCTTTAACTTCATGATTTCCTGCCTTTTTACTTTCAGTCTCTGGTGCAGTCAAGCCAAAGAAACCAATTTTGACTTTTGAATCATCATCTATACCATAAAGAACTCGCTCTGTATAAGCAGCTTTACCAGTATCTTTTTTAAATACGTTGGCACTAATACGTGTAAAATTGGCATTAGTAAGAATTTCCTCTAAGGAAGCAAGCTTATTTTCATACTCATGATTACCAATTGTGACATAATCGTAGCCCATAGCGTTCATTACCGTAACAGCACTTAAACCATTATTGTTATTAATGTATTCATACTCTTCTGGAGCATCAGGTTTTTCTTTATGCTCTTTAGCGTAACTGAAGTCACCACCGTCTATTAGGACGACATCAGCACCCTGATCCTTTAATTTATTTTCTAAAGCGGTAACATAAGGCAATTTAATAAGTGCCCCGTGGACGTCTGTCGTATGAAGAATAACAGTCTTTCCTGCTGAACCTTCATTTAAAAGATGGCTGACAGTTTGATTATTTACAGTTTTAGAAGCATAAATTTCTGATCCGTCTTCCAATTTATAAGCACAAGCTGTTCCTGATGCAATTGGACTGGCGAAAAGTGCACCGACTAATGCTAAAGACGCAAAAGTTCTTAATAATTTTTTCTTCTTCATTTCGTTCTAATCCTCCTCTGTTGTAAAAAAATGTTTAGTAGTTCTATATATGTAAAGGCTTTGCTAAAGGGCAAAACCGATTTTTCGAAGATTAAGAAACTTAGCCACAGTTGTGGCTAAATGTGAAAGAACACGACGATTTATTTGTAACAGAAATGTAATAAAATGTCAAATATTTGACATCTTCTCCGGGGAATAGATGATATTATAGAAAGATATTTTATGCAATTTATATCTGCTGCTAAGGTTCAGATTATTGACAAAACGTGTAAAAACTATTATTCTTAGTGTACTATATACAATAGTACAGTTAGCGAAGGAGGAATAATATGAACAAGAAAATAATGCTAATTGCTATGACGATGATTTTTAGTTTATCAACTCTTTTTGGCTGTGGAGCAAAAGAGGAAAATACAATAAGCGAAGATGCCGAGGCAGAAAGCCTTACTTCTGAAAATGATGCCAGTGATTCAACACAGGTGGCAAACCCTTGGAGAGAATCATCAGAGGAAGAGATTGGTCAAATAATGGGAGCAGGCTTTTATCTTGTTGATGGAGCAGAAAATACCAGATTTAGCATTAACGAAGAGCAGAAGATAGCTCAGATGGATTTTGAGTTGGACGGCTTGAAGTATACAGCGCGTTTTAAGGCAGCCAACCAGCTTGAAGATATTTCTGGTTGCAATTATGAGTGGACTTCAGAAGAAGACTGCGAATTGAGAGGTTATGCAGCTCAGGAGAAGAGATATTTAGGCTCTGATGAGAATGTTGATGTTATTATTTGGTTTATAGATGAGGCTAAATATGTATTTTCATTATCAACTTCAGCGCCTGATTTAGATGGATTTGATATTACAGCTGTTGCAGAGAGCCTTGTATGGGATACAGGATTATTAGAAGATTACGCAGAGAATTTTTTAGAGGAGCAGTCAGGCAAATTTGATTTCAAAAGTTATGATGAAGCTATTTCATGCTTAGAGAAGGGCCAAGGTTATGCCTACGCTGATGTTGATGGTTATGACGGAAAGATACTTTTAGTCTCAGACCAGTTATATGATAACGGTTCAGGCAAGATGGTTTCAATAAATGTTGTTGCACTTCGTGAGAAAGATGGAGTTGTGGATATGGCTGGATATGCTGATGGTACTGACAAGGATTATCCATTATCATACGGTGATGGCGAACTTTGGTCTTGTGGTAAGGATGAATGCAGCGTATATTTCATGAACAACAATAATTCTTTGATTTACAAGGCAGAGATTAGCGCAGATGCAGACTATTACGGCTTCTATAGAGAAAAACCTTCAGATGACGGCGAGGAACTTTCTGGCGATAAGGGCAAGGAAGTTTTTGAAAAGCTACAAAAGGAAGGCGCTAACAAAAAGCCAGTTGAATTTACAGTTGTAGAATAAAAGGATAAGACATGCGATACCCAGAATTTATTAAAGAAAACGGTACTATAGGCCTTGTAGCTCCATCCTTTGGATGTTCATTTGAACCATATAAGAGCTGTATGGATGCAGCAATTAAGCGATTTCAGGGGATGGGCTATACAATTATAGAGGGGCCAAATTGCAGAAAGAGCGATGGAATAGGTATCAGTTCAACTCCGGAAAACTGCGGCAGAGAGCTTACAGATTTTTATGTAAGCCAAGACAACGATATGTTAATTACCTGCGGCGGCGGTGAGCTTATGTGTGAGACTTTGGACCATGTGGATTTTGATGCTATTAATGAGGCGAATCCAAAATGGTACATGGGCTATTCGGACAATACCAATTTCACTTTTCTGCTTAACACAATCTGCGATGTTGCTTCTATCTACGGGCCAAGTATTGGGGCTTTTGGTCAAAGTCAGCTTCATAAATCTTTGGAGGACACTATAGATTTAATCACTGGCAAGACCTTGACAGTGGAGGGATACAACAAGTTTGAAATTGAATCCTTAAAGACTGAGGATAATCCCTTTGCCACTTTCAATGTGACTGAAAAGAAAGAGTTAAAGCAATTTTTGGGACAGGCTCAGGTTAATCGACTCCCTGATTTTTCTGGAATAATTACTGGGGGATGTCTTGACTGCTTGGCTAACCTTGTTGGGACTAAGTACGATAACGTGGATTCATTTAATGAGAAATATAAGGACACGGGCGTTATTTGGTTTATTGAAGCCTGCGATTTAAATGTGATGTCGATTAGACGCGCCCTTTGGAACTTGGATAGAGCAGGTTGGTTCAAGAATGCAAAGGGATTTATTGTGGGACGTCCTTTGGCTGCTTGGAAGGAAGAGCTGATGGGACTTGATCAGTACACAGCTGTTACAGGAATTCTTGGAAAATACAACGTTCCTATGCTAATGGATGCGGACGTGGGACATTTGGCACCAATGGTACCTATTATCTCTGGAGCCTACACGACTGTAAGTACTCAAGGCGATAATATAACATTGAACTATTCCCTTAAATAAAGGGATTTTTAGGCATTCTCCACCAAAAGAGCACCCCTTTTATAGGTAATTATGGCAAAATATACAAAATATTATTGCAGCTGCCTATAAGATGTGTTATTGTCTGATAAATTGTAACATATCCGTAATAAGTTACGGGTAAGACAGTAGTATCTTTAAAGGGGGTAGTGAAATGAAAAAGTTTTACAAACTGGCAGCGTGTGCTGCCTCGCTTGCGCTGTCCATCAGCGTGACATCTTTGACAGCTAATGCATATGTGAGATTCGAAGGAAATCCACCGGATGCAACAGGCAAAACCTTGACACTTAAAATGGCCAACACATATGAGAACTTGGCTATTTCAGGTGTAGTTAAGGATGGGGTATTTGATGACTATTCTGATTTGTATGGTATGAAAACCAGAGATGGAATAGAAATCAACGCAGGCAATCTCAAGGACATTTGGGTGAATGCCCACAATTGTAATCCTCAGTATAAATGGGGAGATTGGACATATGGTGTTTACGAGTTGGACTGCGTGTACAATGATGGAAGTAAGGCTGTATGGGAGAAGGGCGTTTACCGTGTAATGCCAGATTTTCCTGTGGAGAAGGAAATCACAGATACCGGTCACTATGAGAACTATGGCACGGAAAATCAGAAAAAGATTTCCGACAGAGGCGACTATCATTTTAGGAAGCAGACAGATGGCACAATGAAATGGACTGATGGTATTTTTAATCATCCTGAGCTTGATGTGCCTTACACAGTTCTTGCTACTAAGATGGAATGCGTTACCTATGTCCGGGATGATGCTGAGCCAATGCCAATTGACACTCACGTATACAAGACCATTACTGAGCGAGACATGTATTTATCATCTTTTAGAACCTTCAGTAATGCTTATTCTTTAGTATATGAAGGCGAATTTGCTTATCCAACTCTCTATGATTTTAGTCAGACTAAGTTGGAAGACAAATTTAAAAATGAAGTAATTCATTATCGTTTGATAGATTTTTATGATACACAGTATTTTGAGGACGGTTACATTACATTCAAGGATGACGGAACTGTAAAGGAGCGTTTTGTGGAGCGCAGCGGTAAGATGGCTCCTCCTGATGCAGGATTGGTTCTTTTAACAGATGAAACACCTCAGAAGAATGAGTACTTCTGGCCAAAGGAAATCGAGATTACAAAGCTTGATGAAAATGGAGTGGAGACACATGATTCTGTTATGCAAGTTCCTCAACCGGAGGTTAGCGGCGTTATCATCAAGGGCAATGTTAACAACGATGATAAAGTTGATTACTCGGATGTGCTAGTACTTGAAAATTATATCAATAATGGCGGTGAGACTTCCCTTGCTATATTAGTTAATGGTGATATGAATTCTGACGGCAAAGTTGACGCTACCGATTTAGACTTACTAAAGCAATCTATTTAATAATTAAATATTCCTAATAAATTATGGCATGATTTAATAAATTCTCAGCAAGAAACGGCAATCATCAAAAATAAAATTGCGTTACAATATTGCCGTTTGAGAAAAAATGTATATTAATTGTAATTTATTAGGAGGAAAGAGAAATGAAGAAGATTGTTAGTAAGTTAGTAGCTGTTAGTGTGATATTTGCAATGGCAGGAAGTGTTGCAAGGTGGGATCCACACTATGGCAAAGAGATTTATAGAAAGAATGTTAGTGCGCAAGTATTAACTGAGCAGGTATTTAACGCATAGATTAAAGGTTTAACTTGAAAAGTAAGAACTAGACTAATTGATAAATTATATCAATTAACAATCGCATAATTAATTGAAGAAATAAAGGAGTTCTGTTAATCTACTTATGGTTAGATTCTTCTAACTATAGTGTAAATCATTGCAGAGCTCCTTTTTATTATTTAGAGTTGCTACCTCTTGCCATAAATAAGGAGCTCGCACTTTCTATTGACTCAAGACGCAAATAGCGTTTTGCAAATATTATTAATGTGAAAGGATGGATTTTTATGGATTACTTAGAAATCGAAAAGGTTATTGGACGAGAGATTCTCGATTCAAGAGGAAACCCTACAGTTGAATGCGAGGTTGTACTTGTTGATGGCACAGTAGGTAGAGGAACAGCTCCTTCAGGTGCTTCTACAGGTGAGTTCGAGGCACTTGAGCTTCGCGACGGAGATAAGAATAGATATCTTGGCAAGGGTGTTACTAAGGCTGTTGAAAATATCAATGGACCTATTGCTGATGCAATCGTTGGTATGGATGCTTCAAACATCTACGCTATTGATGCTGCTATGATTAAGGCAGATGGAACAAAGGATAAGTCTAAGTTTGGCGCAAATGCAATTCTTGCAACATCAATCGCATGCTGCCGTGCTGCTTCTATTGCTCTTGATATTCCTCTTTATAGATTCCTTGGTGGTGTGAACGGCAACAGACTTCCAGTTCCAATGATGAACATTGTAAACGGTGGTTGTCACGCACTTTCTTCAGGTCTTGATGTTCAGGAATTTATGATTATGCCAGTTGGTGCTCCTTCATTTAAGGAAGCATTAAGATGGTGCGCAGAGGTGTTCCATGCTCTTGCAGCAATCCTTAAGGACAGAGGTCTTGCAACATCAGTAGGTGATGAAGGTGGTTTTGCTCCAGCGCTTAAGTCTGATGAGGAAGCTATCGAGACAATTCTTGAGGCAGTTAAGAAGGCGGGCTACGAGCCAGGCAAGGATTTCAGGATTGCTATGGACGCTGCTTCTTCTGAGTGGAAGACAGGCAAGGTTGGAGAGTACAAGCTTCCTAAGGCAGGCACTGTTTATACATCAGAGCAGCTTATTGATCACTGGAAGAAGCTTGTTGACAAGTATCCTATTATCTCTATCGAGGATGCCCTTGATGAAGAGGACTGGGAAGGTTGGAAGAAGCTTACAGCAGAGCTTGGAAACAAGGTTCAGCTTGTAGGTGATGATTTGTTTGTTACAAATACAGAGCGTCTTGCTAAGGGTATTGCAAATGGTTGCGGTAACTCAATCCTTATCAAGCTTAACCAGATTGGTTCAGTTTCAGAGACTCTTGAAGCTATCAAGATGGCACATAAGGCTGGTTACACAGCTATTTCTTCACACAGAAGTGGTGAGACTGCTGATACAACAATAGCTGACCTTGCAGTAGCTCTTAACACATGCCAGATTAAGACTGGTGCTCCTTCTCGTTCAGAGCGTGTGGCTAAGTACAATCAGCTCCTTCGTATCGAAGAGCAGCTTGGCGCATCTGCTGTATATCCAAGAATGGGAGCATTTAATGTAGAATAGTAATTTTTTTGGAGGCATCTAAAGTATTTTGGTCGCTTAGTCTATAGCTACGCCCATAATATTTTGAAGGTGCCTCCATTTTTTTAATTATATTTTTGAATACAGGGGGATATATGAGCTTAAGGCCATATCGATACTTGGGTCTTCTTCGGGTGGAAATCTCGCACTTGGAATTGTTCCATATATTAATGAAATACATGATTTGGCTCCAGAAGGGAGATTTTACCAATAGTCCACCTATCACGTTTAATTATGGTTCGGATGAAACCTTATACGCTTGCGCACCATCCTTTGAAAAGGTTATGAAAAAGTATGGCGTGGATTATGAAATGATTGTTGGTGAAGGAATGTTTCATTGCTATCCATTTTTTCCTATGGTTAAAGAGGCATTTTATGATTATCCTTATAGTGGCGATGATGAGGGACTTCGTATTTATGACCTTATTCATGAGGTTTAGAGGTGTAAAATATGTATAAAACAATGTTAAAAATTGATGGAATGATGTGTGGCATGTGCGAGGCACATGTAAATGATGTAATTCGCAAAAAGGTACCCGAAGCAAAGAAAGTGAAGAGCTCATATACCAAAGGTGAAGCTTCATTTATCTCAGAGGAGATTCCAGATGAAAATATGTTAGTTGCTGCTGTTGGCGAGACAGGATATTCAGTTGAGTGGATGAAGTCAGAGCCTTATGAGAAGAAATTTTTAGGACTTTTCTAAGTAAGTAATTCACTAGCAACGTGATAATTGTGTAA
>JAEEGJ010028859.1_pt1 | contig 10997 bp, 10 predicted proteins | sample 8958761 | NCBI WGS metagenome assembly JAEEGJ01 (sample SAMN16246546, study PRJNA631951) | gut metagenome | biome: gut microbiome; feature: rumen; material: RS-attached | host: Bos | place: Iran: Karaj | collected 2018-10
ACTCCTGACCGGGAACCAGCTCTGCGCTGTACCAACCGGGCAGATTTGACTTGTTGGGGCTGTCGGGGAACTTCTGTGTCTCCAGGCAGCAACCGGTACGCTGCTCCATCTTGTTGCCCTGCTTGTCCAGACCTGAACCGTCCAGGAAGTTACCTGAATAGAACTGGATACCCGGCTCGTTGGTGTAAACCTCAACATAGATACCGGTGATGGGGCTGTACAGCTTGGCTGCGCACTTGGTGTCGTCACACTTGGTGTTCAGAACCCAGTTGTGGTCGTAACCGTTACCGTTCTTAAGCTGCTCGTATGCGTAGTTGTTGATCTCCTTGCCAATGGCCTTGCCCTTGGTGAAATCCATCGGGGTGCCTGCTACCGGCAGAATCTCACCTGTGGTCATGTAAGTGCTGTCGCAGGGAGTGAAGTTGTCGGCGTTAAGGGTAAGGATGTGGTTTGTAACGGGGATTGAGTGGTCGCCGTTCAGGTTAAAGTAACTGTGGTTGGTCATGTTGATCACAGTCTTCTTGTCTGTGGTAGCCTTCCATACAATGTCAATGGCATTGTTCTTGGTCAGGGTGTAGGTTACGGTGGCAACAACGTTACCGGGGAATCCGGCCTCGCCGTCAGCTGAGTTCATAACCAGAGTGATAGAACTCTTCTTAACCTCCTTTACATCCCATACCAGGTTCTGCCAGCCCATGGGCTCGGGCTCCAGAGTGCAACCTCCGTGCAGGCAGTGACCGAAATTGTTCTGCGGCAACTGATATGTCTTGCCGTCCAGAGTGATCTGACCCTGGTTGATACGGTTGGCGTAACGACCTACTGTTGAACCAAAGTCGCTGGCCTGAGTCGTGTAGTCCTTAATGTTCTTGAAGCCGATGACAGCGTCCTGCTTGTTTCCGTTCTTGTCAGGAACCATGATGGCAACGATACGTGCGCCGAAGTTTGTAACCCAAACCTCTGCGCCCTTTGAATTGGTCAGTTTGTACAGGTCAGTCTGCTTTCCTGTAAACTCCATCTGGAAGTCGGCCTTGTTCAGGACCGGAGCCTCCTGCTCCTGCGAGCATGCTGCCAGGGCAAGCACACCAGCCACGAGAGCGATAAAACTTGATTTTCTCATTTTGTTGGTTATTTAGTGATTAATGAATTATTGCAGTTTTCTTGAGCCGTCGCCTATGGTGACGCTGTAGATTTCGGGTACTATTCCGAACTTGCGTGCGTACTCGCGCTTGGCCTTTGAAACGAACTTTTCACATATTGTGTCACGAACCAGGTTGATGGTGCATCCGCCGAATCCTCCGCCCATCACACGGCTTCCTGTAACGCCGCACTCCTGAGCGGTCTCCACCAGGAAATCAAGCTCGGGGCAGCTTACGGTATAGTCGCGGCTGAGTCCCCAATGGGTCTCGTACATCTTCTTGCCTACGGTCTCGTAGTCATTCTTCTCCAGTGCGGCGCATACGGCCAGGACACGCTCTTTCTCATCCAGAACGTACTTGGCACGGCGGTAGTCCTCATCGCTCAGGTCACCCTTGACTGTGTCAAGCATCTGGTAGTTGGCATCACGCAGGGTCTCCACGCCGCCGAACTCACGGTTCATCAGCGCTACGGCCTTCTCACAACTCTCACGGCGCTCGTTATACTCGTTGCCGAGCGAATGCTTGACCATGGAGTTTATCAGTACCAGCTTGTAGCCATCCGGATTGAAGGGGAAATACTCGTATTCAAGTGAACGGCAGTCCAGACGTATAAGGCATCCCTCACGTCCGAATACCGATGCGAACTGGTCCATTATTCCGCACTTGACACCGCAGTAGTTGTGCTCGGTGGCCTGTCCTATCTTGGCAAGTTCAAACTTGTCTACACGACTGTCGGCGAACATGGTGTTCAGGGCAAACGCAAAGACACTTTCAAGTGCGGCCGATGAAGACATGCCGGCACCGGCCGGAACGTCACCTGTGATGGCAGCGTTGAATCCGCCCAGGGCTACGCCGTGCTTCTCAAGTTCCTTGCACACGCCGAAAACGTAACACGCCCAATGTTCCTCAGGCTTTGAGGTGTCATCGAGCGTGAATTCTACGTAGGGGTGCTCTTTCTGGTCAAGCGCCAGAAGGCAGACCTTGCGGGAGCCGTTACGGTAAATTTCAATGGCAACGCCTTTGTCAACGGCACCCGGAAAGACGAACCCGCCGTTATAGTCGGTGTGCTCGCCGATCAGGTTTATGCGACCCGGCGAAAAGTATAGGTCACCGCTCGTGCCGAATTGCTGGCGGAACCTGTTTCTCAGAATGGTCGTATCCATCTTAAGGGATTATTCCACTCCGAAACGATAGATTGTTGTCTGTGTGTAGACCTCACCCGGATTCAGAACCGTGCTGGGGAAGTAGGGACGGTTGGGGCTGTCGGGGAAGTGCTCTGCCTCAAAGCAGATAGCGCAGCGCTTGGGCAGTGTTGAACCGTGGGCGCATGTGCTGCCGCTGCACCAGTTGCCTGAGTAGCACTGGACACCGGGCTCGGTGGTGTAGCACTCCAGTGTACGGCCGCTTGCGGGGTCAACGCACTTGACAGCGAAACTCAGTTCACCCGGCTCGCGCTTGTTGAGTACCCAGCAGTGGTCATAACCGTTGCCGTTCTTGGTCTGAATGCCCTCCTCGATGCGGTCACCGACTCTGTGCGGGGTGCGGAAATCAAACGGAGTTCCCTCAACCTCGTCAATGGTGCCCAGAGGAATTGCGGTATTGTCAATTGGAATATAATGATCGGCGTTGATGGTCATCTGGTAGTCCAGAACCGTGAGAGGGTTCTTCTTCATGCCGTTCAGAGTGAAGTAGGCATGGTTGGTGAGACATACCACGGTCTTCTTGTCAGTTGTAGCCTCATACTCTATGACCAGTTCGTTTTCATCGGTCAGGCGATAGGTTACGTTTACGTCCAGGTTACCGGGGAAACCCTCCTCGCCGTCCTTGCACAGGTAGTGCAGCTTGATTGTCTGGGCATCGGTCTGCTCGGCGTCAAAGATACGCTTGTGGAAACCGGTGGGACCTCCGTGAAGGCTGTTGGGATCGTTGTTGATGGCCAGTGTGTACTGCTTGCCGTCCAGTGTGAACTTGCCGTTTGCGATACGGTTGCCGTAACGGCCGATGAGTACGCTCAGGTAGGTCTCCTGGCTCTCCATGACGTGCTTGATGCTGTCATGACCCCATACTACGCTTTCCATCTTGCCGTTGCGGTCAGGCATCATTACGGCGCAAAGCGCACCTGCAAAATTTGTTACTGCTATCTCAGCACCCTTCTTGTTGCGGAGTATGTAAAGATCTGTTTTCTTTCCCTCAACTGTTGCCTGGAAATCCTCCCTCTTGAGGCCGGCCAGATTCTCTTTTACAAAGAAATCGCTCATATAGTATAATTGGCTTATTTTGGTTATTAAAAATAAAACAACGCAAATTAAGCCAATTTCAGATACCGATGCAAGCGATTGAGTGAAAAAAATCAGCCCTGGATGTAGAAATCCGGCATGGTAAGCAGGTCGGCTACCACGAAGGTGCTTCCGCCTACAAAAATCAGGTCTTCGGCCGATGCCTCACGCTGGGCTGTGGTCACTGCCTGAGCCACTGTACGGAACACTCTGCCGGTCAGACCGGCCTCACGTGCCAGGTCTCTGAGCTTGCTTGCGTCAAGCGCTCTCTGGACCGATGCCTGGGTAAAGTAATAGCGGGCGTTCTTGGGCATGATTGCCAGTACGTCCGATACATCCTTGTCGTTGACCATGCCCATCACAATGCGCAGTTGGCCGAATCCCGGCTTTGAGGAGAGTTCCTCCAGATGCTTTGCAATGTATTTCAGGCCGTGGCTGTTGTGTCCGGTGTCACAGATAATGTCAGGTTTTTTGCCCACCCTTTGCCAGCGTCCGCGCAGTCCTGTCATGCGGCACACATCCTTGAAGCCTTTCCTGATGGCGGCCTCGGTGATACTGAACTTATGTCGCTTAAGTTCATCGACGGCTGTCAGAATGGTATTGGCGTTGTTCTGCTGGCACATTCCTGCCAGTCCGCTCTCAAGCGCGGGCAGGGTGGCAGTCTCGTAAACGACCTTTGACGGATTTACGTATTTATGCGAAATAATCTTACAATCGTCCTGTGCAAAGATAACCTTGGTTCCAACCTCCTCGGCCTTGCGTGTAAAAACTTCACGGGTTATCTCGTTGTGCTCGCCTATGATCACGGGAACATTTTTCTTGATAATGCCGGCCTTCTCATAGGCTATCTGCTGCAGTGTGTCGCCCAGGAACTTCATGTGGTCATAACCGATATTGGTGATTACCGACAGGGTGGGCTTGATGATGTTGGTGCAGTCCATCCGGCCTCCAAGACCTGTCTCTATCACGGCTACATCGACCTCCTGCTCGGCAAACCAACTGAAAGCCATGGCGGTTGTCACCTCAAAGAAAGAGGGGTGCAACGGCTCCAGGAACTCGCGGTTCTTCTCTATGAAGTTTACTACGAACTCTGGGCTCACCGGCTTTCCGTTCACTCTTATGCGCTCGCGGAAATCAGTCAGATGGGGTGATGTGTAAAGACCTGTCTTAAGGCCCGATGCCTGCAGGATGGCGGCCAGGGTGTGCGATACGCTGCCCTTGCCGTTGGTGCCGGCTATGTGAATGGTCTTGAACAGTTTGTGGGGGCATCCCAGGTGGCGGTCAATCGTCACCGTGTTGTAAAGGCCTTCCTTATATGCCTCCTGGCCTACGTTTTGGAAAAGGGGTGTCTGTGTGTAGAGATACTCTACAGCTTCTTGGTAATTCATTTAGTCAAAATAACTACGGAACTTCCGGAAAAGTTTTTCTTTGATGGAAGGGGTGGGCTGGAAGTGGTCCGATGTCTGGAACTTCTCCATGGCGGCCTTCTCATCCTTGGACATTGTTTCCGGTATATATACGCTTACGTTTACAATCATGTCGCCGCGACGGCTTGAGTTGAGCTCCGGCAGTCCCTTGCCACGCAGGCGCAGCATCTTGCCCGGCTGGGTTCCCGGCTCAATCTTGAGTTTGACGGCACCGTCCAGCGTGGGTATCTCTATTGCTCCGCCCAGTGCGGCCTGCGGCACTGTAAGCAGCAGGTTGTAGACCAGGTCGTTCTCATCACGCACCAGATCCTTGTGCGGAACCTCCTCAATCAGAACCAGCAGGTTGCCGTTGTAGCCGTTGTGCTTTCCGGCATTACCCTTGCCCTCAACTGAGAGCTGCATGCCTTCTGCTACGCCGGCCGGTATGTTTATCTCAACAATCTCCTCGCCGTAAACCACGCCGTCACCGCTGCAGTGCGGGCAACGGTCCTTGATGATCTTGCCTTCACCTCCGCAACGGGGGCAGACGGTCTGCGTCTGGACCATGCCGAAGAAACTCTGCTGGGTGCGCATCACCACACCTGATCCGTGGCAGTCAGGGCATGTCTCTGCGGCCGATCCGTCCTTGGCGCCGGTACCCTTACAGTGCTGGCAGGGAACCAGTTTCTTGAGTTTGAACTTCTTGGTGACACCGGTGTTGATCTCCTCAAGTGTCAGCGCTACCTTTACCCTGAGGTCCGATCCTCTGGACTTGCGTTCTCCGCTGCGGCTTCGCGTACGACTGCCGCCGAATCCGCTGAATCCGCCGAATCCGCCGCCTCCGAATATATCGCCGAACATGGAGAAGATATCATCCATGGACATGCCTGCACCGCTGAATCCGCCGCCTCCGCCGAATCCGGATGCACCGTTCAGTCCGTCAAATCCGAACTGATCGTATTTGGCTCTCTTGTCAGGGTCGCTCAGCACGCTGTAAGCCTCGGCTGCCTCCTTGAACTTCTCCTCGGCCTCCTTGTTGCCGGGGTTCTTGTCAGGGTGGTACTGGATGGCTTTCTTACGGTAAGCCTTCTTTATCTCATCGGCTGTTGCGGTCTTGGGGACCTCAAGCACCTCGTAGTAGTCTCTCTTTGCCATATTGTTATTCTCCTACGGCCACTTTTGCATGGCGCAGAACCTTGTCGTTAAGTTTGTATCCGTCAATTGCACAATCCAGAACCTTGCCCTTCAGATCCTCGCTGGGAGCGGGTATCATGGCAATCGCTTCATGGAAATCAGTGTCAAAAGGCTCGTTCTTGGGTGATATCTTCTGCAATCCCTTCTGTTCCAGGATGTGCATGAGTTTGTTGTAGATAAGTTCCACACCCTCCTTCAGGGCATTGTAATCTTCAGACTTGGCGGAGTTGGCTATGGCCCTCTCCAGATCATCAATCACAGGAAGGATATCGGTTACCACGCCGGCGCTGCCGTTAAGTATGATTTCGGCTTTCTCCTTCATGGTGCGCTTACGGTAATTGTCAAACTCGGCCATCTGACGGAGCAGACGGTCCTTGAGGTCGGCCACCTCGGCTTCACTCTTGACGAGTTTTGTTTCTGCGGTCTCTTCCTGAGCTTCCTGGTTATTCTCTTCCTTATCTGGCTGCGCGGTTTCACTGTTTTGCTCCGCGCCGTTCAGAACTTCCTTTTCCTGGTCGTTCTCGGATTGGAAATTTTCTGACATTTTATGTTTGTTTTTCTTACTCATCTGCATGTTTTTTCTGATAACATCCTATAAACAACAAACATTGTGCCACAGCAGTCGGCGGTGACACAGTGACACATTAAAAATTTTTAAACTCACTTCATGGAGTCGGCACCGAAACAGAAAGGCAGGATAGTGTCGGTTCCGCCTTCAATCAGCATGGTACCTTCCGTTCCGTAAAGTATATATCGGATAGGACGCCCTCCGCGTTGCTCGGTTTCGGCCAGCACCTGACGGCATGCACCGCAGGGGGTGATGGGCTGTGCCGTGAAACCTTTGTCGTTACGGGCTGCTATGGCCAGTGCCGTGACAGCCTTGCCGGGGTGGGCGTGACCTGCTGCAAAGAGAGCGGTCCTCTCGGCGCAGAGGCCTGACGGATAGGCTGCGTTCTCCTGGTTGCTGCCCGTCACGACGGTGCCGTCATCCAGCAGCAATGCTGCGCCTACCTTGAATCCGGAGTAGGGTGACCAACTGCCTGCGGTGGCATCCTTGGCTGCGTTTACCAGCATCAGGTCGTTACTGCTCAGTTCATCCTGATTCAATACACTCCACTCTATGGTCCGGCTCTGCTTCTTCATATGCTTTAGGGTCAAATATCCGACCGCTAAATTACTCATTTTTCGGCATATTTCATTAACTTCGCATAACCATCCGCTCAGTAATGAAAATACTCCGATTAGCAACGCTTGCCATGCCTCTGCTGCTGGCTTCCTGCTCCGTCATCAGACCGACGGCATCGGCCCCCGTCACATCAACCCAGTCCAAGGACGCGTTTTCGGCCTACATAGCCAGATACAACGTCATGGCTGTTGAACAGATGAAGAAATACGGGATACCTGCCAGTATCACCCTGGCCCAAGGTCTTCTGGAGTCCGATGCGGGGCGCAGCACTCTTGCAACCAAGTGCAACAACCATTTCGGAATCAAATGCCACAGTGACTGGAAAGGCCGCAAGATGTATCATGACGATGACGAGCGTCAGGAGTGTTTCCGCTGTTACCCGGATGCCGATGACTCCTTCCGCGACCACTCCCTGTTCCTGGTAAACGGAGCCCGTTACCAGTCCCTTTTCAAACTGGGTACCACAGATTACAAGGGATGGGCCAGGGGCCTCAAGGCTGCCGGTTACGCCACCAGCCCCACATACGCCGACAAACTCATAGAACTCATAGAGCGTTACGGCCTGGACCGTTATGACAGGAACGGTGCAGCCCGTCTCAAACCGGGCCAGTTGCCGCATCAGCCCATGCTGGTGAACGGACAGCGCTGCGTACGTCTGCGTGAGGGTGAGACTCTTAAGGACATTGCACGTGAATACGGCATGCAACTCAGTCTGCTGCGCCGTTTCAACGAGGCTGAACGCAAGTTTGTGCCGCCGGCCGGGACACTTATCTATCTGGAAAGAAAAAAGTCCCGTGCCGATCGTGAGCACAGGACTTATGTGGTAAAGAAGGGTGACAGCCTTTGGTCAATTTCCCAGCAGTTCGGGGTTAAGATGAAGCCTCTTGCAAACCGTAATCATCTCTCTGACGAGAACCCCCTGTCGGTGGGTATGACCCTCCTTCTTCGCTGATTATTCCATTTGTTGTGTGGCTTTCGCTATGGCCTTTTCAAGGTCTGCGCGGCTCATTGTGCCGTCCAGGCAGATGAATGTGAAGGCGTCATATTCTGATGCGGTCAGGATAAACTGGGTTACGGTCTTTTCGTTACCGGTGGTGTAGATTCTGACCACTTCACCCCTGTCCTTTATTTCCATCAGCATCTCAAAGTCATACTTCTTGATGAACTTGTTTACATCTGACTTGATCTCGGAGCAAAGATCCGGGTCCTCGCAATCCAGCAGATACATGGAGTTGAGATTCTTGATAATGGCTCCCAGGTTCATGGAACTGCCTTCACCCAGTTCCATGTTGGGTACCTTACCCATAAGTTTGAACATTGATGAGGAAATGTAGACTGCACTTACCTCTTCATTGTCGGAATACTTGTTGTAGATTCCCTTGCCGTCCTGTGCCCAGGCTCCGGCAGTGAGCAGAAACATTGCTGCCACAAATGCTGCTATTCTTTTCATTTTAGTGCTTTTATCGTTTTATCAATAACCGGCTCGGCTGCATCTGCAATTTCCATACCGGTGGTCATTTTCTCTGATATGAATCCTAATACCTGCTCCATCTGGATGTAAGCCATTCTGGGATCATCAAAGGTGTCCTTGGGAGTAGGAATGGAATCCTGGAATGAGAGTCGCATACCAATTGTGACTATTGCCACAGCTGCTGCGGGATAGGATATTAACCTCAGGATCTTTCTGTATCTGCGGTTAGGTGTGTGTGTTTCACTGACCACATCCTCTTCTTTGGATGACATCTCAAGGGCACGGGCCGTTACGGCTATGTCGTGCTTGAGCGATGAGGGTACCTCGATGCTCTCGTCGGATGCTATCCGGTCAAGATCAAGCATACTCAGCTTTTCAATATCTTCCAATCGTTTCATATCTGGCTCCTTAATGACTTGCGGGCATTGCTTAAAAGTACCCTCAAAGTCAGGTTTGACATTCCTGTTTTCTCTTCTATCTCTTCATATGACATCTCCTCCAGCACATACATCTTCATCACGTCACGTTGGCGGGCAGGCAGCCGTTCTATTGCGGCCAGAACCCTTTCAAGTTTCTCCCGGGCGTCATAGTCATCGGCAAACTGTCTTGACTCTGCTATGTCCGGTCCGGGCTCCATGCTCTGCACGCGCTGCTCTTTGCGCAGGCGGTCTATGCAGAGGTTTTTCATCAGTGTCGTACAGTATGCTTTCAGGTTCAGTACGGTGTCCAGCTGGTCACGGCTGTTCCATAACTTGATGAACAGATCCTGTACGGCATCTTCGGCATCAGTCCTGGACTCCAGAATATAGTACGCCACTCTGTAGAGCCCGTCGCTCAGTGACTTGTATGTTTCTGTCAGGACTTCTGGTGTCATCTGCTTTCTTGACCGTTTCCGATATAGAGACGCAACAACCCCGAAAGTGTTAATGCGTCAGTGCCTAAAAATACAAAAAAAATGATTGCCGGCTGCAGGGCCGGCATGTGGAAATTACAATATCTCGTGCTCCTCCTTCATGTCAATCTCATTGCCTTTAAGGTCGATGAACCTGTATGAGAGGAACGGAAGGTTCTGGTCGGGGAGCAGGTTGATTCCGAATCCGTAACGCAACTGCCACTTGAACTTGATTGAGAACAGGCCCCTTGTCAGGTACGCGTATACGTACGGGTGTACAAAAAGGGTGAAGTTACTCATCTTCATCTGGTTCTTGAGACAGCTTACCTTGTTCTCCAGCTGGTCTGTGAACAGGATTGAAGGTCTGATGGTGCCTGTGCCGAAGCATGTGGGGCAGGTTTCGTCAACCGGGACATCCATCACCGGACGTACCCTCTGACGGGTTATCTGCATCAGACCGAATTTGCTCAGAGGCAGGATGTTGTGCTTGGCGCGGTCACGTTCCATGTTCTGGCACATGCGCTCGTAGAGTTTCTGACGGTCTTCGGCCAGTGCCATGTCTATGAAATCAACCACTATGATACCGCCCATGTCGCGCAGACGCAACTGACGTGCCAGTTCATCGGCCGCACCCAGGTTAACCTCAAGGGCGTTCTCCTCCTGGGTACCTGCCTTTACGCGGTGCCCGCTGTTCACGTCCACTACATGAAGGGCTTCGGTGTGCTCTATGATAAGGTATGCTCCGCTCTTGTATGATACAATGCGGCCGAATGATGACTTGATCTGCTTGGTGATGGCAAAGTTGTCAAATATGGGCAGTTCACCTTTGTAGAGCTTGACAATCTTTGTCTTTTCAGGGTCGATAAGTGATACGTAGTCGCGTATCTCCTGATAGGTCTTCTCGTCATTTACGTGGATTGACTCGTATGACGAGTTCAGCATGTCGCGCAGGATGGCTATGGTGCGGCTGGTCTCCTCAAATATCAGTTCGGGGGCCTTCTCAACCTTCATGGCTCTGGTCAGACAGTCCTCCCAACGCTGGTAAAGGATTGAAAGTTCGTTATCCAGTTCAGCCACGCGCTTGCCCTCGGCAACCGTGCGTACTATTACGCCGCAGTTCTTGGGCTTGATGCTGTGAATGAGTTGCTTGAGTCGGGCACGCTCCTCGTTTGACTTGATCTTGGATGATACCGAAACCTTGTCAGAGAAGGGAATAAGCACAAGGAAACGTCCTGCAAAGGATATCTCTCCCGTCAGACGGGGGCCCTTTGTGGATATGGGTTCCTTGGTAACCTGAACGATTATCTCGTCACCCTGTTCAAGAGCGGTGCTTATGTTGCCCTGTTTCTCATCAAACGGTACGAACTGGGCCTTTGCAAAGGGTGCAAGTTTCTTGCGGTTGGCCCTTACCTGTTTGATGTACTTCTTCAATGACA
>JAEEGJ010028870.1_pt1 | contig 10994 bp, 13 predicted proteins | sample 8958761 | NCBI WGS metagenome assembly JAEEGJ01 (sample SAMN16246546, study PRJNA631951) | gut metagenome | biome: gut microbiome; feature: rumen; material: RS-attached | host: Bos | place: Iran: Karaj | collected 2018-10
CTGAGGAAAATGTAACCGTAGAAGTACTTTTTCCCGTATTGAAACATGGCGCATTCGCCGTCAAGGCCATACCAGGCATCAGTCCGACAACCAGCACTAGCGCGAGCAAAAAGCCCAGCAGCTTCCTTCCTGATTTTCTTTTTTGTTTCATTACAAATTCCCTCCTAGAAAATAATCTTTTATATGAAAAAAACCGCCGAACCTGACAGGGTATAGTAACCCCGTCAAATCCGACGGTTATCCATCTAGAATATATACAGTTTTATACGAAAAAAGAGCGCACTTAGCTAATGCTGTGCTGTGCTGTCAGCAATTGTATTTTCTGCACCATTAACTGTCACCCCTTCTTCATAAACTCAATACAGTAATTTTATCATTTATTTGTTCAAAATTAAACCTTCAAAAGTAATATAATAGCAATTGTATATCTAAGCGTTATACATTAGAATATAAGTGAAAGGATGGTGATGACCATGGCAACTAAAACAGCTAACGTTCTTGCAAGAGTTGAACCCGAAGTAAAGGAAGAAGCAGAAAGTATCCTTAATCAGCTTGGTATTCCTGCTTCTGTAGTAATAAACATGCTTTACAAGCAGATCATAATGACGAAAGGAATCCCCTTCTCTTTGACACTACATAAGTCTCCTACTGCCGTAGACGAAATGAGCAAAGAAGAATTTGATTCCATGATGGCAAAGGGACTGGCACAGGCAAAAGCAAACGAAAGCCGCCCTGCTTCTGATGTGCTCTCAGACATAAGAAACAACATCAAGGAGTGGTCTAAATGAATGTATTTGAGGTGAAAGCTACCACTCAGGCTGAGGAACAGATCAGGGAAATAGCCTATCACATATCAGTTACACTGCAGGCACCTGATGCTGCTGCGGCTATGCTTGACGATCTGGATGAAGCATTTGAGACTATTTCCAGGAATCCTGAGAGACAGTTTCTTGTTGAAGAAGAGCCCTGGCACAGTGAAGGCGTTCGTAAGATCAAGGTTAAAATCTACCTTGTGTATTTCTGGATCGACATTGAACACGCGGCTGTTCAGGTAACAGGTGTATGCTATGCCAAAAGGGATCAGAAGAAGTTCTTAAGTAAAATGGATTTACATTAACAAAAGCAGCCATTAGCGGCTGCTTTTGTCTTGTCTATTTCTGTATATGACTGATTAACCTTATTTAACCTTGACAGAAATTTTGATTTTATTTGAAGTCTTGTTGTGGTTCTTATCACCGGCTGCTGTTATCAGAACTTCCACATTGTATGTGCCTTTTTGCAGACCTTTTTTCAAAGTTAACTTGCCATTTTTCTTATCAACAGTAAATCCGGCCTTAACTTTCTTTTTACCATTCTTTACTGATGAAAGTTTATAACTTAATTTGCCCTGTCCCTTCTTTGATAAGGTGTAGATCTGGGTTTGCTTGATGCCCTGGTCTTTCTTTGCAAGTTTTGAATACGTGATGTTGAACGTATTCTTCTTGGCTTTTACGTTCAGGGAATTGGCAGCTTTTTTGATTTTGAATTTTACAGTTTTCTTGCCGGTAAAATTGCCCTTTCCGGTTATCGTTATGGTCGCCGTTCCGACATTTTTGTTGTTCTTATAGGAAACAGTGTAGTCGGTTCCGACTTTAAGATTATTGTTACCAAGCTTTACTTTCAGATTCTGGGTAAGGGCCTTTCCTGTATAGGTCTTGCTCTTAAGGCCGGTTACGGAGGCTTTGGCAATGCTCTTTTTAGCTGTACTATTTTCGGTTATAGCCTGTTCTTCTTTGGTTATCTTCTCCGGGGCTGTGACAGTGACATTGATTGTCTTTGATGCCTGGTTATAATTGCCTGTTGCTGAAGCGGTTACTGTGATTGTTGTCTTACCAGCGCCCTTGATCGTTGCATTCCCTGTGTTATCAACTGTTAATACTGCTGTGTTTGCAGATGAGTATGAAAGCTGACTGTCGCCGTTTGTCTTCGCACTGATGGAGAAGGCTGCATCTTCAGTTGTCTTTGTGATATCTGATGCTGTTATGGTCTGATCTGCCTTGGCTATTGTAAAGGTCTTTGTAATTGATCCGAAATAGGAATCCTTGCCGGTTATTGTTATGGTGGCTGTTCCGACACTTACATTGTTAGCATAAGAAATCGTGTAATCTGTTCCGCTATTAAGCGCCTTGCCATCAAGGGTTACCGTCGGAGACTGGGTAATCGCATTGCCTGTGTAGGTTTTATTGCTGATACCAGAAACGGTTGCGGAGGCGATGCTTTGAGGCGGAGTTCCTGTGCCTCTTTTATAATGACCTGTGCCAATATTGCCGTCACTTCTGACTACTTCAGAAGGATTATCTACGTTAACAAAGTAATCTGAACTGCCATTCTCTATAAACCATCTTGCAGGCATTTCAACGTTACAATTATTTTTTATCTCAGATATTTTGAACAAACCGGAAAATGCAGCAGGGAAACTAGTATAGATATAAGTCACACTATCAGGTATGGTGAGGCATCCATCAAATCCACTGCATCCATAGAAGGCACCATCACCTACGCCTTCTACTCCGGAAGGTATATCCAGATCACCTGTAAAATTGATACAATTTATAAATGCGTCGTTACGAATTTCAACAACCTGTCTTCCATTTATCTTGGAGGGTATCACCAGTCGTCCGGATTTAACACCATAATAACCTTTAATCATTACATTACTATTAGCAAATAAATAATTAAACCCATCATCTGTGGTCCCGCCCGTCACGGAAATTATGCAGCTGGCAGTCATCTGTTTCCCGGAACTATCTTTTCCTTTTGACGTAGCAGTAATCGTTGCTTCGCCATAGTAGCCGGTTACTACTCCATCTTCCGAAACCGCGACATTTTCAGGGTTACTGCTTGACCACGTTACCTCCTGATTTATATAAGAAGGTAATAGTTTAACATTCAAGTCAAATGTTTCACCATACTGCAAAATTTTCTTAGCAGGGGGTATGGGGACATTTCGGAAAGCAATACTTGTTACGTAAGCTCTATTATAGTCACCTTTACCCAAAAAATCTTTATAACCGATTTTTGTATTGGAATCAATAACATTGACAAATATATCCCCTGAATCCTTCTCAATAAAGCAGCTCGCAGGAATCTCAACTTCTGATAGATTATTTATATAAGTTACGGAATACATGCCAGCGAATGCAGTATCATGAATGCTTGTAATAACATCCGGAATTTCCACATCACGTGGACTGCCTGGGTAATTTGCAAAAGCTCCTTCACCAATACCTGTAACTACATAACCCTCCTCGTTTTCCGTAATAACATCTTGCGGTATTACCAAACGTTCTTGAGGCTCTCCGCTGTAACCGGTAATAGTTGCCTCTCTAGCATTCTTCACTTCAAACTCAAAACCGGCATAAGTATGTATTTCCTTGGCATAAGCCGTAATCGGCCTTGCCACCAACATGACCGATGACATCATAATTGTTGTCAGTAAGATCGTTATAAATCTTTTTACCTTTCTTTTCATCTTTGCTTCCCCCGTAATAAAATTGTTTGTTTTATCGTAGTCATTGTAACATTTTTGCAGCAATAATGCAGTATGTTTTATGCATTAAATAGAAATACTTTTGTAATGCTTTTATGTTAAAATGTTAATATTGAAACCATTTTTTGATATAGGAGGTGCCCATGGAACAAATCGTTAATGCCACGAATTGTAAAAAGAGATTTTCATTTCTTCTGTCAGTAATCCTTATCATGACCTCCTTGTTGATTATTACAACTCAGGAAGTCAGAGCCGCCACCGGAACTATCAATACAACTGCCGATGTGGCAAAGATTCAGAAGTACGGAAACGTTGTACTTGACTTGAAATGTCAGGATATTCTGTCTTCCGGCTACGAATTCGGTGATACGCTGAATGTGAGTTTTTTGGACCAGAATCTTAAACTGCCTTTTTGCAGCAATTATTCTGATGTTGATTCAGGTACTGCAGGTGTTTTTGCAAGGCAGCAAGATGAATTTGTACAGCTAGCCATCAATATGAAGGATTTTGCCACAACTTATGGTATCGCCACGAAAATTACAGCTGCTGACAATTCTGTCTCATGGCAGCCTGCTGACGGTGCAACTAACCAGGTTAAGGTGTCAATTTCCATGGATACAAAAGGTGGATACTATGGTGAATATCTTTTGCACCAGATGAGCTATACCACTAACAGAGCCGATTATCCCAATCTGTCTGATGCCCAGTTTGCTAATTTCAGAGAAGTTACAACCACCGGAATGGGCAAAGGAAAACTGTACAGGTCTGTTTCTCCTGTTAATCCAGAATTCAACAGAAACACCTATGCAGATGCTGCCATCAAAAAAGCCGGGGTAACGACAATAATGAATCTTGCAGATGATCCGGAGATTTTCGCCTCATACCCTAATGTCTATGCAACATACTATTCTCAGCAGAATTTCATAGCCCTGAATATGGGTGTCGACTTTGAAGCTGATGATTTCAAGCAAAAGCTTGCACAGGGAATCAGATACTTCCTGCTAAAGCCCGGAGTTTATCTTGTTCATTGTACAGAGGGAAAAGCCAGAGCCGGTTACGTCGTTGCTATTCTGGAATGCTTAATGGGTGCAAGCTATGATGAAGTAGCCGTCGATTATATGACTACTTTCTATAACTATTATGGAATAACCCCTGATGATGAGCGTTATAACAATATCCTGACCAGTAATATTGAAAAGAGCCTTCAGCGCGTATTTGGGGTAACAGACCTTCGAAGCACGGATCTTAGCGCAAAAGCTGCTGAATATCTAAAGAGCACAGGAATTTCGGATGAAGAGATTGCTCAGCTTAAGCAGAACCTTTCCGGCGTGGAAGCGTCCTCTCCTGCTCCTGCTGCTGAGGAAACAGGACCCGCCGCTGAGAATACAGCACCCACCGCTACAGATACAGCACCCGCCGCTACAGATATTGCACCTGCTGCTGAAGTGATTCCGCAGACACAGGTTCCTGAAAATATTTACGAAGTCAAAGCTGGCGACAGCCTATCCAAGATTGCAAAAGAAAAATATGGAGATTCAAATAAATGGACTGAAATTTATAATCTTAATAAAGACATTATCTCCAATTCCGGCATAATTTATCGCGGACAGGAACTCAAACTGGCCGAATAATGCATAATATAATCCCCTCTCACACTTCCAATAGTGTAGAGAGGGGATTTTTTATGCAGTGTATGTGGCGTAAATATCAACCTGGTCGTAAATGCATCTCCAGGAGCTCCAGGCATCGGCGGTTACGCAGATATAATGGCTTCCGTCGTTGGAGATCTGATAGCTGGCTCCGCAGCAGCCTGATTCGTTGACAAATCCGGTCTTGGCACCCACTACGTCTCCGTGGGTATCCTTGTCCTCAATTCTCCTGAGGAACCAGTTGGAAATCTGAAGGCCTTCGGGGTGCTGAGCTGTGGGGGATGTCAGATAGGTTCTTGCGTTTAAGACCTCATGACAGAGTTCATTTTCCTCAGCAGCTTTTAAGATCATGGCCATATCCAGTAATGTGCAATAGTGGTTTTCATCGTAAACGCCGACGCAGTTGGTGAAATGTGCGGTGTCGGAAAGGCCCAGTTCATCAAGCTTGGCATTCATAAGAGCGACGAAATCTTCCTGGGAGCCTGATACATATTCAGCAAGACACATGGCAGCGTCTGCACCTGAAGGAAGGATTGTCCCGTATAGCAGATCCCTGATGGTGAGCTCTTCGCCGACTTCAAATCCGACTTGGCTGCAGCCTTTGCTGAAGACGAAGTCGCCAATCTCCCTGGTCATGGTGAAAGTGTCATCGATATCTTTGATGTTCTCCACAGCCACGAGAAGTGTAAGGATCTTGGTCATAGATGCCGGGTTTATCCTCACATTGCCATCCTTGGATGCAACAACCTTACCAGTATCCAGGTTGACCAGAATACCATAGGTGCTGTAAACTTCTTCGCTTGAGATGTATTTGGTGGAATCGTCGGGGTCTATGCTGTAACCTTCAAAAAAGCTCTCTGAATCAGCTGATTTGGCGCAGTATCCCTTCTCTTCTTCTGCCGGTGGCTGATCATCCTCTGTGATGGTCTGAACAACCGGAACCTCATGGGTTGCCTCTTCGAATATCTCTGTCTTATCAGTGTTTGTAGGCTTAAGTGTGAATTTCAGGATCAGAAATCCTATTCCTGACATGACTAAGATCACGCCTGCGAACAACATTGTTACAGGTAGTTTAATCGCTTTTTGCCTTTTTTCTCTATATTGATAGGTGGTAAGACGCTTACCGTCTTTATTTCTATAATTTGCTCTATTACTCAAAACAATACTCCAAAAATCCAATATATTTTAAGCTCCAAAAGGAACGTAACGAATACATGATACCATCTTTGGGTTATACTCTTCAATAAAAAATCACAACAAAAATACACAATAATTAGGGGTACATTTCAGCAGATATCAAATAGTGGTATAATACTGACATGGCTAATAAAGATGAAAAATATTTTAACGAACAGGATAAATTAAATACCCTTAGGATGAGGGAAGTTCTCGATACTCTTCCCAGGTTTTTAAGAGCATATTTCAGGGGGATTGAACCCACCACCTCTGCGAGGACGAGACTCGGATATGCTTATGATCTGAGGGTCTTTTTTGAGTACCTTCACTCCGAGAACCCGTCACTTTCCAGGATAGATATCAGGGATTATCAGATAAGTGTCCTTGAGAACCTCACCAGAGAAGACCTTGAGGAATATTTGGAGTACCTTTCCCTGTATGAGAAAAGTGACAAAGAGATAACCAACGCTGCCCAGGGCAAAAAGAGAAAGATGTCTGCCCTGCGGTCCATGTACAGTTATTTCTACAAGTCCGAGCTGATATCCAAGAACACAGCTGAACTTATCAACATGCCAAAGCTCCATGAAAACGAGATCATCCGCCTTGAACCAAACGAAGTTGCTCTCCTTCTTGATCAGGTTGAGGCAGGGGAAAAGCTGACCAAGTCCCAGCTTAAATACCATGAAAAGACCAAAGTCAGGGACGTGGCGCTTCTGACTCTTCTATTGGGTACAGGTATCCGTGTTTCAGAGTGCGTCGGACTTGATTTTGAAGATGTGGACTTTAGCAATAATGGTCTTAGTATACATAGAAAAGGCGGATATAATACAGTTGTTTATTTTCCTGATGAAGTACGGGACGCTCTCCTTGACTATCTTGAGCAGAGAAAACAGATAATAGCCTGTGAGGGAAGTGAAAACGCACTCTTCCTCTCTCTTCAGAACAAAAGGATTACAGTAAGGGCGGTTGAAAATCTGGTTAAAAAGTACGCCAGAAATGTCACAACTCTAAAAAAGATAACTCCGCACAAACTTCGCAGTACCTTCGGAACAAACCTTTACAGGGAATCCGGGGATATTTACCTGGTTGCTGATGTTCTGGGACATAAAGATGTTAATACCACCAGGAAACACTACGCTGCTCAGGAGGATGAAAACAGACGAAGGGCTGCCAGAATGGTCAAGCTTCGTGAAGATATTCCAAAAAAAGCCCCATGACAGGAAACATTTATCTTGCGCTATTGTTTATGGAGCTCGCCAGAAATTGGCAGGAAAAAATTGACAATGAAAATTACACATTGAGGGGCAACAATAACCTTTCTGGCATATTTGCTTACATAAGCCAAAATAAACAGGAAGTAACTTTATCTTCAGTAGCAGAGCACTTTCATTATCATCACCACCGGCTGCATTTGCCATCATCTCATCCTGAGACACAAATTAAGGGCAAGGCTCTTCGCCCTGCCCTTAATTTCCTGTCAACAACTAGTATTGCTCCTATATTCAATTCATATCAGATAAGTCTGAGTGCCTGGTGAGGTACTCTGTAAGTTGTGCCATTGTCGAAGTCAACATCATAGCTTACCATGTACTCATCATGTGCATGCACTGCTGCTATAGTTCCGGTCAGTTCTCCCTCATCGCCCTTTAAAAGGACTCTGCTTCCTACCGGATAAGGCGTTATTGGCTCAAATCCTCCGGATGCCTCTTTCATCATCTCATCACTAAGTTCATAATTCTTGTATTCTGCCATTTTGATTTCCTCCATAATAATCATGTATTTGTTGTTTTGTTTGTTGCCTTATTATACGATGCGTCAAATCAGCATGTCAGCGTTTCTGTTTATTCGGTCGTTTTTCATGTCTATTCGGTGTTATTAGCCATTTCCTGTTCACAAAGCTCAACATTTTTATTATCCGTCATTCTGATTCCCTCCTTCATTTCGATGAAAACAGTTCTCATTAAAAGAAAACTCCCGGCCCAAATACAAAGATATCAACAAGGATCAGGACTATTGAAACCGCAAGCAGAATATAGTTTGGTTTTTGCGGAATACTGTAGAGGAACGGACTTTTCTTTGGCGGAAGCGTCCGCATAGGACCGGTAAACATAAATCCCCAGAAGAACGGAACCCACATCATATTGTAAAGCATTCCGAGTCCCAGATTGAGCTCTCCGCTCTCCATAGCTGGAGAGATAAGCGTCACAAGAATGCCTACAGGAAATCCGATGAGCAGCATCAAAAGATGAAGCCTAAATGCCACATAGAGACGTTCCTTTTTATTTGTGCTGTCCTCAATAAAGTAATAGGACAGATAATTCAGCATAAAAAAGAGCCATACGATTCCAACGCTACCTAGAACAGAGAGAACAATACGAAGAGCCATGATAACACCAGGTGTATCTGCAATTCGGTAAAAAACATTCCCCCAATCTCCTGCGCCAAAGAAACCACCGATCAGGAAATAGCCAATTCCAATGCAAAGATGCGCACCTGTAAGCTGAACCATAAAGACTCTCATAAGTGGCCCCATGTTTACCTTTAATACAATGAAAAGCAATATAAATCCTACTATCACATTCAGGATTGACGCACTTCCCCCAGCGACCATAACCTTATTGAAGACTGACATACCTTCAAAATCTGGATAGCCTTCCACAGCTCCTGCCGAGAAGCATACCAACTGGCTGCCATAGAAGATATGAGTCAGCAGATGAAACAGTTCATGTACCGGTACAGATAAAAAAATAGCTAAAAGACTTGTAGCAATGCAGTTTAAAACAGACAGATCTTTCTTTTCTTCCATATTAACAAAACTCCTACTCTATCAATGTAACCCCTTCACTTTTCAATATCTTAGGTTGATAGTAACAAGTACGAAATTTCAAAACAATGGTTATTGATTATTCGGTCGTTCTTGATGTCTATTCGGTCATTGTAATCTGGTTTTGGAATGTGGTTCTTCAAATTAAAGATTTATGAATATAAAGCTTTCTTCGCGGATATATTCGAAAAACAAGTGAATAACCGATTAGACATCAAAAATGACCGAATAAACACAAAGCATTGTGAAAGAAATTTGACAATGGTAAAGTCATAACATCAAAGAAAACAGATCTTGATCAAGAGATTTAAGCAACAGGAAACTTACATAATTCTTATGGAGGACATCAAAATGGAAGAGAACAAATACACTCAGTTTATCAGCAAATATCGCAATGCAAATACCGCAGTATCTGATGAAGACATGGCCAAGGCTATTGGTGGACTTGGCGGCAAAAACGAGGCTACCTGCCCTGTTTGCGGAAAGCCAATGACTCTCGTAAATAACCCTTATGGCGACAACTATTGGACCTGCCCAACATGTAAGGTTGATCAGTTTTTCTCAGACGCTGAATACATTGAAGTCGTAAAAATGCTTGAAGCTGCCGGGCAGACTCAAGGGATCGTATATCCTGTATGGTGGGATAAGGTTAAATAATAAACAAGCCAACGGGCAAGTCAACGGGGACGGTTCTTTTGACTCATTGTACACAATGAGTCAAATGAACCGTCCCCGTTGAGTTGCTTTTATTTGAATTGTTTAATCAGTATCGTGCGATTGAGGCCATCTTTGTGATCATAAGTCATTTCATCCATGATCTGTTTGGTCATAAAAATTCCAAGCCCGCCCTTTTTGCGCTGATTAAGTGGTTTAGCCACATCAGGATCAGACCTCTTTGTGGGATCATAAGGAATGCCTTTATCCGTTATTTCAATCTGTATGACATCGCTTTTTGGAAAAAGAACTGTGACTGTCACCTCACCTTCTCCTTCCGGATAGGCATAGCAGACTACGTTTACAAGCATCTCCTCAAGAGCCAGTTCAATCCTGCCCGCAACATCCTCCGGGCAGTTTCTTTGATCAAGCTCATTCGTGATAAACTCCCTGGCTCTTTCTACCTCAGAAAGCTTTGCTTTAATTGTCAGTTCCTTTTTTTCGTTTTCCATAATTCACTCTATATTTATGAATTCCTTAAAACCGGTTATCTTCAATATATCAAGCACTTCCGGAGAAACATTCTTAAGACTTGACTGCCCGCCCTTTTCCTCTGAATATTCATTGGCCCAGAAAATAACTCGAAGACCTGCGGACGTAATGTAGGTAAGCCCATCCAGATCAAAATAAATATTTTTGACCTGCTCGGGTATGTCGTTCAGCTTCTCATCAAGATCCATTGCACTCATGGTATCAAGCTTACCTCTCAATGCAATAAACAGATCCTCTCCTTTTACATCAATGTTCATATCCATATGCGTTCTCTCCTGTCTGCATTAGGCATCTACTCTCTGGCGCTCAACCAGTGCCGCAAAATATCCGCCTTTTTCTATTAGTTCATCGAAGGTGCCATCCTCCACGATATGACCTCCGTCAAACACCAGTATCCTGTCGCACTGCCTGATAGTTGAAAGCCTGTGGGCTATAACTATCCTGGTGCAGTCCATTTCATCCAGAGCTTCAGATACCTTTCTCTGAGTGATGTTATCCAGTGCCGATGTAGCCTCATCAAATATGAGGAGCTTCGGCTTTGGTGCCACGGCCCTGGCTATCATTAGGCGTTGTTTCTGCCCGCCTGATATTCCACCACTACCTTCGGAGA
>JAEEGJ010028872.1_pt1 | contig 10993 bp, 7 predicted proteins | sample 8958761 | NCBI WGS metagenome assembly JAEEGJ01 (sample SAMN16246546, study PRJNA631951) | gut metagenome | biome: gut microbiome; feature: rumen; material: RS-attached | host: Bos | place: Iran: Karaj | collected 2018-10
CGCTGCTGTAAGTCTCAAGAGCGAGGCTCCGAAGTGAAAGCCACTGTGTTGCGTCATAGCTGCATGGGAAGGCAGGAGCCTAGCGAGATAAGTCAGAAGACCTGCCAAATCACAAATTAATCGCCCTCGAGGAAAGGGAGAAATTGTATGAACTGGCAAAAAACCATTGTATCATTCATCCTAGTCGTTGTCTGCCGCACGCTGCCGTGTGCGGCGCAGGACACGTCGCGCCGTGCGGTGACGCTGCCAGAGGTGAATATCATCGACCCTAACGCTAAACCTGAGGAACTGAAGGTGCAGACCCCCACGCAGGTTATCTCCACAGAGGAGATGAAGCAACTGGGCGGCACGCTGTTGAGCGATGCGGCGCGGCGCATGGTGGGGGTGACGCTGAAGGACTATGGCGGCATCGGGGGCATCAAGACGGTGTCGGCCCGTGGATTGGGCAGCCAGTTCAGCACGCTGACCATCGACGGGGTGGCGGTGAGCGACTGCCAGAACGGGCAGGTAGACCTCGGACGCTACACACTGGGCAACAGCAGCTATATCTCATTCGCCAACGGACAGAGCGACAACCTGCTGCAGGCGGCACGCGCCGTGGCGGCAGGCAGTGTGCTGAATATGGAGACGGCAGTGCCGGAGTTTGGCGACAGGCCGTTCAATCTGATGGCCGATGTGGAGGCAGGGTCGTATGGCTATTGGTCGCCCACACTGTCGTATCAACAGCGGCTGGGACGGCGGGCATCGCTGTCGCTGTGGAGCAACTACACCCGCTCGGACGGCGACTACCCCTTCACGCTATACTATACGGTGGGGAAGGAGGACAGCACCTCGCGCGAGCGGAGACAGAACTCGCAGATGCGGATGGCGACGGCTGACATGAATTTCTTCTACCGCTTCGACAGTCAGCGACGACTGCATGTGAAGGCACACTATATGGACGGCTACCATGCCTTGCCAGGGCCGGTGATATTCTACAGCCAGCAGGCGTCGGAACATACCGAGGAGAACCTTTTCTTCACACAGGCACGCTACAAGAAGACGGGCAAGTGGCTTGAGGTGCAGCTGCTGGGCAAATATCAGCGGAGTCACGACCTATATGAGGACACCGCTGCCCGCACGCCGACAGGCAAGTTGCGCAACGACTACCACCAACAGGAGGGCTATCTGTCGCAGGCGTTGCGTTACTATATTGGAGGCAAGGAGGAGGGGCATTTCAGCCTGGCCTTCTCTGCCGACGAGGCGGTGAGCCAGTTGCAGAGCAATCTGAGCAAGCATAACGACGTGCAGCGGACAACGGCACTGGGGGTGCTGTCGGCGGAGTATCGTTCGATACCGAAGAAGGGGATAGAGGAGGGGCTGCGTGTCAATGCCCATGTGCTGGGGACGTGGATAAGGGATAGGGAACAAGATGTTGAGTCGGAACCTTACGCACGGCTGTCGCCCTACGCGGGTGTGGCATACACAAAGGGGAACCTCACGCTGCGGTATTTTTTTAAAGAGAATTACAGAGTGCCGAACTTCAACGAGTTGTACTATTTCACCGTGGGTCGAAACCTGCAGCCTGAGAAGGCACGGCAGCACAATGTGGGGGTGAGCTATAGCAATAGCCGCATATTGGACAGCACCTACTTCTGGGACAATGGCATATCGATGGATGGCTACTACAACCGTGTGAGTGATAAGATTATCGCGGTGCCGATGCAGAATATGTTCCTGTGGTCGATGCAGAACTTGGGTGAGGTGGAGGTGAGAGGATTGGACATATCGGCTACGAGCAGGTTCCGGGGTGGTGCGTCGAGTATCTTTATTACGGATGACTGGCGAAGGATGCTGGATATTAGCCTGACGTTGGGCTATTCATACCAGTATGCTGTGGACCGTACTGACGCAGCGAGCAAGGTGTATGGGCATCAGATACCCTACACCCCACGTCATAGTGGCAGCATAGCCCTGACCGCCTCCACCAAGTGGGTGGACGTGGGATATAGCGCGACATTGGTGGGCAGGCGTTACCGCATGAGCCAGAATACGGATGCTAATGTGGTGAGGGGCTATGTGGATCAGGGCATTAAGGTGAGCCGCCAGTTTTGGCTGAAGCACGGCAAACTGGATGTGAAGGCACAGGTACTGAACCTCTTTAATGTGCAGTACGAGGTGGTGAAGAACTACCCCATGATGGGGAGGAACTATAGGGTAGGGGTAGGGTATGTGTTTTAGAGAGAATAGAATAGACTAGTATCGCTAGTACAACTAGTATTACTAGGAAAACTAGAAATAATTTAAAATCAACAATACTATGAAGAGAACATTCCTATTTCTGGCAGCCTGTGCGCTGCTGCTGACGGTGGGCTGTGAAAAAGACCCCACCACCAACAACTCAACTAACGACGGCACCTACGCCTACGTGCTAAACGAAGGCGCATGGGGCGGCAACGATGCCGGCATCAGCCGACTGAACATCAAGGACGGCACTATCGAGGTTGACTGGTTTGCGAAGGCGAACGGTCGCGGTCTTGGCGACTTGGCACAAGACTTAATCTACTACGGATCTCGCCTTTATGCTTCAGTTAATGGCTCAAACACCATAGAGGTTATAGACCCCGTGACGGGCAAGAGTCTAAAGCAAATTGACATGGGTAACCGTGGTCCGCGCTATCTGTTGGCTTGTGGTGGAAAAATCTATGTGACCTGTTATGACAAAACGGTGGTGCGCATTGACACTGCCACCCGTGCCATCGATGGCGTTTGTCATTTGAGTGGTATGCAGCCCGAACAGATGTGCATGCTGGGCGGTTCGCTGTATGTATGCAATAGTTGGGAGTATGACGCCAACGGAAATGCTGTGTACGACAGCACCCTGTCGTGGGTGGATATCGCCTCGTTCAGTGAAATGATGAAACTTGATATTCTCACCGATGCCGCCACGCAGACCTATGCACTCAACCCCGGTAGAATCAAGTGCAACAGCGATGGAGAGATGTTCATTGCTTGTGCAGGCGACTATGATAAGAAGCCAGCGCAGACAGTGAAATTCACCATGGGCAGTGGTCCGAAGTTCACCCCCTGTCCCATAACCGTTACCAACTTTGACTTCAATGGCAACGATATGTATTCTTACGCAACCTCCTATGACGATAATTGGAATCCGACGGCTACATTTTATTGCAACGAGACCCCCATACTCACCAACTACAGCAGCGTCCTTAACAATGCCTATGGCATCAACATCAATCCCGAGAATGGCGACATATACATCTGCAACAGCCCCTACGGTGTGAACGGCGATGTGTATTGTTTTACGAAAGACGGCACGGAACGTTGGCATGTAGAGGCAGGCATCTTCGCCTCGAAGGTGGTGTTCGTGAATAATGATGGAAATTGGGATGGGGATTGATTTTCATCTCCAGTAATTTTATTTTAGGGGCAATACAATAAAGTAGCGGTTGCTCCGTTAAATAAACTCCAGCTTAGAAAGGGCTGGGGTTTTTCTATTTAACAAGATACCGTTATGTCGTCACTGCCTCCCATATTCCTAGACCTTGCCATCATCCTGATAACGGCGGGGGTTATCACTGTTATCTTTAAGTGGTTGAAGCAGCCGTTGGTGTTGGGATATATAGTGGCGGGGTTCTTCATCGGGCCGTACTTCCCGTGGTTTCCTGCCATCACTGACGACACCAACATACATGTGTGGAGCGACATCGGTATCGTGTTCCTGATGTTCGCCCTTGGCCTTGAATTCAGCATCAAGAAACTGAAGAAGGTGGGTGCCACAGGTGCCATCACTGCCTTGACCGAGTTGGCTATCATGTTTGTGCTGGGCAATATGGTGGGGCATATATTGGGCATGGGGCACATGGACTGCATCTTCCTCGGCTGTATGCTCTCCATCTCGTCCACCACGATTATTATCAAATCGTTCGACGACTTGAAACTGAAACAGCAGAAGTTCACCGGCACGGTGACAGCCGTGTTGGTGGTAGAGGACTTGGTGGCGGTGCTGCTGTTGGTGATATTGTCCACGCTGAGCGTCAGCAAGAGCTTCAATGGTGGCGAACTGGCGTTGAGCATGGTGAAGCTGGGATTCTTTCTTATTGTATGGTTCACCTTCGGCATCTTCCTTATCCCCACCTTCCTGCGTTGGATGCGGAGGTGGATGACGGAAGAAACCTTATGCATTGTGGCGGTGGGATTGTGCTTCGGGATGGTGGTGCTGGCAGACTTTGCAGGATTCTCGACCGCTTTGGGTGCCTTTGTGATGGGTGCCATATTGGCGGAAACCATCGAGGCGGACGTGATACACCGCATCATCACCCCCATCAAGAATCTGTTTGGAGCCGTGTTCTTCGTGTCGGTGGGCATGTTGGTCGACCCAGGGTTGTTGGTGAAATATTTTGTGCCCATATTGGTGATTGCTGGCACGGTGGTGCTGTTTAAGTCGAGTGCCGCCACGCTGGGCATCGTGCTCAGTGGCAAGCCGCTGAAGACAGCCATGCAAGGCGGATTCTGCTTCTGTCAGATAGGTGAGTTTTCCTTTATTATTGCCGGATTGGGATTGAGCTTCGGAGTCATCGATGCCAACTTGTACCCGATTATTGTGTCGGTCTCAATTATTACAACCTTTGTGACGCCCTATATGATAAAGGCCGGACTGCCAGCCTACGAGAAGCTCTATCCCAAGCTGCCCGCGCGGGTGAAGAAGGCGATGGAGCAGTATAGCACCTCGTCGCGTGTGACGACCCACGAGAAGAAGCTGACCGACTTTGTCAAGAAACAGTTGGTGACAATCCTGCTCTACGGAGTCATCCTGCTGGCGTTAGCGTTCTTGAGTTTCAGGCTGCTAAAACCAGCGTTGGACGGATTGTTCTCAGGCTGGGGCGCCGCGCCGATATGGGGCAACCTGCTGGGGATGCTGATAACGCTGTTTATTATGGCACCGTTCCTGTGGGCATTGGCGGTGAAGAATGTGAACCGCGACCGTGTGCGCAAGATGCTGCACACCTACAACCACAGCCAGGTGGCTGTGATACCGTTGCTGGCGTTGCGCTATTTCCTGTCGCTCTTCTTTGTGGGTTGGGTGGTGTCGAAATACGTACACTTGGCGGTGGGTCTGCTGTTTGTCATAGCCATCGTGGTGGTACTGGCCGTGCTGCTCAGCCGCCGAGCCACCGACTTCTACAACCGGATAGAAGACCATTTTGTCACCAACTTCAACCAGCGGCAGGCACAACATTCGTTCCAGATACCCGAGTCGCTGGAGAAGAACTTCCTGATGGAGCGGATGTTGGTGACACCCTATTCACCGCTGGCGGGACAGACGCTGAGCAACTCGCGTCTGCGACAGGACTACCATGTGAATGTGGTCACGGTGGAGCGTGCCGGCAAGGTGTACGACCTGCCCGACAAGGATATGCTCATCATGCCGTCGGACCGTTTGACCCTACTGGGCAACGAAGACCAGTTGGCGCGGGCACGAACCGTTGTCGAGGTGGAGCCCGACATGCTCATCCACGACCATTCCGACCACGAGATAAATACCTACCGCCTAGAGGTGTCGGCAGACAGTCCGTTGGTGGGTATCAGCATACTCAACTCGGGCTTTATGACCAAATACAACGCTATGGTCATTGGCATCGAGCGTGCGGGCAGCTATATGATCAACCCCATGGCCGATTTCCGTTTCCAGATGGGCGACGTGGTGTGGTTTGTCTCGCCCAAAGAACTAAAGATTAAAGAATTTCAAGTGCTAAATAACAATTCATGAAACAACGATTTCTAACGCTGGCACTGCTGACGGCCTTCTGCGTCACTGCCCATGCACAAAATGACAAGGGTTTTGAAATCTCCAAGAACTTGGAGATATTCGCCAATGTATACCGTAACCTCCACCAGAACTATGTGGACGACGTAGACCCCGGCAAGACGATGAAGGTGGCCATCGATGCCATGCTTGCTTCGATGGACCCCTACACCAACTATTTCGCCGAGAGCGACATGGAGGACGTGAAGATGCAGGTGCTCGGACAGTATGGCGGCATTGGGTCGCTCATACACCAGGAGGGCGGCAACATCTATGTGGCTGAGCCTTACAAAGACCTTCCGGCCGACAAGGCGGGACTGAAGATTGGCGACCGCATACTGGCCGTCAACGGCGAGAGCACAGAGGGTAGAAGCAATGCCGACGTGAGTGCCGCCATGCGCGGTCAGGCAGGCACCGACGTGACGCTACGCCTGGAGCGTGACGGCAAAGAATTCGAAGTCACCATCACCCGTGCCGAGATACGTCTGCCCAACCTCTCTTATAGCGGCATGGTGGCGGGCAATATCGGCTATATACGTCTCGATGAGTTCACTCAGAATGCCGCCAAGAACGTGCGCGATGCCTTCCGTCAGCTCAAACGCGACCACCCCGACATGAAGGGCATTATCCTCGACCTCCGTGGCAATGGTGGCGGCCTGATGGGTGAGGCAGTGGACATCGTCAATATCTGGGTCAAGGCTGGTGAGTTGGTGGTGGAGACTAAGGGCAAGGTGGCATCCAAGAACATCAAGAGTCGCACCCGCATGGCTCCCGAAGACCTCGAAATACCGCTGGTGGTGCTTATCAACGGCAGCAGCGCGTCGGCAAGCGAGATTGTCAGTGGCAGCCTGCAGGACTTGGACCGTGCCGTCATCATCGGCAGCCGCTCGTTCGGCAAGGGGCTGGTGCAGAACATTGTGCCTATGCCTTACAACAGCCAGATGAAAGTCACCGTGTCGAAATACTTCATCCCTAGCGGACGCTGCATCCAGGCCATCGACTACAAGCACCGCGACGAGAATGGCCGTGCCGTCAAGGTGCCCGACTCGTTGAAGACAGCCTTCTCCACCCGCAACGGGCGCACCGTCTACGACGGTTTTGGCATTGAGCCCGACGTGGAGGTGGAACACGAGGCCTCCTCGCTGCTGTCGGTGGCATTGTACAACCGATTCCACTTCTTCAACTATGCTGTCAAATTCGCCAAGGAGCATCCCTCCATTGCCCCCGCTGGCGAGTTCCAAATCACCGACGAGATTTGGCAGGATTTTGTGAACTATCTGTCCGACAAGACCTACGAGTACACTACCTACACCGAGAACATCATCGCCGACCTGCGCAAGGTGGCGGAAGAGGAGAACTATATGGACAACCTCAAGCAGCAGATTGACCAACTGGAGAAGACCTACAAGGATGCCAAGAAAGAGGACTTGAACCGCAATCGCGAAGAGATAAGCCAGCTGCTGAAAGATGCCATTCTGGTGCACTACTACTATCGCCGTGGCTGCATAGAAGGCGCATTGGCGGACGACCCCGACGTGAAGAAAGCTGTCGAAATCCTCTCATCGCCTGCCGAATACAACAAGATACTAGGAAAGTAAGTTTCACCTTTCAATTATAAAAATGAGATTATCAATCCATCGTAAGATATATGTCGTACTGCTCTGCCTGCTGGCGGCTTCGATGACCACTTCGGTTTTTGCCGCCAATCTGGTGTGGACACTCCTGTTGGTCAACTGGGTGGCGGAGTGGAACTGGAAAGAGAAGTTTGCCGACTTCCGTCACAACCATCTCCTGCAGGCATTCCTAATGCTGTTGGGAGTCCATCTGCTGTGGCTTATCGGCACCAGCAATATGGATTACGCCCTCTTCGACCTGCAGAAGAAGCTTCCTCTCTTTGCCATACCCCTCGTGGTGCTGACCAGCCGACCACTGGAGCAGCTGGAGCGGCTGAACGTGGGCATAGCCTACACCGCTGCCGTGATGGTGGTTTCCATCATTGGCGTAGTGCGCTACTTCACCATGCCCGACCTCCCTTACCGCGACATCATCCCCTACATCTCCCACATCCGCTATGGCCTCAACGTCTGCATGACGCTTGTGCTGCTGGCCTATGCCGCCTTCCGCTATCGCTACGTGTGGCTCTATATCGTCAACCTTTTGTTGGCAGTGTGGTTCTGTGTGGTGTTGATGATACTCCACGCCTACACCGCCTTCATCATCCTGCTCGTCATTCCGCTGGTGCTGTTGGTGGGCTATGGCTGTAGGCTGTCGCGCAAGCCGCGCATTGGTTTCACCATTGGCTATTGCGCCATCGTGTTGGCACTGGCTGCCTTAGTGGGCAGATATGCTGATGGCTACTACCGCCTGCGCCCCCTTTCCACTGAGCCGCTAAAGACCTGCACCGCCAATGGCAATCCCTATCTTCACCGTCAGGACGGCCTTATTGAGAATGGCAACTACATTCACCAATACGTCTGCGAGAAGGAGATGCGCCAGCAGTGGGCCCAACTCAGCGACTATCCCATTGACTCGCTCACTCCCATCGGCTACACCGTCTATCCCGCCCTGCTGCGATATCTCAACGGCATGGGCGTCACCAAAGACAGCGTGGGCATGACTCATCTCACTCCTGCCGATGTGGAGGCTATCGAGAAGGGCATCGCCAATCCCGTATATCTGAAGCCGGGGCCGCGCAAGATGCTCTATGTCCTCTTCTACGAATATGAGAATTACCGCTGCTACCACAGCGTGAACAACTTCTCCGTCCTGCAGCGACTCGACCTATGGGCCAGTGGCTGGCGTGTATTCCTCCAGCATCCACTGCTGGGTGTGGGCACTGGCGACGTGGTAGATGCCTGCCACCAGCAATTGCGCCTAGACGGCTCGCCCCTGGCCGACACAGAGTTGCACACCCACAACCAGTATCTCAACTTCCTGTTGGCCTTCGGTCTGCTGGGTTTCGGCCTCATCGCCTTCTTCTTCATCCGAGCCATAGTCAGGGGGGTGGAATGTGGAAAGAGGAAAGTGGAAACTTCAGCCGTCGCGACAAACAACTCTCAACTGTCAATTCTCTACGTTGCCTTCCTCTGCATCCTGCTCATCTCCTTCATCAGCGAGGACACACTCGAGACCCTGGCGGGCATCACCTTCTCCGTCATGGGCTTCTCCCTCCTCAGCCCACGTAAGGGCGTACCCCCGTGCACGTCCAATGATGGCGACCATCCTATACGTTCATAGCAACTAATATTCGGGCGTACACGGGGATACGCCCCTACATTTCAACTTTCGATTCACCATTGTACTACTACCACACTCTCGACAACGGCATCCGCATCATCTTCCGCCCCACACAGTCCATCGTCACCCATGCTGGTGTCTACATCGGCGTGGGCTCTCGCAACGAGCAGGGGGCCGAAGAGGGCATAGCCCATTTCATCGAGCATTCCATCTTCAAGGGCACCGAACACCGCCGTTCCTACCATATCCGCAACCGCATTGACGGCGTGGGTGGCGAGCTGGACGCCTTCACCACCAAGGAGGAAACCTGTGTCTACGCCTCCGCCCTTTCCGAGCATCTCGAACGCTGTCTCGAGCTCTTTGCCGACATCCTCTTCCATTCCACCTTCCCAGAGCATGAGATTGAGAAGGAAAAGGATGTCGTCATCGAGGAAATCAACCTCTATCGCGACAGCCCCGCCGAGCTGATATACGACGAGTTCGAAGAGCGGTTCTTCGGCTCCCACCCCTTGGCGCACAACATTCTCGGCACCAAGCGCAACGTCCGTCGTTTCACCTCCGACAAACTCTCCGCCTATATGCGCCGCCACTATACCCCCGACCGCATGGTCATCTCCGTGGTCGGCAACGTCGAGTTCAAACGGCTCGTCCACCTCTGCGAGCGATATTTTGGAGTGGAAAGTGGAGAGAGGAAGGTGGAAACTTCGTCTGTCGCGACAGATAATTTTCAACTTTCAACTTTCAACTTTCAACTTAACAAGCACACCCATCAGGTACACATGCTCATAGGCGGAGCGGCACCCACCCTCTTCGAAACGCAGAAGACAGCCTTCACCCTCCTCAACAACATCCTAGGCGGTCCTGCCATGAATTCTCGACTCAACGTCGCCGTGCGCGAGAAAGAAGGCTTCTGCTACACTGTCGAGTCGCAATACGTCCCCTTCACCGATGCGGGCCTCTTCTACATCTATGCCGGTGTCGACAGCGGAGCCGCCGACCGTGCCACCCAGCTCATCCTCGCCCAGCTGCGCCAGTTGCGCGACGTGCCTCTCACCCCACAGCAGCTCCACGCCGCCCAGACCCAGTTCATCGGCCAGATGGCCATCACCAACGACTCCGGCCTCAACGAGATGCAGAGCATCGGCAAGGCATACCTCAATTTCGACCATGTCGACACCCTCGAGGAGATGAACCGCGACATCCTCGCCCTCACCCCTGCCGACATCCAGTCCGCCGCTCAGCAATACCTCGGCGAAGACCGTCTCAGCTACCTCTATTACAAGTAGCCTCCCCCCCAAAAAAGATACCCCTTTTCCTTCTCAGAAGGAAAGAAAATTCAAAACTTTTCCTTTGTGCTGAATGTCAAGAATCTTAACGGCCTGAAAGACCAACATCTGTCAGCCTAGGGCAACGCCCTAGTAATTTGGCAACCATTCATAACGCCCAGAAAGGGCAAAAGCATCAAATCAAATGTTGTTTTGTCGGTATGGAGTGCGCATGTGTTCGTTCTCCCACTCTTTCAGCGTCTCCTCATTGATGGTTCCGTTGTCCCACAGGCGTTCCAACTCCCGGTCTGCGCGCTCGGCAAAGAAACGTGCCAAAGCCTGTTTCAGCTCAATCAGGTCTGCATCAGAGGTGAGGCTCGACATGATACTCAACAACTCTATTTGAGCTGCGTTGAATGGTTGTCTGACAGTTGCTTCCATATATACGTTGTCGTTTATAATTGATTGCAAAAGTACGACAAATATCCGAAATGACAAAATTATTTCGCTCTAGTAAAACATATGACTGATTTTTGCCATATAGTCTCATTTTCGTTTAATTCTCCACTTCGCTTTACTCCGTTATCGAAGAGCCACTGGCTCTTCTTCATCTTCAGGACGCTAGGAGTGAGTTTTTTCTGTCACCGCACTGCGCTACGCTTGTACGGTATTATTGAGATTCAGCCTC
>JAEEGJ010028873.1_pt1 | contig 10993 bp, 11 predicted proteins | sample 8958761 | NCBI WGS metagenome assembly JAEEGJ01 (sample SAMN16246546, study PRJNA631951) | gut metagenome | biome: gut microbiome; feature: rumen; material: RS-attached | host: Bos | place: Iran: Karaj | collected 2018-10
GAACCTACACTTGAAGACGGAACGACCTTCTTCGGATCAAAAGTCGTAAACGACCTCAAGAAGTTTAAGAAGAAATGCGGATGCATAATCGCCAACCGTTACGATCCGATATTGAACGATGTTGAAGATAAAGTATATACAAGAGACTTATTCAGAAGAGATTAAAGCAAAGGAGATAAAACCATGAAGATCACAGTAGCAGGCGTAGGATATGTAGGCCTTTCTCTCGCAGTACTCTTAGCTCAGAAGCACGAAGTAACAGCGATCACCACTACGGAAGCCAAGGCAGAGAAACTCAACAAGTTCATCTCCCCTATCCAAGACGATGAGATCGAGCGTTTCTTCAAGGAAGCAAGAGAAGGCTCCAGAAAGCTCAACCTTACAACAACAACTGATAAGGCTAAGGCTTACGGTGATGCTGAACTGGTAATTATTGCTACTCCCACCAACTACGACGATGAACATCACTTCTTTGATACTTCAGCCGTTGAAGATGCTATCGAATGGACGCTAAAGGTCAATCCCGATGTCCTCATGGTTATCAAGTCAACTATCCCTGTAGGCTATACAGAATCCGTTAAAAAGAAGTACGGAATAAACAACATCATCTTCTCCCCCGAGTTCTTAAGAGAGTCAAAGGCTCTTTACGACAACCTCCATCCCAGCCGTATCGTTGTAGGCTGCGATGACAGCCAGAAAGAGCAGGCTCAGATGTTTGCTGACCTTCTTCTAGAAGGTGCAAGAACTGAAGAACAAAGAGCCGGCACTGAGCCACAGAACATCCCTGTTCTCCTTGCTCATCTTACAGAAGCTGAAGCAATCAAGCTCTTTGCAAACACTTATCTTGCAGTACGTGTTTCCTATTTCAACGAGCTTGATACTTATGCTCAGACAAAGGGATTGGATACTCAGATGATCATTGACGGTGTCTGCATGGATCCCCGTATCGGCAGTCACTACAACAACCCTTCTTTCGGTTATGGCGGATACTGTCTTCCTAAGGACACCAAGCAGCTCCTTGCCAACTACAAGGATGTCCCTCAGACCATGATTGAAGCAGTTGTTAAGTCAAACACTGTCAGAAAAGACTTCATCGCTGATCAGATTATTGCCAAGAACCCAAGAACAGTTGGCGTGTACAGGCTTACAATGAAATCAAATTCAGATAACTTCCGCGCTTCTGCTATTCAGGGCGTAATGAAGCGTATTAAAGCAAAGGGTATACCGGTAATAGTATATGAACCCACATTAGAAACGGATCAGAATTCTTCCGTTCTGAGGTAGTTAATGATTTAGATAGATTTAAATCCGAATCTGATGTTATACTTGCAAACCGATTCGATAGTGAAATTTTAGGTGATGTTGCAGATAAAGTATATACAAGAGATCTCTTCAGAAGAGATTAACTCTTATAAAGACCTTTCTGATAGAAAATAAGGTTTAATTCCAAATTTGACTCAGAACATTTTTTACATAAATGTACGGAAATAAAATGCAAATTCCGCTCCGACGGCACGCTGATTCCGCTAACAGCGGCATGACGTTTCCGGAGTGAACGGCAAGGCTTTCCGATACTAACGGCACGAGTTTCCGCTTCAAACGGCACGGATTCCAATATATATTCTTTCCTGTAGCTTTAAGCTGCGGAAAGGAGGCATGGAAACCATGCAAGATTTCAATACGATAATCGGCGTGATACAGATGCGGCAGAATGAATGCTCGTTCTCCGTTATACAGAAACGGTATCACATCGGTTCAGGCACAACACAACGGATCTTAAGCAGATTTGAAGCATCAGGATTAACGTTGGAAGAACTGCGGCAGATGGATCCGCACATTGTTGAGGAACTCATCTATCCTCCGGAACAAGTCAGACGAAAGGATATTCCGCTACCTGATTTCCAGTACTACTACGACCGGATACATGCTAAAGGCAGTAAGGTCAACATTGCCTATTGCTGGATTGAGTACAAGACTGAACATCCCGACGGCTACGAACAATCTCAATTCTACGAGTACTATAACAAATTCGTAGAATCCCATTACGGCAAACGCGATGCCAAGATGGCTGTCGAGAGAGTTCCCGGAGAAAAGATGTATATCGACTGGGTTGGAGATCAGCCGTTCTTACTTCTGGAACCCGATACAGGTGAAGTCCACAAGGTTCACTTCTTTGCTACCACGCTAGGTGTAAGCAGTCTCATCTATGCGGAAGCTTTCCTTAACGAGAAACTGTCCAGCTTTGTAGAAGGAACTATTCATGCGGTTCAGTTCTATGGCGGTATTGCCAAGTATTTTGTCCCAGACAACCTTAAAGCTGCAGTGACCAAACATTCAAAGGATGAGTTGGTCTTACAGAGCGTGTATTCAGATCTGGAGGATTTCTACGATACCATTGTGCTTCCTCCACCACCACGCAAGCCGCGAGGTAAAGCTACTGTTGAGAACCATGTCCGGTATCTTGAAACGCATCTGATAGAACCTCTAAAGGAAAGAACTTATACGTCACTTGAAGATATTAACCGGGATATAAAAGAAAAAGTAGCAGTTCTCAACTCCAGAAAGTTCCAGAACAGACCTTATTCAAGACTGGATGCCTTCGAACGATACGACAAACCGTGCATGAAACCACTACCACATGAAATCTTCACGGTATGCGATTACAAAGCAATCAGCAAGGTTCCTGATAACTACCACATAGAGTACGATGGCCACTACTATTCCGTAGTTTACACACAATGCGGAAAGCCTGCAATCCTCAAGGCTACGCATACAGAGATAAGGATATGTGACAGTTACAATCGGCTGTTATGCAAACTCAAGCTATGAATATACAAACGAGATGTCTTCTTACGATCTTCTGGTAATTGATGACTTCGGTCTAATGGAACTGGATCTTGAGAAATGCAGAGATCTCTTCGAGATTATTGAAACGCGCGACTCAAGAAAAGCCACAATGATTGTATCTCAGCTACCAGTCGCGAACTGGTGGGACTTATTCAAGGACAGTACCTACGCAGATGCCTGCTTAAGCAGGATGACCGCGAAGGCTTATCGTCTGGAATGTAACGGCAGAGATATGCGCAAAACAGAATAAAATAATTCTATAGCGTCACTCCGTGCCGCTTGAAGCGGAACAGCATGCCGTTCTATCGGAATCGGCATGCTGTTTTAGCGGAATTTGCAGAAATAAAACACCGAACTCAATAGAGTTCGGTGTTATAATTTTCGAAATTTAATTATTTCAAAATTTCAATTATCTGTTACCGTACATCTTGTCATAGTAGTTCTGATACTCACCACTGATTATCTCTTCCCACCATGATCTGTTATCAAGATACCATTTGATCGTCTTCTTAATACCATCAGCAAACTTAGTCTCAGGAAGCCATCCCAGCTCGTTATGGATCTTTGTGGGATCGATAGCATAACGCAGATCATGTCCTTTACGGTCAGTTACATAAGTTATAAGGTCTTCAGACTTACCAAGTTCCTTAATGATGAGCTTAACGATATCTATGTTAGCCATCTCGTTATGGCCGCCGACATTGTAAACTTCACCTATTCTTCCCTTACGTACGATAAGATCGATTGCCTTGCAGTGATCCTCAACATAGAGCCAGTCTCTTACGTTCTTACCTTCACCGTAAACCGGTAACGGTTTATCGTTAAGGCAGTTAGCGATCATTAGAGGAATGAGTTTCTCAGGGAAATGATAAGGACCATAGTTATTTGAACAACGTGAGATAGTTACAGGAAGCCCATACGTCCTGTAATATGCCATAACAAGAAGATCTGCTCCGGCCTTAGAAGAACTATACGGGCTTGAAGTATGTATAGGTGTTGTCTCTGTAAAGAACAGATCAGGACGATCTAACGGAAGATCACCATAAACCTCATCAGTGGATACCTGATGGTATCTTACATTACCGAATGCCCTGCAGGCATCCATCATGGTAGCTGTACCAATAATATTTGTCTGAAGGAAGATTCCCGGATTCTCAATACTTCTGTCAACATGGGATTCAGCTGCAAAGTTGATTACAACATCAGGATTCTCTTCTTCGAAGAGTTTCATTACCCCTTCCCTGTCACAGATATCAAGTTTAACGAATCTGAAATTAGGATTATCCATTACAGGTGCAAGAGTAGAAAGATTGCCAGCATAAGTAAGCTTATCTACACATACAACTCTATCTTCAGGATGCTCTTTAAGATGATAGTGAATAAAGTTTCCGCCGATGAAGCCGGCTCCGCCTGTTACAAAAACAATCATATTCTATGCCTCACATAAAACTCATAAAATTACTCTGCCTTCAAGAACAGCTCTTAAATGCTCACCGTAAGGACTCTTGCCATATCTTTCAGCACAAGTTTTCAATTTAGCATCATCGATCCAGCCAAGATGATATGCAATTTCTTCAGGAGCAGAAATAGTCATTCCTTGATACTGTTCAATCATACAAACGAAATTTGTTGCATTTCTTAAACTATCAACAGTACCAGCATCCATCCACGAAAAGCCACGACCTAACAATTGAGCATATAATCTTCCTTCGCGCAAATACATATCATTTAATGATGTAATCTCATATTCACCACGATTCGATAGTTTTACTTTTTCAGCCATTCTACTTACGCCATTAGGGTAGAAGTATAAACCAACTATAGCGTAATTTGATTTAGGGTTATTAGGTTTTTCTTCTACAGAAACTACATTTACAACTCCGTCATCTAAACTTCTATCAAGCCTAGACAACTCCATAATCCCAAATCGTTCGGGATCTTCAACATAATAACCAAAAACACACGCTTGACCTGCCTCTGCTTTTCTACGAGCAGTAATAAGCTTATGACTTAAACCATTTCCGTAAAAAATATTATCACCAAGAACCATAGCGCAACTATCATCACCTATAAAGTCTTTGCCAATAATAAAAGCTTGAGCAAGACCTTCAGGTTTATCTTGAATAGCATACGAAAGATTAATGCCAAACGAATTACCATCGCCAAGCAATTGTTGAATTCTTGGCGTATCCTCAGGAGTACTAATTATTAGAATATCCTTAATCTCAGCTAGCATAAGTGTAGAAAGGGGATAATAAATCATAGGTTTATTGTAAACCGGAAGCAGTTGTTTAGAAGTAACTAGTGTCAACGGATATAGCCTTGTCCCAGCACCACCTGCAAGAATTATTCCTTTCATAATCACTTCACCTTCTTTCTGATTTTCATATTACAGTTTACTAATATTGTGAATTAATAGTATATTTTGCGATTAATATATGCATTTTATTAATTAAAGCAATTAACAAAATCGTAGCAAAATATACAATCAGAGGTCTAACCCAATTGAAACAATTATTAAATAATGCGCCAAATCTTTTAGTTATTAAATTGATTATATCCAAAACAATTGGATGTAAAACATAAATCCATGTCGAAAAGTGTTCACCAACATACGATAGTTTTAGAAGTTTTGAAACCATCATAAATACGAAAAAAATAAAAACTGATACTGCTAGAATCGTTGTAGATAGATAGTGATCTCTTATGGCGTTTTTGCCGATATAAACCAAAATAGATTTCTCTAGAATAGTACCTATACAACCAATTATAAGAAACAAGAATACAACACTATAGTTGACATGTTTAATGATCCATTCTTCATTCTTTCGAATCAACATTCCAATAGAAAAATAGGGTAATCCGACAAAAAGCCAATTTCTAACCCAAATATGAGGAATAGAAACTTGAAGAATAAGAAGAGAATACTTCCCAAAAAGCAAGTCGCAAATCAAAAGAACAGGAATAAAACAATATAACACTCTTTGAATAATTGGATTAAAACCAAATCTATCTTTAAAATATATTAAAACACTCACAAAAAGCAATGTATACAAAATCGCCCCTAAATACCATAAATGAGATTGGAATAGCGAATCATTAAAAAACACGAAATTCAACAGATTACTAAAACAGAACGTATCTTCAAGATATGAAAAAAGATTACCACGTAGCACGGAAATCAATAAATAGTAACTAAAATACAAGATGTTGGAAAAACAAAAGAGCATAAGTATTTTTCTGATTTGATGTTTTGATTTATCATAGCGATAATAGAATCCAGAAATAATAAAGAACACAGGCACAGCAATTCTAGAAATCGCTGTTATGTATTCACCAAGGGTAGTCGGGAATGGTGCATGAATACAAATAACCAAAAAAGCACAGACAGCTTTCAAAGCATCAATAGAAATATTTCTTGAATTGACAGAAGCCCCTAAGCAATTACGACTAATTCTCATAACGCGAAAATCTAATACTCACTCAATAAAATTTCCAGTATCTAAAGAGTAATATTCACAAAGTTCCCTAAAAACAACATCATTCACATTATTATCAACATTTTCAAACGACAACGCATCAACTTGATTTGTATTAATAGTTGTAGGCATAATCATATTATTGGGAGCCCAAACAGTTTTAACATTACTTAAAACTGAAATTATCTTTATCCAAATATCATCAGCAGATCTAGCATATTTAAGAAAGACATTGTAATTCAAAACCTCATCACTTAAACATGAAGGCGGAAATAAAGTTCCTGCTCCAGTAGTAGCAAGAAGACACATCGAAGGATTATTCTGTTTGATTTCACCTTTCCAATCGTTATATGGCAAAAAATTGTTATTGGAATCCCACATAATCTTATGTACACGTCTTGCAGAAATACATGTCGGATGCTTTTTATAAGATGAATATAGCGAAGATAACCAATCAGCTGGATAAATCAAATCATCATCTGCTGTAACAATAATAGATTCAGGATACATTAAAAACGGATAATAATACTTTTTATGAGAAAACAAATTTTTATCCCTATCTCTGTATATTTCAATACCATATTCATTATATTTTCGTGATAAATGATCAACATCATTTTCATCCGAATCATTTCCTAACCATAGAATAATCCTATTCGGCTTAAATGATTGAATAGCCAAAGATTTTAGACACAATTCCAAATCACAAAAACGCTTGGGATAACTTGTTAAAGAAACAATTAGCTCATAATCTCTCTTTTCACAAGTGACCCCATACTCCCATCTTTTTTTTGTAACAATGAGTCGAAGGATCTCATGTTTAATCTTATTAATTAACCTATTAAATAATGACATAAAATTTACAAAATATGGGTGTACTCTTTAAATTCGTCTATCAATTCAGCTTGACGCTTAATAATTTCAAATTGATCATTACGGATTTGATGATTAATAATACAATTTTCAAAATGCAATATTGATTTATAAAATGTATCATCAGAAGGCAAATCAACAACGCATGAATCGTTACCCTTTGAAATAATAACTTGAGGAGTAAAACCAACTGGAGCTGTAAGAATCCTTCCGGTTTTAATACAGCCATTACTCCCCCAGATTTCAAGCTCACATTTATAATCGTTATCCATACCAAAAGCAACCTGAGCTGTTATTCCGTCAGAATTAACTAATGCAGCTGATCCATACATATCTACATCAAAACCATTAATATAATTCGATTGCGCATATTTCAACTTTGCAGTATTGCCTAAAAGTCTTACAGCATATCGTATTGTATATCCACCAGCATCATACAATGCACCACCGCCTAGGTTTTTATTATATCGAAAATCGTTTAGCATTCTTTTGGGAAATCCAAAACAAATGCGATACAAACGAACATCGCCAATTTCACCATTTTTGACAATGTCATCAATAGCCGTAATCTGATTATGAAAAACAAACATGTAGTTTTCATGAATAGCCAAATTGTTTTTAGTTGCAATTTGAATTAATTCATTACATTCATCAGCAGAAATTGTTGCTGGTTTTTCAATCAATACATGCTTTCCGTTTAAAAGAGCTAACTTAGCCCACTTAAAATGTAGTGCCGGAGGCAACGGAATATATAGTGCATCAATATCTTCAGCAGTAGCTATTGCCTCATAGCTTTCATATAGTTTTCCGCCATAATCCGATAAAAAAACTCTAGCCTTTTCTAATTCTCGATTTCTAATTTCTTTAAAAATATTATCATCAACCTCTTCACTTCCAAATCGTTCACATTTTGAAAATACACCAATTCCAGCAAACTGAAATCCAGGGCATTTCATTAATGCAGGCATGAATCTTCGTATTGCGATTTCAGAAGGACATATAACACCTATTCTCATTTATTCCTCCAATGACTTAATAAACTGTAACCATCATAAATCACTTTTCAACGGACATACAGACAAACAACTATAACAACACACACACAAATCAGCTTGAACAACAGGATAAAGAAAACCTTCTAAATTCTTCGTCATAATGATTGCTTGCTTAGGACATATAGCATAGCATGCCGAACAGCCACAACATTCGTATTCGTCATTAAATAAAACAGGTAACTTATTCATAATATTCAGAAACAAAAATCAACAATATAACTATTAGATAACAAATTCTTATATGTATTTTTTTATTCTATAGCTAACTTTCTTTATAAATGAAGTATGTCCATACTTTCTTATCGTTTTTTTGATGCCCATACGATTATAATCATCCCAAAACTCACTGCGATTAGGTGGTGCACTCGTAGGTTTAATAAGATTATTCTGTAGCGAATCTTCAATACAACTTTCTTCAAATTCAATATCATGCTTAATGCTTTCAAAGAAATCGAAGCCCTTTTTTGTATGAATTAACACTAACGAATTGCCTCTGCAATCATAAAACTCAGGCAATTTGTCTTCAATATGCCAAAAATCGCCAATTGTTATATCCACTTTACGACTAGTTGAAGCATATTGACATTTATAACAAGATGGTCTAAGAATATAGCCCTCATAGAAAACCTTCATATAATCATTTATTTTATGTATTTTCTCATCCAATTTGACATACGAAGTTGGATCCCTCCATCCATCATTTTTAATCTTAGCCCTAAAATTCACTTCATCAATATTATGATTATTCTGCAAACTTAATACATAATCAGTCCATATTTGTGGACTCGGAGTGCCATGACAAACAATATCAACAATCAGAACTCTATCTATAATTCTCTTTTGTATAGCATATTTTCTAAATCCGTCTGCATAACATCCAGTACCAACAAACAAAAGTATTTTATCTGAATTCTCCCGAATCCAGTTATATGCTTTTTGAAAAATATCATTTGTAAAACTTTGTATATACTTTGAACCACGTGCTCTGCTTAATTCTTTCTTTGAATCAATTAAATCATACTTTGCACAATGTGCTTGATAATCATATACAACACAAGCAACAGCCCCTCCATTATCCAACACAAAGTTAGCAAATGCCGTAAAAGCACCGCCAGAAGAGCTTTGCATCAAAATACTATCATCCTTTATACGTACAGCAAACACTTTTGTTATTTCCAAACAACTCATTTAAACACCCAAAAACAAATTACAAAATTGAGATTATTAAGATGTCTTTTTACTCTTTATTGATGTAAATAATTCAATAAAATATTTGCGTTTAAAAACTATTAAACACAATAATATTATAACTGCTAAATATCTGAACAATAGATGATCATATAAAACTTCAAACAAAAAAAGCATTCCAATCAAGACAACACTTAATAATAAAACAATTCTATTATCAAACAACAACATATTATTCTTTTTATTTTTCAAAACGCTGCGCATCATATAATAATGAAGAATAGCTAAAAAAATATAACAAACTAATGTAGTAAACGCTGCAGCTATATATCCGAATAATGGAATAAACAAATAATTGAGCAAAATGTTTAAAACAGCAGCTGTCACAGAAGCTATCATTATCTTTTTGGTTTCTTCATAATACAATTCAATAATAGAATAGATACTATACAAAAATGTAAAATATGAACTAATCATTACTGGTGGAACGCAATAAACCGCGGCATGATATTTAGCGGGCGTAACAAAATATATAACTTCTGGTGCAAACGCTACAAAAGCCAAAGTAAGCAAAAATACAAATAGAAGAACCCCATTTAATACATGTTGAACATTGTCAGTATCGTTCTCCTTAAGTTTCTGATAAATCCATGGCCTAATTGCATCAATAATGCTTGTTTTAACAAGATTAACTACTATTGCAATTGAAAAAACCGCACTATATAAAGCAGCGGCAGTTGAATCAATCATATTATTAATCATTATTCGATCAGCAGATCCTAAAATCTTCAAAGAAAGCATATGGGGTAAAATCGGTATATGTAATGCTATACCCCATTTCCAATATTTTGTAGAAAGAGTAAAAGCTGTACCCTTATTCAAAGCAAGAAACAGTCCTAATCCAAATACGATTTGAACTAAAACAATAGAAACAATACGCAGCGTTGCTTGATTGTTTTCATTGGCATTCAAAACGAAAACAATGCCTAACAGCGAATTAAACATTGCCATAGATATAGAAACGACTACTAAACTAATATACTTAAACTGAAATCTCTTCTTTACCAACCAAAAATTCACAGCCGGCGTAAAAAAGACTTGAATCAACATTAAAACAACAAGCTCTTTTGGAAGCTTTATCAACACAGATACTTGATTAATGAGTATTAATACAATAACGCTAATAATCGCAGTAACAAAAAAAGCTAATTCTAAAAGAGAGTATTGCGCAACATCTTTTTCTTTCCCTTCATATTTTGTCAACGAATTCATATAAGCACATGTATCCAAACTTAAAGTAGCAACAACTACAGTCATTTCGTACCAAGTTAAATACACATTATATATACCATACTGTTCCGTTGTCATAATACGAGTAAAAATAGGTACAGTAATAAATGAAATGCCCTTTAAAAGGACTGTACAAGCAATAAACCATAAACTAGCTCTAACTTGAACAGATAAACTGAAATACTTGTCTTTTAATGTTTTAAACATACTAAGATTAATTCAATTAAAAATACAATTCTTAAGATAAGTTATCGATTCGAT
>JAEEGJ010028879.1_pt1 | contig 10992 bp, 8 predicted proteins | sample 8958761 | NCBI WGS metagenome assembly JAEEGJ01 (sample SAMN16246546, study PRJNA631951) | gut metagenome | biome: gut microbiome; feature: rumen; material: RS-attached | host: Bos | place: Iran: Karaj | collected 2018-10
ACCTTCCAAGGCTCCGTGTCAGAAATGTACTTGTTTCCGACCCTTGCTATGCTCATTGCATCCTTCAAAGCCTCCCTGAAATGGAAATCTTCCAGATTGGCCTCCAGGCTGCGACGGAGTTCGGGAATCTGAGCAAGGGCTTCAGCGTCAATGGCTTCAGGTTTTAGATTGGCCGGCACCTTACCGCCGAAATACTTCTGGGTCAGGACCACTGCCCTGTTTACGAAGTTTCCGAGAATAGCAACGAGTTCGCTATTGTTCCTCTGCTGGAAGTCCTTCCAGGTGAAGTCGTTGTCTTTTGTCTCAGGAGCATTGGCGCAGAGCACGTAGCGCAGCACATCCTCCTGGCCGGGGAACTCGTCAACATATTCATTGAGCCATACGGCCCAGTTGCGGGAAGTGGAAATCTTGTCGCTCTCGAGGTTCAGGAACTCGTTGGAGGGGACGTTGTCGGGGAGGATGTAGTTCCCGCGTGCCTTCAGCATCGAAGGGAAGACTATGCAGTGGAAAACGATATTGTCCTTGCCGATGAAATGGATCAGGCGAGTGTCCTCATCCTTCCACCACTTCTCCCAACTTTCAGGAAGGAGTTCCTGGGTGTTGGATATGTAGCCGATAGGAGCGTCGAACCAAACATAAAGGACCTTGCCTTCGGCGCCTTCCACGGGCACGGGAACACCCCAGTCGAGGTCGCGGCTGACGGCTCTGGGCTGCAGGCCTCCGTCCAGCCAGGACTTGCACTGACCATAGACGTTCGACCTCCACTCCTTGTGGTTCTCGAGGATCCATTCACGAAGCCAGGGCTCGTACTGGTCCAGGGGAAGATACCAATGGGAAGTCTTTTTCTTTATGGGCTGGGCGCCACTGAGCTTGGATTTCGGATCTATGAGTTCCTCAGGGCTCAAGGTGCTTCCGCATTTCTCGCACTGGTCACCATAGGCGTTTGGATTGCCGCATTTGGGGCAGGTTCCGACGATGTAGCGGTCAGCCAGGAATGTCTTCGCTTCAGGATCGTAATACTGCTCGCTCTCCTTGGTGATGAACTTTCCCTTGTCATAGAGTTCACGGAAGAACTCGGAGGCATTCTTGTGGTGTACCTTCGAGGTAGTGCGGGAATATATGTCGAAATTGATTCCCAGCCTTGTGAAAGAATCCTTGATGATGCCGTGATACTTGTCCACTATATCCTGCGGGGTCACTCCGTTGGCGCGTGCCTTTATGGTGATCGGCACACCGTGCTCATCGGAGCCGCAGATGAAGAGGACATCCTTTCCCCTCATCCTGAGATATCTTACATATATGTCGGCGGGCACATAGACTCCGGCCAGATGGCCGATATGCACAGGACCGTTGGCGTACGGCAATGCGCATGTCACAAGCGTTCTCTTGAAGTTCTTTTCCATTGATGAATATCTCTTTGACCCGCAAAGTTAGCAAATTCCACCGGATGTTTTCACAAGGAATGTTATTTGTAGGAATTACATGACGTTAAAATGTACATAAGATGACTCTCCGCCTGTCCTTAGCATGTCTCCTGATGGCATCTTCAGTCTGTGCCTTCTCCCAGACAAAAACCACTGACATCAACAATCTCTCCGACGACATGGGTTTCTATGTGGGAGCCTATGTGCCCATGTACAAGGGGCAGGAGGCTGATGTTACACTCGGATTGACATACGGGTATTTCAACACGGACGGATTGGGTTACAGAGCCGGTTTCCAATATACCTATAGAGTTGCCGAGATTGACAATTCCTTCGGTTTTCCGGTTGCATTTGCCTACCGGACAAAAGCACTTTCTTCCGAGGGAAGGCTTAGAAGGGGTGCAATAGCTGCCGGAGAGACTTTTGGCTATGAGGCTATCATGGGGTACCGTGATCCGCTCAGGGGAGCATTGGCCAGTTTTATCGCCAACCTGTTCAGCCAGATGGAATTCTTTGTCGGTGCTACTCCCGGTTACATTTCAGGAGAAAGCACCCCTGTCTCTACGGCATGGTATAAAAGAGGGGCGGATAATATCCAAGAGAACACTTGGACTGAACGTAATGGCAATTTCTCATTATTCTTGGATGCCGGGGCCTGTGCCAATTACCGGATCTGGAGGTTTGACCTTAAGCTAAGTCCGGCTTTTCATTACAACCTGACCCGGAACTATGTCCTGCATACCGACACTATAACCTTCGAAAACGGGAGTGACGTAGGGTTCATGGAACCTTCCGAGAAAGCCCTCCGCTGGTTCTTCTCCATGACAGCCGGCCTCTCCTTCAGGTTCTGAGAGCTTGCCGGGACTATCTCTCCCGGCCGAGGCGGACGCGGACGGCCTTGAGGGCCTTGCGGATGCGGACAAGATCCTGCATGACCTTCAGTTCTCCGTCTGTGTCGGAAATGGCCTGTGCCTTTCTCAGCTCCTCCTTCAAAGAGTACTCCCTGTCTTCCAGACGACAGAACTGGAACACCAGGATCGCCTTGGGAACATATTTCGTGAGCCATGATCCTTTGGACATCATTGCATCGCGCAGGTTCTTTATGCTGAGCTCATAGCGTTCGTCTGTGGAAAGCTGTGCGGTCACGAAGGCAATCGTCCTGTCTTCACCGTCGAGCAGGTGCTTGACTATTGCGTCTTGGGAATACCCGTCATAGTAGCCTTGTGAATATGCCTCATAGGTTTTCCTGTAGGCTGAATTGGCTAACCCGGCCTCGTCACCGGAAAGGGCCTGGTCAATGAATTCGAAGACGGTCTCCCTTTCCCCTTCTTCCTCGTTGTAGAATTCGGAATCACTCTGGAAATCGAGGGTTGTGGTTCCGTAGGTCAGGATGAAGTTTAGGAGGTCGCGCTCAGCCTTGGCCATTATCCTGTTCTCTTCAAGGGCTGAAAGGCCTACGACGGGTGTGGACGGCCCTTCGACAGGCTCAGGTGCCGTGTTTGCTGCAGCATCCTGGCTTAGGCCGGGCCCGTAGGACTGTCCGGCGAACCCGTCAGTCCGTCGTTCGGCTGCCTTCTTTTCTGCGATTATGCTTTTGGAACGGGTGGCTCCTACCCTTTCTTCAAGGGCTTCTCGGCGGATCTCGAATTTACGGCTGAGGAAGTCTATGTAGGTCTCCCTTTTTACAGCATCGGGAATGTCGGCAACAGTATCGGCGATGTCATTGATCACGACGGCCCTCTTCAGCGGGTCATTACCGGCGTCTGCCATCAGCAGGGAACTCTTGAAATCCACGAAATCCTGCTCAGACACGGCCAGGAACTCCTCCACTTCAGCGAGGGTGTGTTTCCTTGAATATGAGTCCGGATCATCCCCGTCAGGCAGCAGGACCACCTTCACGTCCATTCCCTGCCTGAGGAACATGTCGATTCCCCTGAGGGCAGCCTTGACTCCGGCAGGATCGCCGTCATACATGATGGTGACGTTCTTGGTGAATCTTCCGATCAGACGTATCTGTCCCTCAGTCAAAGCGGTTCCGCTCGAGGCCACCACGTTGGTGATTCCGAGCTGGTGCATTGAGATCACGTCCAGATAACCTTCTACGAGGTAGCACCTGTCCTTCTTCGCCATCTCGCCTTTTGCGAACCAGATTCCGTAAAGTGACTGGTTCTTGACATAGATGGAACTCTCCTTGGAGTTGACGTATTTGGCGTAGGGTTTTCCGTCTTCCTTTGACTTCAAGGTCCTTGCACCGAAAGCTATGACCCTTCCGCTGACCGAATGGATGGGGAAGATCACCCTCTCTACGAACCTGTCATGGAGGTCGTCGCTGTTGTCATACTTGGCGCAGAGGCCGGTCTCGAGAAGATATTCATCCTTGTAGCCCTTGGCTTTCGCTGCGTCAGTGAAAGAGTGCCTGTCGGAAGGTGCCCATCCCAGGCCGAACTTGGAGATAGTTTCGTCCTCCAGTCCCCTGGTGTGGAAATAATTGAGTCCGATAGCCTTTCCTTCTGCACTTCCCAGCTGTTCCTTGAAAAACTCGCCGGCATATTCAGAAACCAGGATAAGGCTTTCGTTCCTTTGCCTCGCGGCGATGTCTTCGGCGCTCTCGGCTTCTTCGACAATCTCTATGTTGTACTTCTTGGCCAGGTACCTCAAGGCGTCGGGATAGGACATGTGCTCATGCTCCATTACGAACCCTACAGCCGAGCCACCCTTGTGACAGCCGAAACAGTAGTATATCCCCTTGGCGGGAACTACATGGAAAGAAGGGGTCTTTTCATTGTGGAACGGACAGCATCCCCACCATTCGGCTCCACGCTTGCGCATGGACACGAAATCCGCCACCACCTCTTCGATCTGGGCGGTGTCGAGGATCTTCTGTACCGTTTCCTGTGGAATCATGTTTATTAGTTCATGTCGTCCAGGTCATCCGGATCGTCTATCCTTTCAAAATCGACTTCCCTGGCATCATCTATCCCGGAAGCATCGATCTGGCCGGGAACCGGGGCCTCCTGGGCGGGAGCCACGGGGCCACGCTGTATTTCATATTCCTTACGGGCTCTCACAACCTTCCAGGTAGAGATCAGTTCGGAAACTCCATAAAGAACCAGGAAAAAGCCGGCGATTATGCTCATCACCTTTACGGAGAAAGGATTGAACATCAGGAAAGCACCTCCGACTATTGCACAGATGGAGAGAATGAGTGACGAGAATCCGGCTCCGAGTAAAGACATCGTGCTGGCTAGAACTAAAAGCTGAAGGGCACCGAACAGGATAAGGGCAATTCCTATTATCGAGACTATGAAACCGGCCACCCACTGCGGATTGAAGAAGAGCAGCAAACCGAGAAGGATGTCCAGCACGGCGTTGATGATGAGGACCTGGTACATCCCGTTCTCTTTGTTCTTGATCAAGCCATAAACGAGCGAGGCGACTCCGGCTACCATCAGAAAGACGGCGATTATCTTTACTACAACCGTTGGGGCGTTGCTGCCGAAGACCAGCACCAGTCCTATACCTATTGCTGCGACAGCCCTTATGATGCTGTCAAACTTGGTTTTGTAGCCTATTGTAATCATCTTGGAAGTAATCGTTTGAATTACAAATTTAATAAAAATTGCTATATTCGTAAATATGTTATTCGACACTCACAATCACAGCCAGTTCTCTTTTGACGGTGGGGCGACAACCGTGGAGAAAAGTGTTAGATCGGCGGTTGAGAAAGGCTTGGGAGGAATATGTTTTACCGACCATTGCGATTTCTATGTCCCTGAGATGAAAGCCCAGTTCGAACCGATAGTAAATGAGGTCTTCGACGTGAAGGCACAGCAGGAAGAGGTAGGAAGGGTGAGTGAGATGGTTGCCGAGGGGGCTTTCGGAAAGGCAGCGGCGAGGAAGTTCAAGGTCTTGAAGGGAATCGAAGTCGGTCTGGACGAGCACAGCCGCGATCTGAACAGGAATCTTCTCAATGCACATTCTTTCGACCAGGTCACAGCCTCGGTCCATTACCTTGAAGACACCGACCCCTATTTCGGCCCTTATTACAAGGGAAAGAACTGGAAGGAAGCCTACGGACGTTATCTGGAGACCCTGCTCAGGGAAATGAAACGGCTGGAGGATTTCGATGTGATGGGGCATTACGATTACATTGTGAGGTATGCTCCCTATCCTAAGGAGAGCATCCTCTACAGGGATTTTCCCGGCCTCATAGATGAGATACTGAAATACCTTATAGAGAACGGGAAAGGTCTTGAGATCAATACCAAGACCTACAGGGCCTATGGTCTGCGCACTCCGCAACTTGACCGTGACATACTGATAAGATACATGGAACTGGGAGGAGAGATCATCTGCCTGGGATCAGATTCCCATAAGGCCGAACAGGTGGGTGCCAAGTTCGACTATTTCGCCCAATTCGTGAAGATGTTCGGATTCCGGCGCCTGGGCCATTTCGAAGGCCGCAAGCTGAAGATGGTCACCATCTAGGAGGCAACCTCGCAGAGGAATTTCAATCTGGCAAGACGGATCTCAAGGTCGTCGTAATCGGCGCCCAGTTTCTCCTTGGCCTCGGCTATCGAGTCGGATGTGGCTTCATTCCTGAAGTAGTCGAACAATTCCTCGACAATGTCTTCATCTACCATCTGCCGGATGTAGTAGTTGAGGTCAAGTTTGGTTCCCGATGAGACAATGGCTTCGATCTCAGTCAGCAGCTCATCCATCTCCAGGCCCTTCGCATCTGCTATGTCTTCCAGGGAGAGTTTCCTGTCTATGCTCTGGATTATGTAGATCTTGTCCGACGACCTGGTGGGTGCGGACTTCACGACGAAGTCGTTCGGCCTTACGATGTCATTCTCTTCGACATATTTCCGGATCAGTTCGATGAACTCCTTGCCGTATTTCCTGGCTTTCCCTTCTCCGACCCCCTGGCAGGCGTGAAGCTCTTCGAAGGTGATGGGATAGAGGATTGACATGTCGTCCAGGGCCGGATCTCCGAACAGGATCCAGGGCTGCAGGTGGAGCCTCTTGGCCATGTCCTTACGAAGGCCCTTGAGCATCGTCAGGAGATTCTGGTCGCCCCCTCCTCCTCTCTGGGCAGCCCTGTCGTTGAGGGCGTCATCGTCGTCATCGTCGGTACCGTTACCCTGGAAGATCCTGTCTTCCACCAGACGGATCTCGTAGGGATGGGCGAAGAAGTCTTCACCTTTCTCAGTCACATAGAGGAGTCCGTAGGTCTCGATCTCTTTCTCGAGCAAATGGAGCTGCAGGCCCTGATGGATTACGGAGCTCCAGAATTTCTCGCTATGGTCCTTTCCTGCCCCGAACAGGGGAATGGTGTCATGATGGTAGGACTTGAGCATTGCGTTGGCCTTTCCCGAAAGGACAAGGGCCAGGTGTTCTATCTTGAAATGCTCCGGGAGGGACTTGATGAGCCGGATGACCAGGCACATTTCCTTCCTTCCGTCGAAGGTGGGTTTGGGATTCACACAGTTGTCGCAGATGCCGCAGTTGTCCTTGGGATAGTCTTCTCCGAAATAATTGAGGAGCATCTTCCTGCGGCATCGGTTGGTCTCGGCATAGGCAACCGTCTCCATCAGGAGCTGCCTTCCGATCTCCTGCTCTGAAATCGGTTTGCCGAGCATGAATTTCTCCAGCTTCTGGATGTCCTTGTAGCTGTAGAAGGTGATGCAGTCGGATGGTTCTCCATCCCTTCCTGCCCTTCCGGTCTCCTGATAGTAGCCCTCAATGCTCTTGGGAATATCGAAATGGATCACGAACCTGACGTCCGGCTTGTCGATACCCATTCCGAAGGCGATGGTGGCCACTATCACATCGACATCTTCCATCAGGAAGCGGTCCTGGTTCTCCGCCCTTGTCTTGGCATCCAGTCCGGCATGGTAGGGAAGTGCCTTGATACCGTTGATGCAAAGCAGGTTGGCCATCTCCTCAACCCTCTTCCTGCTGAGGCAGTAAACTATTCCGGACTTGCCTGGATGCTGCTTGATATAGCGGATGATGTCTTTCTCCGGTTCCACCTTGTCCCTGACTTCGTAGTACAGGTTGGGCCTGTTGAAGGAAGACTTGAAGACGGTGGCATCCATTATTCCGAGATTCTTCTGGATATCGTTCTGAACCTTCGGGGTTGCGGTGGCGGTTAGGGCTATTACAGGAGCCCTGCCGATGCTTTGGATCATATTCCTGATCCTTCTGTACTCAGGCCGGAAATCATGGCCCCACTCGGAGATACAATGGGCTTCGTCAATCGCATAGAACGAGATGTTGACTTCCTTCAGCAAATCCACGTTCTCTTCCTTGGTAAGGGATTCTGGAGCGACATAGAGGAGTTTCGTCACTCCGGAAAGGACATCCTTGCGCACTTCCTGGATCTGGGCTTTTCCCAGGGATGAATTGAGGAAATGGGCGATGCCGTTCTGCTCTTCGACGAATCCCCGGATCACGTCAACCTGGTTCTTCATCAGGGCGATCAGGGGGGAGATCACTATGGCGGTACCGGGCATTACCAGAGCCGGAAGCTGGAAGCACAGCGACTTTCCTCCCCCGGTTGGCATCAACACGAAGGTGTCTTTCCCATCCAGAAGGTTCCGGATAATGGCTTCCTGGTCACCCTTGAAAGCATCAAATCCGAAGAATTCTTTCAACTTGGAATTGAGGACGGTGGAATCGATCTCCATATGTGGTCTTTATTTATCATTAAATTTAGGGATAAAAAACCAGATTAGCAAACTAAATAATCTCAATATGAATATTTTTTGCGATATTTGCGGGCTGGAAAATCAAATAATACTTTATAGTTATGAAGACAATCAATCTGTTTGCTGCAACCGCCATGCTCGTTCTGGCAGTGGCTTGCAACACCAAGAAGCCGGCAGGCGATGCCGCCGGTGCCGACAGCACGGGTGTAGCACCTGTCGCTGAAAATGTCGTTTCTGCAAAAGGACTTCTTCCTTCAAAGGCTGAGATAGATACCGTAAGTTACCTCATGGGTATCAACTTTGGCTCCATGATCAAGGGTTACAACCTGGGTGAACTCAACTTCAACGAAGTGAAGAAGGGTATCAACGATTTCGTGAATGCCAAGGGCAACCAGAACAATCCTGAGTTCGTAAAGCAGTTCAAGATCAACCCTGAGGAGATGAACCGCATCGTCAGCGAATTCATCGAGAAGAGGAATGCCTACACTGCCGCCGTTAACAGGGAGGCCCAGACCAAATTCTTCGACGAGGTCAAGAAGAAGGCTGGTGTCCAGACTTCTCCCACCGGACTTGCTTACCTTATCAAGGAAGCCGGTAATGACAATAAGCCCAGCGAGCAGGACACCGTCTATGTCCACTACAAGCTTTCCCTCAAGGATGGTTCCGTCATAGAGGAAGTTGCCGAGGACCAGCCTTCAGTGATGCTGATGCTCAACAGGGTCATCCCCGGATGGACCGAGGGTCTTCAGCTTCTTGGAGAAGGTGGCAAGGCTACCCTTTATGTTCCCGCCGAGCTTGGTTACGGCGAGCGTGGCGCCAACGCCATTGAGCCCAACACTCCGCTGGTGTTCGACATCCAGCTGGATTCCGTGAAGCATTACGTGGCTCCTGCAGAGTAGTACCGGAATGGCAGCTCTTGAACTGGAAGGCAGGATTTCCCAGAAATTCGCCAAGCAAAGCGGCCAGAGTGCCAGGGGACCGTGGATGAAGCAGGACTTCATCCTCGAGTTCCAGGACGGCAGTTACACTTCCGAGGTCTGCTTCACTTCTTTCGGTAATGAAAGGGTTGCGGAGTTGGACAGGTTCCAGGCCGGTGATGAGGTTAAGGTCTCCTTCAACCTCAGGGCCAGGGAATTCAACGGAAGGTGGTACAACGATGTCCGTGTCTGGCGTATCTCGCCGGCCGGGCAGCCTTCCCAGCAACCTGTGCAGTCCCCTCAGCCTCAGCTGACCCAGCAGGCACCTCCGCCCTCGCTGGACGATATGCCCGCCGAAGACGACTCCAACGACCTTCCATTCTAGGAAACTGGTAATAAGAAGTATCACTTCCTGAACCACTGCCACCCTCGGCACGTTAAGAGGGAGGGGCCCTCTGGGAGGGGTCGCGAAGCGACGGTTCGAGCAGGTATAGTCTTTATCAGAAGATACTGCTAGATGTAGGAACGGCTACACGTCAAGAGCGTTCTTGTAGGCCGGACGGTACTCATAGTGCATAAGTTTGGTAGCCTCCGGATCATGCATGAACTTCTGGACGATAGGATTCCACACAACAGGCCTGCCAAGTTGCATGGCGATGTTGCCGATGTTGCAGACGGTGCAGGAAGAGTGTCCGACTTCGACGGGAACGTTAGGATCGATCCTGGACTTGATAGCCTCGATGAACTTCCTGTGGTGACCGACCCTGGTCTCATAAGGCACATCGTCGTCTCCGAGGGACTTCTTCATGTCGAATCTCTTGTCAGAACCGGCAAACTTGCCACGGGATACCTTGATCCAGCAACCATCTTCTCCGTAAATCTGGACACCGGGAGTTGAACCGTCAAACGGTTCCTCGGTCATTATCACACCGTTGTCGTACTTGTAGGTCAGATGGTCATAGAAGCTGTAGCCCGGAGGGATCACCTCAACGGGACCGCTGCAGTCCTTACCAAGTGCCCACTGGGCAATGTCAAACATGTGTGCGCCCCAGTCAGTCATCAAACCGCCACCGGAGACAGTGTACCAACGCCATGCTCCCCAGAGCTGCTCGTCATGCTCATCGGAGATGATAGGATCCAGGTCTGAATGGTAATAGACTGAAGTCGGGAGGGGTCCGAGCCACTTGTCCCAGTTGAGTCCTGCAGGAACCTCCATGTGAGGAAGCTTGCAAGGCATCGGAGCACCGGTGACTGGATTCACATCATTCCTTCCGACATAGACCTTTACTCTCTGGATCTTTCCAAGCTCACCCTCACGGGCAAGGGATGCTGCATGGAAGAACTCGTCGCTGGAACGCTGCTGGCTGCCGACCTGGAGGATCCTGTTGTACTTGCGGACAGCCTTCATGAGCTGCTGGCCTTCATATATGGTTAAAGTGAGAGGTTTTTCAAGATAGACGTCCTTTCCTGCCTTGCAGGCTGCAATGGCGATGATTGCATGCTGGTGGTCAGGAACAGCGATCACGACGGCGTCGATATCGGGACGGGCAAGGAGATCCTGGTAGTCCTCATAGACATCTACCTTCACCTTCTTCTCTCCCTTCTCCTGATAGTGCTTCGTCACTCTCTTTACAAAGCGGTCCCTCTTGATGTCATAGACATCACATCCGGCAACCACTCTGACATCATCCATCGACATGAAGCCATTGAGGAGATACATGGCCTGCTGGCCGAGACCGATGAAGCCCATGGTGATCTTTCCATTGGCGGATTTTTTAGGTGCTACGGCCGGAGCTGCCGAGGCACTGACCAAACCTGCAGGCATCATGATGCCCGCTGCTCCGATAGCGGAAGCTTTTAAGAAATCTCTACGTACCATGTTTTAGTGGTTAATCATAGAATATGTAAATATAACAAAAAAAATACTCAAATTCTCCC
>JAEEGJ010028880.1_pt1 | contig 10992 bp, 6 predicted proteins | sample 8958761 | NCBI WGS metagenome assembly JAEEGJ01 (sample SAMN16246546, study PRJNA631951) | gut metagenome | biome: gut microbiome; feature: rumen; material: RS-attached | host: Bos | place: Iran: Karaj | collected 2018-10
TCATATTATTATTATTATTTACATTATTATTAGTATTTGACGAGCTTCCTCCAAATCTATCACTAAGTAAATCTAATGAATTTGTTTGTTGTGTTTACTGAGGTTGAATAATATTATCATTTCCACTTATACCTAATAAATCACCTTGAGTAGAACTTGTTAAGTTATTATTTTTTTTTATTAATATTTCCAGTTACATTCATTCCACTGAACAAATTTTAATTAATTGAATTTTTTTTTGGAAATTGATATTTTTTTTATTTCTTTTAGAATAATTTTTTGAATCAAATTGAGGATTGAGCTTAATATGAATCAATTTTAAATTAAATATTTTAAATAGGGAAATATAAAAAAATGAAAAAAATGAAATTAAAATTTATTTCACTCCCTCATAATTTAAATTTTTTTAAATAAGTTTAAAAGATTAAAATTTAAAAAAAAAAAAATCAAATTATTTTTAAAGTCTAAATCATTAATTAAATCTTAAAATTAATAGAAATAAGGTTCTAAATCTTTTATATTTATTTTTCTTCCAACAACATCATTTACTAAAGGAATAGTGATTTTAGCATTTTTCAAAATATCATTTATATTATAATTGTTTTTGACTTTAATGAAAGAATTTTTTTTAATTTCATCACTTATTGAATCTTCTAAAATATTAAAATCTTTGAAAGGACCATTAATAGTTAAATCTTTATCATTAAGTCGTGAGAACCCTTTCCTAAAATCTTCTAAAGATTTGTTATAATTATCTTCATTCAAAATATACAACACCTCTTCATATGATAAGTGTTTTATAACTTTTCCAAAAAGAATGAGTTCCATAAAACGACCTCCTTCCTTAAATTTCAACAAACTTTTCTTTGGTTTATCATTTAATTTCATATTATTTTCCATCAAAGAAATAACTGCATTTATAAAATCACCAAATTCATGATAAATTATAGCAACTATAACTCCATTTTCAAGAATTAAAACAATTTCTTTGTTATCTTCTCCTACATTTAAATATTTTTTCATTGTTGAAATAACAGTTACTATATTTAAACGATCATGAAATGCAGCAATTGAATTAAATTTTATAGGTAAAAATTTTATATTATTAATAAATTCAGAAATCATATTATCATTAAAAATAGTTTCATAGTTTTCTATTTCTGTTAAATATTTAAAAGCCTCTTCAAATACTTTTGATTTTAAAATAATTAAAATAAATTCTTTGATTTTATTAATCTTTAGGTTTAAAGGAGGATATTTAATCATATGTTTATAATTATATTTTTCACATTTTAGATACTTTGTGTTATCTAAATTTTCAAAGCATAATTCATTTGGATTTTCATAATATTCACTGTTTCTACCGAATATCTTTTTTATATCACCATTTTCACATTCAAATGTAAAAAGTGACTTTTTTTCAATTTCCTCATCTTTTAAAGTTTTAGAACAGATTGAATTTAAAAAAAAATCAAAGTTTTCTTTTTGTTCTTGAAAACTTAAAAAAGAAAATAATGGAATCAATACATCAGCTTCTTCAAAATTCTCAATTATATTTTTTCCTAATATTTTTTCTAAAATATATAATTTATTTTCCAAGTCTTGTTTTTTCTTATGTTTGCTATTTAAAATATCACAATATATTATTTCAGAACAATCATAATAAAGTAATTCTTTTGAATTAAAAGAAATTGGTTGATTGAAATATCTTCGTTTATATTCTTTTTCAATTTTTTTTTTAAATTCTTTGAAAGTTTTCTTTTTAAGATTATTATAATAATCATTCATTAAATCAACTAATTTAGATTTTTCTGATTTAATTTCATATCCAAATAAATCTTTTAACTTATCTTTTTCAAAAAATACAGAATAATAATTTAATTCATCTTCAAATTTTTCATGTGGAATATTCTCCTTTTCTAAAAGTGTTTTATTATTTTTCAAAAATAATAAATAATCTTTTAATAAAGTAATATTAGTTTCATCTTTAATTAATAAATTCAAATAAAATAAATATTCTTCTTTTTTTGATTTAAAAGATTTAGTTTTTTCCATTTCTTTTTTAACATAATTTCTTAATGAAATTAAATCAGAATTTTTATTTTCTTCTAAACTAATTTGAATTTCTTCTATATCTATATATTTTTTTTCTTTTTTATATTTATCATCATAATTATAATTCTTAACATTAATATTTTCTATAATATCAATGAATTCTTCAGGACAATCTTCAAAATAATCTTTATTTAAATCTTCCAATGAATCGTCAAATGAATTATATTCAGATGAAAAACTATTTTCTTCTTTATCTTCTTTCAATTCTTCTTTTATTTCTTCTTTCTTTTCTTTATTTGTAATTTTTTCTCCTTTTAATTGACTATTATAGTTATCTTCTAAGAAAACTATTTTAAATTTATCATCACATCTATCTAATATTTTAAGTATTATTTTTTTATTTCCACTTTTTATTATCTTTGGCTCGTTCAATAAACAATCTTTCTCAAAAATATTTTCAAAATTAAAATATAAACTAATTTTATTTTCATTTGAATTTATCAAAAAATAATCATTGAATACTAAACAAAAGGTATATTTCACTTCCAAAATCCTTTTTACCTTTTCTTTAACTTCATTTTCTGATTCCAAACTAAACTCATACTCAGTAATTTTATTTCTGTCTTGATTATAAACTAAGATAGTATTATTATCAAAAAAATCAAAATCTATTTTTCTTTCTTTTAAATCCAAATTAAAAATTACTTTTTTATTTTTATTATCATATATTTTGATTATGGTATCATTATCTATAAATCCCAATAAATTTCCACTTTTTTCCCATTTCATATTAATAGGTAAGCTTAAACAATCTATTTTATGAATTATTGGATTTCTAACTGACCATATTTGAATAAAATGAGGAAGACTAGAACATGCTATAATATGAGAATTGAAAGGATTAAACACAGCAGAATAAAAAGAATTTATAATTTTACGGAATTTAAATTTAGGTTTTACAATTTTTTCTTTTTGGCTTTTTTCAGGAATAATAAAAAAACATATTTCACTGTAAATTCCAACTAATAATACATTTAGATAATTTGGGTTCAATTTTAAATCTTGTATAGGATAAATTACTTGAATTTTGCAGAATATTTTTGTATTTTCAGTCATAGATTCAGACTTATTTTCTGTTTCTGAAATTGTTATATCCATTGGAATTTCATATATTTCAATTGATGTTTTAGTTCGAGTAAGAGACAGATATTTTTCATTTACATCATATAAGTTATTAAATACTATAAAATAAATATTTATTATTTACCTTTGAATAAGTGCTTTTCTTTAAAAATGATATCTTCTGACATTTATAAATTTTACTATTCTTTTTCATTATCTATGAAAATTTTATTTAGACAATTGTTTGAATTTATTATTAATTATTTGTTTTAATATTTTATTATTCAAATTTAATTTATGAATTGTTTGGTTGTGTGCTTTAATTTCTAATAATAATTTTGAATATGCTGTTAAACAAATATAAAAAAAATACAAATAATAATTTAAATAATGAAGATTTAATTAAAAATGGAAGAAATGAAATTAAAATATTAGTTAAATTAAATGAAAAGGAAGGAAATGAAAAAATTCCTAAATTAGATAATTTTTGTGAAGATAATAATGATATTTGGTTTTCTTTTGAAAAAGGAGGAAAAAGTTTAAGTACTTTAAATTTTAAAATTAAAGGTGAATTTATAAATAATGAAAGAATATATTATATTCAAAAAGGTATTTTTCAAAAATTTATTTTTAAATATTAAAGAATTTAAACTTCTTTCAAAAAGACTTTTAGAAGGAATAAATTATATAAACAAAAAAGGAATAATTCATTCAGATATTAATCCAGAAAATATTTTTTAATAGAATATGAAAACACAAATAATACGTTTCATATAAAAAAATATAAAAATAATAGATTATGGAAATTCATTTTATTTTAAAAGCATATCTCAAATATCTTCGAATACTCCAGAATATCTTTGTTCTGAAATAATAAATAACTCTAAAAATTTTATTAAAAATTTAAGTAATGATTTTAAGTACATGATATTTGGAGTTTAGGAATAACTTTATTGGAATTTTAGGTTGTCCTATTTGGATGAGTTTTAAAGTTAAGGTTATTATTAATGGAAAAAATAAATTAACTACTGTCTTATTTGGTTATAGAGGAAGAGATGGAAATAAAATTTACAATAAACAAATGGAAATGTGTAAAGAATTAAATAAAATTTTAAAAGGAAGTTTCATTAATTTTTTTCCTAAAGAAGATAAAGAAATTTTGAAGATTTATTAGAAAAAATGTTATATTTTGATTATAAGAAAAGAATCAATGCTGAAGATGCGCTCATGCATAAATTTTTTCGATAAATAATTTTATTTTAAAAAAGAGTTTTAATATATTTTAAGTTAATTTTTTAAAACTTGTTTATTGATTTTTTATTTATTTATTTATTTTTTATATATGGATGATTATAATAAAATTCTAGAATTTACTAAAACTTTTTTAATAAATGAAGAATATGAAAAAGATTGTGATATTCAAATTTTAAAAAATGAAAAAAATAAGGAAAGAATAGTATATTATATTTTAATAATTATAAATAAAAATTTTCAAATTAAAATAATAAAAGACGATGAAAATAAAGATTCAAAATTATTTAAAATTTCTCTTAAATTATTATCATCAGAAACAAAAGAATGGATTAAAATAACACAAAATAGAATTCATTTATTATATAATAAAGTTAATTATTCATTAGAATTTAAAAGTAATATTAATCTAAATTTTCCTTTAAATTATTTGAATTCTTTCTTAACAATATTTAAAATATTTAGATCTAACTTTTTAACAACTTTAATACATTCTTTTACAAATATTTCAATTCCAATTATTTCTTTAGTTTTATATACAAATGAAACAACAATGTTAAAAAAGTTAAAATGTATTCATTTATATTTTTATAAAAATGAAGTAAAATTAAATGACAAAAATTCAAAAGAAATAACATCAATAATATCTTTTTATCTTTATAACCCTTTAAATCAAGTAAGAAATAAATTATGTGAAAATTTAAATGTTTTTATAGACTTAAATAACTTAATATGTAAATTTGATAATTGCCACTTTATGATAGCTCCTCTTTCTTTAAATATTTTAGATTTAATTATTCATAATCTTTTAGAACAAAATCAACTTCCAATTGATATTTATCCAACTGTTATAAATTGTTCTTCTAATGTTTTATGTTTAAAAGATTTAACAAATATTTTATATTTATCACCTAATAATAGTACAATTGTTTATTATAAAAATTTAGAAATTTCTCTTTCAATTTCTGATACTGTTTATAGTAATAAAATAGATATTACTTCTCTTTACCAAATTTACTTTAATTATTTATTAGATAATAAAATAGAAGAATCAAAAGATGAAAATTTATTTGATTATATTAATATTGAGTTATTAAATGAAAATGGAACAGACAAAAGAAATTTTATTTTATTATTTTGTTTAAATAGAAATAATAGGATTAAAATTACAATTTTAATTTTTGAAAATTTAATAATTTTACCTAAATATCCAAATGAAAAAAATATTTTATCATATATTACAAAAAATTACATTAAAGATAATATTACAAGTATGAATTATAATGATTATACTCAACATAATAATTCAAATAATATAATTAAATATACAAACGTTTATATTAATCTTGAATGTTCAAATTGTCTTTTTTGTAATTATTTAAATTATGATATTTTCACTGAATTAAAAAGTGAAAAAAATTCAGATTTAATTGAAATAAAAAGTAAAACTCAGTTTAATTTAAATTTAGAAAATCAAAAAAATAATTTAAGTGAATTTTATATAATATTCACTATGGATAATATAAATTATAAAAGTGATAATGTTTATAAATATTATAGAAGTATTTTAACAGGAAATACAAATTCAAAAATTCTTTCTCTTCCTTTTTATAATATTCAGAATCAATCAAATAAAATATTTGTTAATATGCAAATTGAAATTTGTTTTATTTCAGAACAAAATACTTTTACTTCATTAAGTTTATTTCCTCATATTATCTTTAGAGATTTCTCTTCAATTCCTAAAAAGACAAATTTTCATTTTTCTTTTTTATATAATCAAAACTGTTCAAAGATTACTTCAAATATTATTTCTTCTTCAAACAATAATGAAGAGTTTAATATTTATCATAATTCATATAAAAATATAGAATGTAATGAAAAGTTAAATAATGAATGTTCTTTTGTTTTAAACAATTTAGAAGAAAATAAAATTAATGTTTTAAAACTATGTTTAGTTTATAATAACGTAAGTGGTGATAGTATAATTTACATTTCGAATTCTATTAATGTTTATCAAAATGAAACTTCTGATTATTTAATTCCTTTAATATTATATAGTGATAAATTAAATAATATTTTTCATTATTTTATTTTTAGATTAAATATAAGAATAATACAAGAACATTTAGTCACTGTTACAATTTCTTCTTTTTTAAATTTATATCCTCATAATTTAGAAATATCACTTAAAAATAAAATTGAATTACCAAAAACAAATCAAAATATATTTAAAGAATTTTTAGAGTATTCAAATCAAGAAAATCAAAACATTGATACAATTTTTTCTTTTAAAACTTCTTTACATAATATTAATCCTATTATTGATATTAATAATGATATAATATCTTTTTATAATCTTTTAAAGTCAATTAATCCAACAATAGATATAATAATAAAAAAAGATTATGTTGTTTCTGAAATAAAGTTTAAAGACTTATACGCAAATGAGAAATTCCATTTATTAGGAATTAATAAGTATAATTATGAGAATAATAAAATAATAAGTAAAATATTTAAAAAAAGAATGTTACATAATCCTTATTTTATTTGTGAAATAAATGAAGATAAAACAAATTTAAATATTTCTAATACTTATATTTTTATTGATAATGAAACTAATTTTAGTCAAGGTATTTATTTTCATAATAAAAATTCACATGATATTCATGAATATGAAATTAAAAGAGGAACTTATGAACTTTTTTCAGTTAATAATAATGATAATAAAAGTAATGAATTAGGAATTTATACTTTTATTTTAACTATTGATAAAAAAGACATTGACTTAATTAAAAATGGAATTGAATTATATGATGAAAAAAAAAAAGAATTTAATAGAATTTACTATGAAAGGAAAATGAATTTAATTTATATTAAATTATTTAATGCTGATTTAAAACCAAAGAAAGAGGATAATAATATTATTAAAGGAAAAGATAATAGTTTAAGTTATAATTTCGTTTTGAATAAATTACAAATTGATTTTTTATTTTTACCTTTTTTTGTTAACCACCAAAAATCACATAAAAAAATGCAATTATCTTTTAACACTGAAAAATTACTGTTTTCATATTCTGAAAATACAATTTTTAATTCTTCCTTTATGAATATTTCTCTTACGAATTTAAATATTATTGATAAAATGAAAGAAAAAGAAAATAATAATATTTTTATACTAAATTTTTCACTGATATAAGACTTGAGTCAAAGAAATTTTTTTATAATAATAAAAATATAAACTTTGTATTTCCTTATTATAATAATTTTATATTAAATCTTCCTTATGAAATGTCGATAAATATAGATGAAAATTTATTTCAGATTTTTAATTTTTTTTTCAGTCAATTAAACAATAATTTATTAATTTATCAAAAAAATCAAAATCAAAAGACAAATATTTTATTATTTAATACAATAATATTACCTAAAATACAACAGAAATATATTATATCTTCAATAAAATTAAATGATTTTAACATGAATATCTCAATAGAATATAAAAAAGGATTAGATTTTACAATTAAAAACTCATTAATAAAATCTTATAAACAAGAAATAAAAGATTTATTAGGAACAGAAAATGAAATATTTAAATTACTTAAGAATAATTTAATGAGTAGTTTCTTTAATAACATTTCTTCTCTTTTCGCATCAACAGAACTTTTTGGAAATTTTAATGATTTATATAATAAAATAAAAGGAGGATATAATAAAATATGGGAAAAGCCTTTTGGCATAGGAATCTTTAATTTTTTTTTTGACAGTTTTAAAGGAGGTTTTCACAGTATAATTGGAATTGGAAAAAGTTTAGGAAAAACAATAAGAAATATCAATGGAAAAGATAATATGGAGTTTGAAATTTATAGAGGTTATTTTGATGTTATTAAAAGGGAAAAACTTGAAAAAAATAAAATTAAATTAAAAAGCATTTCTACTTTTTTAAGAGGAGTTTTATTAAATGAAAATATTTTAAATGAAGATAAACCTTATTTCTTTGATTATTCTACTTTAGTTAAATTTAATGGGAAAAATACTATATTTATTATGAATAAGTTTTTCTTTTGTTTATGCTTACAAATAGATGATTATAATCTTTCTTGTGAATATGTTTTTCCTTTTTATAATATTGTTAATGTAGATTTTAAACATGATAAAGAAATTAAAATTTACTTAAGGAAAGATAATAATAAAAATATTCAAAAAGTTAAAATTGAGTTTATTTCTGATTTTGACAGAGATTATTTTAAAAATGAATTTTTAAATAAAAGTTAAAAAAAAAAAATTAAAATTATTCAATGTTTTTTTATATATTAAAAGGTATTTAAATTTAAATTTTTTAGTAGTTATTTAAAATGAAAAAAATAAAAAAAAATTTGATTAAAAGTTCAAATAATTCTCCTTTGATATTATCATTATTAAAATATTTGGTTAAAGAAGAGTCAAAAAAAAATTTATTTTCTTTAGATGATTCTTATATAACAAACGAATTTTTAAAAGGATATTTACTTAAAGAAAAAGATATTTATTATTTCATTGATGATAATAATTATTCAATTAAGTTAATATTTAATCCAAATTTCTTTTCTGAATATATTAAAAAATTACCTGATAAAACTTTAGAAAAAAAATTAATTATTCTTAAAAAGTTTAGATATGATTTTTTAGTTTATGAAAAAGAAAAAAAAATCTTATTTAATTTAATTTGTTTTGTTGAAGAATTTGAAATAGATTTTTCTTTAAAAAAAGAAATAAATTTTAATCCAATAAATGTTAATTTAATTAAGGAAATAAAGGAAAAATCACAATTGCTTTTTAATTCAATTATTAAAGAATTATTATCAAAAGAAACATTAAATCTTAATTTCTTTACCGCTTCAAATTTTATAAATAATAATTATATAAATAAAAAAAACAATAAAGATTTAAATCTTTTTAATCTTCTTATCAAATCATTAAATATAAAAGTAAAAGGAAATAGCTTTTTATTAAAAGAAAAAAAAGAAGTTTTAAATAAATTTTATTTATTTGATGATATTGATAATCAAATCAATTATGTATTAAAGAATATTAATTGGAAAGAAATATTTTACTCAATGCCATCGGTTAATAATATTAAAAAAGGGTTAAATTCTGAAAAATTAATAACAATGGTAAATAAAACAACATATGAAGATTTAATAAAAAATGAATTAAAATTAAATATTGAAATCAATGGAAATAGTATTAAAGAATTTTTAGAAAAAAAAACTAAAAGAATGAATAAAAATAGTGTTAAAAAATTTAATTCAAAAGTTCCTTCTTCAATTTTGGATTTAATGAAAAATTATGGTGATGTAATGGCTAATGTTGGTAATTCTGAAATTGAAAAAATGAAAAGATATAATATTAATTCAAGGAAGGAAATTAGTTTTAGTAATAAATATTAAGCAATTAAAAGATTAATAAAAAATTGTATTTTTAATATTCTTTAAAAAGAATACCTTTAATTTTCAATCTTTTAATAAAAGAGATAATAATTAAAAATATTATAATATAAAAAAATAAACGTTATATTTTATTTTGATTTAATTTTCATATTTAATAATTTAATTATTAAATTATTTCAAATAATTTTTTGTTATTATAACGTATAACCTTTATATTTATTATAATCAATAATTAATTAGTTTTTACATTATATAAAATCTCATTTAACCCATAACCTTTCAAATATTTATATTTTCATAATAAAACTTAATATATTTAATTTATTAAAATATTATCATTTTCATTCTCATTTATTCCAAACAATTCAGTACTTCCCTTTTTTTTAAAATCATTTGAAAGAATCTCTTTATTATGACTATAGGTTTACACATAGGAATATCGCAAAAAACAAAATTAAAAAAATAAAAACAAATATCCAAAAAGTTTTATTTGGATCTTCCTTATCCAAACATTATCCATTAATTTCATCTAATTTTGTATTATCAGGACATTTTTCAAACACAATTAGAACCTAAATGTGATGAATTAACTAAATATTTAAAAATAGAACCCCCATTAAAAGAAGTGCAATGATTATTATTATCAATTTCACTTTTTCCTGAACAACTTTTACAATTTAAATTACATTTAAAACATATTTTATTTTTTTCATAATATGTAATATCACAATTATTAATACATTTCTGTGTATCATTTACTAATAATTTATTATTTTTACAAGAAGAACAATGTGGTGAATCACCTGAAGGACCTTGATTACATGTTAAACAATCTGAATGACAGGTTTTACATTTATTATTATCTCTATAATAACCTTCTTTTAAACATTCACTTATACAATTTTCTTTATCTTCTTGAAATAAAAAACCATTTTTACATGAAATACAATGTGATGAATCACTAGAAGGACCTTGATTACAAGTTAAACAATTTGAATAACAATTTTTACAAACTTTATTATCTTGATAATAACCTTCTTTTAAACATTCAGTTATACAATTTCCTTTATCTTCTTGAAATAAAAAACCATTTTTACATGAAATACAATGTGATGAATCACTAGAAGGACCTTGA
>JAEEGJ010028881.1_pt1 | contig 10991 bp, 10 predicted proteins | sample 8958761 | NCBI WGS metagenome assembly JAEEGJ01 (sample SAMN16246546, study PRJNA631951) | gut metagenome | biome: gut microbiome; feature: rumen; material: RS-attached | host: Bos | place: Iran: Karaj | collected 2018-10
CGGCACAGGATCCGGCAATGTTCCTCGATCGCTTTCCAAGGCATCGTATGTACAAAAGGTTCACAGATCGCAGTCCAGAACGAAGAGCACAATACATGCATCTCTGCTCTGGTAATATCTCCTTTTACCATTCCCCGCTTTTGCAATTCCCGGTAATAGTCCATATTCATTTCCGTCATATGAATGGCAAATTCGTGACGGTAATTCTCATACTTCGTTCCCGCAGACTTCTCCAATAGCAGTACAAACGCTTCCCGCACTTTCCACAACGTCCGGAACAGTTCCAGCATATATTCCTCTCTCATCTGCCACGAATTACGGAGCTCCGCATCACTCATCTTCGTTACTTCAATCTCGGTACGTCCTCCCACATACGCACTCATCGTATCCAGAGCTTCCTGCACCACAGCACAAAACAGTTCTTCCTTCCCCTTGTAGCGCTTGTATACCGCTCCCGTAGTCACACCGGCATTCTCGCAGATCGTTTTCAGATCCGCCTTGATGAAGCCCTGCTTTTTGAACTCTTCCCGCGCGCTGGCAAGCAGCCGCGGATCAATACTGGTATCACGAACCGCCATAGCATCCCCTGAAATGAATGATTGATAATTTCATTATCGATAATACTATTATCACACAATTGAATATATGTCAACAAAAAAATAGCGCCATCAGGTTGGTCAGTGTTGTTTTCCCGCCGCCGGCCATTTTGCAAATCTGTTTGCAAAACATACGGGCGTCCTTCCCTTGGAATACAGGAAGAGCGCCCGTGACAACTGATCATGATATTCTTTTTTAACTATCCCGGCATTGCATAGCCGGAGTATCCTGCACGCCGATACCTCCCTATTTGACCAGTTCCATCTTAAAATCGCACAGTTCATCACCGGCACCAATCGTTTTGGTCCTGGTAAATTTCAACCCCGGAAGGTTTCCATAGGCATGTATATCATTTTCACAGAACAGGATATTCAATTCCGGACATCCCTGCTCCGTCAGATAGGTATGATACGGGCACTGTGTGATATCCATCCGGAAAGTTTTTTCTTCTTTCGGATAGAACACATTCTGAAAGCCCGCGGTCTCGCCAAACATTTTATGACTCATCGTATCCCACATATTAAGAAAGAATCTCTTAAATCCCGGGATCCTGCAGCATTTTCCGATACTTTTCCCTGCGCTCTCCGACTGGTCGGTCATGATCTTTCTCATCACATCAAAAGCCATCTCCGGATCCAGCTCCTTCATCGCAAGATAGATTGCTGCAGCCGGAAAAATCGATCTATCCGTATGTGCACGCACCCCCTTCGGAAGATCCGTATGTTCCGCATACATCTTGAACAGACGGCTGTGTGCTTCCCGCCATATCTTTTCGGCATCCGCAGGCTGCAGCCTGCTTTCGATTTCCTTGCGAAACGCCTTCTTCCCTTTCATTGTTTTCTGCGTCTTTTTACGCAGTTCACTTTTTTCCTGTTCTGTCAGCATATTCTTCCTCCTTGATGTGTACCGCACCCTTTTTCCTGTTACGCGATCTTCCAGGAAACCGCTTCTTTCCGTTCAGATACGAAATCCTTATAAATACCGTCTTCCTTCATCAGCTCTGCATGTGTTCCTTTTTGGGTGATCCTGCCGTTTGCGACAACCAGGATCTGGTCTGCCCCGCGAACGGTTTTCAGTCTGTGTGCGATCATTATGATCGTCTTGTTTTGGGTAAGTTCGGCGATCGCTTTGGACAGTTCTGCCTCATTTTCCGGATCCACATTTGCGGTAGCTTCATCCAGGATGATGATTGGCGCATCTTTCATCATTGCCCTCGCAATGGAGATACGCTGTTTTTCGCCGCCGGACAGAGAGGCTCCGCCTTCTCCGATCACCGTATCATAGCCATCCGGCAGACTCATAATAAAGTCATGACATCTCGCCTTCTTTGCAGCCTCTATCACCCGCTCCATCGATGCCTCCGGTTCCCCAAAACGGATATTGTTTGCGATCGTATCCTCAAACAGATACACTCTCTGAAACACAAAGCTGAAATTCTTCATCAGGGAATCAAAGCTGTAATCCTTCACATTTCTGCCGCCCAGAAGCACCTGGCCCTCCTGCACATCCCAGAAACGGGCCATCAGATGGCAAAGGGTCGTCTTTCCGCCGCCGGAGGGACCGACAAAAGCCGTCGTCGTTTTTTCCGGGATCCGGAGGCTCACCCCGTCGATGATCTTCCGCTTGTCATAGGAGAAGCCCACGTTTTTCAGCTCGATATCCCGTCTTTCCGGCGCGACCTCAGCGCCGTCGATGTCCATTGGCGGCATATCCAGGATCTCCTTCGTCTTCGTGACGGCGATGCGGATGTTCCGGAGAAGCGCAGTCCAGGAGCTCATGGAGTCCAGGCTCTCATAGACCATAAAGGCGGCGACCGTCATCATGATGCAGGGCAGGAGCGGCATGGAACCTGTGAAATAAAAGCGCAGGCTCAGGATGCACATGACGACGCCGGTCATTTTCGTGACGATGTTCTGCAGGGTCACCCAGGGGATCACGGAATACTCCAGGCGGGTATCCGCAGCCTGTTTTTCCGCAATGGCTGCATCCAGCTTTTTTGCCGCATCGTCGGTCATGGAATAGTTTTTGACCTCGGCAATGCCCTGGACGTATTCGATCACCTGCGCCACCAGGTTTTCGTCCGCGTAATGCTTTCTGGGCGCGGCGGGCCGGGTGGCGCGCTGCATGACGGCGTTGAAAAGTGCATAGAGGGCGACGCCCGCCGTCAGCACCAGGCCGATCCGCCAGTCAAAGGCAAAGACGAAGCAGGTGATGACCGCCGTGGTCAGGATGCCCTGGGTGGTGATCATGACGATGCGGGTGGCGATGTCCGCAAGGGACTCCATGGTATTCGTCGTCACATTGGTGATCACGCCCAGGGAGTTTTTGTTGAAGAAGCCCATGGGCAGATACCGCAGATGCTCCGCGATCTCGATGCGCTTATGGGCGCAGGAATGGTAGCCCGCCTCGCATTGGAGCATGGTGGTCTTGAGGCTGATGAAGAACTGCCCCAGCACGGAAACGGCCATGATGCCCAGGGCCAGCCAGAAATGCCGCATGGTCATGTTTTCGTCGATCAGGCCCTGTACGACGACCGCGATCGCCGTGATGCGGAGCGCCGCGAATATGGCCTTTACGACCCCCAGCGCGATGGCCAGATACAGCTTCCTGCGGTCTTCCTCTCCGCAGAAAGCGAAAAACATTTTCAGGGTTTTAATCATTGCCTTCCCCCTCCTTTGCCTCCATATGCGCCTGCCACATCCTGCGGTACAGCTCGCTCGACTTGAGCAGTTCCTCCTGGGTTCCGCTTGCTTCCACCCGTCCGCCGCTGATCAAAATGATCTGGTCTGCGGAGGCGATGGTAGAGAGACGATGGGCGATGACCAGGAGCGTCCGGCCCCGGACCAGCTTTGCCACGCTCCGCTGCACCAGCGCTTCGTTTTCCGGGTCGGTATAGGCCGTGGCCTCGTCCAGGATCACGATGGGCGCATTTTTCAGCATAGCACGGGCAATGGAAATGCGCTGCCGCTCCCCGCCGGAAAGGTGGCTTCCGGATCCGCCGCAAACTGTCTGATAACCGTTTTCCAGACCCAGGATGAACTCATGGCAGCCGCAGGCCTTCGCCGCTTCGATCACCTGCTCATCTGTCGCCTTGGGGTTGCCGAGGCGGATGTTCTCCATCACGCTCATATCGAACAGGTAGTTGTCCTGGGAAACATAGGCGATCATTTTCTGGTAATCGTCCAGCGGGATATTCCGGATGTCCACACCCCCGAAGGTGATCCTGCCGCCGCCCACATCCCAGAAGGAGGCGATCAGCTTGGCGATAGTGGACTTTCCGGAGCCGGAGGGTCCCACCAGGGCGTTGACCGTTCCCTCTTTGATCACAAGGTCGATCCCGTGGAGCACCTCGGCTTCCTGATAGGCGAAATGCACGTCCTCCAGGCGGATCTCCGTCCCTCGCGGTTTTTCCGTCAGGGTGTCCGGCCGTTCCAGCTCCCGCTTTTCCAGAATGTCCGTGACCTCGCCGATGATGGTCCCCAGCTTCGTCATGTCATCCATATAGTTGGCCGCCGTAACAAAGGGCGTGATGAGGCCCAGGGACAGGATGATCAGCATCAACAGATCCGGCGCGGATACGCTGCCCCGTATGAAGTAGGATACGCCGAAAGGAAGCAGGGCCAGGAGCGTCGCCGGCATCAGGACCAGGGCCGCATTCTGATACACGTTGCAGCGCCGCATCCATTCCACAAAGCAGTCCGCGCCTTCCTTCGCCGCAACAACGAATTTCTCATAGCTGGTCTTCGCCTTGCCGAAGGCTTTGATCACTTCGATCCCGCCAATATACTCCACCGCCGTGTCGTTCAGCGCCTTGGTCTTGACCACCGTATTTCGGTAGCTTTCCTGGCTGCCCCGCATCATGAGCAGGAAGAACAGGCCGCCCACCGGGACCGTGATCAGGGAGAGCAGCGCCAGCCGCCAGTCGATGCGCAGCATATAGGCAAAGATCACAAAGGGGATGATCAGGTTCGACGTGAACTCCGGGATCATGTGGGCCAGCGTCGTTTCGATGGAATCCACCCGCTCCACGATGATGTTCTTATAGGTGCCGGAGGACTCGTCCAACACGTCCCCCAAGGGCATCCTTGCCAGCTTCTTCGTCAGCTTTCTCCGGATATTCGCAAGCACCTCGAACGTTGCCTTGTGGGACATGGTGGTGGACGCTGCGTGCCACAGCCTGTTCAGCACAAAGAAGAGCGCCATCCACAGGCACTGGCGGACGCAGTAGCCGAAGTCTGCGGTCCTCTCCAGCAGCCCCCTGACGATGTTCGCCAGGAAGATGTAGGGGATAAACCCGCAGAGGACGCTGAGGATCGCCAGAAAGACGCTTCCGGCGTAGCTGCTTCGTTTGCTCCCCGCGAACTCCAGGACCCAGCTGAGAGCGCCGCGCTTCTTGACCTTGGTTTGCCGCCTTTGTTTGTCCATATACATTCCTCCCAATAGTTAGCTTTTGCTAACTCGTCTGTGATAAAAAACGCCTTCTCTGAAACGGAGCGTGGAAGGCGTTATGGCAATACCGCGTGAGCGCCGGTGCAGTGTTGCCTTAATATCCGAAAAACTCTTTCCAGGCTTTGGAGAAAAAACGGTCCAAAGTGTCCGCATAATGCAGGGCTTCTTCCCTGGTGAGGTCATGTTCTACCGTCTGGAATACCGCGCCTACGTTGGTCGTGGTCAGAAGATGTAGCTCCTTCATCCGAAAGTCCCTGAGCTTCACGCCCCGGCTTTTCAGCAGTTCCATGAAAGAAAGCGTCGTTTCTTCCTCCAGCACGGCCAAGTCGTGAAGGAAGCTCTCATACTTTGTACCCTGGGATTTGCAGATGATCAGGCGGAAGGCGTCCAGGTGATCGTAGATGAACGCAACGGCAAGCTTTGCATCCTGTCCGGTGTCCCACCGGCTCAGGTCGCCGGTGCCGATGGACTCCCTCTGCTTCTTTTCTTCCTGACGGAATAAAGCCATCAGCCCCTGACACGCAGGCTCAACCAATGCGGAGAACATTTCTTCCTTGCTCGCAAAGTGCTTATAAAGCCCAGAAGCGCTCATTCCCGCCGCAGAAGCGATCCGCCGCACGGAGGCATCGGTGAAGCCGTATTCCAGAAATTCAGCTAAAGCAGCCGAAAGGATGCTTCCGTGGTGCAGTTCCTTATCCCGTGTCATGGTCGTCTCCTTTGCAGCAATGAAGCGAACAGTGTTCTCTTGTTTCATAGAGTACACTGTTCGCTTTGCGTTGTCAAGGCCTTTTCCTGTTTATGAAGGATCATTTTCTTTGCCAGATTCCCGAATGATCATGGTTGTCTTTCACAATCAGCACCTCCGGGAGTGTGACCAATCCTGCAAAATGCCGTGAGGTACACGATCACCCGGAATACCCAATCCACGAACATGGCATACCAGACCCACAGGACGTTTTTACCCAGGAGCTTGATGAAAACGTAGGCCAGCCCCACGCGGAACACCGCCATAGCGAAGAGGGCAACCGCCATAGTGAAGGCCGCCCGCCCCGTTGCACGGAAGTAATAGGGCAGCATGAAGGCCACCGGCCAGAGCACCATGGCGACGCTGTGGGCAAGGATCAATCCCGCGCCAAGGGCAGCGGCGTCGGCGGAGAGATGGTAGCAGCCGACCCAGAAGCCGCGCCACGCAATGAGTACCGTGCAGATCACGGCGAGCATCGCGTAATTCAGGATGATCAACAGGACGGCGTAGCGCTTACCCTGTTCCGGCTTTCCCGCGCCGTGGCATTGGGCCACCACCGTCGTCATGGCCGCGCCAAGGGCGTTGCCCGGCAGATAGAGATAGGTAGCCAGATTGGAGGCCACGGCATAGGCCGCGATGGAGGCGGTGCCAAGGGTAGAAACCAGGCTTTGCAGCGCCACCTTGCCCAGGTTGAACAAGGCGCTCTCCACGCTGTTGGGGATGCCGATGGAGAGCATGCTTTTCAGGATCGTTCTCTCCGGCCGCATTTGTCTGAGGCTTTGGATGCGGATTCCGTTATTCTGGCTCTGAAACACCAGCAGCATTGTGACCGCACCGGTGGCTCTTGCAATCAGAGTCGGGAGAGCGACGCCTGCCACGCCCATATGGAGGGCGAAGATGCAAAAGGCGTTCCCCAGGACGTTCAGCGCATTCATGCCCAGGGACACCAGCATGGAGATGCGGGTGTTCCCCTTGGCGCGGAAACCGGCGGAGATGGAATGATACAGCGCCAGGAATGGGAAGGAGGCCGCGGTATAGCGCATATAGATCACCGCGTCGGCCATGACCCGCGGCTCCACGCTGCCGAATACAAGCCCCAGCAGCCCCTTTCCGCCGATCTGAAAAACAGCGGTCAGGCACAACATGGCGAAGACGGTGACCGCGAGGAGCTGAGCGCAGCTTTTGGAAGCGGAGGTCAAGTCCTTTTTCCCGATGAACTGTGCGCAGACCACGGTCCCGCCCGCCGTCAGCGCAAACAGGACCTGAAGGATCAGGTGATTGACGCTGTCCACCAGGGAAACGCCGGAGACCGTCGCTTCCCCCACATAGGAAACCATCAGAACGTCGATCATGCCGATGAGGACGCTGAGCAGCTGCTCCACCACCAGGGGCCAGATCAGCTTCCAAAGCTGATTCCGTGTAAACAGTGCGTCAGGGGGCGTAAGAAAGGATCGCCTTTGCGGCAAGAGGATACCTTCTTTCTGATCTGCAATAATAGTTAACGGCGACGTGATCCTGTATGTTTCACACAATCCCGCTATTTCTTATCAAGGAATCGAATGACCTCATCCCGGAACCTCTCCGGGAACATCAGGACCAGCTCCGCATGAGCGAGCCCTTTGAATTCTTTCGGTACTGTCTGCGGGAATGCCCTGATGGTATAAGCCAGGTTGTTTTTCCTGGCTTTCTTTTCTTCCTCACCGTACCAGTATTCGATCGCAGTGTCAACATATGGAACCGGCTTTGGCATGGAGTAATTGTTTGCGGACCAGAAGACATTGTAGATCGTCTTTGAGGAAAAGTGATTCTTCTCAAACTCAAAGATCTTACGATAGTGCGTTTCCGGATCCTCGCCCTTCGGCGTCCAGCGCTCCGGCGGCATTGCCAACTTCATAAAAGAATAGGACTTCGTACCCAGCATGATCATGGCCCAGTCCTTCAGCGCGATCAGACGACAAACTGGCTTCGGATACGGGTATGGCGTGATCCCGGCATCGATGATAGCTTTATCGGCAGTGATGTCCTGCGTTGCCAGGAAGCGGATGACTGTGGCGCCGCCCATGGACACGCCATAGAGACAGTCCAGATGACGTATGTCCTTGGCTTTCAGATAGGCTGCTGCATCGTCCGCGTATTGTTCTACCGACACGAAGGTTGTGCCCATTTCGTCATGACCGTCAGCAATGAACAGGAACACATGATAATCCTGCGCCAGGGCCTGAGCGGATGGAATAAACGCCCATCCGGGCTCCGCCGCGCATTGAAACATGGCGATCATCTTCTTGTGTTCTGCTCCATATTCATTGACCTTCATCAACCGGCCTCCTGTTTGACTTCTCTCTCAAAACAATGTGCATATCCATGCTGCAAGCGCGGATGCTGCCGGGAATATGATGAAAAGCTTAAGCAGCTGGCTTTTTATATTAAAACCGTATTTTTTCAGCGGATAAACGCTTCCCACCTCAGGAAAATAGTACTGGAAGAAGTGAAACTTCATCAGCAGGAAATAATCGAAACAGATCATGTCGTAGAGCTTGTACACGGTAAATATGATCACAAATCTTGTGAAGAACTGCCGGAATGCATAATCGTTCCGAAAGCCATCCCAGATCGAGACCACGCCTACTCCCAGTATCATGAGAATACTGAACACCATAAGCGTCCACCCGATGGTTCTGGCTCCGCAGAACAGTTCATTATCTCTTTGGAGAAGTACCTCCTGTGCCTCTTTCGGCGCGGAAGAGAAGAACTTCTTATCCTGAATAAAGGCCACTGCCGATAACAGCATCAGTGATATCGCAGCGCAGAATACGATAGATAAAAAGACCGTCAGCAGCATATGTCCTCCTCTCAAGCATTGACCTTTTAAAATACGAGAACGATGACCCCCGCAACAATGGCCGCACCGGCGACCCAGATCAGGGTCAGGATTCCTCGCTTTTTCAGCACCTGTTTCCAAGTCTGCACATAAGGAATATCCTCACAGTCGGGCAGAAGCCAAAACTTGCTGTATCCCACCCACACCTTATCGATTATGATACCGTCATACCAGTTCATGACCTCCAGGAACAGCAGTGCCTGTAAATACGCAGGCCGGAAGGTCTTCAATTCGTTCCAAAGACCGATGATCAGGACCAAAGCGGCCAACATAACCAAAAAGAACGGGATCATGAAGCGTTTTCTTCTTCTCGCCACGGTTTCCCGCTCTGTCAGGCCGAGCGCAAAGGCCCGCTCCTGTACCGTCTTCGGATAAAAGTACAGGCCATTCAGCGCGTTGTTTCCCACAGCGATCTTCACCATCAACGTGAACAGCGCACAAAACAGGATCAATTGAAGGATAATCATGCTTTCTCCCCGGCATTTTCAGGCTGCCTCTTTCGGCTGACCAGAAAGCCTTGCTCATCCGATACGGTTTCATATTCCTTTGCGATGAGATTACTGCTCCCCACAACCAGGTAATCGCATATATTGCTGTTTCCGCAGGTGCCGCAGCGGATCAACGTCCCATGGATCTCGCTTATCCCGAAGAAATCGCTGTTACACAGAAGGGGAAGCACGTGCAGCAGCCCGTGCTTTTTCGCAAACTCCGCGTTGGGGCACTGCGTGAAGCTGTATCTTGCCGCATGATGCTCATTATCATACGGAACATCGACATTGATAAACCCATCCGGATACCGGAGGAAATCCTTGCGGTCCCTGTTCCCGGACCTGCGGAACACTTTATCGATCAGCCGCATGTGGGACGGGCGGTTCAGGTCAAATATCTTCCCGAGCTTTGTAAAAGGCCCCATAAACAGGTTCTGTACAAAGTCCTGCAGCTCGGTAACCGGAGGTTGATCCGGGAGCGCAGGATAAAGCGCGAAGATCAGAAGACCGCCGTAGATTGCCTTCGCGTGTCCGTTTTTGCTCCCACCGTAGTCCGGAAGATCCAGGAGATAGTTCCGGTAGTTCTCCTGCGTCTGCGCCCAGATCTTAGTTGCCTCTGTATCTCCGTAGCGGTCTATAAGCCAGTTTCGGACCGGTTCCCTATAAGGAAGCTGTTCGATCGTCATATGGCGAACCATCATTCCGCCCCCCATTTCATACCGTTTTTTGCCCTTTCTCCTTCAACAACCGAATCCATTTTCGCTGCCTGTGTGCATAAAAGGCATTTGCCCAAAGCCAGATGAAGGGCGTTTTCCAGCCTGCCCGGATCTCTATCTGATCTGTGTATTCCGTATGGTTTTCGTCCCGCGGGATCATGGTAATGTCATGATTCCAGACAGAAACATGTTCGTTTCCCTCCCGACTGCTGACACCCTCCGGATCGAATCGGACAATATGGATCTTGTGCGTGCCGAAGGAGATCACGCTAAAGAGACGGAACCTGTATGCCGACGTGCTGCCGACTGTCCATACCGGTTCAGCCGCTCCCACTGGCTCAAATGTCGCATAAGGCTCCGCTATGTACTGCAGCGTTTCCAGCTTCTGCAGCTTTTCAAAGATCACGTCTCTGGAAGCGGGGAAAACAGAGCTTTTCTTGACAATCATCTTTAACCTAATTATCTTGTTTCAACCGCCTTTACCTTGGCTAGCGGCGTATTTCTCGCGCTCTCTTCCGTATCATCGTCTTCTATGTAGCCGTCGTACGGCGCGGATGGATCTGTGTATTTCCTGGCAAACGGCTTGCAGAGCTCCGTCCTGTGCAGGAAGGCAAAGTCCAGATCGTCCGTCCAACCGGTATGGCCGGTGATGATCTTTATAGGCTGTTTTCTCGCACGGAGATTCTGCTCCAGCTTCTCCAACGACCGGACTGCGAGCTTGTTGTCTTCAGCCAGCGTAGAGAGAAAGCTGTAGCCGCCGTCAGCCCCGAACCAGATCGAATCGCCCGTAAAAAGATACTCATCGTCGACGAGATAGACCATATGTCCCCAGGTATGCCCGGGACAGAGGATGCACTCTATCTTGAAATCCCCGATTGTGACGATTTCGCCGTCCTTCAGGAGTACTTTCCGGTTATCCATCTTGACCAACGGAAGCTTGTACAGCCCGTAAATAACCTTCCTTCGAGCCTCTCCAGTCAGATACCTGTTCTCAATTTCTCCAATGTATACTGTTGCGTCTTTGAAAAGCACCTCGCTGTCCCGTTCCAGAGCACCAACATGGTCGGTATCCTGGTGCGTGATGAAGATCTGCTGAATGGATGCCGGATCGATATTCA
>JAEEGJ010028882.1_pt1 | contig 10991 bp, 7 predicted proteins | sample 8958761 | NCBI WGS metagenome assembly JAEEGJ01 (sample SAMN16246546, study PRJNA631951) | gut metagenome | biome: gut microbiome; feature: rumen; material: RS-attached | host: Bos | place: Iran: Karaj | collected 2018-10
GTCTTCGGTGTCGGCTATGAGATGACAGGTATCACGGTATCAAAGGCTATGGTGCGCTGGTTTACAGGTCATGAACTCGCCTTGGCAATGGGTATCCAGTTGGCGATGGCGCGTTTGGGCACAGCTGCCGCCCTGAGTATCTCGGCACCTATCGCCCGCCACTTTACACTTTCCACACCGCTATTGGTAGCATTGGCTTTTCTCATCATCGGCTTGTTGTCTTTCCTTGTCTTCTGCGTCATGGACCGCAAGTTGGATAAGAAGGGGCAAATGATGGAGGAGAAAAACTCTTCTTCCGATGAATTCCGCTTCTCCGATATCTTAGTCACCCTCCGAAATCCAGGCTTCTGGCTGATCACTATCTTCTGCGTACTATTCTACTCCGCCGTCTCACCTTTCCTGAAGTTCTCCACCAAACTGATGGTTATCAAATACGGGGTGGATCCAGATATCGCAGGTTTCTTCTCTTCGATAGCGCCTTTTGGCACGATACTGATGACACCACTCTTCGGATTGGTATTCGACCGCTTTGGTCGTGGTGTCACCCTTGTTATCACAGGTGCCCTGATGCTGACTGCTGTCCACTTCGGATTCTCACTGCCCATCCATAGCAGTGCCGTTGCCATCGCCCTGATGGTGATTCTCTCCATAGGCTATTCCCTGGCACCAGCCGCCCTCTGGCCTTGTGTTCCCAAGATCATCCCCTTAAAATGTCTCGGCACAGCCTATTCGATGATTTTCTTTATCCAGAATTTCGGTCGGGCCATCATCCCGATGTTCGTAGGTCGAGCCAATGAGACTGATCCCAGCTACACCACATCCATGCTGATCTTCAGTTTCACAGCCTTAGGCGCTGCCCTGACAGCGATTGTGATGCTTTATACTGACCGCAAGAAGGGGTACGGTCTACAACTTCCGAATATCAAGAAAGCGTAATCACCAACGAAAACGAACCACCAGCGGCAGGTGATCACTGTAGCCTGGCTGGTAGCGCGGGCCGTTGTAGGTACGGCGGGGGCGATAACCTCCATAGCGTTTCTCATCTTCTAGGAGAAACTGAGGAGCATGGATGGAAGCAGCGCACACCTTATTAAATATATAAGGGGAACCGAGAATATGATCGATACTTTCCCACTGACCTTTATAGCGGTAAGTGCCTTGAATATCCTTAGGTGCAGAAGATTCTTTTGTCAGATTGTGAATGTCATGCCGTTCTATCTGCTGTATAATCAGACTTTCATCGCCATCATTAAAATCGCCAGCTATCAGGATCTTGGGTTCAGATGTCACAGTCTGAATAGAATCTATAGACTGACAAAGACGGTCTGCAGCTGCCTGACGGAAAGGCTGACTGTATTTCTCGCCCCCAAAACGACTGGGGAAATGAACCACAAATACATGAAGCGTATCGTCTGAAACCGTCTGTCCACAAGCATAGAGGATATCACGGGTAGGTCGCATATGTTCCACTGGTGTCACTCGAAGGGAATAACTACGGATGGGTGCAAACGTAAAGGGAGAATAGAGCAAAGCCACATCGATTCCACGCACATCAGGCGAATTCGTCATCAGATACTCATATCCTGCATGACGGAGCAAAGACCGTTTGGTCAAATCGTTAAGCGTCGAATCATTCTCAACCTCACAGAGGGCAATCAAATCAGGGATTCCGTCATCTGAACACGAAAGCAGCTCTTGGGCAATATTGTTCAACTTGCGCCAATAGCGTTGTTTTGTCCAGTGACGCGTCGCCTCAGGCAGATATTCCGTATCATCCTTGCCTTCGTCATGGTGATAATCAAAGAGGTTCTCGCAATTCAATTCAACAAAGGCGAATCGTTGCGCAGAGACGGAGATAGAGGAAGATAGAAGAAGAAAAAGGAAGATAATAGACAATTGTCTGATATCTCCCTTATTCTTCATATACCTTCTATCAAATGTCATTTAGCAGACTTTTTCCAGGCGCTTCATCATGGCAAACATGAAGATGGCAGCCACGAGGCAGACGCCGAGGAAGACGCTCCAGCAGATCCAGAGGGGAACAGCACCCCAGAGCAGACCACCGACGACAACGAGCTGGTTACCGATAGCTGTAGCCACGAACCAGCCACCCATCATCATACCCTTATACTTGGGAGGAGCCACCTTCGATACAAACGAGATACCCATCGGCGAGAGTAACAGTTCACCGAAGGTCAATACCAGATAAACCATAATCAAGAGGTTCGGTGTAACGTCAGCCACATGCACAGCCACAGGGTTGCCATCAACCCCCGTCTCCGTCATCGGCATAGGCAGGCCAAATGAACCGAAGGCCATCAGCGCATAGGCAATGGCAGCCACAATCATACCATAGGCAATCTTTCTCGGAGCCGAGGGTTCCTTACCCTTGGCTGCCAATGAACCGAAGATCGCCATCGATACCGGTGTCAGTGCCACTACATAGAAGGGGTTGAACTGCTGGAAGATCGGGGCAGAAACAGTGATACTGCCATCAGGATCATACGACAAGCAGAGGAATGCCAGAGCCATACAGATGACAATGGCAGAAATGGCCTTACCCTTACCTGTCTTGCTCTGAAACAGAGAGAAACCAGCATAGACGATGAAGATCACAGCCACGAGGTTCCACACGTTGAAGCACATCGCCTGCAAGCCGTCAGCCTCCTGAGCTGTAAACTCATCAGCGAAATAGGTCAGTGAAAGACCATTCTGGTGGAACGCCATCCAGAAGAAGATCACCACAGCGAAGACAAGACACAGGGCTACGATGCGCTGCTTGGTCTCTTCCTTCGAGAGCTCTGGCTCATTACTGGCATCAGCAGCCTTGGCAGCATCCTTCTTTGCACCACCTTCGGTATGACGGAAGGTAGAACGGAAAGCGTAATAGATGGCAATCGAAAGAATCAGCGATGCACAAGCCACAGCAAATGAGAAATGATAAGCATCATTGCTCGAATAGCCTAATGCTGTCTCAGCATACTCCTTAATCCGGATGGCAGCCGTCGGTGCGAACAAGGCACCGATGTTGATAGCCATATAGAATATCGAAAAGCCTGCATCGCGCTTGTCCTTATACTGCGGATCGTTATACAGATCACCTACCATCACCTGCAGGTTTCCTTTGAAAAGACCCGTACCGAAACCGATCAGTAACAGGGCAGCCAGCATCACGATGAGGGCGAAGACGTCGCCACCCAGAGGCACTGACAACAGCAGATAACCGGCAAACATGATGATGATACCTGTGGTGACCATCTTTCCAAAGCCGAACTTATCGGCCATGATACCACCAATCAGCGGGAGGAAATACACCAGCATGAGAAATGAACTATAGATTGTACCGGCCACAGCGGGTGACAATCCGTAATTAGCTCTCAAAAACAGAGCGAAGACGGCAAGCATCGTGTAATAACCGAAACGCTCACCAGTGTTGGCTAAAGCCAACGCGAATAATCCTTTAGGTTGACCTTCGAACATAATTTATTTGATATTTGAGTTTTTAGTCCTGATGATATCAAAGAGGTATGTGAGCTTAATGACGATATTTCCAAAGTTGGACTTTGAGAAATAGTCACGCTTCGAACTGCCATAGATGTTGCCAAGACCATAATAATAGCGACCTTCCACCAGGAAATGCCCCACCTTACGGTTACTGAACTCCAAGCCCACGGCAAAAGCCACACCATAATCGACCTTATTCTCCACAGCCATCGTGTCCTGAGCCACGATATGCGAGGCACGGAGGGAACCATACTGATAATCGGGCGACAGTTTTCCGTTTTTGTCGGGATTAGGATTGAAAGCAGGATCCCTTACATCGAAATTCGTTTCAATCTTATCGCTCAAGAAGAAACCAATCTGCGGACCCACCTGGGCGAAAGCCTGGAAACCCTTGCGCTCACGTCCCCACCCTAAGCGTGCCAGAATAGGAATCTGTATATACGACATCTTACGGCTATACTGTAGCGTCTGTGTCTCATCGGTAAGCAGAGGCACGGGTTCATCCTTCAATGTCAGAATCTTCTCTTTCCAACCGATCTGAGCATAGTTCAACTCAGCCACAATGGCACAGATGCTACTGAAATACTTCTCACATGTATAACGTGCGGTGATACCAAACGTAGCACCACCCAACATATCCTGGGGCACCTTAGGCGTAAAACCCACGTTACTCAACACATAGCCACCATTCACACCGATGGCAAGGTCCTTGCGGAACTCTCCCACCTGAGCAACAACGCTCAAAGGCAAGAGGGCAAAACAGCAAGCCAGTACCTGTTTGTATATCGTCATATCTCCTGTTTCCTAATTAGAATTTGATGGTCTCAATCACCATGTCAGGACGGTAATGCACGAACAACATCGTCCTATTTCTCATACCACCATTGGCATAACGTTCAAACTGCAAAGGCGTCTGCACATAGGGATAACTTGAGGTACCTGCCGTGCCGTTGAAGAACTTGCCATACTTATGCAGTCCACGTAAGAAGAAATAAGCGTGATCAAAGCCAGTGATTGCGAAGCGAGCCGGCACATTCATCATATCGGCATGGAAGTTCCAACGATACTTCTGTTGCAGGCGCTTCGTAGCTGGCGACACGGGATTGAAGTAGAACACCGAGGGAATAAAGGTGTTATACTTATAGAAATTATCCAGATGTGTATTGGTGTAGCCCAACCACTCCGTATAACCGAACATCGTGATGTTAAGGTCGGGATGATTCACCTTCATACCATTGATCTTCGAGAAGGCGATACCCAATTCAGGAGAACGACCAGTATTCAGGATCACCACATTCGGCTGCGTGGTGCTGAAAGCCTTGACGAAGCTTGATTCTTCCGTCTTCAGATTGGTCAGGTTATAAGTAATACCACGCTGATCCAGTTGTCTGCGGAGACCTGATGTAAAAGTAAGCTTCTTGCTCGTCGAGTCGTTGCAGTCGATAAACACGGGGTGATAATCCTTAAACTTCTGAAGGAAATGGGTAATAGTGGATTCGTTCTGTTCCGTCGGTGACTGATACACCTGGAAGATATGACGGTTGTCCACCAGCTGGGGCGCATTGATGGAGAACGGGATCAACAGCTGTATATCGTTCTTCTGGACGAAATCCGACAACACATCCATCTGCTTTGAATAGAGCGGACCGATGATCAGGTCGCAATTGGCAGCGGCAGGATCCGTCAGCAACTGAGAAACATTGGCGTCCTCAGCCGCATTCCAGGCATGCACATCCACAGAGATACCCAGTTTCTTCAGACTGTCGCAGGCCATCAACACACCACGATAATACTCCACCATTCTTCGGCCGTCGCCATTGATATCATGCAGAGGCAGCATCACACCCAGTCGGATAGCACGGTTTGAGATGCCTGCATTCGCGTTATTACTGGTCTGACTGGCATTACTTGTCTGGCTTGAAGTGCTTGTTTGATTAGAGCTGGCTGTCTGGCTCGGATTACCAGAAACAGAGTTTGCTGGCTTATCTGCATTCTTTGCATAGGGGATCTTCAGCATGGTACCCTTCTTCAGTTCGTAGCCAGGCTCTTTCATTTCGGGATTGGCCTCTATCAATTCCTCGATACTCAGATCATACATTCTCGAGATGCCGAAAATCGTCTCCTTCCGCTTCACCTTATGAAGTCCACGGATCGATTCATCCTCTTGAGCCGAAACCACACCAACTGCCACGAAGAGCATGACAAACAGCGAAAAATATCTTAAAAGTCGAGTCATAATCCTATATTTTGCAATTTCGCCTACAAAAGTACGAAATAAATGTCAATTATCAATTGGGATTTATCAATTTTTTACTAACTTTGCACTTTAAAGCAAACGAAAATGAGAATATATCGCTTTTTTCTGCCCTTTTTGATGGTTTTTCTGCCATTTGCGTGCTCCGCTCAGGATGATGTCCTGATCGAAGATGAAGAGGAACAACAGGAGATTACCACTGTGAGTAAGCTGAGTTTCCCCAATGCCTTCTCGCCCAACGGCGACGGGAAGAATGATAAGTTCATCGCCAAAGAATGTGAGAACATCACAGAATTCCATGCTTATATCTTCAATCGTTGGGGACAGAAGCTGTTTGAATGGACTGACTCAACCGACGGTTGGGATGGCACCCATAACGGAACCCCTGTGAAAGAGGGTGTCTATTTCCTGCTCTGTAAGGCGAAAGGCTCTGACGGCCAGACTTACAACATCCGCAAAGACGTCAATCTGCTTCGTGGCTACCTTGAAGATACGAACAACGAATGACCCCATGAAGAGAGCAGGTGAGAAGATCAACGTGTACGGCGCACGCGTACATAATTTAAAGAATATCGACGTCGAAATCCCGCGCCAGTCGCTGACGGTTATCACCGGTCTCAGCGGCTCGGGTAAGTCGTCGTTAGCCTTCGACACGATCTTTGCCGAGGGGCAACGCCGCTATATCGAGACTTTCTCAGCCTATGCCCGTAATTTCTTAGGTGGGATGGAGCGACCCGATGTCGATAAGATTACCGGTCTGTCGCCTGTCATCAGCATCGAACAGAAGACCACCAACAAGAATCCGCGTTCCACCGTTGGCACCACTACCGAGATCTACGACTACCTGCGTCTGCTCTTTGCCCGCGCGGGTAAGGCCTACAGCTACGCCACTGGCGAGGAGATGGTGAAATATACCGAGGAGAAGGTGCTCGACATGATCATGCACGACTATGCCGGCAAGCCCATCTATATCCTGGCACCCTTGGTGCGCAGTCGTAAGGGCCACTATCGTGAGCTCTTCGAGTCGATGCGCCGCAAGGGTTATCTCAACATCCGCGTTGATGGTGAGTTGCTGGAGATCACACGCGGCATGAAGGTGGATCGTTACAAGAACCACGACATCGAGGTGGTGATCGATAAGTTAAAGCCAGGAGCCGAGGCCACCGACCGTCTCAAGAAATCCGTCGCCATCGCCATGAAACAAGGCGAAGGACTGATTATGATTCTCGATAAGGACACTGGTGCCATCAAGCACTTCTCCAAGCGTCTCATGTGTCCCACTACAGGCATCAGCTATTCCGACCCTGCACCCAACAACTTCTCTTTCAACTCCCCTCAGGGCGCCTGTCCCCACTGCAAAGGATTGGGGTATATCAATATGATCGACTTAGAGAAGGTGATGCCCGACAAGAAACAGAATATCCATGATGGTGGCATCGCGCCCCTTGGCAAATACAAGAACCAGATGATCTTCTGGCAGGTCGAGGCCATCCTAAAGAAATACGAGTGCGACCTCAAGACACCGCTTCAGGATATTCCCGACGAGGCCCTGCAGGAGGTGCTATATGGTTCGTTGGAGAACGTGCGTATCGATAAGGAACTGGTACACACCTCCAGCGACTACTTTGTCTCGTTCGACGGTATCATCAAATACCTGCGTAACGTGATGGATAACGACGACTCTACGGCTGGTCAGAAATGGGCCGATCAGTTCCTTGCCGAATGTGAGTGCCCTGAGTGTCATGGTCAGCGTCTGAACCGTGAAGCCCTGTCGTATAAGATCTGGGACAAGAATATCTCCGACCTGGCCTCGATGGACATCAGTGAACTGCGTGAATGGCTTGACAAGGTGGAAGCGCATCTCGACAACCAGCAACAGCAGATTGCCGTTGAGATCCTCAAAGAGATCCGCACCCGTCTTGACTTCCTGCTCGAAGTGGGTCTCGACTATCTGGCCCTCAACCGCCAGTCAGCCAGTCTGTCAGGTGGTGAGAGTCAGCGAATCCGTCTGGCCACGCAGATCGGTTCGCAGTTGGTGAATGTGCTCTACATCCTCGACGAGCCCAGCATCGGCCTGCATCAGCGCGACAACGAACGCCTCATCCGCTCCCTCAAGGAACTGCGCGATCTGGGTAATACGGTCATCGTCGTCGAACACGATGAGGACATGATGCGCAGTGCCGACTGGATCGTGGACATCGGTCCCCGGGCAGGTCGCAAGGGCGGTGAAGTGGTCTTCCAAGGCACCCCTCAGGAGATGCTACTGACTGACACCATCACGGCTCAATACCTGAATGGACAGCAGCAGATCGTCGTCCCCACCCGGCGGCGTAAGGGCAACGGCAAGAGTCTGGTGCTTAAAGGCTGCTCAGGCAACAACCTCAAGCATGTGGATGTCGAGTTCCCCCTCGGCACCCTCATCCTCGTGACAGGCGTTTCAGGCTCAGGCAAGTCCACCCTCATCAATGAGACCCTGCAGCCCATCCTCTCAAAACATTTCTATCACTCGCTGAAGAACCCCATGCCCTACGAGAGCATCGAGGGACTGGAACATATCGATAAGGTGGTGAATGTCGATCAGTCACCCATCGGGCGCACCCCGCGCTCCAATCCAGCCACCTACACAGGCGTCTTCTCCGACATCCGCTCGCTGTTTGTCAACCTGCCCGAAGCCAAGATCCGCGGCTACAAACCCGGTCGATTCTCCTTCAACGTGAAGGGCGGGCGCTGCGAGACCTGCGGCGGCAATGGCTACAAGACCATCGAGATGAACTTCCTGCCCGATATCCAGGTACCCTGCGAAACCTGTCATGGCAAGCGTTACAACCGTGAGACCCTCGAAGTGCGCTATAAGGGCAAGTCGATCGCCGATGTGCTCGACATGACCATCAACCAGGCGGTGGAGTTCTTCGAGAATGTGCCCGACATCCTCCGAAAGATTAAGACCATCCAGGATGTGGGTCTCGGCTATATCAAACTCGGTCAGCCCTCCACCACCCTCTCCGGCGGTGAGAGCCAGCGTGTGAAACTCGCCACCGAACTCTCCAAGCGTGATACGGGCAAGACGCTCTACATCCTCGACGAGCCCACCACGGGTCTGCATTTCGAGGACATCCGTATCCTGATGGATGTGCTGCAGAAACTGGTGGATCGTGGCAACACCGTCATCGTCATCGAACACAACCTCGATGTCATCAAACTCGCCGACCACATCATCGACATCGGTCCTGAGGGCGGTCGCAACGGCGGACAGATCCTTTCCACAGGCACCCCAGAGCAGGTAGCCAAGAGCAAGAAAGGTTTCACCCCCCGCTTCCTCAAGCAAGCCCTCAAGTAACCAGTTGCAGCGATTCATCCTAAAAGCAAAATCCCCGGCCACTATTGGTCGGGGATTCTAAATTACTTATCAGAGACTGTCCTTGGCTTAAGGGAGATAGAACCAAGTAGAAGGCACGCTTTTTTGCTCTTGCATCCACTTCTGTGTTGGATCTACGGCGATAATCATCGGAGCAGTACCGGCTTTGGGGAAGGTAATGTTATAAACCTCGCCATTCTTTCCGTTCACCTTGATAGAAACGTTGTTAGCTGCAGCACTCCAGCCTGCCACCTCAAACTCAGCCAACACCTTGTCGTAGTCTATCGTGCCTTGCGTGTTATACATGGTGCCAGGATTGAAACCATTACCACTCTTGGTCCAATGGGTTTCACCAATGATCAGTTCGAAGTCTATCGTACCACCCATAGCTCGAATGACAGCCTTGGTAGGCTCAGTAGTTGTATTGACAATTTCGTCAGACTTCTTTTCTCCATTCTCGTAGGTCACCTTGTGCTTAGTAATCACATTCTCTTCAACATCTACCACCACATCGTTGAAATCGAAGTCGCCAACAGACCCCAGATCTTCAATCATATAACGCTTGGCACGGCAGGTCAACACTTCATACTCGTCGTTAGTGATGATCTTCTCCTGAGGGATATCAGGATTGCCCACCACAGCCAGCACCACGTCGTTGTAGTCATTATCAGTCTTTTCACTATATTTGCTATCTGATGGAAGGATATCCTCAATGCCGATATATTTCGCTACAGCATTGTCTTTCAGTTCAACACCATCCAACTCTGGGATGATATTATCTGGGACATTGACATACACAGCCTGACCATTGGTGGTACCGGATACACCCTCAAGCTTGACATCGTTAAGTCGAGTACGATTATCGATATAAACCTCAACAGGCGTACCTACAGGCGCCTCAATCTTAATACCCTTCATATTAACGATCTCGCCATTGTCCTTTTTCATGCCATTGATGGTCTGGAAGTTCTTATAATCTTTCTGGAACACAGTGACAGGATCTTCATTGCCGACTTTCACTTTGAGATCATACCTCAGATTACCACCACTGAAAATCGGATAGATATAGAACGAACTTGATGGAGCCACCAGAACTGCGGGCTTGCCTGCCCATGTCTTCTGTTCGGGAAGTGCCTTACTAATGGCAGTAAAGAGTTCACTGTTTTTCTCTACACCACCCGAGATTTTAACATAATCCCACTCAGGGCGACTAGGAAATTTAACCTCCTGGAGCTTCAATTTTGACACATCACCAAAATCAATACCTTTCTCCATGATTTCTGTACTAATGGCGCTGACACCACGGGTACCAAGACGGAACTCGTAGGTAGAGAAATCCCATTTCTGGTTTGGCGAGATTGCGCCATACTTCTTTTCAAAACTTGATTTGTACGACTCTTTCTGAATCTCCTCGTACGAAGAAGGGGCATCAAACCCCTTTGCGCATGATGCAAGAGCAGCAACAGCACCAATTCCAATCACAAGCTGTAATAATTTCATTTTCAAAAAATTAAAGATCATTTAAATATTAAATAACAAATAATAAAATGCAAAGGTACAAATAAATTATCTTATCATGAGTTGAATCCTTGCAAAATTATGTTAAAACTGTATCTTCAGGTACCTCCTGGTAAGAGTATTCTTACTATAAAAAGCCTTGGTAGTAGCTTAAAGGGATAATCGAGTAGGAGCATGGGGATTAGTTCCCCATGCGACCTCTCACACCACCGTACGTGCCGTCCGGCATACGGCGGTTCCATCATCAATAATACCCTCTTGCCTTATTGAAGTCCACATAATATTCCGTAAACGTGGGGTATCCCGCCTGTCTAAGACGTTCATCAGATACTGCCTCATGCACTCCCGGGTGTGAGGCCA
>JAEEGJ010028884.1_pt1 | contig 10990 bp, 12 predicted proteins | sample 8958761 | NCBI WGS metagenome assembly JAEEGJ01 (sample SAMN16246546, study PRJNA631951) | gut metagenome | biome: gut microbiome; feature: rumen; material: RS-attached | host: Bos | place: Iran: Karaj | collected 2018-10
TAACCCTGCCTCCCCAATGCTGTTCGGCAATGTTGCCGTTCAAAAAGTTGCCCCTTCGTTCCTCGTGTCAACTTTTTGCCCGTCAATAATGCCGCCCAGCCCGCGCGACGGCCTGCCTCTACTTCTAAATCGCCCTGGGCAAGAAGCGTTTGCCGCACCTTCGTCCATCGAAATCACGATAGAACGAAAGTACGATAGCACGTAAAAAAACTCAACAAAAACGCCTCTTGCCCAGGTCGGCCACATCCGGCTTGTAGGCGGCTCGCCTGCATGAAAGTCTAATGAAAGGCCGTCGCGCCTTACCCACGACTGAAGCTTTATGATGGGCAAAAACCCCGCCAGCGGCTGTCTCAACTTCAATCTTTAAGCTCCATCATCCAACAAGTAGTAATCCCGTTAGTACGTTAGCACGCATAACGATGTTATCCGTTACTGCGAGGAACAAACCAATCCAATGAACAAATAAATTTATTACGGTTCAACACTATTGGCATAATCCTCTTCATTAATTGTATAGGTAAGATACCCATAACAATCATAGCGCAGGAGAAACATACTGCCTCTTTTTGTTGTCCAAGTATAATGGTCACCTTCTAAATCGAAAGGCCCATTTCCTTCTTCTTGAGTGTAAACCAAGCGCTTGCCATCATCAAAAGTAAAAATAATAGTATCGCCATAAACCATAAGCAAATTGGCTTTTGTAGTAGCGATATTTGCTGACCCCAAACCATTACTAACGAAAAACAAGGAGTCTTGCTTTGATTCAATCGTAATGCCATTAGGGTGATTTTCCCAAAATCCTTGGTATTCAGGGTTGGAAGTGAGTGTTACTGCGTGACCACTATTGTTGACAAGTTTGAAATCAATGCCATATCCTGGGTCACATGATGTTAATGCGATGACTAACAAACAAAAAATGAAACTTAATCTTTTCATAATTAGATTTTATTGATGATACTCTTTCTTTATGTTTTTATCAACGACTAAAACATATAATTATTATTCCCACCGCACAACCCACCCAATAAAAAACCGAGGGGAAAATCGGTGTTCCCTGCGTCGCCGCTTCTTGCGCCTGCCTTGGTGTGCGCAAGGCTATAACGAGCGTTGATGAAAACAAAATGCTGAGCTCCGCAAGCTCCGTGCGCTTTTGCTTTCATCAGCGGCCTTGCGCAACACCGCCGCTTCCTTCGTCTGTCCCGCGACACTCGCTCCGCAAGCTCCGCTGGCGCGGCTCCAGACGAGCGTCTTCGGCTCCAAGGCCAGCCGCTTTCGTGGCTCCTTGCTCGCTCGGGGCTTTCTTGGCCGCCCCCGTACCCCCTAAGCGGTGCGGCTCGTGGCCGCATATCTCTGTCGGGTGCAGCCGCGCCCCTTTAGTTTTGCGCCCCTGCTTGGTCGCCCGCCCGTCGGTTCCCTTGTCGGAGCGCTAAAGCGCATCGTGTTTCGCCGCCGCTTCGGATTGAAACCGTGCGCGGCACCTGTCGGGCGGGTCGGGCTCCCCGGCGCGAACGGGGCGCAGTCGTTCTCATCGCAGTTGTAGTTCTTAGGCGCAGTGTTGTCGTTCTGCTGAAACTCCCGCGTAAGTGGGCCGCAGGCGCTTTTCCCCATGTCGGTTTTTCCCTACGCACTTGCCGTGCCACCGTCACCCCCAACCAACCACCCCGAAGTTCAGGTCAGGTCGGTCGCTCCGCTAACGCTTCGCTCTGGCCAACCACCATCAATCCCCACCAACCACCCTGTTTCGAGCATTTAGGCAGTGCAGTCGCTACGCTCCTGAGTACCGCCACGTCCCCAGCCACCAGCCCTTATTTATCCCTTAAAACAAACACCTCCGCAAAGGCATAAAACCCTTTGTGGAGGTAATTTGTCTTTAAGAATGAGGACTGCGATTATTTTTTTTTACCGTTAAATGGAAATTTAGAGTGCCGTGCCTCTTGTCGGTATGAATAAATCATGTGTCATCGCACCCTCCATCTGCAAGAGGCGGACTTTCTTGTCAATGCCTCCGGCATAGCCCGTCAGCGAGCCGCCTGTGCCTACCACGCGGTGGCAGGGAACGATGAGTGTCAGCGGGTTGTGACCGACGGCTCCGCCCACGGCTTGTGCTGATTTGCATCCAAGCGTTTGGGCCAGTTGGCCGTAGGTAACGGTCTGCCCGTATGGTATCTCCAACAGCCGCTGCCACACCCGCTTGCGGAAGTCGCTGCCTCGAAATGTGAGCGGCGGGGTGAACTGAGGCTCCTGTCCGCTGAAATACTCGTCAAGCCATTGACGGGTCTCCTCAAAGACAGGCAAGTCAGGCCGCTGCTTATGCACAGGCTTAAGCACATCGGCAAAGTATTTCTGACCGTCGAACCACAGTCCGATGAGAGCCTTACCGTCCGAGCCAAGAGTGATGCCGCCTATGGGCGAGTTGTAGTGCGCTGTACAGTCCATCGCTCAGATGCCCATTGCCTCGTTGGAGTCTGCGGGAGCCTCGCGGCGGTCGGTGTCGCTATACTCGCGGATGGACTTGCAGACGGTAATCTTGTAACTCTCGAACAGCTTTTCCCTGCCTTCTTTCTGGCTCATGCGGTGTTCCATCGCGTTGCGCCAACGGCTGACGGCTTCCTCGTCTGTCCACACGTTCATGGAGAGCAGTTTGCCCTCCTCGTTCAGGCTGGTGAACCGCTCTGCGCGGATGAATCCCTCGAAGCCTGCAAGGAGCGGCTTCAGACTGGCAGCGAGGTCGAGGTAGCGTTGCATCCATGCCTTCGTCGGCTTTACTTCAAATAATACGATAATGTTTGCCATTTTGTTGTTTTGTTATTTTGTTATTTATTCGAATAATTCTATTGGCTAGTGCGTTGCTCAGCTCACGTGCCGTGTTCCTTATGCCGTCGCCATCGTACACATAAAAGCAGGTGTGCCGTTTGGCGGTTTCTATGACAATGTCCTTATTCATTTCTTCTTTGGTTTGTAGTCTTTGAGTTCTGGTATTGCACCGCCCGCCACAGCCCAGAGGTACAGACTGGCCACGCTGCCGCAGGGCGAGAAACGGCGGCGGTAACGCTCGAAGAGCTGCGGCGTTATGTCGCGATGGTGATAGACCATGCGCAGACCGCGTTGTATGGCAAGGTCGCCATAACTCAGCACGTCGGGCCGCTGCAGGCAGAACAGCAGAATCATCTCCGCCGTCCACACACCGATGCCCTTCAGCGACGACAGGGCTGCGATGGCATCCTCGTCGCTCATTGTATCCACGGTCTTCAGGTCGAACTCGCCGCTTAGTACCTTGCGACAGAAGTCCTTGATATACTCGGCCTTGCGGAACGTCATGCCCAGACTCTGCAACTGCTCCACGCTCCGGCTGTCGATGGACGTGGCCGTCACCTCGCCAAGTGCCTCCTGCATCCGCTGCCAGATGGTCTGCTGTGCACAAGTGGAAATCTGTTGTCCGATGATGTGATGCACCACCGACGAGAAGAGGTCGTCGTCCGCCTTGCGGTTGATATGCCCTACGCTTTCAATGACCTCTGCCATCCTCTTGCAGCGCGACTTCAAATAGTCCGTCTCCCTGTCTGTATAACTGAAATTCATTTGGCTAAATTGGAATTTATAGGCACAAAGGTACAAATTTTCCTGCATCCCAGGGTACGGTGCCTAAAAAAGCCAAGCCCTTAAAACAAACACCGCCGTAAAGGTTACGAAAACCCTTGCGGCGGCAGCTTGTAATCCAGTTTTAGCAATCCCCTTTAGGAGGTGCTTGTTGGAAATCGCTGATTACTGTCCAATCTCATACATCAAGCCATGATAGGTGAGCTCGGCATCAAGAATGGGGAAGAAAAACTCGCTGTCGTGCTCCACGTTCTTCAACTTAAGATTCGTCATGGTGACCGTCTTTGTTCCATCTTCGTTGGTGACAATCTTCAGGGTGCCACTCTTGGCGACATAACCAGTTTGGGGCGTGAGCGTCCAAAAGTCGGAGTCGAAAGCGACATGCACACAAGGCAACGTGGGAAGATAAGGCGTGATGAAGTATCCCAGCTGGTATTCTCCATCCACGGTTTCATCGCCAACAAAACTGACGATAAACGACCTCTTGTGGTTGGCTGACATGAACAACATGGAATGAATGCCTTGGTACTCGCCGATGCTGTTCATCCCTCCGATGGAGGTGATGCCAGCAAGGCCGATGGGACTCTCATATCCATCAATGACAAACTTGTTGTCTTCGTGAATCGTGAAAGGTTGCAACGCGCCGTTGAAGTTGGCCGAAAGGCTGATGTTGGCATTGTTGGCATTGGATGCGGTGCATTGTGTCAAAATAACGGTGTAACTGCCGTTGTTCTGGGTGATGGAGAGCTCCCCGCTAATCCAGTAATAAACATCTCCGAAATAGATGCTGTCGCCCTCAATCACAAACTGAAGTTCGCCCATATTGAAGTCTCTTAACCCTACCACACGAGGATTGCCTGCTTTGGTGTCGGACATCTGATAGGTGCCGGGAACGATGTCACCGTCGAAGATTACCGCAATGCCTTCGTTGTCAGCAGCGGTCATAGCCTTTGAAGCCAAGACAATGGCCTTATTATGGTCGTAATTGACTGCGTTGGCAGTGGTGATGTTGACGGTTTCATTTCCGACCGTCATGGTTCCGTTTTCAACTTCGGGATTGACGGTGGGTTCTTTTTTACAACTGGTGCTCATCATGGCGATGCCACAAAGAAGCATCATACTTAAAAGTACTTTTTTCATGTCGTTGAAATTTAGTGATACATTATATAAACTGAAGAATGGTTCAAAAATTATGCCGAGTCGGAACAATCGTAAAGCTTGAATCAGTTAATCATCCACGCCACACCTCCGCCAATGGCGTAATACTTTCCAAAGTGCTCGAAGTCAAGGTCGCATTCGAGGTCAAACTGAAGGCGGTGTATGGGCATCCAGGTCAGGCCAAATTCTGTCATGAATTGATGCTCACCCTCTGGATGCAGGTAGTTGTAGGTCTCCACAAATGCACCGATGTCATCGGTGATGTTGAAACCGGTAGCCAAAGCCAGATAGGTTTGTGGTGCGGCCGTTTCACCGTCCCATTCCAAACCGACGTTGTAACAAATCCAAAACCAATCGTTGATATTGTGTTCGAACAAGGCGTACATCGAGGGCGCAAGATGGGACGGAAGCAGTTCTTTTGAGCCGACGTGCGGGGATTGTAATTCAGCCAAAATGCTCACGGAAGGCAGCCAATTGGAACTCTCATACACATTAATCTTTGTCCCGATGGTAAGTGGAGAAAAAGCAAAAGTAGGTTCCATGGCCTCCCCATCGTTGAACATCAGGAAGTCCGTTCCGATACGCAGTTCCATGTTTTCGAAAAGGCCATAACGCACCATCGTGTTGTTGAGCGTCAGACAGTGCGCACCATCGGGCAATGACTCGTAGCCGAATCCGTTCTCCCATGCGACTTTATGGCGAGGGACGATGCCGGTACCTGTGGTATATCCAGGACGGTCAGCGGAAAACTCCGGCAGCTCCTCTTGGGCTTGGCTAATACCCGCCGACAACAAGAGGACGAGTAGAATAATGATGGATCTGTTTTTCATGAAAGATAGTTATTATGTTGCATAAGCTACAAATATCGCAATTGGTAAATTAAGTCAAATCACGAATCGTTTTACCGACATTGGTGAGGTGGTCGCCGATACGCTCTGAGTTTTGGGCCAACGAGAGGTATTCTGCACCAACCGAAGGGGTACACACGCCTTTGACAAGCCTGTCGATATGGTTGCGCTCCATCTGTTCGGTATAGTCGTCAATCTCCTCCTCAATCTGATTGGCGCGCTCAAGGGCTTGCAAATCGAGTTTGTGATAGGCCTGCATGGTTTCCTTGTACAATGCGAGAATCAACTGTTCCATTTTCAGGATTTCCGAAACAGCCTCCTCCGAGAATGTGGCATTCTGCTCCTTGAGGGCTTCGGCATACTCGACGATGTTTTCCGCATAGTCGCCGATGCGTTCAAGGTCGCTGACAGAGCGGATGGTCGAAGAAAGATAACGCTGGTCGAAATTGTTGAGCCGCATACCCGATAGTTTCACCGAATAGTCTACCAACTCTTTGTTCAAATAATTCAACTGGATTTCCGTCTTTCGGAATTCCTCAACCATGCTAAAATCCATGGTGGTTACAATATGGATGGAACGCCGGAAATTCAGTATGGCCTGCTCAGCCATGTTCTCGATTTCGGCCTTCATTTGGCGAATGGCAATCACAGGTGTGCGAAGCATCTGTTCGTTGAGAAAACGCAGATGAGGCACCCTGTCATTGATAACTGGAGGCTCACTCACGATTCGGCAAGCCAAGTTCACCAAAGCGTTGGTCAATGGCATGGCCACCAACATCGTGCAAATGTTGAACACAGTGTGGAACATGGCCAGCTGCAGTTGTGGCGCAGCAGGAAACAGCCGCTCAAACAGTTGTCCGAAACTCCAATCTCCTCCCGTTGTCATGCGCAGCAAGAGACCTATCAACAAAAAGAGCACAACACCCATTACGTTGAATATCAAATGTATCAATGCCGTGCGTTTTGCGGATGTGCCACTTGTCAAGCCCGCTATGACGGCCACCACGCACGAGCCGATATTGCTTCCCATCGTCAGATAGATGCCTTGGTCAAGGGTGATCAAGCCCGAAACGACCATCGTGATGGCAATGGAAGTCATCACCGATGAGGATTGGATGATGGCAGTCAGCACCGCACCCACCAAAACCAGAAGCACAACATTGTTGATGCCAGCCAAGAAACGCTTGACGGAATCCAACGCGGCGAAATCGTCCATCGCGTCGGACATCATCGAGAGGCCGACAAACAGTAGTCCGAATCCCGTTAAGATGCCACCTATTTGCTTGGTTGTGTTGCGCTTGCTGAACAAGTTCATAAACGCGCCAACACCTGCAAAAGCTGCAAAGATGACGGTGGTGGAGATGCTGTTGGTGCCAAACATGCCTAATGCCACCAACTGTGCCGTGACCGTAGTACCGATGTTGGCGCCATAGATGATGGTGGCCGCTTGTGCCAGCGACAAAATACCTACATTGACAAAACCAATGACCATCACTGTGACTGCACCGCTGCTTTGGATGGCAGCCGTGCCCACCGTGCCGATGCCCACGCCGAGCCACTTGTTTTTGCCTGTTTTGGAAAACAGTTGTTTCAGCCGTTTCGACGACACCGCTTCGAGGTGGGCACTCATCATCTGGCAGGCCACGAGAAACACGCCTATGCCCGCCAGTAAGGTTAGAATTGCGATGGTTATTGTCATGTCATGAAAGCTAAAAGTGGAAGCGGCCAAGGAAAAAACCGTTGACCGCTCCGGTTATGAAGAACTGATTTGACTTTCTATTTGTCGTCAATGTGAGTCACGTTGAAATTGCTGTCGAATTCAATCTCAATGCCATTGCTCAACTCAATCTCCCATCCGCCGTCGTGCTTCTTTTCAATCTTGTCAATATGCTGGTTGGGATAGTTGGCCGTGACGTATGCGGTAATCTGTTCAGGGACAAGTTCTGTTGGAACAATACCGTAAATACTTGATTCTTCACATTCGATGCTCATCCATTCGAAGGCGAAATTGAATTTGATTTCAGTGCCATCGGTCAGTTTCACCTCATACTCGTGGTCGTCCACCTCAATCTTGTGGATGCCTGCTTGTGGGAAATAAGTCTCAACAAAAGTGTTGATTTCAGGATAGTTGCCGTTGTTTCCTCCTCCGTTTCCTCCTCCATTTCCAATGACATTGAAGTTGGTGTCAAACTTGATTTCCTGTCCGTTGCTGAGTTCAATTTCCCAACCGTAGGATTCTTTCTCGATTTGCTCAATCTGCTGGTCAGGGAAGTTGGTGCTCACGTATGCCGTAATCTGCTCAGGGACAAGTTCGGTGGGCACAGCATGATACACGGTGGCATCTTCGCAGTCGATATGGGTCCATTCAAAGTTGAGGTTGAAAGAGATTTCGGTGCCATCGAGAAGTTCCACTTCGTATTCGTCATCCTCTGCTTCGATTTTACGGATGTCTGTTTGAGGGAAATAGGTGCTTACAAAAGTGATGATGTCGGGATAGTCGGTGCTGTTACCACCGCCATTGCCACCGTTGTCGATGACATTGAAGCTGGAATCGAACTTGACTTCAACATTGTTATCAAGCTCAATCTCCCAACCATTGTGTTCCTTCTCGATTTCGTCGATATGCTGATTGGGATAGTTGGCCGTGATGTATGCCGAAATCTGTTCAGGGACAAGTGTCGCGGGCACGGCATCATAGATAGACGAATGTTCGCAGTTCACCTCAACCCATTCATAGGCATGGGTGAAATGGATCTTCGTGTTGTCGTTCAGAATCACATTGAAATAATGCTCCGTTTGGTTGCAACTCAAGATGCTTGTTTCAGGGAAGTGCGTGTTGACAAAAGCGACGATGGTCGAGTCGATGTCGGTCAAATGAACCGTGGTGCCAGTGCCTTCGGCTTCCCATTGATTGGTCTGGTTGGTTGAACCCCCGTTGGATTCTTCCTTGCTACATGACATTGCAGCAAAAGTCAAGGCCACGAATGTGGCGATTAAAGCTAATTTTCTCATTGCTTAAAAGATTTAGTTAGTGAATAATGTGAATGAATGAAGATGCTATTACATAAAAAAAGATGGCGCGAACCGAAGTCCGCACCATCTTTTATGGATTTCAAAATGATATAGTTATGGCTGTCAGCCATGTTATTCCTTGGGGCATAACGCCTCACCTGACCCAACCGGAGCGCAGCCGAACACTTGTTTTCGCTTTGTGTCTTGCCAATGGAGAAGAACAGCGAAATGCTCTTAGGCAGACACGAAACAACGTCGGCATCCAAGCAAGTGAAGTCCGAATCCTCGTCAAGGTCGCAGTCTTCTGCTTCAATTTCAGCATCGGACATCGTTTGCTCAATGATACACAAGTCTTCGTGAGTGTAGACCGATGCATCAAGGAGAAACAGGCTCACCAAGATGAGCGCGACGATGGAGAGATATTTTCGACAAATACGGGTCACTGTTATCGTTTCGTTTTTCGTCAGTAATAACGCTATTTTTGCGGAATTATTGTGAAAAGTGAAAAAAACGCCGCAAAAGCACGAAACCCTTGCGGCGGTGTTTATGAGAAAGGTTACAGAAACCTTAAATCCCAAATATCTTCATATCCTCTTCCACGGTGCTAATCCCGCCAATGTCGAAGTTCTCGACCAAGACTTTGGCCACATTGGGCGAAAGGAAAGCAGGCAAGGTCGGGCCAAGGTGGATGTTCTTCACGCCGAGGCTGAGCAGGGCTAACAGGACGATGACAGCCTTTTGCTCGTACCAAGCGATATTATACGCGATAGGCAATTGGTTTACGTCGTCCAAGCCGAACACTTCCTTCAGTTTCAATGCGATGAGTGCCAGCGAGTAACTGTCGTTGCACTGTCCCGCATCCAACACGCGCGGAATGCCATTGATGTCGCCCAAGCCAAGTTTGTTGTACTTGTACTTGGCGCAACCTGCCGTGAGGATGACGCAATCCTTGGGCAAGGCCTTGGCAAATTCGGTGTAGTATTCGCGGCTCTTCATGCGGCCATCGCAGCCCGCCATCACCACAAACTTGCGGATGGCACCGCTTTTCACGGCCTCCACCACCTTGTCGGCGAGGGCAAACACCTGCTCGTGCGCGAAACCGCCTACGATCTTGCCTGTTTCAATCTCCTTCGGGGCTTGGCAGGTCTTGGCCAAGGCGATGATTTCGCTGAAGTCCTTCTTGCCGTTGGCATCGGCTTGGATGTGCTTCCAACCCGGGAATCCCGTGCTGTTGGTGGTGAACACGCGGTCTTTGTAAGTCGCGCTGCCAGTCGGAGGCACGATGCAGTTGGTCGTGAACAAAATCGGGCCGTTGAAGGCTTCAAACTCTTCGCGTTGCTTCCACCAAGCGTTGCCGTAGTTGCCCTTCAAATGGCTGTATTGCTTCAGTTTGGGATAGTAATGAGCAGGAAGCATCTCGCTATGGGTATAGATGTCGATGCCCGCGTCCTTGCTCTGCTCCAGCAACTGCTCGATGTCGTGCAGATCGTGGCCGCTGACGAGGATACCAGGACGGTCGCCCGCACCGATGTTCACTTCGGTGATTTCGGGGTTGCCGTAGGCGGTGGTGTTGGCTTTGTCCAAAAGGGCCATTGCCTTCACGCCCCATTCGCCGGTCTTCAGCACCAAGGCGGTAAGCGCATCGGCATCTTGGCAAGTAGCCAGCTGTCCGAGCGTCTGAAGGATGAACTCGTTGTTGTCGTTATCCACCTGACCGAGGCGGGCGGCGTGCTCCAAATAGGCGGCCATACCCTTCAAGCCGTACATGGCCAGTTCCTTGAGTGAGCGGATGTCTTCGTTGGCTTCAGCCAAAACACCCACCTGTTGGGCTTTGGCATCGTAGTCGGTACGGGTGCCATTCCATTCCAGCACATCGAGGTTCGGGAGTTCAATACCTTTATTATTGACGACACGATCCTTGAAAGTGTCACGCAGCTTCAGTCCCTCGTCGATGCGGCGATAGATACTTTCCACATCGAAGTTGGCGTTGGTGATGGTCGAAAACAGCGCGTCGTTCACAAAGGCGTGGATGCTCTTGCGGAAGTCGCAATAGTCGTGGCCGCAGCCGTGCTGGTGGTGGTTGGCGATAACGCCCAATCCCTTAAGGACATAGATCAGCAGGTCTTGTGCATGAGCCACTTGTGGGGTCTTTCCGCACACTCCAGAAATCTTGCAGCCGGCGCATCCGGCGGTTTCCTGACATTGGAAACAAAACATTTTCTCGTTCATGGTCTTGTGTGTTGAATTAATTGTGAAATTTGCCGCAAAACTACATACGAGGAACGACTTGGAGCGTAACAAATGTTACAGTGAAAAACAAAAATCCGTAAATCAGGTCTCAAACTGTAGCGAGCAAGTACGCTCTGTTCTCGCTT
>JAEEGJ010028886.1_pt1 | contig 10990 bp, 11 predicted proteins | sample 8958761 | NCBI WGS metagenome assembly JAEEGJ01 (sample SAMN16246546, study PRJNA631951) | gut metagenome | biome: gut microbiome; feature: rumen; material: RS-attached | host: Bos | place: Iran: Karaj | collected 2018-10
GATAATGTTGAGTTGGTCTTGAGCGTTGCTGTAACTTTCTTTCGTCTGTCGGTATTCGAGTTGCGACTTCTCGAATTCCTCGGTGGAAATCAAGCCTTTGGCTTTCAGGTTTTCTTGTCGCTTGTATGTCTTTTCCACGTTGTCGAGGTTCATTTTGGCCACGCGCACCTGCGACTCGGCGGCGGCGAGGTTGCTAACGTCAGGGATGACCTTCACCACGGCAATGACCTCGCCTTGTTGGACTGATTGCCCGGGTTCTTTCTGGATTTCAGAGATGATGCCCGACACTTGGGGCTTCATGGCCACCTCGTCGCGCGGGTCGATTTGTCCCGTCACCACCGTCGATTTTTGGATGGTGTCGATTTTGGCCGTCTCGATTTCATAAACGACCTCTTGCGGTTTCGATTTCTTGTAGAGATACAAGAAAGTCCAGATGACCCCTACTCCTAACAAGATGAAAAACAGAATTTTAAAGAATTTCTTCATAGTGTTGTTATTTTATTATTTCTGATTTCAAGATTTGACTTCGTCGAATGCTTCGCATTTCTAATTTCAAGATTCAACTTTTTACTTCCAACTCTCAACTAGCCACTGACTCTAAACTCTCAACTTTCAACTCTCAACTAATTACTCCTCCCTAATCGCATCAATAGCCTTAATTTGAATGGCTCTCCAGGCGGGCAAAACGCCGGCAAGGAGGCCTGAAATGATGACAATAATAGTGGCGGCCACGGCGGCCCCGAAACCGAGGTTCGGGTCTTGGAACATCATGTCGTCGCTGGGCATATTGGCCGTAATGCTACCCACTATCGCCATGATGCCCACGCCGATACAAAGCCCCACCAAACCCGCCAATGTGGTGAGCAACAGGCTCTCCGACAACACTTGTCCGATGATATTCTTCGGCTTGGCCCCAATGGCGCGTCTGACCCCGATTTCGCGGGTGCGCTCCTTCACGGTTACGAGCATGATGTTGCTCACGCCGATGATGCCCGACATCAAAGTACCCAAGCCCACAATCCAAATGAGTATGTGTATGCCCAAGAACAAGCCTTTGAAGGCTTTGAAAATCTCTGACACATTGAACGAATTGATGGCTTCCTCGTCAGTGGGCGCGATGTCGTGCCGCTGCTTGATGAACTGCTTGATGTCTTCCTCAATGCTCGAGATGGGCGTGTCGTCGTCGGCCACGAATGCGAGGAAATGGATTTTGTCGCCTAAGGCATACACCTGCTGCATGGTGGTGAAAGGAAGAATGACAGACTCGTCAATGGTGCCGTTGATATTGACATTCTCGGTGAAGGAACGGACAACGCCCACCACTTGGAAATATATCCCATTAACTTTCACCATCTTACCAATCGGGTCTTCGCCTTTCTCAAACATGGTCTCATACACCTTTTTACCTAACAGGCACACCTTGCGATTGGCAGCGATGTCGGTGGGGTTGATGTAGCGTCCTTTCATGATTTTTGACCGATAGATGTCGTTGTATTCGGGCATCACGCCTTTCACCGTGAAACTGCCGCTGCGACTACCGTAAATCACGTTCTTGTCCTCGCTCGACCACAAACTGGCCTCGGGCGAGATGGCCGTGATGCAAGGAAATGCTTCCCTAATTGCCTCCAAGTCAGCCATCTGCATCGACCACGAGCGGCCTTTTTGGTAGCCTTTGTAAGGCTCGCTGGTCTGACCCGTGAAGAAAAACCCAGTGTTGGGTGTCACGCCTTCCACCTGCATCATCAGGCCTTTCTCGAATCCGTTGCCCGTGGAAGATAGGATGACCAAAAGGAAGATGCCCCAAAACACGCCGAAGGCCGTCAGCAAGCTGCGGGTCTTGTTGCGCGTGATGGTCTGCCAAATCTCTTTTAATCCGTCGAAGTCGAACATGGTCACAGGGTTTTAACGGTAATTCATTGCTTCTATAGGTTTGATTTTCACAGCGTTGCGAGCAGGGAAGAATCCGGCTAGCACGCCACACACGACGAGGAGTGCCGTGGCCATCAGCACAATGCGGATGTCGATACTGGGGACGATGTGCAGCGAGACTTCACCGCCCAACTGCGCATCTCCCAAAAAACTGCCGGCCACTTCAGCCACCACCATTCCCAACCACATTCCGATGTAGCCGAAGATTGAAGTGATGAGCAACGACTCGGTGACGATGGAGGCCAAAATCGAGCGCGACTTGGCGCCGAGGGCCTTACGGATGCCAATCTCGTTGGTACGCTCCTTCACGGTGATGCGCATGATGTTGCTCACGCCCACGATGCCCGAAATGAGCATGGCAAAACCGATGATCCAGATGAAAAGCTCGAACGTGCGGAAGATTTTCATGGTCTGAAGGTATTCCTCTTGGGTGCTGTGCACCCAAATGGCCGAATGGTCGTCGGGGTCAAACTCGTGCAGGCGGCCCAATTGGGTGCGCAGGTATTCGGTGAAGGCTTCGTTTTGTTCCTTGGTTTCCAAGCCATTAACGGTGAAATTCAGCATCCAGTATCGGCTTTGCCTCGTGATTTTTTTCAAAGTGGAGAAAGGCACATAGCCGTTGCCGCCGTCGGAGCGACCTTCGCTTTCGCAAATGCCAATCACTTTATAGGCAATGCCGCTGACGATGACAAACTGTCCGAGCGCCGGAACCCCGTCGTCAAAGAGCTTTTTGCGCAGGTTGTCATCGATGACGATGAACTTCTCGCTGCTTTTCTCGTCCAATTCGCTGATGAAACGGCCTTCAAGTATTTTGGTGTTATTGATGTCCTTGAAAACAGGCCTCACGCCTTGCACGAAGATGCTGCCCGACTTGTCGCCGAAGTTGGCAAAACCACTTTGATAAATGCGCGGCGACACTTGGTCCACCTCTTTCACCTCGGTTTCCAAGAAGCGTATATCCTTGTCATTGAACATGATGGAGCGGTTCGTGCCGTGACCTTTGTAAGGTTTCGAGGTCTCGCCGCCATAAATCATATAGGTGTTCGTGGACTGGTCGCTGAACTGTTCGCCGATGCCGTTCATGATGCCGTTGCCGGCGGCGAGCAGCACGATGAGGATAAAGATGCCCCACGAGATGGCGAATCCCGTGAGAAAGGTCCTCAGTTTGTTGCGGCTCAAGGCCATGAATATCTCGCGCCAGAAGTCCATGAATCACTTTTTTGACTCGGGACACGGGACTTCGGGACACGGGACAAGACCAATGTCTCGTGTCTCGCGTCTCGCAGTCTCGTGTCTATAATTTAAACTCAATCTGTTCATTTTATCTCTTTACTAAAATCGATGCTGTCGGGGTTGTTGATTTCGATGTTTTCGATTACGCCGTCTTTCAGGTGGATGATCTTGTTGGTTCTCAGTGCGATACCTTTTTCATGCGTGACGATGACCATGGTGATGCCGCTTTGGTTCACCTCGCGGAGGATTTGCATCACCTCGGCGGAAGTCTTGCTGTCCAAGGCGCCCGTAGGCTCGTCGGCGAGGATGACTTTGGGTTGCGTTACCAAGGCGCGGGCCATCGAAACGCGCTGTTTTTGTCCGCCGGAGAGTTCGTTGGGGTAGTGGTCGGCCCATTCCTTCAGGCCGAAGCGTTCCAGATATTCCATAGCCAACTCGTTGCGCTTCTTGCGGCTCACGTTTTGGTAATACAAAGGCAACGCCACGTTCTCCATCGCGGTCTTGAAGGGGATGAGGTTGAACGACTGGAAGATGAAGCCGATGGTGCGGTTGCGCATGTCGGCGGCTTCGTTCTCGCTGAGGTCTTTCACTAATTTTCCGTTGAGGTAATAGTCGCCCGAATCGTAGTTGTCCAAGATGCCCAAAATATTGAGCAAGGTCGACTTTCCCGAGCCAGAGGCACCCATGATGCTAACCATCTCGCCCTCTTCCACGTGGAGGTCAATACCCTTCAGCACGTGCAGCGGCTGGGCTCCGAAATAGGTCTTGTTTATTTTTTCCAATCGAATCATGGCCGAATATTAATTTGATAGGTTTGAAAACCTTGACAACAATAAGACAGAAAACAGCTACATTTATTACATCTTGCCGATAAAAACATTTGTTTCTTGTTCTTGTAGCTTGATAATCCGAATGTTATATTTTGTCGCATTAGTGTATTAGTGAATTAGTACGCTGCAAAGGTACGTCTTTTTTTATTATTGTCAAGAAAAAAAGTGATTTTTTTTGAAGTGATTTTTTTGAAATGACTAAAAATTTTATTGTCTGCACGAAGAAAATGCCTACTTTTGCAGCCCGAAAAAGCCAAACATTAATACAATGTCAGGAAGATACGTTTCCATCTTTGCAGGAAGGGTCACCAAGGAACTGGGCACCAAAATCGCCGAAGCCTATGGTGAGCCTCTCGGGAAATCGTCGGTAGTCGTTTTTTCCGATGGTGAGTTTCAGCCTTCGTACGAGGAGAGCATCCGTGGCCACCATGTGTTCATCGTGCAATCCATCATTCCGCCGACCGACAACCTTATGGAGCTTCTGCTCATGATTGATGCAGCCAAGCGTGCCTCGGCACACAAGATTATCGCTGTCATCCCGTATTTCGGGTGGGCGCGTCAGGATCGCAAGGATCAACCGCGCGTAAGCATCGGATCGAAGCTCGTCGCCAACCTGTTGGTCGCCGCTGGAGTCAACCGTATCATTACGCTCGACCTCCACGCTGATCAAATCCAAGGCTTTTTCGACATCCCCGTTGACGCCTTATATGCCTCCACCCTATTCATTGACCACATCCAAAAGATGCAGATTGACAACCTGCTCATCGCTGCTCCCGACCTTGGTGCTTCCAAGCGTGCCTCGGCCTATGCCAAGCGGCTCGGCTGCGACTTGGCCATCTGCCACAAACACCGTCCACGTGCCAATGTGGTCGACTCGATGACCCTCATTGGTGACGTCAAGGACAAGAATGTCATCATTATTGACGACATCATTGATACCGCAGGCACCATAGTTAAAGCGGGACAACTCATTATGGACAATGGTGCCAAGAGCGTACGTGCCTTTGCCACCCACGCCGTGTGCAGCGGTCTGGCGATGGAACGTTTGGACAACTCGGTGTTCAGCGAGGTGGTCGTCACCGACTCCATCCCTTTACCTGCCAACGCATCGAAGAAAATCAAAGTAGTAAGCACCGGTCCACTGTTTGCTGACGTCATCCGCCGCGTGGAATCGTACGAAAGCATCAGTTCGTTGTTCAAATAGAAACAGAATAATAAAGACGCAAGACCACGAGATACGAGACCACGAGACAAACAAGTCCGGCGTCACGTGCCCAAAAGTCCCAAGTCAAACAATAAACAATTCAACAATCAACAATTAACAACAATTAAACAATTAAACACAATGAAAACAGTATCATTGAGCGGTTCTCTTCGCGAGAACGTAGGGAAAAAGGATACTAAGGCCCTTCGCAAGGCCGAAATGGTTCCTTGTGTGATGTATGGTTCAGGCGAGACGCAAATCCATTTCGCCACAGCAGCCAAGAACTTCACCAAAATCCTGTTCACCCCCGAAACCTACATCATCGACTTCGACATCAACGGCAAGGTGTACAAGACCATCCTGCAAGACATCCAGTATCACCCCGTGACTGACCAGGTGCTGCACGCCGACTTCCTCATCGTGAAGGAAAACAAACCTGTCACTGTCACCCTGCCCATTGCCCTTGAAGGTTCGGCAGCCGGTGTGATGCGTGGCGGTAAACTGAAGAAAGGCATCCGCAAGGTGAAGGTCTGCGGCCTCCTCAAAGACCTGCCCGACTATGTCACCGTCAACATCAGCAACCTGAACATCAACGAAGCCATTAAGGTGAAGGACCTCGCCATCGAGAACGTAACACCCGTCACTCCTGGCTACACCGTCATCGTGGCCGTCAACATGGCCCGCGGCGCACAAGTGTCGACCGAGGAAGAAGCCGAAGCTTAAACTTTGTTTCTATGATAGAAAAGCCGCCTTGTGGCGGCTTTTTTAGTTTAGAGTTTAGTGTTGAGAGTTTAGAGTAGTGGAAAGTTTAGAGAGTAAAGTTATGGGGATTAGTTGTATATTTGCGCGGTTTTTCCGCAAAGGGAAAAATAACAAACCTGATGAAATGAAGTATCTGATTGCTTGTTTGGGCAACATCGGTGCCGAATATGACGAGACGCGCCACAACATCGGCTTCAAGATTGCCGACCGTCTGGCCAAGGACTTGGAATGTACTTTCACTACGAGCCGTTTGGCGCAGGTGTCGGAGATGAAATACAAAGGCAAGACCCTCATCGTCATCAAACCCACCACATACATGAACTTAAGTGGACGGGCCGTGAAGTATTGGCTTGACCAAGAAAAGATACCGTTGGAGAACCTGCTGGTAGTCAATGACGACATCGCTTTGCCTCTAGGTACACTACGACTTCGCAAGAAAGGTGCTGACGGCGGCCACAACGGGCTGACCGATATCATAGAGAAGTTGGGTACCAATGAGTTTTGCCGTCTGCGTTTCGGTTTGGGCGACGACTTCCCACGTGGCCGTCAGATTGATTTCGTGCTGGGTCATTGGACCCCCAGTGAGGCACCTATCGTGGACGAAAAAACAGATTTGGCCACGGAAATCATCAAGAGTTTCGTCACGCAAGGCCCCGACCGTACGATGACGCAGTTTAACAACAAATGAATTCTGCTCTGCATGTTTGAAATTATGCGTGCTTATAACTAATTGGTTTATATTTATTTATATATATTTACATAAAAATAGACTTTTTTTCTACAGACTATTAGCCTTTTTCTGTTTATTTTTGTCGCAATTTACTAGTATATAGCTATACCACAACTTAACAAACAATTATTCACCAAATTAATTCATTATGAAAAAGAAAATCCTTTACATGGGTGGCATCATCATCGCCTCCATTGCGTTGCTGGTCAGTTGCATTAAGGATGACGAAAACGAAGGTGGAAACAACAATAGCAACACCTCGTCAACGGTCCAAAACTATCTGGAGGTTCAGGACGGAACTTTGGTCAAAAAGGATAAGCCCTACTCCACCGCTGAATTTGGCCTGACTGTGAACATGAATTCCACGGTCATCCCCGGCGGTAGTGTCGTCCCCGATGTGTACTCGCCTGTTTCTCCGAGAAGAATGTACATCGGCGTCGAAGATGCCACGGGTTACTATGAAGTGGTTCCCCAAAGCGATGGACAACATTACAGCTGCGTCATCATCATCAACCAGGACCTCGAACTTGAAGACAACGAGACCTTCGTCATTTGGGGTGCCTTGACCAACGATAACGACGACATCAGTGAAACATGGGAAAAAGAAGTCAGCCTCCACAATGTGGGCACCGGCCAACTGCAAGTCAGCCTCTCGTTCAACAACGAAAAGGATGTTGACCTCCACCTCATTGAGCCCAACGGCGAACACATCTATTACGGCAATCGTCGCAGCAGCAATGGCGGACAACTCGACCTTGACTCCAACGCAAGCTGCAGTATCGACGGCATCAACAACGAAAACATCACTTACGATACAGACGAAAATGGCAATGAAGCCTATGTTGAACCTGGCACATACAAAGTTTATGTTGACCTGTGGGAAAACTGCGATTCTTCGATTGCCACGGACTATGTCGTCACCGTCACATACAATGGTCGCGTGATTTCAGCCCAATCGGGTTCCAATCCTGCAAGAGGCACCTTCCCCATCGATACGCCTAGCAACTATGGCGACATCAACAATCTCACTCCCGTTATGACCTTCACCATCAACGGCAAAGGTGAAATGAAGGTGAAAGACTTCGAACCACTGCCTCATTCCGAGATGGACCTCGAGAAAATGGCCATGGAAAAATAAACAAATTGTATTGCAATCCCATGAAAAAGCAGGCCGATGGTCTGCTTTTTTTGTTTACTTTTGTGCCATTAATCCGCTACAAAACATGACACAGATTGACCGTATCACCCGTATGGAAGCCCTCTTCGACAAAAGCGAGGAGGTCATCAAAAGATTGGAAACAGCCCTTGAGGACTTCGCCGAACTGGGGTCCGACATTGCCGAACTGGAAGCGTATTATACCTCGCCGCAGTGGCGCAAGGACTATGAAGCCGACGAAGCCGGCAAGTTGCCGAAAGGCCTCAAATGCGGGGTGTTAAGCGAGGATGGGGTTTGGAATGTGCTGGGTGATTATAAACGGTTGAAGGAGGTTATATGCGAAAACTGAAAGAACTCTTCGGTTACGCCCTCGGCGGCCTGATGTTCGTGCTGCTCATCCCGACCTTGATGTGGTGGGTCTCGGGGATGCCCAATCCATTGGCTGCTCCTGTGACAAGGATGGTGATTGCCCTCGTTCTGGCGGTGTTTGGATTGTCGATGAGTGTGTGGAGCATCGTCTACATGCGCCACAAGGGAGACGGCAACCCTATGGACGCCTTCGGGCATGAGGTAGCGCCTCGCACAAAGCACCTGATGACGGAAGGGCCTTACCGCCTGAGCCGCAACCCCATGCTGACGGGGAGTTTTATCTATTACGCTGGCGTCTGCATTGGGCTTTGGACCTGGCAGGCGTTGGTGGTGTTTTTGGCGTTTATTGTCATCATGCTGCTGCAAGTGCGCAGTGAGGAGAAGTGGCTTCGACGGGATTTCGGTGAGGAGTATGAGGCGTATTGCCGCCGCACGAGGCGGTTTTGGCCATAACAGCCATGTCATGCCTGCGTGGGCAGGCGCGGTAGCGGGCATCCAGGACTGCGATTCTCTTGTCCTTTCCTCTTGATAGGAAAGGACCAAAGGATCAAGGCCAAAACCATCGGCCCACCGCACAGCAGCCTAAACACCTGACTTTCAACTCGGGTAGTGCCTGTCGGCAAACGTAAACGCCCCTCCCTGAAAGTCAAGCGTTTAGGCTGCCCTTGCAAGCGCTTCCCCGCCATGTCGGCCTCGCCTCCCCGCCCTGCCCAGTTTAGTGTTGGCATTCCCATTCACGATGCCAGTCAGCAGCTGTGTCATGCCAACGCGGGCAGGTGCGGTGGGGGGCATCTATGGCTGCGGTTAATCTTATCCAATTCTTTTTCAACACTATACCCGACAGCAAGCGACAACAAACGACTACTGTCGACTACAAACGTTTAATCAACGGCTTGGTCTTGACAAACCTTTTTTCTTTGCGGCGTAAATCATATTAATTAGACTTATGACAAAGAAGAAAAAGAACCCCACTGACATCATTGTATCGAAAAACGAAACTATGATGCAGATGCAAGAAAACGAGATAGTGCTTTACCAGCCGAATGACACCGTCCATCTTGAGGTAAGAATGGCAAATGAATCTGTATGGCTGACTCAACCGCAGATTGCTTTACTCTTTGGCGTTCAACGCCCAGCTATTACAAAGCATTTACGTAACATCTTCAACTCCGGAGAACTCGACGAGTTTTCAGTTAGTTCCATTTTGGAACATACTGCCTCTGATGGCAAGACTTATCAAACCCAGTTTTACAACCTCGATGCCATACTTTCCGTTGGATACCGTGTGAATAGCATTAATGCCACTATGTTCCGTCGATGGGCCAACAACGTGTTGAAAGACTATTTGCTCAAAGGCTATTCCGTCAACCAGCGCTTTGAGAGACTGGAACAAAGGGTTAGCCGTACGGAAGAGAAAATCGATTTCTTTGTTCGCACCGCTTTACCTCCTTTACAAGGCATCTTCTACGACGGGCAGATCTTTGACGCCTACACCTTTGTCTGTGGCCTTATCCGCAGTGCCAAGAGCCGCATCATCCTGTTCGACAACTATGTGGACGACACGGTGCTGACCCTGCTCGACAAGCGTGCCGAGAGTGTAAGCGCACAAATCTATACGCGCAGCATCTCCAGCCAGTTGTCGCTTGACTTGCAGCGCCACAATGCACAATACCGCCCCATCGCCATTGATGTGTTCCAAAACGCCCACGACCGCTTCCTCTGCATCGACGACACGGTGTATCATATCGGTGCCTCGCTGAAGGACTTGGGCAAGAAATGGTTCGCCTTCAGCCGCATGGAACTCGCCACCGACGCGCTGCGGGGGAAAATGTGATGGGCAAAGAAGAAACAACTTTTCCATGAAACAGCGAGAGATGAGCAAAATAACACAAAGGATATTTTTCTGCCACAAAACGGGAAAATCCAACTTGAATTAAGGGGAAATGCGTATATTTGCAGGTTAAATATATAATAACCTATTATGGACGGATTTAAAAATCTGGAAATCAAAAACTTCAGAGGTATCGAACATCTGAAGATTGATGATTTATCCCGCGTTAATGTCTTCCTTGGACAAAATAGTTCGGGAAAAAGCTCTGTTTTGGAAAGTCTTTTGTTTTTGATGGGACTGTCAAACCCAGACTTGCCTCAAAGTATCAATAATATTAGATCACGCGGCTATAGCAGTTTCGCAGATCTGGAATATATGTTCCACAACGGCAATTTAAAAATAAGTCCTGAGTTTTCCTCTGAAATGTTTGATGGATCCAAGCGTCATTTGGCATTGGAAATGACATACACCTTTGACGAAAAGGCTCAAGTTGATCTACCCCAAGGACATATTCCCACCTCGGAAACGAAAACCTTCTTGAACACCCTGAAGATGCTGTTCGAAATCGAAGCTAATCAAAAGAAAAGCAACTATGAGAGCAGTGTCACTTTTAATCAGATGAATCAAGTCACTGGCAAAAAAATTGCCGAGGGGTATCTGGAAAAGAACACGGTAGCATTTTTGCCAGCCGACATTGCTTTGGGAGTACCAACTAACGATTTGGTTGAACTTGCCAAGCGAAAGAAAAAGGAGGTCATAACGAAATACTTGTCGAATTTTGACAGCCATATCACCACTTGGGAAATATTGAACAATGTCGCATATATCGGTCTGGATGGTATAGACCAGTTGATGATGGTAAACATGATGGGCGATGGTATGCGCCGCTACCTGAACATCGTGGCAGCTTCAGCCAATCCGATGAACAACATCATCTTGATTGACG
>JAEEGJ010028887.1_pt1 | contig 10990 bp, 7 predicted proteins | sample 8958761 | NCBI WGS metagenome assembly JAEEGJ01 (sample SAMN16246546, study PRJNA631951) | gut metagenome | biome: gut microbiome; feature: rumen; material: RS-attached | host: Bos | place: Iran: Karaj | collected 2018-10
ATTAAATAAATTTCAAATAAATTCACATTAAAATTTATTTTAATATTTTCAATAAAAAAAAAATCAATATTATTTGATTATAATAATAATATTATTAATTAAAAAGAATTATAATAAAATATTTAAATAAAATTATACACCATATCTATTAATTAACCCATGTTGTGTAGTTTGCATTTGATTTTGATTATTCATTAAATTAATATCAACAACTTTTTCTCCTAAAGCGCTTTTAATTCCTAATAACAAATTATAATCTTCCAATCCTTGTCTACTTTTAATTTCTTTTCTAGCCTCTTCCATAATTCTTTTATCTTGAACGAGCACATTAAAATTAATATTCGCAGTTCCAGCATATTCAGTTTTTATTCCATATTTATTAAGTAAAGTTTCAGTATTTTCCGTTTCGCTCGCTGATTTAGCCAATTCTCTTAAATCAGGAATTTTTCTACTTCCCCCTAAAAAAAACGAATATACTTTTAAATAATTATCTTCGACTGGTTTATAACAATTAACATCAACATTAATTGAGCCATTTTGAATTGGAATTGGAACGTATGCGTAACCTTCTATTCGATGTCTGCCCCAGCTATCGCATGAGTTTATTTGAATTAGTAATTTAGGTGAAATTTTATTTAAAATTGAATTGTGGCCTAATAATTCTAATTCGAATGGCAAAGAAAAATTATGAATTATTGCGTTTCTATCTTTAAATTCATGTGACTGAATGTCACCTTTCATGTTTCCTTGATAAAAAGAAAAATTTGGGTCGTTTTTGAATGAATAAAAATTTGGGTTTACATAGCCTGTGCTTGTTTGTGAAATGCTTTTTAATTTGTTTAAATTTTCTTCTTGTAAATTTTCGCTTTGATATATTAAATAATCTTCGTTTTCGTTGTCGATTTTCCAACCGATTGGTAAATAAAATTCATAAAACATGTAAAGAGATTCTTCTGAAAAATCTGATAATGAAGAGATTTCTCCGAAAATTGATACACGAGAAAAATCGTTGTCTGGGGGTTTTTGAAACATTGAACCGACTATGTTTTGATGGGAACTTAATTCTTTCATTATTTGTTTTAATTCGGCCATTATTTTTTTTTATTTGAATTTGGTAATTTTTTATATTATTAAATTTTTTTTATTTTTTTAAATTTTTTTTAATTTTTTTATATTTTTTTTAATTTTTTTTAAAATATTGTTATATGCTCTTTTTATCTATAAAAATACATTATAAGAAACCAATCAGGATGCCCGTAAAATAAGGCATCCTGACAGTTTTATCATCATATATAAAGATTTTCTTCTTATATATATACAAATAACAAACCGTTATAGTCCGATCATTACTTCAAAATTGCTCTGTGGAATGTCTTCTTGCCCTTCTTGATCTTAACGCCCTCCTTAAGAGCGTCCTTACTTATCTTTGTATCAAACGAAGCAACCTTTTCTCCGTTTACAAGCATACCGCCCTGCTCTATAAGACGTCTTCCTTCGCTTCTTGAAGGAACAAGCTTGCAGGCACTGAGCAGATCGATCGCGCTAATACCGTCATCGCCCACCTGATCTGAAGTGAGTTCTGTCGTAGGCATGTTTGCATCATCTCCGCCACCTGCAAAAAGAGCTTTTGCTGTTGCCTCTGCCTTATCGGCTTCTTCTTTTCCGTGAACAAGTTCAGTCAGCTCATGAGCAAGCAGCATCTTCTTTTCATTAATACGTGAATCATCCCACTTCTCAATCTCACGGATCTGTTCCATAGGTATAAATGTGAGCAGCTTGATACACTTCATAACATCTGCATCACCCACATTACGCCAGTACTGGTAGAACTCGAAGGGTGATGTCTTATTGGGATCAAGCCATACAGCATTTCCGGCAGTCTTTCCCATCTTCTTACCCTGTGAATCTGTAAGAAGTGTAATAGTCATGGCATGTGCGTCCTTGCCCAGCTTTCTGCGGATCAGTTCTGTACCGCCGAGCATATTGCTCCACTGGTCATCTCCGCCGAATTCCAGGTTACATCCGTATTTCTGGAACATGTAGTAGAAGTCATAGGACTGCATGATCATGTAGTTAAACTCAAGGAAGGAAAGTCCCTTCTCCATACGCTGCTTATAGCATTCTGCACGAAGCATATTGTTTACAGAGAAGCATGCTCCAACCTCGCGAAGCAGCTCAATGTAATTAAGATTCATCAGCCAGTCGGCGTTGTTTACCATAAGCGCCTTTCCGTCTGAGAAATCAATAAAGCTTTCCATCTGCTTCTTGAAACATGCAGCATTGTGATCGATATCCTCTCTGGTCAGCATCTTTCTCATATCGGTTCTACCCGAAGGATCTCCGATCATGGTTGTGCCGCCGCCGATAAGTGCAATAGGTCTGTTACCGGCCTGCTGAAGTCTCTTCATGAGTGTAAGAGCCATAAAGTGACCTGCAGTGAGCGAATCGGCTGTACAGTCAAAGCCGATATAAAATGTTGCCTTTCCCGAATTGATAAGATTTCTTATCTGCTCTTCATCGGTTACCTGAGCGATGAGTCCACGCTCAATCAGTTCTTCATAAATTCCCATTTGTGTTCTCCTTTCCTTTTTGAAAAAATATTTTGGAAACGAAACAAGTGCTATAAAATAGCCCTCTGTCCCGTATTCCGGAACAGAGGGCGAAAATATCGCGGTACCACCTCTATTTAAGTACTTTTCACAAAGTACTCCTCATTAAGTGCCAACACACTTTAGCGCTTTATCGGGCGCACCCGTCTGTCCCTACTGAAACTTTCAGGAAGCAGCTCCGGAACGTATTCAATATATTTCCGCCATGTCCTCGCACCATCCGGACATTCTCTGAAGACTTCCTTATATCTACTCTTTTCCTTCATCGCCTTGCACAGTATAATAATATAATTTTTCAAAAAATGCAAGTACTTTTTTTCAGCTGTCTGATTTAGCCCATTTACCTTATGCATTGGTACATCTGCGATAGCTTTCCACCAACTTATCGGTATCAGAGTCAATCACAAGATAATAGTCTGAGAAAGCATCTTCCTGCATAAGGAATGTACCTACTACGGGCATCCTGCAGAATACTGCTTTTGACAGAGTGAGGGGTATTATAGCATATTTTTCCCGTTTTATAACGCAGGGAATATTAGCCCCGTCACTGATATAGAGAGCCTTTGACGCAAGATAGTTCTGTGAGTTGTCTTTGGCCCCAAGTACATAAAATACATCAGAACTTTTTCCTTCAAATAAGGTATACATGACCTTGGGATTCTTTTTATCATCATAGTACCTTGCTTCGGACTGGCTTTCTTTTAGGATTTCTCTGTTGTTTTCATCATAGAATGTAAACGCACCCCGGTATTTATCAAACCGTATCAGCATTCTTTTCAATGAAACTTCCACGATCTGAGGTGTCTCTTTATACTTAAACTCCTTACTCATCTGGAAATTCTTATATGCAGGAGATTTGGGTATTTCAAGTGCCAGTCCTTTCGAATAACTGATCCTGACAATATTGGGACCTACGGGTTGCAGTCTTATGATGCCGTTCTGGCTTTGGAAATATATACCGTCATTTTTCTTGTGTACCCATTTTGTTGAAAAGCTGCCGAGTGCATGTCCCGAAGGCTTAAGAAGCTCTGCAGGTACTTCTGACAGAAAATCTCCTATAGCTTTACCTGATGCAACAGTTTTACTGTTGCCCGACAACTTAATGGATGTGTTTTTAGTTGAAGCAACACTGTTTTTCTTGAGCTCGGCGTCTCGGCGCATGAGTTCCTCCGAGGTACCGTCGGTCCTGGAGGCACCGGTACGTCTGGCAAGATATTCTTTTGTTCTCCGGGCAGCTTCGGTCAGAACTTTTTCCTTTGAGAGATTTTCCTCTGCTGCCATGAAATTACGCCGTTCGTCCTCTGCCTTTCGCATCTCCTCCCTGGAAAGAACCTTTACATGCTTCTCCTCTGCAAAATAACCAGCAGATTGTTTGGAGATATCTGTGGAAAACAGTTCCGAAAGCTTGCCGGAATGTACTATGCATAATCTGTGGAGAGCTCGGGTCGCTGCAACATATAAAAGCTTTACATGGCTGTTGTCGTGAGGGTAGGATTTGGCATCGGGCTCGTAGAGGATGACCGCATCAAATTCGAGACCTTTTGTCATGTTTACCGGGAGCACCATGATGCCCTGACCATATTCGGCATTTTCATCGTCTGTATCGACAAGTTCTATTTTATCCTTTAACTTAAACTTAAGTTCATCCGTCTGTTTCTTGTCTCTGCAGACAATGGCTATTGAGAAAAAATCTTCCTTTTTATATGACTTGCACAGTTCTACGATCCTGTCGGGCAGTTTATCGGCAGTATCCTTAATGAAAGCCGGTTTTTCCCCATGTCTGATGATCGGCTCACAGGGGTATATTTCAAAAGTACCGTGCTTTAGTATATCCGTGGCAAAATCAGAAATCTCAATAGTATTTCTGTAGCTTTTCCTGAGCATCATGAATGCATCATATTCGTTGGGCAGATAAAGATCACGGAGCTCCTGCCAATCGTTAAGACCGGAGGAATAGCGGATATTCTGGGAAACATCGCCCATTATCGTGTATTTGCAGTCATGGACACATTCTTTGAGTACCATATATGCCATCATTCCGTAGTCCTGAGCCTCATCTATGACTATATGATTTGCTTCGCTTATAACCTCGGTCTCATTTACCCTGTGATGTATGTATGCAAGTGCTGCCAGATCATATACATCGTATTCTGTGATCCTTACCTTTGCTTTCTCGCCTGATTCTTTCTTTTTCCAGGTTATCTCTCTTTCCTCATATTTAAATGTAGGTTTAAAATCTTCGTTACCTTCCAGGGAATTTATAAAATCATCATAGATTTTATAAATCGAACCCTTGAACTCCTGGCCTCCAAGGTAGCATTTGTATACCTTTCTGATGGCTTTTTTTTCTTTTTCGGTATAGGACATCCCTTTAGATGCCATCTCCTGTTCAAGGTTTTCATTTAATTCTTTGTTTAAGAAATTTATTTTGGTCTGTACTGAAAACTGAGGATTAGCTTCTATATATTTCCTTATAGCCGAACCTCGCAGCAGGCATACGGGTCCTCCCTTTCGGCCGGTGGGATTATCGCGTCTGTCATATATGCCCGATATATCATTTTCAAATCCTTCGGTAAACTGATTGGGGTCCAGTATGATATCGTCTGTTTTTATAGACTGCCATTCATACGCATCACAAAAATTCTTTAGTTTATTGAAAAATTCAGAGGTGCCTTTCTTAGCGGCTGTCGGATCGGTGGTATCGGTTTCTCTTATGCAGTATCTGAAAGGATCCCAGTCAGTATACATAAGCCTTGTAAAAAGCTCTTCCATGGTCATCTGACCAAAACCGTCCACGCCCAGGTCCGGGAGGACTCCGGTTATGTACTTTAGCAGCATCTTATTGCTGCCGATGATGTAAAAGGCTTCCGGTTTCAGGATATCTCCATAATTATATAAGAGGTAGGAGATCCTGTGCATGGCAACGGTGGTTTTGCCCGAACCAGCCACTCCCTGTACTATCAGATTGTGCTTTGGAGACATTCTGATGATGTCATTCTGTTCCTTTTGTATAGTGGCGATGATCTCATTTAGGACTGCCTGCTTGTTCTTTGCAAGGTATTTATTGAGCAGCTCGTCATCAGCTGCGGCCTCTGAATCATAATAATCAATCAGCTTGCCGTCGCTGATATCAAAGGTTCTTTTAAGTGAAACATTTATGTTTACATCATCACCGTTGGGTGTCTTAAAGCTTATGTCTCCCAATCCGTTTTCGTAATATGCATTTGATATGGGGGCTCTCCAGTCAGCGACCAGGATCTCTGTCTGATTTCGTCTGATGCCGGTTCGGCCTATATATATGGAATCATTATCAAAGATAATACGCCCGAAATATGGTTTGGAGCCTCTTTTCTTTGCGGTACGTATCTCCTCGATGGTATGTCTTGCTTCATTTGATGCATTGTCGATAAGTGGTGCTACTTCGTAATCACCTTCGTCGTATTGTTCCTTGAAAACCTTGATAGACTCTTTTAGCTCGTTAAGTCTTTTTTCCAGTACGCCGACCTCACCTGATGTGAGATTTGTGATCTCCTCAAAAAACATGTTTTCGTAATCCTTGCCGGATTCGGTATTGGGTTTACCCGGTAGTAGATTTGTCATGATTTGTATTTAGCCTCCGTTTTCGCATTTTAGGGGAAAAAAGCTCCGCGGATACGGAAGAACCATATTCGCGGAGATCAATTAAATTATTTTTTTGCTGATTTGCATGCCTCAAATGCTAATGCATCTGCATTTGCTGAAAGACTGCTGCCAAGTTCCATAGACATGGTAACTATGAAGCTGTTGTCCTGAAGCTTGAAGTAAATTGCGAATGACATACTCATGCCCTGTACATTACCTGTACCGGTTGTCTTGCCATATGTAACGCCGCCATCCTCGAAAATCTCAACCTTGGGATTGGTTGCACCGGCCTGCTTAGCTAATTCGTCAACAAATAACTGACCGATGTATTCGAAGTTTGCCTTAGAAGAAATAGCCTCTTTGAAATCCTTCTCGGGAACTGCAACTGATTCGTACATATAAATTGTTAAATCAGTGGTAGTGTAAGCTGCTAAATAAACTCCGTTACCCTGGGAAGCAGGATCGAGGTAAGCATTCCATGTACTTTGCAGAGGGAATGTGATCTCGCCAACCTTTACTGATGAATCAAATTTTGAACTTGACTGCTTAGCGGTAACGGTAACCTTGCAGGTAAGTGTCTTTGAACCAACTGTAGCGGTAATCTTACATGTTCCTTCGCCCTTAGCGGTTATCTTACCCTTTGAGCTTACGGTGGCAACCTTTTTATCTGATGTTGACCATTTTACCTTTTCTGTAGTACCCTTAACCTTAATCTTTTTCTTCTTACCAACTTCAAGTTTTACTGTTTTCTTGCTGAGTTTCACTTTAGATGCTGCCTGAGCAGGAACTTCAAACCCAACCACGAATGCTCCTATGATCACAAGCAGTGATAACAGGAGAGTTGCTACTTTTTTCATCCGAGCCCCTTTCTGCCTTTTTGGCATCAATATTCAATTAAGTTGCAAGGAACATAATACCATAAGTAAATCGATTTTGTCAACTTATTTCTTATTAGTAATTATATTAAGTGCTCTGTACTTCGTCTCTTTGTTTTATCTCTGCCACGTTTTTGTTTTTATCCCTCGACCACTTCTGAGTTACATAGCCTTTTTCTTCAAAATATTTTGCAAGCAGTATAGCAAAAGTCAGTGATCTGTGCTGACCTCCGGTACATCCCAGACCAACAACCAGCTGCGCCTTTCCTTCCTTCTCGTACATAGGCAATGTACACTCCAGATAATCTACTATACGCTTATACAATGCCTGTGATTCTTCCTGCGCCATTACGTAATCACGAACCTCCTGATCCATACCTGTAAGGTTCCTAAGCTCAGGACGATAGAAGGGATTAGGCAGACATCTTACGTCAAAAACAATATCCGCATCAGAAGGGATGCCGTATTTGTAACCGAAAGCAATAAAGTTCAGCTTCATCCTGCCTTCCGCATCCGCACTTATAACCTGCAGGAGCTTTTCGCGTAGCTCCGAAGTAGATAAATATGAGGTATCTATTATAAAATCAGATATCTGGCGTATCGTTTCCAGCTGATGTCTTTCTTCGGCTATAGCTCCTTTCAGATCCAGTTTGCTGTCGAAAACCATCAGAGGGTGAAGACGTCTGGTCTCTTTATATCTTTTAAGCAATATGCCGTCTTCACAATCCAGATAAAGGATTTTTACTTCTATACGTCTCTTTATTTCTTCTATCTCTCCCGCAAGTTCCTCAGCTATATGCGGATTTCTGGCATCTGCGGTTATAGCCATGTATTTAGGCAGGTCATCCATCTGAAGAAACATATTAACAAAACCTGAGAACAGTTTTATCGGGAGATTATCCACACAATAAAAACCATTATCCTCAAGCATTTTCATAGTCTTTGATTTTCCGGATCCGCTCATTCCGGTAAGTATAAGTAGTTTCAACTTCACGACCTCCTATAATCATTCACTCCCTATTGGGATGCCAATCATTTAACAGGAAAGAAAGTTTGAGATCAAGCCTTCAGCCTGGTTTATGGGATCAGCCTCCATATCAAGCCATGTTATGTCCTGCCTTTTCCTAAACCATGTCATCTGCTCCTTAGCAAGATGTCTGATTTCCATAAACAGTTTTTCACGAAAAGCTTCTTTTGAATCAAAACGGCCTCGCAGATACATCATGATATACCGGTATTCAAGCCCGAGTTTATATAGAAAATCGTCGGAAACACCCTGTTTCATAAGGTTTTCCACTTCTTCTATCATGCCCTGCTCCAGTCGTCTGTCAAGCCTTTCCTCAATCCTTTTATATAACTTTTGCCTCTCCCATGTAACCCCGAGACATAAAGTATCATAGCGCTTTACACTCTCCAGGTTCAGCGGTTTACCCATGAGCAGTTTTTCTGCTGCCCGCTCAAGGCGTCTTTTGTTGCTCATATCCAGATTTTCCGGTATACCGCCCATACTGCACTTTTCCGTTATCAGATCCTGTAACTCATTAAGGCTCATGGCTTCAACCTTTTTACGCAGTTCCTCATCCACCGGTGCATCAGTCAGGTTATAGCCATCAACTACAGCATTTACATAGAGGCCTGTCCCGCCTACTAAAAAAGGCGTTTTCCCTCGAGAAACAATATCATCTATTGCTTCGTAAGCCAGCTTTTGGTAATCCATCAAAGAAAAGAAGTCTCCGGGAGCTGCTACGTCAAGCAAGAAGTGCGGAACCCCCTTCATTTCCTCCTTTGTGACCTTTCCACTTCCAAGATCAAGTCCTTTAAATACCTGACGCGAATCAGCAGATACGATCTCTGCACTGAATTTCAGCGCAAGCTCTATGCCTAGTCCGCTCTTACCCGAAGCATTGGTGCCCAGAATGACTACAAGTTTATTGTTTTTTTTCATTATTTCCCCTCATCATGATCGACTAATGCCAAGGTATTGTTTACGCGCCGGTCGAGTTTATGCTTTATTACCAGATAACTTGTAAAATGTATCGCGAATGTAGCAAGCCATGAAATAGGATACGAAATATATACCATCTCTATCTTGTGGTACTCAGGCATTTCAAATATCGTAAACAGCCACACCAGTCGTATACCGCATACTCCGCACAGCGACACGATCATAGGAACAAATGAATATCCCAGCCCCCTGAGTGCTCCTACCATGACATCCATTACGCCGCACAGGCAGTAAGTTGTACATATGATGGACATACGTATAAGTCCGGCATCGATAACGCTGTCACTGGAAGTATATATCCCAAGCAATGTCTTACCCAGAAAATATTCCATATTTCCCAAAGTAAGACCTGTGATCGTTACGCAAAAGAGTCCGGCAAAAGTGATTTTTTTCAGCCTGTCATATTTTCCGGCACCATAATTCTGGCTCATAAATGAAAGCGTAGCCTGATGGAATGCATTCATTGACACATAAACAAAACCTTCCAGATTCGATGCTGCCGAACTTCCCGAAACCGTAGTACTGCCAAATCCGTTTATGGATTTTTGTATAACAACATTTGAAAGCGAAAAAATACAGCCCTGCATACCGGCCGGCAGTCCTATACGAAGTATTGACACCAGCTCTTTTTTATCTATCCCGAGTTCCTTTAAGATCAGCCTTATAGCCCCTTTTTCCCTCATCATACAGATCACAACAAGTGTAGCGGAAATGGTCTGCGATATGACGGTGGCGATAGCTACTCCGGCAACTCCCATACCAAATTTGATAACAAATATAAGGTTGAGAATTACATTTACCACACCGGCCAAGGTCAGGAAATACATGGGACGTCTCGTGTCTCCGACTGCACGAAGTACCGCACTGCCGAAATTATATACCATATTCGGAACCATACCGAAAAAGTATATCCTAAGGTATAGAGCAGCCAAAGGCAATACCTCATCCGGAGTTTTCATGAGTCCCAGTATACCCTCGGTAAAAAGCACTCCGACTCCTGTAAGTATCAGGCCTCCGAGTACAGAAAGCACCATAGCGGTATGAACGCTTTTCTTTAGTTCATCCTCCTGTTTTGCACCGTAATGCCTGGCTACCATAACATTGGCACCTACAGAAAGACCCATGAAGAGATTGCACAGGAGATTTATCAGAGAACCCGTACAGCCTACTGCCGCCAATGCATTGTCACCAGCAAACTTACCGACAACTACTACATCCGCAGCATTAAATAATAACTGAAGTATGCTCGAGAGCATCAGCGGTACTGCGAATTTTAACATCTTCGGCAGTACTGCACCCTCACACATATTCATTTCATATGATCTTCTCAATTGTTCTTCCTTTTTCTACCTTTATTTCTGTGTTACGGAAATATCCTTCCCATCCGTTTCAATGATTACACGGCCTTTTCTGGTTTTATATATCTGAACATTATGATCTTTTAATGTCTGATTGGTTTCTTCCGCTTCTTTTTGATCCTTAGATGATGTAATAACCGCATATTTCGGCTGGGTCTTTTTCAAGAGATCGTCCAGTCCGGGTAAATATTCCCCGTGATGAGGCATTTTTATCACCGAGCAGGCTTTAGGATCTGTTCCGTTATATTCTTTTATTCTCTCTCCCATGGCATCTCCCATAAACAGGAATGATTTTTCGCCATATTCAATCCTGATGATAAGAGAAGAATTATTACTGGGATCTTCATCATATACATCCTGAAGAGGGGCATCAACTTCTATCTTAATACCTGCTATTTCAAAAGAAGTATCTTCTCTCAAAACAGATGCAGGCACTTTTTTCTTGTTCAAAGCAGACTTGAAATTATCATATTCTCCCGAGGACTTTGGATAATTACTGGTGTAAATCTGCTTTACATCTTT
>JAEEGJ010028888.1_pt1 | contig 10990 bp, 7 predicted proteins | sample 8958761 | NCBI WGS metagenome assembly JAEEGJ01 (sample SAMN16246546, study PRJNA631951) | gut metagenome | biome: gut microbiome; feature: rumen; material: RS-attached | host: Bos | place: Iran: Karaj | collected 2018-10
TGAATCTCCTGCTGGTTTGTAGTACTGGAACTCAAGTCCATTAGCTTCAGCATAGTCCTTACATGCCTGATAAGTTGTCTGGTTGAAAGACTGGTCTGTAATATCACCAGAATCTGTTACCATAGCGATTTTTACAGAAGATTTCTTTGCAGCCTTCTTATTCTTTTTAGGAGCTGCGAAAGTAGATGCGCACACAAGTGCAGCAATCATAGCAATAGCAATAAGCTTTTTCATTTATTTATCCTCCAAATAAAATGATGTTATTAATTATAATGATTTTGGAGGAATTTGTCATTGATTTTTTATGAGGGGAAGGCCTTCCCCTAGCCCGCACTTCGTTGCGGGCTACCCCTTCTTGCGGGGCACATCCCCGCAACTCCCCTTATTACGTAAATACATATACGCGCCCGCACAAATCAAAGCCGAAAGAAGGCTGCCCAGCGGAGCGGCACAGCCCATTGGGAAAAGAGTTTCCGGCCAGAACTTTGATGCCAGATAAGCACCCGGAATGCGGATGAGAACGATTGAAATTGAATTATGTATAAATGAAATAATTGATTTTCCCATTGCGGTAAAGTAGCCGCTGAAGCAGAAGTGAATAGCAGCAAGCACGCAGTCGGTTACGTAAGACTTGAGATACTGGGTTCCAAGCGTTACGACAATTTCGTCGCGGGTAAAAAGGCTTATAACCGGATGCGAAATAAACTGAAAGGCGATGGCAAAAACAGCACCGATTCCAACAGCAATTGCGGTGCCCGCATAAAGTGTGTGACGGGCACGATCCTGGTAACCCGCGCCGATATTCTGGGCCGCAATTGCACTGATGCTCGAAAGCATACTGGAAGGAATAAGGAAGAGGAAGCAGATGATTTTTTCTACAATGCCAACCGCAGCCGCAACATTTACACCGCGGCGGTTTGCAATAATTGTAATTACAATAAAGGAAATCTGAATAAAGCCGTCCTGGCAGGCAACCGGAACTCCAATTTTCAGAATATCTCCCATAACCTTACGATCAATTTTAAGGTCACTTTTTGTAAGCTTAAGGCTTCGGGTTCTTACAATTGCAATCAGGCTGATGATTACGCTGACTGCCTGTGCAATTACTGTAGCAATTGCCGCACCTTCTGCCTGCATTCCAAGCAGGCCCATAAAAATATAGTCGAGTATGATGTTTATGGTACAGGCAATGATTACAAAAATCATAGGGCTTTTTGAGTCGCCCATACCACGGTAAATAGATGCAATTATATTATAAGCAACAATAAATGGAATTCCTGCAAAGCAGACGCGGAGGTAAGCAACAGTCTGCTCCAAGCTTTCCGGCGGAGTTGAAACAAGGTTTACAATTCCGCGGCAGGCAGCAAGCAGGATGATTGTCACAATGGCTGAAAAAATCAAAAAGAGGGTGATTGTATTGCCGGTTGTTTTAGCTGTTCTTTTTTCATCTTTTGCACCTACAGCCTGACCAATCAAAACAGTACCGCCCATTGCAAGCCCCACTATAATTACCGTGAGCATATGCATAACCTGACTTCCGATAGACACCGCAGAAATTACAGCCGCACCGTTGAACTGACCGGCCAGGAAGAGGTCGGCCATACCGTAGAGAGTCTGCAAAAAATAAGAGAGAAGATATGGAAGAGAAAAAAGAACGATATTATTGAGAATAGAGCCCTGGGTTAGATTTTTTGTCATAATAATTTCCCGGAAGATACGGTCATTGAGCTTGTCGAAATGACCGTATCCATCGGGTTACATCTTAAAAAAGTCTCATTAAATCTTCAATCGTCTCTCGGCGGCGGATAAGCTTTACGCTTCCATCCTTGCAGATAAGAACCTCTGCAGGGCGTGGACGGCTGTTGTAGGTTGAACACATAGACCAGCCGTAAGCACCGGTGTCGAGAACGCAGGCAAGGTCGCCGCGCTTCATTTCTGGCAACTGACGGTCCTTAGCAAGAAGGTCTCCACTTTCGCAGATATTTCCAGTTACTGTCTGTTCCATAAGATTGTCGCGAGAAACAACCTTTCCGTCACGAATAACTTCAATGTCGTGCCAGCTGTCGTACATGCTAGGGCGAACTAACACGTTCATTCCGATATCAGTTCCGGCAAAGGTTTTTCCGTTGTTGTGCTTAACTGCGTGAACGCGGCCAAGAATTACGCTGCCTTCTGCAACACAGAAACGGCCTGGTTCACTCTTGAAAAGCGGTGCACGTCCATACTTTGCAACAAAATCATCCAGAATCGGTTCGAGACGCTTCTTAAAATCTTCCATTGGGAAAACAGCTTCGTCATCCAGCTTGTGATAAGGAATACCATAGCCGCCACCAAAGTCGATGAACTCAAGGTCCTTAAACTGAAGGGCAATTCTCAAAATGTTTGTTACCGCATCAAGATAAGGCTGTGGGTCCATAAAAAGCGAACCGATATGCTGGTTAATTCCTACAATTGTGAGATTATATTTTTCAGCAATCTCAAAAATCTTTGGAATAAATTCTTCAGAAATTCCAAACTTAGTTTTCTTACCACCGGTAATAACCTTTTCGTGATGGCCTGCACCTACGCCTGGATTGATGCGCACTGCAACCTTACCGCCCTTGTTAAGAGAGCCGTAAAGCTCCAGCTGAGCCAGAGAGTCGCAGCTGGTCATAATTCCGTTATCAATAGCAAACTGCATTTCTTCTGCACTTACATTGTTTGGAACAAAGAAAATGCGTTCCTTTGGAAAGCCTGCCTTAAGCAGCATTTGGATTTCGCCAACGCTCATTGCATCGCAGTTGTTTCCTTCTTCAAGAGCAAGCTTAAGAATGTGGATGTTTGTATTTGCCTTTACAGAATAGTTTGCAGTGTAAGGATACTTTGTGATAACCTTTGCAACTGCATCCATTCTTGTGCGCAAAATCTTTTCGTTATAAACGTAAAGCGGTGTGCCATATTCCTGAGCAATCTTTTCCGGATTGTTTCCTTCAAAAAAATTTACTGATTCAATAAAAGAATTCATAAGTCCTCCTTAAATCCCCGTCACCCCGAACTTGTTTCGGGGTCTCATGTTCAAGAGATGCTGAAACAAGTTCAGCATGACAGTGTGTTCTTACTACAACAAGTGTGCTCTAATTTCATCACCGCTGAGTGGGCTAAGGTAAGCTGGTGCTACGTCGAAAACTGTCTTACAGCCAAGATTACCTTCTTTGTTCATTCTGTAAACAGCGCGTGCATAAGCAACGAGAACGCTTGAAGTAAATGCAGGGTTTGAATCAAGCTTGAGGCTGTACTCAATTACATTGTTGAATTCGTTGTCCCAGCCAGTCTTTCCAGTGCGGATTACAAAGCCACCATGTGGAATACCAGAATGGTTCTTCTTCAATTCTTCTTCGCTGATGAAGTTTACAGTTGTATCATAGTCTGCAAAGTAGTTTGGCATCTCTTTGATTTCTTTTTCGATACGTGCCTTGTCTGCACCTTCTTCTGCTACAACATAGCATTCGCGTGTATGCTTCTGACGTGTTGTCAAAGTTGGGTTCGAACCAGAACGAACAGCATCCAAAGCAGCCTGTACTGGAACTGTATACTGTCTTGCATCCTTAACACCTTCAATGCGGCGGATGGCATCAGAGTGTCCCTGGCTTACACCTTTTCCCCAGAAAGTATAGTCACTACCGTTCGGTAGGATGCAATTAGAGTAAAGACGAGCAAGACTGAAAAGTCCCGGATCCCAACCACAGCTGATGAGGGCTGTATGCTTAAAATCCTTTGCAGATTTATCTACATTTGCAAAGTGTTCTGGAACTTTTGCGTGTGTATCAAAACTATCAATTACGTTGAAATATTTTGCATATTCTGGAGTCTGTTTTGGAAGGTCAGTTGCAGATCCACCACAGATGATAAGAACATCAACTTCATCCTTGTGTTTTTCTACATCTGCAACGTTATAAACAGGAACACCTGCAGTCAAGATTTTTACAGTTGATGGGTCGCGGCGTGTGAATACAGCAGTCAATTCACAATCTGGATTCTGCTTTACTGCAGCCTCAACGCCCTTTCCAAGATTACCATAACCTAAAATACCAATTTTCATATATTACTCCTATTTTTCGCTTAACAGCGTAATTTTATCCTTTAATGCTTCCTTCATAACCTCAACGAGATTTTTCTGTCCGGAATACAAACAGGTATCATGTTCATCGCCGGTAAGTTCACCGGTTAATACATAAGCAGAATCTGCAATAAAACGTATCTGCCCTTCTTCTGGTTTTGTTTCGTAGATTTTTGCACCAGATAATTTCAGCCCCTTTGTCAGAAGCACAACTTTTTTTCCTGATTTTGTAAGCAGTAAAAGTTCTTCTTCAAATTCACAAATCAAATCTGAAGGAGCCATCATATAAATACGTAGCTCTGTTTTATTCAACATTTCGCGGATTTTATTTTTGATATTTTTTGCACCAGTAATTGTGATATACCCATCCGCAGAAATAACCTTACGAGGTGCATGCTTTTCAAGCCAGGCTGCACTTTTCTGCAATTCGAGAATTCTATTTTCTGTAAAGATTTTTATTTCAACAGGTCTGTATTTTGTAGCTTCGCCTTCGATAAGATAGGCAGCACCTTTTTCTACAAGAGCAGTAAGGGCTGCATAGACGTTTGAACGCGAAATACCAGTGTCCTTTGCAACCTCATAGCCAGTCATTTCCCCATGATTCAGAAGAGCAGAATAAACTGTCCCCTCCTGACGAGTTAGTCCAAAATCATTTAAGCTGTCTATAAAATTCATATCTGACATAAACTGATTCCGCGCCTTTGCTATTAATCTATAGTAGTATTATTTAGTACTACTAATGACTAATATACAGAGAATTCAGTTTAAAGTCAAATTTAAAAATCCCCGGGGGGTACCGGGGATCACTAATTAGAACAATTTCTTTAATTGATTTCCAAGCTCTTTCTTAGCACTATCCGTCGCTTTCTTGGTTGCTTCATCAGCCTTGTCCTTCATCTGTTTTTCAGCTTCAGAGCGTTTTTGTGTAAGCTGTTTTTCGTAACCGTTAGCCTGACCTACCGAACCAGTCAACTTAGATTTAATATCATCGAGCGAACCAAACTGGCTGAGTGCTCCGCCACTTGCTTCGTTAATTCTCTTAGTAAGTTCAGCCTTAAGATTTTCTTTAATTCCTGCAAGCTGTGCTTCCATTTCTTTCTTAATCGAATTAATAACCTGAACATCAGCATCAGAATCAAGTGCCATATTAAGGCCACCAGAAAGTGTAAAGCCACTTGTCATGCTTGCACGTACAGTATTTATTCTACCCATTACACTTGAGTAAATCTTAGAAGCATATTCTGGTTCAAACGGAACTGTAGAAATCTTGAGATCTGTTAGCAGTCCCTTACCAGTAATTTCAAAACCTTCATCATCAAAAATCTTAAGAATTGCATCTACTGCACACTTTGCATCGAAAGAAGGAACTCCAGGATACTCACCAAATTTTTCGGCAGGAATATTCAATGGAATATTTTTCAAACCATAATCTGCACGAACAAGAGGTTCCTTTGTTTCAGTTCTAAAGTCAACAACAAGCTTTGCGGTATGCTGCAAGTTCCACAAATCCATATTAAAATCAATCTTTGCAGGTTTGTTGATTATATCCTGATTGCTTGCAATATCTGTGGCCTGTGCAAAAAAGTTTGGACCAGAGCCTGCCATCTTTTTAATCCAGAGAGCTGGAACCTTATCCTGTCTGTAGAAAATGTCGCGGCCAGGTGCACGTTTTACACTGTACTTCTTTTTTTCTTTTTTAGTCTTTTCTGTTTTTGGTTTACTAGCCTGTTTTGATTTTAATTCAAGCAGATAATCAACACCCTTCATTGCATAAGGATAATATTTTCCAAGAACATCACAGGCAACATTCTCGAACATACCGCTTATGAGTTTTGTTCCATCAGAAACATTGAGCGACTTAATTTTGTTGATTTCTGAATTTGCAAAGTTCATATCATGAGTAACTGCATTCTGAACAGTTTTTCTTAGTCCATCAGCTTCTGCAATATCAGCGTTAAAGCTGTTTAAAACTCCATTTGCATCATTTTTTACCTTATCAATATTTTTGTAAGTTGAATCTAACGACTCAATAAACTCTTTGATTTTCAATGGATTATTCTGAACTGAACTGTAATCAAAAGCCATAATTTCGTTTACAGATTTTTGAAGTTCATCTACTGTTTTCTGAACCTCAGCAGGTTTTGCCTGCCACTTTGCAACTATCTGTGGAATCTGTTCCTGAACCTGTGTAGAAATTGCAGGAGTCTGTAACTGAGCCGCATAATTTTGCATCAGAGTTTCTGGATTAAACTGATTGAAGAGTCCTGTAATATTCTTTTGCAAGGAATCAGCTGCAACAGCTTTTTTATCTGAAAGTGCCTTTCCAAGCTTTGATTCAGAAGCCGCTTTTTCAGCCTTTGCCTTCTGCTTTTTAATTTTCTTTTCTTTTGCAGGAGGAAGTTCTCCTAAAGTTGTTCTTTCAGTTCCTGTATTTACATCAAGCACAGAAAGTTCATCTGCAACAAAACGCTTTCGCAAAAGCTGACCTAAATCAAAATCAATTGTAATTGAACCAATGTCTACAAGATTTTTCATGTAATCATTCTTGTTGGCAATTTCAACTTTTTTGATTTTAAGGGATGAATCCAAGAACTTAAAATCAACTTTTTCTATATCAGTTTTTGCTTCAAAAATATTTTCGCAAACTACAGTAAGCGCTTTTTTGATAATTACATTTTTGAACATTGAAAAACAAACTGGAATTGCCACAATGAATGCAATTGTCACAATCAACGGAACAAAGTTTACGCGTCCTTTCTGACTTTTAATCTGCTTTGCAAGAAGCTTAAGGCGCTTCATATCTTTCTTTGCAAGCTGTTCAGCCTTATCAGCCGGAATAGCATAAATCGGAATCTGCTTTGCACCTTTTTTTTCAACTTCTGTAAAAAGACTCTTTACGTATTTTTTATCATCAGGAACATAAAGCTTTTTATAGATTTTCTTTTCGAGTTTTTTCGCAGTATATTTTTTTCTAAAAAGTGATGGAATCTTTTTCATTTGTGCGCCCCCTTAGTCCTTCTTTGCCGCAAGTGCAGCCGCTTTTTTGATCAGCGGAATTTTTGAGATTGCAACAATGAATTTTGTTTTACGCAAAACAGGCACAATCTTATTTCTCATAAGCCAGACTAAAAGACGGGCAATTACATAAAGAGGAATATAAAGCACAAGCCCGCACAAAAGCGAACCTGATGCAATTGTATTATTGAACTTAGTAAATCCAACAAAAGGAATATCAAGAAGGAAGGCAAAAGTTGGTTCAAGAGCAGGAAGTGTAAGGAACCAGTAACCAACCTGATCAAATATCGGATCGAACAAAGGTGCCAGAAGCGAGAACGCAAGCGTACAAAGCACCAGCGCACCTTTATTTATTCGCATAAAAAGAACAAATACAGTAATAATGAACCAGAAAATGTTGTTTTTCGGCAAAAAACCAAGCAACATTCCAAGACAAACAGCATGAGCAATTTCCCCCGGATGTGAATTGCTGTTCAACGCTTTTAATAATTTAATGATGAATTTTAACATATAAGAACTCCGATTTAAAATCCTTCTTATATTTTATCAGAAAGAGTACAGTTTGCAAGGACTTTATATGAACTGCTAAAATCGGATAGAAAGCCCCACTGTAATTCCAGACAGCAAAATATTTTTAACTGTATTTGAATCAAGCTGATTACCTGATGAAGTGCTATTAGAATTTGATGATTTTCCTAAGCTAAATGGAATAATGATTTTTTTATTAACTGAAAGCTGGCCGTGATTCTGCAGAAAATTAAAAGTTGTGCCAAGATTAAAAATGAAAAGACCTGATTTATCTAGTTTGTTAAAATTAACTGGACTACTCCCCTCTTTTTCCATTTCAAGCGAATCCCATACTAACGTTTCCTGCCAGGGAGCAAGTCCATCCAGCTTTTTCCAGGAAGTATTTATATCCACAATTCCATAAGGAATAAAGGCTATAGCCGAATCAAAATTAAATTTCCAGGATTTATAAATAAGATTTGCATTCGAACCTAGCAGAATAGAATGGAAATTATAATCAGCATTAACCTTAAAATAATCGAATACAAAATATAAATACGGCTGATTATCTCTTGTTAATAACCCATTTGTATTTCCCTTTGCAAAATAATAAGCGGCAAAAGGATTGAAATTGAATTTTACTTCACCAGCATAAACAGGAAAATCATGTGAATATAATAATCCAGTTATAAAGTTCTTTGAATCAAATAGAAGTTCCTTACTATCGTTAGTTAGTATATTAAAACTTAACGGAATATAAATTAACTGAAAAAAGTTTTTTTCATATATAAAATCTGAGCCAAAAATCATTGCAACGCATTCAGACGGATAACCCATAAAATACGCCATATCTCCATCTGAAAAACCAGCATTGCTGTAATAATAAAATGGTTTTATCTGGAAATTATTAATATTGAATAATGATTCAAAACCAAAATAATTCCCCTGCATTCCGTCATTACTGATTTTCGATGAAAGATCCAGATTGATTTCACCAGAATCAAAGACACCAAAACGTCCCGTAAAATTAATAATCTGATTTTTGATTGAAGCAGAAAAGTTTACATTATTTACCTGCCCATTTATTTCCTGATGTGTAGATTTTAATTTATTATAATCCAGCTTGTAATCAAAAAAGATTTTTTTATTTTCCTGTCCAAATTCATCACTTGCAGAAATATTAAAAAGATTCGCTCTCCCATCGGAGTCGCTGTAAATATGAGAATATTCTGATTTTACTTCAAATGAAAATGCAGCCGTACTCAAAAAAAGCACGGCTGCAAATAAAACCTGAGTTTTATGCAAGGGTTATTCTGCTTTAGCTTTTGTAAATTTTAAACCAAAAATCTGATGTGGTATTAAAGCTGCTGCATAACCATATGTAAACTTCTTAGTCTCAGAATCATAGTATGCTACAAAAGTGCTATAATTACCAATATTACTAACAGGCTTTTTGCATAATTTTATTACAATATCCAAATCTGAACCAGGATTATCACCAGTCATATTAGAATATGTATATAATTTAACTTCTCCAGCCTTTGCTGTAGCATCAGGAACCTCTGCATATTTTTCAGGAACTAATGCCTTTGTTAGACATTGTCCTAAAGTACTTGGAAAATAGTGATTAAAAATTCCATAAGTTGTAAAACCTGACTCTTTAATTGTTTTGACATCTCCAGCAAAAAGTGTACCTGTATAAGTAGAAGTTGAGTTACGCTCTTCATTTTTTATAGTTCTTGATATAGAAATGTTTATAAAATCATCATCCCCTGCATTATAGGTTTTTAAGAAATTTGTTAAATCATAACCTGTCTGAAACCATGCACCTTCCATCGTATCAAGTGGTTTATAGATATCGGTCCATGTAGAAATTCCTAATGGCATTTTTAAAATTCCACTTGTTTCATCATAAATCTGACGCATTTGTTCAGGAAGCTCTATCATTCCAGGCATCAAGTCAATAATCTTTGATAACTTGATACTTGCATATCCATAAATATATCTTAGTGAAATCTCCTCATCCCAGTCTAATGCCTCAGTTTCTGACTTCAGTACCCGTTTCACCTCATTATATTTGTTGCTGATATCAAATTCATATTCTTTATCATCCTTAAAAGGAGCCATAACTTCTCTATATGAATAACCAGTTGTATCCATATATTGATATCCATTAGCTGTGAACTTAATATCTCCCTTAGAATCCTTTTCAACCAGATTACTTAAATATCCAGCTGTAAAGAATTTGCCGAGATCGATTGCAAATTGAGTTTTACCATCTGAATTTTTTACTTCAAATACAGTTCCAGCTTCAAGAGCTGCAGCGACATCTTTTACCACTGCATAAACATCGTCTGCATATTTTTTAATCTGTTCTTTAACCTCTGATGGATAGTTTTTGCTGTCTTCTGTAATATATTTATATGAGGCAATCGCCTTGTTTAAAGCATTCAAAATTGTATTCTTTGATGCAGCCATTGCAGATTCACTTCTTACAGTAAATGTTTTGGCATTTGTAAGACTATACAATTCTTCAAATAAAGCCTCTGGTGCGCCTCTAAACAATTGTGTATATTTTGCAGGTAATCCGCCCCAGCTTGCATAAGGATCATTTGGATTATATAACTGGAACATTCTGTCTTTTACAACATCAAGATCTAAGCTCAAATCGTAAGAAGAGAACCACTGGAAAAGACCTTTATAAATATCCATTGCTGCAAAGCAGACATCTACTTCTGCCTTACCAATTTTTACAGTATTTTCTCCAAACCATTTATCAAGGCCCAGAGCGAAAATAATATCTGCCGGAACAGTAATGCTTTCCTGTTTAAGGTCTGCAACAAGGGATTTTGCATTTTCAAAACGATTATTGTAAACATTCAAAATGTTATCAATAAGCTTATTAAAGCCTTCTGCATTACACTTGAAGAAGTTAGCAAGCATAAGATATGACATTGTTTCACTTGTCTTAAGTGAATTGTACAAGGTTGCCTGATAATTTGGATCGTTTTGATCAATTACAGTGAATTCTGGAATCAATTCTTTTTCTTTATAATCATATCCAAATGCAGCACGAGGAAGCTGAACAGTTTTTGTTTCCTTTATAGAATATAAGCAATCTTTATTTTCTTCGATGAATGCTTTGTATTCATTAATTGCATCCTCATTTTCCTTCTCCACATAATTACCAGTCTCGATGTCATATTGCCATTTTTTGTCTGGATAGCTGATAGTAAACATTGTATCACCAGTGTCTGAAGGGGTAATATGACTTGAATAATAACCGTAATAATCTGGAGAAATCCAATAATCGTCATACTTTGTATATTTTGAATAAAAACTTAATACATTATCATAAGAATCACTGTAATA
>JAEEGJ010028889.1_pt1 | contig 10990 bp, 10 predicted proteins | sample 8958761 | NCBI WGS metagenome assembly JAEEGJ01 (sample SAMN16246546, study PRJNA631951) | gut metagenome | biome: gut microbiome; feature: rumen; material: RS-attached | host: Bos | place: Iran: Karaj | collected 2018-10
GGAGGTCAGCCTGCGTCCCGGAAATTCGACCACGTAAAATGGTACTGTTCGGCCTACGCTGATCCCTGGTCCCTAATCCCTGGTCCCTGATCCCTGATCCCTGGTCCCTAACCCCTGGTCCCCTGCCCGTAATACGCGTTCGGGCCGTGCTTGCGGGTATAGTGCTTATCCTGAATGCGCTGCGGGGCGGGGGCGGCGTTGGGATTCACCTGGCGGGTGAGGATCGCCATTTTTGCGACCTCCTCCAGAACGACCGCGTGGTAGACGGCCTGGGCCGCGTCCTTGCCCCAGGTGAAGGGGCCGTGGCTGTGGCAGATCACGGCGGGGACCGCCATGGGATCGATGCCGCGGTCGCGGAAGCACTCCACGATGGTATGCCCGGTGTTGCGCTCGTAGCCCGCGTCCAGCTCCGCCTGCGTCAGATGGCGGGCGCAGGGGATCGGCCCGTAGAAGTAGTCGGCGTGGGTGGTCCCGTAGCAGGGGATCTCCTCGCCGGCCTGGGCCCAGGCGACCGCGTACGGGCTGTGGGTATGGACGATGCCGCCGATCTCCGGGAAGGCGTTATACAGGACCATGTGGGTCAGCATATCGGAGGAGGGGTTCAGCGTCCCCTCGACCCGGTTGCCCTCGAGGTCCACGACCACCAGGTCCTCGGGCCTGAGCGTTTCGTAGTCCACGCCGGAGGGCTTGATGACGAACAGGCCCCGCTCGCGGTCGATGCCGGAGACGTTGCCCCAGGTGTAGGTGACGAGACCCCTGCGCGGCAGCTCCAGATTGGCCTCATAGACCTTTTGCTTGAGTTCTTCTAACATATCGTTTCCTCCTGGTTGGCTCGCGCCGCCTCATCCAGAAGCGCGCGGAAGCGGCGGCACACGCCCTCCGGCGTTTCGCCGCCGGGGCGGTACCAGAACTCGGTGACGAAGCGGCGCACCCCGCAGTCCCACGCGGCGGCAATGGCAGCCGGGAAATCCACGTGTCCCTGACCGTAGGGGACCTCCCGGAACCGGCCCGGCAGCGTCTCCTTCAGGTGCAGCGAGGTCATCTGACCCCGGCCCAGCCGGAGGTCCGCGATCGGGTCGGTCCCGTAACGGACGCAGGCGTTCGTGACGTTGCCGATATCGGGGTAGAGCTTGAGATAGTTCGAGCCGACGCGCTGCACCCAGCGCAGACCCTTTTCCACGGTGTTCATGAAGTCGTTTTCCATCGTTTCAAAGCCGAGCTGCACGCCGGCGGCGGCAGCCCGCTCGGTCAGCGCCAGAACGGCCTCCAGAAACAGGGCCTCCGTCCGCTCGGAATGGGGCTTGTAATACACGTCGTAGCCCGGGAGCATCACGACCCGCGCGCCGAGATCGTCCGCGAGGCCAATGCAGCCCTCCGCGATTTCGATCCCCCGTCCGCGAACGGCGGGATCGGGGTCGCCCAGGGCGTATTTGGTCAGGGCGGAGGCGTTGAGCGTGCGAATGGGCATCTCATGGCGGAAGGTCAGCTCCGCCAGGCGCCGCCGTTCTTCCCGGCTGCTGAACACGCGGGAGATCCGCGCCTCGCTGGCGTCGATGCTGAGCTCCACGAAGTCGTAGCCCGCGTTTTTGGCCGTTTGCAGCTTCTCCGGCCAGCCGCAGTCCGGCATGGCCTTTTCATACAGTCCGATCCGATACGCAGGATTCATCGCTTCACTCTTGCGCTGCCGCCGGCGGCAAGGGCCTCCGCCTCCTCGCGGGTGCAGAGATCCCAGTCGTTGCGGATCGTGTGGCAGAGGGCGGAGAAGGCAACGGCAAAGTCCACGGAGGCCTGGTCGTCGCGGCCCGTCAGCTTGCTCCAGATCAGACCGGAGGCAAAGCTGTCGCCGCCGCCGACGCGGTCGTTGATCTCCAGATTCTCGTACTTGCGGGAGACGAAGAAGCCGTTTTTGGTCATGATGCAGCCCTGCCAGTTATTGAGCAGCGCCGTCCGGACCTCGCGCAGGGAGGTGCCGACGATCTGAACGTGGGGATACTTCTCCATCACCTTCTCGGCCACCTTGCGGTAATTCATCGGGTCGATGGCGGAGAAGCTCTCGTCCGTGCCCTCGGCGTGGATGCCGAGCATCGTATCGAAGTCCTCCTCGTTGCCGAGGATCACGTCGATATAGGGCATGAGCTGCTCGGCGGCGGCGCGGGCCTCCTCCCTGCTCCAGAGCGTGGCGCGGTAGTTGAGATCGTAGCTGGTGGTCGCGCCGTTCTTTTTGGCTGCCTTCAGCGCGGCAAGGACCTCCCCGGCGGTATGCTCGCCCAGGGCGGTGACGATGCCGGTGGTGTGGAACCAGCGCGTATCGAGGGTCTTTTCCCAATCGACGTCGCCGGGTTGGATCTTGGAGAGGGCGGTGTGGCCCCGGTCGTAGATCTGGTAGCTGGCGCGGGGGCCGATGCCGACCTCCACGAAGGCCAGGCCGTTGCGGGTCCGGCCGATCTTGTCAAAGGGCTCGACGACCACGTTGCTCATATCGACGCCGTGCATCTGCGCGTGCTTGACGATGTAGGAGCCGGTCCAGTTGTCCACCAGCTTCGTGACGTAGGCGGTTTTCAGCGTCGGCATCAGCCGCTCGACGCTGAGGTTGGAGATATTGACGCAGCAGTTGAGTTCTGCGGCGGCGATGCCCAGGCGCAGCTCCTCCGCCTGACCCAGACGGTCGTGCTCGGGGGGCGTGAGGCGGATGTTGGGCTCGCCGAAGCTCATGAAATCGTATTTTGCCATCACTTGTTCACCACCAGCATGCCGACGCCCGGCGCCAGCTCGATTTCAGCCGTCGGCTCGACGGAGGCGAAGTCGTCGGAGTTGACGACGCAGGTGATCACGACGTCGGAATGCCCGGCCTTGGCGATGGCGTCCAGATCCATCGTCAGCAGCAGGCTGCCCTTTTCGACCCGGTCTCCCTGCCGGACCTTCGTCCGGAAGCCTTCGCCGTTCATCGCCACGGTGTCCACGCCGACGTGGATCAGCACCTCCAGCCCGCCGTCGGCCTCGATGCCGATGGCGTGACCGGTTTCGGCAAGCTGCGTGACCTTGCCGCCGATCGGCGCGTAGACCTCACCGACCGCAGGCTTGACGCCGCGGGCCTCGCCCATTGCGCCGCTGGAAAAAACGGGGTCCGGAATGTCGGCCATTTCGACCGCCGTTCCCCTTGCGGAGGCGTCCAGCGTCAGGGGGAAGGTGACGACGGGCTCGGTCTTCTTCTTGAACTTATCAAATAATCCCATAGTGATTCTCCTTTCAGACGTTACAGGGTCGCGCCGTTGGTGCGGATGACCTCCTGATACCAGTAGAAGCTGTCCTTGCGGATGCGGGCCAGGTCCTTGAGATCCATGTCGGTGCGGTTGATATAGACCAGACCGTAGCGCTTGCGGAAGCCCTGATGGGAGCTGAGCAGGTCGATGACCGACCAGGGGCAGTAGCCCATCATCTCCACGCCGTCCTCGATGGCCTGTCCGATGGCCTCCACGTGGCGGCGCATGTAGTCGATGCGGTAGTCGTCGTGGATCCTGCCGTCCTCGGTCAGCGTGTCAGCCGTGCCGAGGCCGTTTTCCGTGATGATGAGCGGCAGACGGTAGCGGTTCCAATACTCGTTGAGGACGATGCGCAGGCCCACCGGGTCGATCTGTGCGCCGTACTCGCTGGCGGCGAGGTTGGTGTTCTTTTCGATCTTCCAGTAGCCGTACATATCGTAGTCCACCTCGTTGAAGCCCTCGACGCGCATGCCCTTGGGATGGTCGGCGTCGGCGGGGAAGGCGCGGGCGGTCAGCGTGCGGTAATAATTCAGGGCGATGAAGTCCATTTTGGCGGATTTCAGCAGGGCGGCGTCCCCGGGCTGCATCTCGGGGACCATGTCCTGCTCGCGCAGATAGGCCATATAGTAGCCGGGATACTCGCCGCTGCAGTGCATATCCAGGCAGTAGTCCGTCTTGAACTGGTTGTTCATCCGGGCGGCCCAGACGTCCTCCGGCTTGTTGGTCAGCGGGTAGGTGACGGTGGAGCTGACGGCGCAGCCGATTCTGCCCTCCGGGATCATCTCGTGGCAGGCGTTCACCGTCAGGGCGTGCGCCAGGAACATATGATAATCCATCTGGGCGCGGAGCTTTTCCTTCTTGACCGGGTCCGGCTCGGTGATGTTCATGCGCTCGTCCACGCGCATCATCAGATTCTGCTCGTTGTGGACCTGCCAATACTTGACGCGGTCGCCGAAGGCCCGGAAGCAGACCCGCGCATAGCGCTCAAAGGCAAGGGCGCAGTCGCGGGACGCCCATCCGTTGTACTTTTCCACCAGCGCCCAGGGCAGGTCAAAGTGGTACAGGGTGACGAAGGGGATGATATCGCAGGCCAGCAGCTTGTCGATGACCTTATTATAAAAGGCGATGCCCTCGGGATTCACCGCGCCGTCGCCGTCGGGGATGATCCTGGCCCAGGAGATCGAGAAGCGGTAGGCCTTGAGCCCGAGCTCCTTCATCAGGTCGATGTCCTCGGACCAGTGGTGATAGAAGTCGCTGGCGACCTTGGAGTCCGCCTGCCTGTCGGAGCGCTTGAAGGAGTTGAAGTCCGCGACGGTCATACCCTTGCCGCCCTCGTTCCAGCCGCCCTCGATCTGGAAGGCGGAGGAGGCTGCGCCCCACCAGAAGTTTTCGGGGAATTTGATAGACATGAGATGGCTCCTTTCCGGTTTTGTAAAATGGCCCTTCGGAGGGGAACCCGCCGAAGGGCCGAGGGGAGAGAGAAAAGAGAGAGAGAAAGAAACGGTTGAATTCGTTGAATTATGCGTCGACCCGGAGCTCCTCGTCCTTATCGTCCTCGAAGCCGACGATGTAGGTCAGAATGGCAGCGCCGAAGAAGGCGACCGCAATGCCGATCAGGTAGGCGACAAACTGACCGGTGGTGTTGTCCGCGCACTGATAGGTGGGGATGGTCAGGATGCCGTTGTTGGCGAAGCCGTGGTTGGAGGCGCCGCCGATGCCCATGATGGCGCCGCCGACCGCACCGGCGATGATCGCGCAGATCATCGGGCGCTTCTTGCGGAGGTTACAGCCGTAGATGGCGGGCTCGGTGATGCCGACCAGGAAGGCGGAGATGGTAGCCGCACCGGCGACCTGGCGGAGCTTCTTGCTCCTGGTCTTGAGCATGACGCCCAGAGCAGCGCCGGCCTGGGAGAAGTTGGCCGCGCCGGCATAGCACATCAGGGTGTTGTGGCCTGCGCCGCACTTGTGGGCGGCAGCGGAGACGGATACGTCATTCAGACCGACAGGCAGCAGGGCACGGTGCGCGCCGAAGATGACGAACACGCCCCACAGAGCGCCGACCAGAGCGCCGCCGACCAGCGGGCTGAAGCCCATGACCTGGCTGTAGACCCACTGCATGCCGTAGCCGATGTAGGCGCCGACGGGGCCGACGACCGTCAGGATCACGGGAACCATGATGATCAGGGACAGGCCGGGAACCAGGATGATCTGAAGCATCTCGGGGATGATCTTCACCAGGCCCTTTTCCAGCCATTTCAGAACGATAACTGCCAGAATGATGGGGATGACAGACTCGGTATACTCAAAGAACTTGACCGATTCGCCGATCTTGAAGGCCATCTTGACCACGGGCAAGCCGAAAATGGTGTTCTTGAGCAGCTCGCCGGTTTCCGGATTCACGGCGGTCATCATGGAGCCGATGGCGGGCATGCAGAGGAATGCGCCAAGCATCATGGCGATGACCCGGTTGCGCTTCAGGGCCTTGGCGGTGGTGTAGGCCAGGAAGATGGGCATGAAGTAGAAGATCGCGTTGGAGGCAGCGTTCAGAATGACGTAGGTGCTGTTATCCGCCGCAAGCCATTCCAGCTTGACCGCCGCGGAGAGCAGACCCTTGATGAGGCCGGAGGCCGCGATGGCCGGAACGATGGGCGTGAAGATGTTGGAGATGGTCTGGAGGATGTAGTTCCAGACGGAGCCCTTGTCGCCCTTGACCTCCTCGATGGGTTTGCCGTCGGCGTCCACGACGCCGCCCTTGACGTTGACCATGGGCAGGAACTCGTCATAGATCTTGTTGACCTTGCCGCCCAGAACGACCTGGAACTGACCGCCGGCCTCCACGACCTGGATGACGCCTTCAAGCTTGCTCACCGCGTCCTTGCTGGCCTTGGCGGGGTCCCGCAGAACCAGACGCAGACGGGTAAAGCAGTGGGTTGCATCCTTGACGTTGTCAGCGCCGCCGACGTTGTCGAGGATACTCTTGGCTACTTGCTTGTAATCCATTGATGCTTCTCCTTTTCTTGTTTTTTGGATTCTATTGTTACCTGACCGCGCCAGGTGGGTGCATGGATTCAGTCGAGGGCGTAGCGGGCAATCTGGTTGATCTCCCGGTTCGCCGCGAGGATGCAGGTCTTGCCCGCCAGCTCGTAGCTGAGCGCGTTCGCCGGGCCGACGTCGTGATCCAGAAGCTCGACCCGGTAGCCGCCGTCATAGCGGATCGCCAGCAGGTCCCGGTCGCCCTTGCGGTGACCGACGATCGCCATCGGTCTGCCGCCGAAGACCGCGGCGCAGATGGCATGGGCAAATTCGATCTTCTTTTCATAGGTGAAGACCGGCTGCCAGCCGTCCGGCGTGCGCTTGAAGACGGTGAGGGTATCGCCGTGGAAGGGCGAGAGGGTCAGCAGCTCCTCCGCGCCGTCGCCGTCGAAGTCCAGAAGCAGGGCGTCGCTGGTCGGCTGATCGAGCAGCTTTTCGCAGGTCCACTCCCCTGCCGGAGTCTCGGGCGGTGTGAAGCGGAAGACGCCCTCCTCCGCCGTGACGATGCCGGAGCCGCCGTGGCGGGAATAGCCGTGGTTCTTGGTCAGTCCCTCCGCGATCACCCTGGCCTCCAGACGGAAGTCCTCCGGCCGGTCGGTCAGGTCGTCGGGCAGGACAGCGGCCCAGACCTTGCCGGGGAAGCGCCAGTCGTCCTTGTATGCATAGTCAGACTTGATCGTGCAGGCGATCAGATACCGCACGCCGCCGCGCTCCAGCAGATCGAAGCGGTGGACGCCGGGCAGGTCGAGGAGCGTCCGGACCTGCCACGTTCCCTCCGCCCAGCGGCAAAGGACGATGGAGGCCTGCTTGTTATCGTTGGGCGAATAGAAGCGGTGGGTCGCCAGGAACGCGCCGTCCGCGCCGGGGAGCTGCACCATCGTCATCGTGCCGCCCGGCCCGTCCCAGACCTGATCCACGCAGACGCCCTGCTCGTCAAAGAGCAGGCAGGGGTGCTGCTTTTCCGACGCCACGAGAAAATGGCGCTTTCCCCGGAATTCCAGCGGCGCGACGCAGTAGCAGAGCGTCAGCTCGCCCAAAACCTTCTTTTCCGCTCTCATCACAGGCAGCTCCTGTACGGGATGTTCTGCGGATGCTCGAAGCAGTCCTCAAAGCCCCGGCGATGGTGGAAATAGAGCTTGTCCTTGTCAAGCGGGTAGGTGTAGTGCCCGCCCACCTGCCAGAAGAAGGGATGGAACCTGTATTCGTTGCGGTCCTTCTTGAAATCGTAGAGCAGCCGGATCTCCTCGCAGTCGGCCTGGAAGTTGGTCCAGACGTCCCAGTGAATGGGGATCACGACCTTGCAGCGCAGATTCTCCGCCATGCGAAGCACGTCGACGGAGGTCATCTTGTCCTGCATGCCGATGGGGTTTTCCCCGAAGGAGGCGAAGGCCACGTCCACGTCGTAGTCCTTGCCGTGCTTGGCAAAGTAGATGGAGAAGTGGGAGTCGCCGGAGTGGTAGATATTGCCGCCGGGCGTCCGGAGCAGATAGTTGACGGCCTTTTCGTCCATATCGGTCGGGCACTTGCCGGTCAGCTCCTCCCGGTCGGGGCCGGTGGAATCGGTGGTGACGATGCAGGTGCGGTCAAAGCTGTCGAGCACGACGATCTCAACGTCCCCGATCCGGATGACGTCGCCGGGCCTGACCACGCGGCAGCGGTCCGCGGGAACGCCCCAGTTGATCCAGGTGTCCACGCTCTTCTGCGGGCCGATGAAGGGGACCGGGATCTCCTTCCCGTCTTCCACGGTGGTCATCCCGCTGTGGATTACGTGCGCCGCCCATTCGGCGGACATGTGATCCTGATGGTAGTGGGTCGCAAGGACGGCGTCCACGTGCTTGAAAGCGAAGGGGTCGCAGACGAAGGGCACGTTGCGGAGGTTGGGCTGCATCAGACGGCCGCCGCACATGTTGGCCATCTGGTGGCCGACCTTCATCTTGTTGTCGCCGTGGGTGCGCTTGCCGTTGCCGTTCCAGAAGTCGATGGTCAGGTTGGTATTGCCGGGGGTCTTCATCCAGATCCCGGTGCAGCCAAGCCACCACATCGAGACGTTGCCCTCCGGCACGACGGCGTTTTCAATGTCCTCCACCAGCCAGGTGCCCCATTCGGGGAAGGTGGACATGATCCACTTTTCACGGGTCATTTCGGATACTTTACTCATAAGGCCTCCAGAAGCACGATCATTTATTGAACATATGGAAGATGAATCGAAAAAAGGGGGATATCGGGCAGCGCCGGGCCGGACTGCTGGAGATGATCCGTCACGCAGGAGGCTCGCCGCTTGATATTCCTCAAACCGCAAAGCTGCTGAAGATCTCCCAGGTGACGCTGCGGCGGGATCTGGCTGCGCTGGCTGCCGAGGGTCTGGTGGAGCGGAGCTACGGCAGAGTGACCGCCGTAGAGGAGAGCGACCGCAGCCGCGTGACGAACATCCCGGAGCCGATCCAGCGCATCTCGCGCAAGGCCGCCCAGTTCGTAGAGGCGGGAGACACCATTTTTATCAACACCAGCCGCACGGCCCTGCACGTCCTGCGGTTTATCGACGCGCCGAACGTCACCGTGATCACCAACAACGTCCTTGCCACCAGCATCCCGCACCGGAGCGACATGACGCTGATCCTGACCGGCGGCGAGGTCCGCTATCCGAAATACGCGATGGTCGGAGACGTGGCGCAGCGGACGATCCAGTCCATCCGGGCAAACAAGGCCTTTCTCGGGTGCAGCGGCCTCTCGGTGGACAAGGGCATGACGACGGAGTATTTTTCAGAGGTCGGCGTAAACAACCAGATGCTGCAAAACGTCAGCGGACCGGTCTTTCTGCTGGCGAGCCACGTCAAGCTGAACTGGGATTCCAACTTTGTCAGCGGCCCGATCGATTACGTCAGCAAGCTGATCACCGACAAGGGCGCTCCCGCCGAGCTGATCGCCCCGTTTGAGGCGCTGGATATCGAGGTTTTTCAGGTGTAAACGAAGCGGACGCCGGAGACTGCAAATGCAGTCTCCGGCGTCCGCTGCCGGTTCGGGATCAGGGATCAGGGATCAGGGATTAGGGATCAGGGATTAGGGATTAGGGAATAGGGAACAGGGAATAGGAGCTGTAGGGGCGCGTATCTACGCGCCCGGTTTCGCCGCAGGCGAAACAAATCGCCCGCAAGGGCGATGCTGCCCGGTTGAATAACGCGATCCCGTACCGTCATTTGCCTCCGGCAAATTGCATTCGTTCCGAATGCCGGACAAGCGATGCTTGTCCCTACGGCAGAGAATGACCGTTTTCGGTTTTTTCGGCGGGGCTCTGTTGTCGATCCGTGCGGGCGCGTGGATACGCGCCCCTACGAGGCTGGCGGTTATCGGCGGGCGCGTGGATACGCGCCCCTACTACTCTGTTTCACTTAAAACTTTATTTGTGGATATAAGTGCTTGAGTTTGGTACGAGCATCGTCAACAGTGAACTGCCAATCGACACCTTTCTGTCTGGTATTTCGATTTGAATGCCAAGCAGCAAGAGATTCATTGAGTGCATCAATGCTGGGAATTCTCTTACCTAAGAGGGCCTGCACAGTTAATGCAGAAAGTTCTATCTCTGCAATATCAAGCCACGATCCGTGCTTTGGCGTGTAGTGGATCTCAAAACGTTGCGCAAGACGATATGCCTCTTCGGGTGGAAACGTCTTATATAGAGAGGAAATATCATGTGTATTGAGATTGTCCATCACAAGCACAATCTTTTCAGCAAAAGGATATTGTTCGTCCGCCAGCCATTGAATCTGTTTCGCCCAATCGACACTGGTTCGATGGGGCAGTGCGTGAGCTTCACGCCACTGTCCCAACGGCTCAGTGAATAAGAAGATGGAGCAGGAACCCTTCCGAACATACTCACAATCATATTTTTCAATATGGTTTGTTTCGCTCATTGGGATTGGTTCAAGGTATTCATCCAAAAGCTGAAAAGGCTTCTCGTCCATGCATACGACAGGGCGGTTTGCATCAAACGGTCTGGAATAGACCTCCAAAACATCTTCCATCCGTGCTACAAACTCGGCATTCTGCTTTGGAGGAATACACCACATCTTTTTCAGGTGAGGCTTATATTTCGTTTTTTTAAAAGTCGCTGGATCGTCATGTGAGATAAGCCATCTACAAAATGCAATTCTACTGCCTTATCTCGAAGCAGGCGAACTGTCCACTTTGAGTATCCTTTTGGCGGCTCTCCGCAGGCTAATGCAATGATTTGAGCTTCTGCCTTGCCGTCAATCTTTTGTGCACGAGGCGGAGTATCCCTTTTCTTTCTGTTCAGATAGGACTCAATATCCTGGTTGGTCAGATATTCGTCTCTCATGTTATATACTGCTTGCACACTGATGTTTGCGTTTTCTGCTGTCCTTTTGTACCGTACATGATCCGTTTTTCCTGTACGATCCAACATGAGCAGTACACGTGCTCTTGTTATGACATGAGAATTATGAACACCTGCTTTTATGATCTTCTGCAAATACTCCTGCGTTTCTGGCGTCATATATATCTCTTTTCCTGACATTTTGATGCCCCCTCTCTTGTTCTAAGAGGAGTGTACATCTTTTTGATAGAAAAGTAAAGAATTAATTGTTACAGACTACTACGGTTTTGGTTTAAAATGCATTTTGAGACAGTCTCTTATTTGTTCACGCCTACTCGTTCACGTATTTGTGCAGGGTCGCCCGCAC
>JAEEGJ010028890.1_pt1 | contig 10989 bp, 1 predicted proteins | sample 8958761 | NCBI WGS metagenome assembly JAEEGJ01 (sample SAMN16246546, study PRJNA631951) | gut metagenome | biome: gut microbiome; feature: rumen; material: RS-attached | host: Bos | place: Iran: Karaj | collected 2018-10
GTATAGGATACAGCTTCCGTCACCGTAAACGAATATGAAGGTTCCGAAGAAACAACAGTACCGTTCAGAGTCCAATTCTTGAATTGGAAGCCCTCGTTGGCTGTGGCTGAAAGATTACAGACGGATCCAATTGCATATTCACCCGTTCCCAAGACAGAGCCAGCACCTTCTGGATTGATTGTGGCAGAGATTGAAACACTTGACGTAAAATTCAATACGTATGGATTAAACTCATCGTATTCATTGGGATCTTGCGTCCAAGCAACCGGGGCTGGAGATGTCAAATCAAGCTCTTCATTGATGCTATGGTCATAGAGTTTGAAAGTCATCATGTCCCCTTCTTCTCCATATATACTCATATATACCACATAACGCTGGAAGCCTCCATATTCAGGCAATTCAAACAATTCTACCATTTGAGAGGCTCGGCATTGCTCACCGCAAAACACTCCAACCTCAAGTTGGTCAGAAGTCTGTTCCACACCGTCTATTTGGACCACACCTGTTAGTGCCATATAGAACTGAAAATCTCCTATTTCTGGCGTCCAATGGTGAGTGACATGGTACTCCACAAAATTCGCAACCAAAGTCCTATCGGCGTTCACGGTAAAGCTGTAGCTGGCGTCTGTCGACACCTCTTCTCCGTTCTCTGTCCAGTTGACGAACTGATAACCTGTCTCTGCCGTAGCCATCAAGGTGATGGTGGTACCATACTCGTAGTTGCCACTACCTGTGGCAGTGCCACCTTCCGTGGCCGACACAGCGATAGTGTAGCTCTCTATCTGGAAATTGGCCACAAGGGTTCTATCACTCGTCACCGTAAAGCTATAGGTGGCATTGGTCGACACCACATCGCCGTTCTCCGTCCAGTTCACAAAGGTATAGCCTTCATCGGCAGTGGCTGTCAGCGTGACGGTCATGCCATGATTATAGGTGCCTTCGCCCGAAACGGTACCCGTTGGGTTGGCCGTGGCTGTGACCTCGTAAGTATTCATCTCGAAGTGTGCCACATAAGCACCTGCCTCTGTCACCGTGAAACTATAGGAAGCACTTGTCGACACCTCAGTTCCCTCCTTGGTCCAGTTAACGAAATGATAACCTTCAGCAGCAGTTGCCGTTAATGTGACGGTCGTGCCATGGTCGTATGTGCCAGCACCCGTCACCGTACCGCCATTGGTGGGATTCGCGGTGGCAGTGATTTCATAGGTATTCACCTCGAAGTTGGCCACAAGATCTCTATTGCTAGTTACCGTGAAGCTATAAATGGTACTGTTAGAAACCACTTCTCCATTCTCAGTCCAATTAACGAAGGTGTATCCTTCACTAACTGTGGCTGTCAGTGTAGCCGTAGTGCCGTAGTCGAAGGTACCAGCACCTGTGATGGTGCCACCTGCTGACGGGTTGGCCACAGCTGCCACCTCATAGCTATTTAGGCTGAAGTTAGCAACCAAAGTCTTAGCCTCCGTAACAGTGAAACTATATGTAACGTTAGTGGAGACCTCTGTGCCATTCTCAGTCCAGTTCACGAAGGTGTAACCTTCAGCTGCAGTAGCAGTCAACATGGCTGTAGAGCCGTAGTCGTAGCTACCTCCACCAACAACGGTACCGCCTGCAATCGGGCTTGCCGTAGCAGTGACCTCGTAGCTGTTGATGTTGTAAGTGACATCAACCGTCACGCTCTCCGTGCCCATCGTGCCCGTCACGACCGGCTGGTCGGCGGTGTAGCCCGTGATGTCGGGCGAAGCGACGCTGTAGGTGGCGTTGTAGTTCACGCTCCCCGTGTACGTCGTTGCCGCCGGCGTGCCGTTGGCATATAGGTAGTTAATCGTCAACGTGTAGCTGTTGATGCTGTAGGTCACATCGACCGTCACGTTCTCCGTGCCCATCGTGCCCGTCACGACCGGCTGGTCGGCGGTGTAACCCGTGATGTCGGGTGAAGTGACGCTGTAGGTGGCGTTGTAGTTCACGCTCTCCGTGTGCGTCGTTGCCGCCGGCGTGCCGTCGGCATACTTGTAGTTGATCGTCAGCGTGTAGCTGTTGATGCTGTAGGTCACATCGACGGTCACGTTCTCCGTGCCCATCGTGCCCGTCACGACCGGCTGGTCGGCGGTGTAGCCAGTGATGTCGGGTGAAGTGACGCTGTAGGTGGCGTTGTAGTCCACACTCTCCGTGTGTGTCGTTGCAGCCGTGGTGCCGTTGGCATATAGGTAGTTGACGGTCAGCGTGTAGCTGTTGATGGCGTATGTAACATTAACCGTCACGTTCTCCGTACCCATCGTGCCCGTCACGACCGGCTGGTCGGCGGTGTAACCGGTGATGACAGGCGAAGTAACACTGTAAGCCGCATTGTAGTTCACGCTTTCGGTATGTGTCGGAGCAGCTTGATTGCCATTTGCATACTTGTAATTGATGGTCAAAGTATAGCTGTTCAGGCTGAAGTTGGCAACCAAAGTTCTTTCTCCTGTTACCGTGAAACCATAGGTGGCGTTGTTGAAAACCACTTGGGTGCCTTCGGTCCAGTTAACAAAGCTATAACCTTCGGCGGCCGAGGCAGTCAGCGAAGCCGTCTCACCATGATTGTATGTGCCAGCACCCGTCACGGTACCGCCGTTGTTCGGGTTGGCTGAAGCGGCAATTGAATAACTATTCAGACTGAAATTGGCCACAAGTGTCTTCGCGCTTGTAACAGTGAAACTATAAGTAGGATTGGTGGACACCGGCTGTCCATTCTCCGTCCAATTAATAAAGGTATAACCCGTGTTAGCCGTGGCAGTCAGCGAAGCCGTCGAACCATGGTTGTATGTGCCCGCACCTGTCACCGTGCCGCCTGCGGTTGGGTTGGCCGAGGCAGAGATGGCATAGCTGTTGAGGGTGAAGGTGGCTGTATATGAGGCAGCCTCGGTTACCGTAAACTGATACGAAGCATCGGTGCTGACCACTTGTGTACCCTTCTTCCAATTGGTGAAGGTGTAGCCCGTGGCGGGAGTGGCAGTCAAAGTACAAGATGCACCATAGTTGTATGAGCCAGCACCGCTCACCGTGCCGCCTGCGGTGGGATTGGCGGAAGCGCCGATGGCGTAGCTGTTGATGGTCCACTTGGCCCAGAAGCTCTTATCACCTGTGGCAGTGGTTGAAATGTCCGTTACTGCCGAACCTGTAAGGTTGGCATTGTCGTACCATCCGCCGAAGGTATATCCCGTGCGGGTGACATCGGTAGGCAGGGTCGCTCCCACACCGTAGGTATAGGAAGTCACGTTGCCGCTGTTGATGGTACCATTGTTGGCGTTCAGCGTCACCGTGTATGTGATCGGAGCGAAGTTGGCGACGAGCGTCCGCGCACCGGTAACCGTGAACTGATAGCTCGCATTGGTAGAGACTTGGGAGCCATTCGCCGTCCAGTTGACGAAGGAGTAACCCGTGGACGGAGAAGCCGTCAGTGTACAAGTGGAACCATGTTCGTATGTGCCTGCACCAGTTACCGTACCTCCCGCAGTGGGATTGGCCGAGGCGCTGATAGTGTATGTTTTTTTGGTAAACTGTGCCACATAGGTTCCCGCCGCATTTACCGTAAACGTATAGTTGGCATTAGTGGAGACTTGAGTGTTGTTCTTTGTCCACTTCGTGAAATTGTAGCCCGTAGCGGGAGTAGCTGTCAATGTGCAACTGGCACCATAGTTGTATGTTCCTGCTCCGTTCACCGTTCCGCCTGCAGTCGGGTTGGCGGAAGCGCCGATGGCATAGCTGTTGATGGTCCACTTGGCCCAGAAGGTCTTGTTGCCCGTGGCTGTGTTTGAAATGGCCGTTACTGCCGTGCCCGTGAGGTTGGCATTGTCGTACCAGCCACCGAAGGTATATCCCGTGCGGGTGACATCGGTGGGCAGGGTCGCTCCCACACCGTAAGTATAGGAAGTGACGTTGCCGCTGTTGATGGTACCATTGTTGGTGTTCAGCGTCACCGTGTATGTGTTCGGTGCGAAGTTGGCGACGAGTGTCCTTGCTCCAGTAACCGTGAATTGGTAGCTTGCATTGGTGGAGACCTGGGAATTTCCCGACGTCCAGTTGACGAAGGAGTAACCCGTGGCCGGAGTGGCGGTCAGGGTACAAGATGCTCCGCTGTTGTAAGTTCCACCGCCCGTAACACTACCTCCTGCTGTTGGGTTCGCCGTTGCTGTAATAGCAAATGTTTGAATAAAGTTGGCAACATAAGAAGCTGCAGCATTGACCGTGAAGGAATATGTCGGATTAGTCGAAACCTGTGTGCCGTTTTTGGTCCAGTTGACAAAAGCATAGCCAGAATTAGCAGTAGCTGTCAGCGTGCAGGTTGTGCCATACTGGTATGAGCCAGCACCGCTCACCGTACCACCCGCTGATGGACTGGCAGATGCACTTATAGTGTATGATTTCTTGGTAAATACGGCAACATAGCTGGCAGCGCCCGTCACCGTAAAGGTATAATTGGCATTGGTAGAAACTTGCGTTCCGTTTTTGGTCCACTTTGAGAAGTTGTATCCTGTAGCCGGAGTAGCTGTCAGTGTGCAGCTTGAACCTATTTCGTATAATCCTGCGCCAGCTACCGTGCCCCCTCCACTTGGATTAGAAGAGGCATTGATAGTAACGTAATCTTGTGGCGTACAAACAAGGCGTACAGATCTACCTTGATAACGCTCTGTTTGTGTGGTTGAGAGACTACCATCTAAAAAAGACATGAAATATGAAGCAGAAGTATTAGTGCCAGCCGATGATGCATGATAATAGCCGCCAGTGTTGATACCAGTAACCGTAATCCCGCTACGACTACCTGCAGCAGGAAGGAACACCGCACCATGCTGCTCTAAGGTAGCCCACTGCGTTTGGCTGATGTAATTACTACTGAAGCTAGCATTACTTTGGTTTGTATTATTCAACGAGTAATAACTTGAATTCCAATTGTCGGGTAATAGAATCAAACCTTTCACGCTATTTACCGTGGCTTTGGCATAGCGTATACCCGAAACGGTGCTTCGAGTATTCAGGACCCAGTTCCATTCTTCGAGTTTCAGTGTTCTCCAGCTGTTCTCGGTATTGCCTCCGTTGCTGATGGCATTATAACCCCAATCAGCCTTGCCTGTCTGATCGTAAAGGTTGTAGGATGACTGACCATAGGCATAATATTTGCTGGAGTTGGTTGTTGTACTCCATGGCTGATAGTTTGTGGCACCATGGTTGTATCCGCTCGTTCCCCAGCCAAACAAGTCTATCCAATTATTATATGTCGATGATATATTTGTGTTTGCTGCGCCACAATTGTCCCACTGGTTTGGGGCAAAACGCCACGTATTCGTAGATGCTTTGTATTGAAGATTACCTACCGAGAAACATACCTGCTCATTGTTTGCTACAGTAAAAACACCTGGCAAGTGACCTTTGGTGAAAACTGCTGTCAAATTTCTCGCTCTCGTGACGGTAAAGCTATACGTCGCGTCGGTTGAAACCACTGCGCCATCTTCCATCCATTTTAGGAAAGCGTAACCAGAGGAAGGTGAAGCAGTCAAAGCACAAACACTACCATGGTCATAATTGCCTGTGCCAGTGATAGAGCCACCTGCTGTAGGACTTGCCGAAGCATTGATAGCATAGCTATTAATAGTGAAGTTTGCAGTATAGCTTTCGGAAGAAGTCACAATGAAAGTGTAAGATGGATCCGTACTGACTATTTGAGATCCTCTCGTCCAATTGGTAAAAGTGTAGCCCGTAGCGGGGGCTGCAGTTATTGTACAACTAGTATTATCACAAAACGACCCACCACCTGACACTGCTCCACCTTCATTAGGATTAGCTAGCACAGTTATTCCAAAACCTTCTTGATAATTAGTAAAACTACTCCAATAATTTGCAGATTGATATGCAGATGCACTACCACATGGCACATGGATTGGTGTATTTGTTGGAACATGGTTAAATGTGTATGAACTTATTGATGGAGGTGTCCCTGATATAAGGGTTATTGAGGTCAGTCCTGTACAACCAGAAAAAGCCCAATTTCCAATAGAAGTTACTGAGTTTGGGATTGTTACAGAGTTCAAAAAAGATGCATAGAAAAAAGCGGACTCTGGAATTTGGGTTACTGTTTCTGGAATTACCAAATCTGTTATAAGTTGATTATTGATATATAAGTTTTGTACGTTAGAATAAGGAATCTTATTTGATAAACTCAACCATTGTGCAATAGTACCAGTGAAATAAACAGTTGACATATTATCGCAATTACTAAATGCGGAACTATTGATGGTTGTAACTGTACTAGGGATGGTAACAGAAGTCAAAGACGAACAATAAGCAAAAGCATTTTGTTTTATTGTGGTCACTGATTGAGGAATGACTAAATCAGTAATAAGTTGATTATTAATATAAAAATCATGTGAAGAGAATGCGTTATTTGAAACAGAAATGCTACACCATTGAGCCAATGTGCCAGTATAGTTCACTGACGACAGGTTTGTGCATCCATCAAACGCAGAAGACCCTATTGTTGTTACTGAACTAGGGATAGTAACAGAAGTTAAACATGTCATATTATTAAAGGCCCCCCAAGGTATGCTTGTTATTGTTTCTGGAATAACTAAATCCGTAACCAACTGGTTGTTGATATAAAAATTACAATTGCTTCTATTCACATTACCTATGTTGCTGATCGAGCACCATTGTTGAATAGTACCCGTATAATATATATTATTGAGATACGTGCTATAAAAAGCACTACTAGCAATAGAGGTCAATGAATTGCCAATAGTTATTGTTTTTAAAGAAGAACATCCATAAAAAGCATTATCTCCTATTGAAGTGGTTGCATTCGAAACAACAAAAGAAGCAAGGCGTCTACATTCCGCAAAAGCACCTCTTTGTATTGACACCACAGAGTTGCCTCCATTTACAGTCGTTAGGTATCCACAATCAGAGAAAGCATATTCGCCAATGGATGTAACCGAACTAGGAATTGTCACAGTTGTAATGTCATCACAATACTCAAATGCATTGTTACTTATGCCTACAACGTTATAAGTTCCAGCAAATGTACCCGAGGAAATAGTAAATGAAGAAGGGATTATAAGACTCCCTGAAGGTTCGGTGTACCCTCCCCAGCCACCATCATCATCATAATTACCTGGAAAAACAACCCAAGCTTTATGTGTGGAGGTACTGCAAGAATAATACAATGTGTTCCCTTGATAAGTATAAGATACACTATAAGAGGCCCAAGCCGTTCCCCAGCTACAGCAAAGAGCAATTAATAAGGCAATAATCCTTTTCTTGTTTAGTAAATGTACAATCATGTTTTTATTTATTTAGTTAGTTAATAATTACTTTATTACCATATCGATTGATTATCAAATATTTACACAAATAACTAACAACAGCATACAATACCTGAAAATCCCTTGCAAAGAACTTAAAAAAAAACCGATTCAAGATGGTCCTTGTTGGTCCTTATTGTTTAGGACTGAGTGTCAGTTAGTTGAGATCCAATTGAGAATTGATAATTGATAATTGATAATTGATAATTGATAATTGAGGTATGGAAGTTTAGAGTTTAGAGTCAGTTGATAGTTGTTCAGTTATTCAGTTGGTCAGTTGGGACTGAGGACGGGGGATTTTGGATTAGGAAGTTGGAAGGAATTGATAGATCGTAACAAATAACCGAACAAATAAACCACAAATAACCGAATAAAAGCTCTACAAACAACCGAGTTTTACAAAAATTGTTGCGTAATCCAATTATAATCAGTATTTTTGCGGCATAAATGAAAAATTCAAAAATGGAGAATTATTATAAGCCTCGGATCGCCGACCAACTTCTGGCACGAAAAATGGCAGGGAAAGGAGCAGTATTAATAGAAGGACCAAAATGGTGCGGCAAGACCACCACAGCGCAGCAGCTGGCCAAAAGCATCCTTGACCTTGGCGACAGCGGAGTGTTGAAACAAAGCCTTCAGATGATGGAAATCAGCCCTAAAACTCTGCTGCAAGGCGAAACGCCACGTTTGATTGATGAATGGCAAACCATACCTCCTTTATGGGATAGCATTCGGGATGAAGTCGATAAAAGAAAAGCATTCTCTCAGTTCATCCTTACAGGCTCTTCTGTATTGCCTCAAGCCGATGAAACCGTACATAGTGGAACAGGTCGCTTGGGGCGAATCAAAATGAGGCCGATGAGCCTTTTTGAATCAGGAGAATCGAATGGCACAGTAAGCCTTCGGGAATTGTTCAGTGGTAATACTGTCGAACCACAAACCAACAGCATTGACCTTCAAAAGATGGCTTACCTTACCTGTCGTGGAGGATGGCCAATAGCAACCTTGCTTGACGGCGACTTGGCTTTGGATCAAGCATTTGATTATGTTGACTCAGTGGCCGAGTTTGACATTCAAAGAGTGGATGGCGTGAAACGGAGCCCTGAACGCACAAGGCTTCTTATGCGCTCCTATGCAAGAAACATCGCCCAACAAGTATCTTATGGGACTATTAAAGCCGATATGCGCTCAAACGATTCCAAAACACTGGATGAAGATACAGTGGCCGATTACATTAAGGCTCTAAAGCGGTTGTTTGTCATCGAAGACCTCACTGCATGGAACCCCAATATCCGAAGCAAGTCAGCCATTCGCACAAGTGATACACGGCATTTTGTTGACCCTAGCATTGGCACAGCCGCCCTAGGCCTTGGACCTAACGATTTGATCAATGATCTGGATTCGTTCGGCTTGATATTTGAGGATCTTGCTGTGCGCGACTTGCGCGTGTATGCAGAAGCACTTGACGGGAAATTGTATCATTATCGCGACAGCTCCGGTTTGGAATGCGATACCGTACTTCACCGGCGCAACGGCTCATACGCATTGATAGAAATTAAACTGGGGGGCGAGAAACTCATCGAAGAAGGGGTGGCTGCACTCAACACACTTGCCGAAACGATTGACACCATCCGAATGCCAATGCCCTCGTTCAAAATGGTTTTGACTGCAGTCGGACCATACGCCTATCAACGTCCAGATGGAATCTTTGTCGTTCCTTTAGGCTGCCTAAAGGACTAACTTTTGCCGAGTGTCACTCCGCATCCTGCACCAAACGCACCGAGAGGCCGTCGCCGCGATGGCCATCGCACTTGATCATGACCATACCAAACCCGTATGAGTCTTCGGTGCCTGCATCCGCGGTGTGGTAAACACCTGCATTCAAATAGACTCCGTCGATGGTGCGGACGCCTGCCTCAGGCAAGAAAACCACCCCAGCAGGCTCCATCACCTGTTGGAAGTCACTTTGACCAATGACATTGTTATTAGATTCAGCTGATACATCATTGACAGCGTTCAACTGATAGGTCGTCACTTTCCAATTGTCGGGCAAAATGAGCAATCCGTTCACGCCATTCACTTTCGCTCTGGCGAAACGAACGCCCGAAGCGGTGTTGCGCACAAACAACAGATACATCCATTCCGTTTTCTTCGGCGTACGCCACAAGTGCTCGCGATTGCCACCGTTCGAAATGGCGTTGTAGCCCCAGTCGGCCTTGCCCGTCTGTTCATACAAACAGTAGGATGCCTTGCCATAGGCATAATGCAGCGCGTTGCTTTGCGTGTCCTTGTTGCCGCTCCAGGGCTGGTAGTTCACCGCGCCGTGGTCGTAGCCGCTCGTAGCCCAACCAAACAGGTCGATCCAGCCGCTGTAGGTCTCCGAAATTTTTTCGTTGTCTTTCCCTATAAAGTCGTATTGGTGCTCGGCAAAACGCCATGTCTGCGTGGTGGCTTGATATTGCAGGTTGCCTTTCGAGAACCGCACTTGCTTGCCCTCGCCAATGGAGATGAGCCCCGGCAAGGTGCCTTCCTCCAAGGGAACGAGGGTATCCAACGGCAAGGTAGTAAAGACCACCTCGTTACCATAGGTCGTGCCAGCGGTGCTGGTCAGGTAGGCACGGGCAAAATAGGTGGTATTGGGCAGCAGGCCATCCATGACGACGGGGTCGGAGCTACGCTCACAGAACGCATGGCGGCTCTTGAGGGTGGGGTTATGCAACAATCCCCAGCAGATGCCCTGTTCCGTCCCACCATATTGCTTTGTCGACAAAACGTCTATGCCTCCCACAGCAGTGGTAGCCGCAATCTCTTGGACAGGTCGCGTCGTTATCGTGGGCGAGACGATCCATTCCAAGCTGTCGTAGGCCGCTTGACTAATCACGCCTTTTCGATAGGCTTCCCTAAACGACTCACAATGGCTGTTGATAAAACCGACAACAGCTTTTTCTTGCGATTGTTGGCAGTTCCCGCTCTGGAAGACAAAGTTCATCCATTCCTGGCTATTGTTCTGATAGAGATTCGCCATCTCATTGAGCCTCGTCTTGAGGTCCAAGCTGGCATTAGCCAGTCGGGCCAGCATCACCTCTCGATACTCTTTCCCCTGCATGGCATCGTTGCTAATCGGCTGAAACGCAGTGTTCACATACCATTCGGCCTCACCAAGATAATTCTTCTGGTCGGCAGTAATACCACTGGCCAGTGTTTCAGGTACTTCATTGTTTGAGGCCGGCTTAATGGCAAGGATGAGCAAGGGAATCAGCACAGCCGCCACGGCGAGCCAAGGCACTGTCCTCCTCCACTGATCATTGCGTGCCAAGACCTTACGCACCACTTCCATGTCGGCATAACGCTTTTCTGGTTCCTTACGGGTGCATTGGGCTGCGATGTGGCGGTAACGGTGTGGAAACAGGCTGCTCAACATCAAGCCAAAGGCATACATATCGGCACGGCAGTCTATTTTTTGGCCCTGTTTCTTCTGTTCCGGTGCCATATATTTCAAGGTGCCCGCAGATTGTTTCAGGATGGCATAGTCGTCGGCATCGGAAAGACCAAAGTCGATGATCTTCACATTGTTGCCATTGCGTGTGATAAGAATGTTGCTCGGCTTGAGGTCGCGGTGCAGGATCTGCTTGCTGTGGATATAGGCCAAGGCATCCAC
>JAEEGJ010028892.1_pt1 | contig 10989 bp, 5 predicted proteins | sample 8958761 | NCBI WGS metagenome assembly JAEEGJ01 (sample SAMN16246546, study PRJNA631951) | gut metagenome | biome: gut microbiome; feature: rumen; material: RS-attached | host: Bos | place: Iran: Karaj | collected 2018-10
GAAATCAGGCACTACAGGCTCGCCGAAGCGCTCCTTCTCCACATTGAAGCTGTCGTCCTTCCCTATCGGAACCTCAGAAGCGATGATGTTCGGGATGGCATACATCACCTTGGTCAGTTGCTCCATCAGCGAGGTCTGTTGCTTGCCGAGTTGTTCCAACTCTTGGGCGTTGGCCTCAACGAGCTTCTTCATCTCATTAGCTTTCTCAACTTCCTTGTTCTTGAACAGGATGCCAATCTCCTTGGAAATGGAGTTGCGTTGCGAGCGCAGGTCGTCGGCACGCTGCTGGCAGTCGCAATATTGGGTGTACAAGTTGATGGCCTCATCGACAAGAGGCAACTTGCTGTCTTGGAATTTCTTCTTGATGTTTTCCCTGACCACGTCGGGGTTCTTGACTAAAAACTTGATATCTATCATAGGTCAATCGATTTGCTTCGTAAAAACGGGCAAAGATAGGAATTTTTCAGATATGAGAAAACGGAAGACCTGTTATAACTTCGATTTTAGGAATACCTATTGTTTTTCGAAACGCGATGAATAGTAGTTACCGGTGCATAATGGTATTCTAATGCAGAAGTTTCAGAGTTGGCGGTCAAAGTAATGTTGCCGCTGGGGATTGTGAGTTCATAAGCTGCGCTGGCCCTGTCTGGCAATAAATCGGTATTGCTTGATTAGCTGACAATCCGCTATGTTCTAAAATAGTCACAGTGCCACCCATCTCCCCAATTTGGCAGGACAAAAGAACAGCAATATGGATTATTCTGCTGCAAACCTGCAAGAAAGTCCTATATCCTCCGAACTTTTTCCCACCATAACCGTAAACTCTCCTGGCTCAAAGTGCCAGCCTTTTCCGACAGAATACACGGCCAAGTCACGCTCGGTGAGACAGAAAGACACAAGTTTGCTTTCACCTTTATTAATATGTACCCTTTGGAAGCCTTTCAGCAATTTTGAGGCTGGCGCGAGGCTTGCCACCTCATCACGGACGTAGAGCTGCACCACCTCGTCGCCATCGCGGGAGCCGATGTTTTTCACGGTGCATGTGACTCTGCAAATCGTATCATTAGGTTTCGAAGCACCTTTTCCTTTCGAGACGCAACAAGTCGACGTCTCCATAGTCAAGTCGCTGTATTCGAACTGGGTGTAACTCAAGCCGAAACCATAGGGGAACAATGGTTTGGCGGATTCTTCCACATAATCGCTCGTGGCAGGTTGTGAGTAATAGACAGGAATTTGACCTACCGAACGCGGCACAGTGATGGGCAAGCGACCAGCGGGATTGTAGTCGCCCCAAAGGATGTCGGCCAAAGCGGAACCGCCTTCCATACCGGGATACCACAAGGTCAATAAAGCGTTGGATTGTTGGATGGCGAGGTTCATATCCAATGGACGGCCTTGTATGTAGACCGTCACCACGGGCTTGCCAATGGCATAGATACGTTGCATCAGTTCCTCTTGCTTGCCCAAAAGCTTCAATGTAGAACGGTCATAGCCCTCGCCGCAGTCCATGTCAGAAATATGTTCGTCCACTTTGGCGGCACCTGTTTCCTCATAAGATGTCTTGAAGTCACGGGCAGAAGAGCCACCTACCACCAACACCACGACATCAGCAGATTTGGCAATTCGTATAGCCTCTTCAATGTTGCTGTCGTTTTCGTCGCGTACAGCACAACCTTTGGCATAGGTCACCTCTGCCCTGCTCTTTTCGCGGATGCCTTCGAGCATAGTCACGATACGGTCAGGGCCTTGCGGCGCGGTATAGTCGCCCAACTGATTGTATATATTGTCGGCATTCGGTCCTATGACCGCCACCTTTTTAATGTTTTCACTGAAAGGCAAAACTCCGTCGTTTTTCAGCAAAACGGCCGATTCCAATGCCACTTGCTTAGCTAATTCTGCATTTTCTTTCGAGCCCACTTCTGCCTCAGCCATAGCCTCATCAACATAAGGATTGTCAAACAGGCCGAGGTTGTATTTCAGTTGCAAGACGTGGCGTACAGCTCGGTCAATGTCGGTTAGGGTAACGAGGCCGCGTTGCAGGGCTTCTTTCAAGAAACCTCCGTAGTTGTAGCCGCCCAAGTCAATATCGACCCCAGCCTTCAAAGCCATAGCTGCGGCCTCGGCGGGGTCGGCAGACACATGTTGAGTGGCATAGATGGCATTGACGGCATTCAAATCGGAAAAGACAACACCCTTGAAGTTCCATGAGTTTCTTAACACTTCATGCAAAAGCCATGAGTTGGCCGAGCAAGGCACACCATCAATGGTATTATAAGAGGTCATCACGGATTTTGCACCACCTTCGCAAACAGCATTCTCGAACGAAGGCAGATAATCCGTCATCATACGGTTGGGTCCCACGTCGGCCGTTGCGGCATTGTGTCCACCTTGAGGTATGCCGTAAGCGGCAAGATGTTTCAAGGTGGCACAAACGTGTCTTTGCATTCCTTTTACGACGGCAGCACCCAGCACGCCAGAAAGATACGGGTCTTCGCCCATGGTCTCCTCCACCCTCGACCACCTTGGGTCACGTGCGATGTCCAAGACGGGGCCATAGCCGATTTGTGCCCCTTGCAGACGTACCTCCTTCCCCATCGCCTCGCCCATCTGTTCAAGCAATTCGGGATCCCACGTGCTGGCTTGACCGATACCCGTCGGGAAAACGGTCGTGCCCACTGCCATATGGCCATGAGGGGTCTCTTCGCAGAAGAGCAGAGGGATGCCGAGACGTGTGTTTTCTACGGCTTGGCGTTGCATCATGTTCAACAGCCTTGCCGACTCGCGGGGATGCAGACCTGTCTCCACGGTTTTCCTTGACCACGGGTCGGCACGGAGCACCGCCCAGCATGAGCCGAGCGGCATCGTGTCCATCATACCGAGGAAATCGTCGGCAAGCCAAAGCGAATCACCGTCCCTGCCATAGAAATTAAAGCCTATGGGACAGCTCAGTTGGCCGCATTTCTCATCTATGGTCATTTGTGAAAGCAAAGCCTCAACCTTGTCTTGTTTCTCAGTGCAGGAAGATAAAATTACTAACGCTAGCAACAATGGAATACACTTCGTGTAGAAATACGTAATATTCGGCATAGCCAAATCTTTCCAAAATCTATTTTTAAAATCTTCCAAAATCTTTTTTCTATTCATCTCATTTGATTTTCAAACGATTTTTTAATGATCCTTATAGATTTAACTGCGTTGAAATCTAAGATTCGACGCTAGTCAATACTGCGTATTTCTTGCGAAGCAATCCCATAATCACTCAAACCAAGTGCCTAATCAATTCCTCGCGGTCGCCAGGCAACATGTCAATGACAGGGATTTCCACCATCGTGTAGCAGCCCGGCTGCAAACGCATTGTGGCACGGGCCACATTGACCAACACCTGACCCGTCAATGCGGGGTTGTTGATGCTCATATTAAACTCCAAGCGTTGGTTAGCGGTTTTGCCTGAGACACCTTTACGCACAAGGTTGACGCCATGACCCATATCGCGGACAGCATCAACACTGTCGACGGCAAATACATGGGTCTCATCGTTGGCAAAATACGGGTCAGCCTTGATGTCTTTGGTCACTTGTTCCAGCGAAGCTCCTTCTTCAAGTTCCACATATACCATACGGCGATGGATGCCCTCGCCCAAAGGAATCGTCACCGAGAGGGCGTTTTTTACCCCATTTTTGGAGCGCACGCAGACACTGTGGCCCATCGACATACCAGGACCAAAGTTAGTGTAAGACAGCCCCTTGGGTGCCAGGCTCTGCATCAAAGTACGGACAATGGAATCGGAACCTGGGTCCCAGCCGGCGGCGATGACACTCACCGTTTTCGTTTCCTTATTAATAGCCATCAACTCGCGGCGATAGTCAACGATAGAAGTGTGGATGTCGAACGAATCCACCGTATTAATGCCCAAAGGCAGGATTTGCTTGGCATACTCGGGACAACTACGCGTGGGACAGGCCAAGATGGCCACATCTACGTTTTTCAGTTCTCGAATGTCTTTAACCACCTCGTATTGAGATAGTTCCAAAGGCTTATTTTCATTTCCATTGCGGCGCACAATGCCTGCCACCTCAAAATCGGGGGCCACTTCCAAGGCTTCCAAGGCGAAGCGACCCACATTGCCGTAACCTACTACGGCGGCTCTGATTTTCTTCATTTTTTCAAAATTAAAGGGCAAAAGTAGAAAAAAACGAAAGAATATGGCAGATTTTTTTATTTTTGCACCCAAATTTAATCATTGTATACCAAATCTAATCATTGTAAATGAAAAAGCTACACCTATTCTTAGTATTGTTGGCCGCCACTCTGTGTGCACAGGCTCAAACCATCGAACAAGTCTATCACTACAATCAGCCTGTCGTCAGCGAGTGCGACGGCTACCAGCAAATCAGTTTCCAAGGCTGTCTGCCCATTGGTCAAGTGGGCGAACCCACCCTGCCCTGGCAAAGCGTCAGTCTGATGCTACCCCAAGGTCAGGAAGCTGTTTCCGTCAACGTTGAATTTGCTGATTTTATGGAACTTGAAGGCATTTTCAACCTTTATCCCTATCAGCAACCTCGCCCTGTTTCCAACGAAGAAGAGATTCCTTTTGCGAAAGATGAGGACTTATACCGTTCGGAAACAGCCTATCCGAGCAGCAGCTTCAGCAGTGTGAGCACACAGTATCTGAACGGCGTTGCCTTTGCTTTCAGCGGTTTCACGCCTGTGCAGTATGTGCCTGCTACGGGAAAAGTCAGCTATGCCAAGACCGTTAGAGTCAGCATTGAGACCACCACGAGCCGCGGCGACCACAGCCGCAAGCTCTGGCTCACGCCCGAAAACGAGGCTTCCATCAAGCGTTTGGCACAAAATCCCAACATTCTGAGCACTTACAATAAACGTGGTCGCGCCATTGGCGGCTACGACATGCTCGTCATCACCTCGGAGGAATGGATGCCGCGCTTCGACGAATACCTTAACTTATACAACGACAAGGGAATACGCACCCGCATCGTTTCGTTGGAAGAGATTTATGCCGCTATGGACGGTCGCGATGAACAGGAACAGATTCGTAACTTCATCATCCAAGAATACGAGGAAAACGGCATCTTTATGGTCACCCTCGGCGGCGATGTGAGCATTGTGCCTTTCCGTTTCCTGTGGTGCTTTGCCCAAGAAGGCTACGAAGACCAACTGCCTTCCGACATGTATTATGCCTGCTTAGACGGTACCCTCAACGATGACAACGACGACCTTTGGGGTGAAGTCGGTGAAGATGACTTGCTACCTGAACTGGGCATTGGCCGCTTGCCGTTCAACAACGAAAACCAGTTTGAGAACATCATGCACAAGACCTTCAGCTACCTGCAAACTCCCGTTTTGGGCGAGTTCACCTCACCCATCTTTGGTGCTGAACATCTTGGCGACGGCTACTATGGCAGCAACGATTTGGAACGCCTCATCGGCACCAACAGCGACTATGATTATACCACCACGGGCTACCCCGAAGACTACAGCTTCAAGCGCTATTATGCCACGCCACGACTCACCTGGAGCGGTGGAGATTTCAAGAGGCTAATCGGTACTGGCGGACAATACGTCCACCACGTGGGTCACGCCAACAGTGACTTTGTGGCCGGCTGGGAAGGCGCTTCGGTCAACAACGATTTCTTCTCGGGCAACGACGGCATCAACCACAACTACATGATCTTCCATTCCCACGGCTGCATCTGCGGCAACTTCCCCTCAGGCTGCATCCTTGAAAAGATGGTCACCGTTAAGACGGGATTTGTGGTCACCACTGGCAATTCGCGCTATGGTTGGTATGTGCCGTGGGGCGATGGCATGGCTGCTCACATTCACCGCGAGTTTGTGGATGCCTACTGCAACGACCATATCGCCATTCTCGGCATGGCCTTGCGTGAAGCCAAGATTGCCACGGCACCTTGGGTTACGGCTTACGGTGAGGAAAACGGATGCCTCCGTTGGAACATCTACTGCCTCAATGTGTTGGGCGATGGAGCTCTCTATCCTTGGTTCGAGGAGCCTTTCAATCCCAATGTCACTTACGAAACAGGCCTGAAAGTGGGCACAACCTCCACTATGGTTCATGTGGACCAATGCGGCACGCCTCTCAATAACTTCCGCGTCAGCCTGTTTGACGGCGAAGACTTGATTGGCTTCAACATCACGGACGACAACGGCGATGCTGAACTGACTTTTAATCCCGCTTTGGACAAGGTTGGCGAACTGAAGCTCATCGTCACCGGACAAAGTGCCTGGCCGCAAATCCTTGAAGTCACTGGATTCAATAGCAACGAGCCTTACGTCTACGGCAACATCGTCGACATTGAAGGTGGTGCTTTGTATGGTTCGCAACATGCCATCGCGACCGAATTATTCAACCTTGGTGATGTGGCCGCCCACAACGTACACGCCAACATCACAACGGACAGCGAATACATCACAGTACACGAAAACAACTTCAACATCGACGAAATGGCACCCAACAGCTCGGAAACCTTCGAGCAAGGCGGTTTGATTGACATTGCGGACAACGTTCCCGACCAAACCATTTTCACATTGAATCTGACCACTCTTTCCGACGAGGTGGATGAAATCACCACGCAAAGGTCGTTCTTGGCCTTGGCTCCCAATCTTCAATTCGTCAATATTGAGTTGGAAGAAACCCAAGGCGACGGCAACGGTTTCGTTGACCCAGGCGAAGTGGCCACCTTGCAAATCAGCGGCAGGAACATGGGACACGCTTTGGCTCCTGAGACCTTTATGACCATTGATTACGAAGGTCAAGGACTACACATGAGCCAAACCTCCTTCCAAATTGGCGACGTCGATAGGGACGGCAACTTCACCGTCAACATCCTCATCAATACCGACGACGATATTATCAGCGGCACCACCTACCATCTCAACCTTTGCTTCCACACAGGCGCATACGCCACCCATTATGACTATTCCTTTGCCGTGGGCGTGGCTGTTGAGACCTTTGAAAGCGGCGACTTCAGCTTTTTGAGTTGGGAGCATTACGGCGACCAACATTGGTTCATCACCGATGACGACGCCCATACAGGTACTTTCAGCGCCCGTTCAGGTGCTATTGACGACGACGAAGTCACCAAACTCGTTGCCTATGCTGAGATCGTCAACGACGGTGATATCAGCTTCTGGTTCAAGACCTCGACCCAATACCACAAAGACTATTTCGCCTTCTTCATTGACGGCAGAAAGATGGACTGGTGGTCAGGCGAAAACGACTGGACCTTTGCGCAATACACATTTGAAGGCGGCAGCCACGTCTTCGAATGGCTCTATGACAAGAGCAAAAGCGGGTCGGCTGGCAGTGACTGCGCCTGGATTGACGACATCACCTTCCCGCGCACCTGCCTCGTCACAAAGATTGAAGAAGTCGTCCTTAAAAAGGAAAACATCGTCTATCCCAACCCGAACAACGGTAGCTTCACCATTGAGTTGTTTGAAGAGAGCAACATCAGCATTTTCAACATGTTGGGACAAAATGTAATGAATCTCGACAAGGTAAGCGGCACGCAACAGCTCCATGTGAACGAGGCGGGCGTTTACTTTGTTCGCATCAGCAATGGAAATGGCTTTGAAGTGAAGAAGGTCATAGTAGAATAACCCATAAAAAGAAATGTAAACATCTCAAATACAATGAAAAAAATAAGTCTATCCATTCTTTTCTGCCTGACGGTCAGCCTGTTCGCTTCAGCGCAGACCATCGAGAAAACCTATTACTTCGGTCAGCCGAATGTCAACCGCATCCAAGGCTACGACCAAATCCAGTTTACCAACTGTATGCAGAGTGCCATTGCCGGGCAGCCCTCGCTGCCTTGGCAGAGCATTAGTCTAATGCTGCCTCAAGGTACAGAAGCCGCAGCCATCGAAGTGGAACTCTCTGATTTCCAAACAATGGAAGGCAGCTACAGCCTGTATCCCTACCAGTCGGCCCTAACCTACTCCGACCCTGTGCGCAAACAATTTGAAAAGGACGAATCACTCTATGCCTCAAAGAGCATCTATCCCGCCCAAGCCTACGGCCAACTCAGTACGCACTTCTTGAATGGCATCGGATTTGCTTTCTCGGCCTTCACTCCCGTTCAGTACATTCCTGGAACGGGTCAAGTGAGATACGCCACAAAAGCCATCGTCAGAATCACAACGACCGCTGCGAAATCTGACCAAACGCGCAAATTGTGGCTCAACGGCGACAACGCCCAACGCGCCATGAGACTTGCCCAAAATCCCGAAATGTTGCAGACATATAACACTAAAGGCCGTGCCATGGGTGGGTATGACCTGCTCGTTGTCACCAAGCAGCAGTATATCAATGCTTTCGATGAGTATGTCAAGTTTTACCAAACCCGTGGCCTCCGCATTCGTGTCATCGACCTTGAAACCATCACCAACACAACGGAGGGTCGCGACAACGCCGAGAAGCTGCGCAACTACATCATTAAGGAATACGAAGAAAACGGCATCATGATGGTGAATCTGGCTGGCGATGTGCCCAGCATCCCCTACCGCGGCTTCTATTGTTTTGCGGACAGCGGTGGTGGCTATGAGGACAGCGACATTCCCGCCGACCTTTATTATGCCGCCCTCGATGGCACTTGGAACGACGACAACGATAACCGCTGGGGCGAGATTGGCGAAGACGACCTGCTGCCTGAAATTGGCATAGGCCGCATGTGCTTCAGCAACCAAAACGAGCTCGACAATATGCTACACAAGGCCATGACCTATCAGAACGAACCTGTCCTCGGCGAATTCCACAAGATCATCATGGGTGGCGAGCACCTCTACGACAACCCAATGACCAACGGCAGCCAATATCTTGAACTGCTCATCGGCACCCACGACGACAACGGCTATACCACCACGGGCATTCCTGAGGATTACGACTTCACCCGTCTCTACGAGGAAGAAGGCAATTGGAGCGGCAACAACCTCCGCAACGCTATCAACCAAGGTACGCAATACGTCCATCACGACGGGCACGCCAACACCAACTATGTGGCCGGCTGGACCAACTGGGACATCACTGACTACAATTTCAGTAGCGTTAACGGTGTGGACCACAACTATACTTTCTTCCACACTTCGGGTTGTATATGCGGCGATTTCACCAGCGATTGCATCCTGGAACGCATGACCAAAATTGCCAATTTTGCCGTGGCCACATTCGGTAACTCGCGTTATGGCTGGTTCAACGAAGGCCAGACCGAAGGTCCCGCCATTCACCTCCACCGCGAAACGGAAGACGCTTACTATTATGACCGCATTCCTTACGGCGGCATGGCCTTGCGCGAAAGCAAGATTCAAACCGCACCTTGGGTCAACGCCCCTGGTCAGTTTGAAGAAGGTGCCCTGCGCTGGAACTTCTACGACCTCAACATGATGGGCGATGTGGCTGTCAGCCCTTGGCATGACGAACCATTTACGCCCGAAGTACGATACCCGATGGAAATCGTCGAAGGCATGACCGAGATGGAAGTCCAGGTAGTTGACGGCAATGGTGATGGACTGAAGAATTTCCGTTGCGCCCTCTTCAACGGTGAAGAAATGCTTGGAATCGGCTACACCGACGAAACTGGCTGGGCTGTCGTTGAGATAAACGACCCGATGGACTACATCGCCGATTTGAATCTCATCGTCACGGGCTGCGATGCCTGGCCAACAATGTTTACCATGAATTTGGAGGCCACTGATGAGAACCTAGTAGGCAACGTGAACATCTATCCCAACCCGAACATGGGACAATTCACCATTAGCCTGCCCGAAGAAAGCTGCGAGATTATGATTTATAACAGTCTCGGCCAAGAATTGCATCACAGCCAAGCCCAAGGCCTCACCAACCTGAACTTGGAAAGCTTGAACAACGGTGTGTACTTCGTCACTGTGAAGTCAGAAAAGACAATCAGCACCTTGAAGTTTGTAAAGGAATAACAAGACTCCGAAACATTAACGGACAAAAAAATCCCGATGAGCAGATTGCCCATCGGGATTTTCGTTTTCTCAAATGCTTGGATTCAACTGACAAGCTTCTTATTGTTCTCAATCAGTTGTTCTATCCGTTCGATATTTTTACTGCTCAAACGAAGTTCTGGAAGGAAACGCTCGAAGTTACTCAATCCATGCATGTCGGAACCGATATAATCGTAAAAGTCTTCTTTCAGCAAATAATTTGCCCTCGCAACGGTGGCCGGTCCATAAGCTCCAGCAAGCGATAAAAGATTCAATTGGAACTTGTACCTCTTATCTCTCCATCTGAAATAGACATCCCTATCTGCATACTCATAACGCTCGGGATGGGCAATGACAGGTTGAAATTCAGCGCACATGATATCATAAATCATCTCTGAAATGCCATGCTCATACATCAAATATGAAGTTTCGCAAAGAACATGAGCACCCGCCTTGTCCAAAGTCAAGAAACCTTGCTTGAAATGCTCCATAAAACAAGCATCCAACATATACTCTGCAGCAAGATGCAACTCAATGCCACACACTTTTTTAGCCTCTTTCTTGTAGTCCTCAAACTTGGCAGTAATGCTAACACGGTCATTATCGGGATAGTCTTTCATGAAATGCGGAGTAAGCACCATTTTGGTCACACCTCGCTCTTCCAACTTCTTCAAGGCATGAAGCGATTTCTCCATGGTTGGAAAACCATCGTCCACACCGGGAAGCAGGTGGCAATGCACATCGCACGCATCCTTGAAAAGATTCTCCGGCAGCTTTTTACGAAATCCGAACATAACTCATCTGATTATTCCTTACCATCGTCGTTCATCTTGGTAATGGAATGCTTACCTGAATGATGATGGTGATGATGATGCTTACGGAAAATACGCTGATACCATTTCTTTTTCTTCTTCTTGCCCTCTTCTTCATTTCCATAACCGTAGCCGTAACCGTAGCCATAACCGTAGCCGTAACCGTAACCATAACCGTAGCCATAACCGTAGC
>JAEEGJ010028894.1_pt1 | contig 10988 bp, 7 predicted proteins | sample 8958761 | NCBI WGS metagenome assembly JAEEGJ01 (sample SAMN16246546, study PRJNA631951) | gut metagenome | biome: gut microbiome; feature: rumen; material: RS-attached | host: Bos | place: Iran: Karaj | collected 2018-10
TGACATGCTGTTTGACGACCGTCCCAAGGACGGTGCACCCAGCATTGAGCTGGATATCATGAACGAGAACGAGAAACAGGACAACGAGCTGTTCATGATTCACTATGGCATGTCATACGACAAGCAGACTATCGACTGCGACTATGTACGTCCTACAGAAGAGGGCTACACCCATAAGGAGGGACATTCCTCAGCCCGTGACGTGTGTGTCATCAACGACGGCCGCTGGCATCACTTCGCCCTGTCGTTCAACAAGCGTGCCATTAAGTTCTACGTCGATGGCAAGCGCGTCATCAACGTGCCCAACGCCAAGGCCGGTGCCGGCTGGTTCACGCTGTGGTCGGGTGGTAAGGACGACCGTCCCACCTACGTGAAGAACGTCGTTGTTGCCAAGGGTGCCGTAGAGCTGTACGAGCGCAACGAGACCGACATTGACGCCAAGGTGGCTGCCATTGAGCGTTCGATTGCCGAGACGGGCAAGTTTGTAACCAACAACATCCTCTTTGAGACCGGCAAGGCTACACTGAAGGCTGAATCGATGGATGAAATCAAGCGGATAGCAGACTACATGAAGAAGAACCCCAACGTGCGCTTCGAGGTGCAGGGACATACCGACAACCAGGGCTCTGACGCCGTGAACGACCCGCTGAGCCAGCAGCGTGCAGAGGCTGTGGTAAAGGCACTGGAGGGTCTGGGCGTTGACGGCTTCAACCTTCGTGCCGTAGGCAAGGGCTCGCACGAGCCTGTGGCTGACAACAGCACCGATGCCGGACGTGCCAAGAACCGCCGTGTAGAGTTCATCAAGAAATAACTCTACTTTCACATGTTTTATAACGACCACGAATTTCTCGAATTAAACGAATTATTCTATGCAGAACGATATGATAATTATGCATCAGGGATGCTGCAAATTTCACGAATTGGCTGGCGCTGCAAGAATCGCTGCGATTCCATTCGTGTAATTCGTGATTAACATAGTTACTGTGCGCAGCAGAAAATTCGTATAATTCGTGCAATTCGTGGTCGAAAAAACTTCAGAAACTTGAATTATAAAAATTTGTAAACAAGGTTACACGTGAAAAAAGTCGTTCTATTTTATTTTTTCACCTTTTTGCCGTTGATGGCCGTGGCACAGCCCAAGAATCCTGTGTTCACCCTGTTTGTAGGCCAGGAGTATGTGTGGGACACGGGCGCCGAGGTGACCAGCGTCACGTTAGGCAGTAACAATGGCGTGGTCAGCACCACCCACAAGGGCAGCAAGGTGACCATCAAGGGACTGAAGCGCGGACTGGTTTCCGTAAATGCGAAGCTGAAAGACGGCAAGACCAAGAAGTGTACCGTGCGCGTAAAGCTGGCCGACAACGTCAGCACCACTCCCGGAACCGGATGGACAGGCCACTACGAGCTGAAGATGCCCACAGACAACTGGCACATCGCCTATAAGACGTTCAGCGAGGGCAGAATAGACCGTGCCGGACGCATCGGACACATATACTGCCGCGTTGATGACCTCGGCCCGGAAAAGGGACTGATCTATCACCGCTTCAACGAAAACACAAGAAGGGGCTACGAGGCATGTGGGAACGACCCGAAATTCCGCCACACCGATGATGCCGGCGACGAAGGCTCGGAGGACTACTACTTCCGTGAGTTTGCACCCAAACCCTTCGACACCGAGGCATTCCTCCACGGGGCGGGCATCCTGGCGATGTTCGGCTATGTCGCCAAGAGCGGCTACGGCAACGGGGGCGACATCCTGCAGACCTACTACACCTACAACATGGACTACAACAAGGAACTTCCCAAATACTACGCGGGCGAAGAGACCGTCTGCGGCGTGAAGTGCTGGAAGTTCGACTACCGCAAGCACAGCCTCAACGGTAGTCCGGGGTCCTGCTACTGGATAGATCCCGCCAACGGCCTTTGCCTGAAGGAACTGCGCGAGGACGGTATGGGCTTCGAGGTTCTCATCTACGACCTCGACTACCACAGCTGGACGCCCGACCTCTTCCCAGAAATGAAGTAAGTAGTAAAGAAAGCTCACCAGAAGACAGTTCCGGTGAGCTTTTTTATTCAACAAGTTTTTTACTTTCCCCTCCTTACATCTTTAACGGCTTGAACGGGGTCTTTGACAGTTTCTGCCTTGGAAACTGGGAGAAACCCTGCCGGAAACGAGGTGTTTGGCCGGGGGAAGCAGGGAGTTTCCCCGGTCGCAGCGAGATTTAAGCGGCCGCTAAACATATAGAAGGCGACCGCCAAACATATAGGAGGCGGTCGCCAAACATATAGAAAGCGGGCGGTAAAAACCTGCTTTATTCTTTATTTTTCTTTATAACAGGCTTGAAAAGAAGCGTTCTCCCCGCCAATGAACGCCTTAAACGGGGGTTATCGCCTTTACAAAGACCTATAAGATAACTTCTGGCAGTGCAATATTTCAGCCCACTCAGAATGGAGAATGTCCTTATCGTAGTATATCCCTGCTGTAAGCATCTCTGCAACACAGTCCTATCTGTTTTTTATTTATAGTTTTATTGGGTTATACTTTTATTTCTATGTTTTGTTGTTCATCGGCTGCAAAGTTAATGATTTTTCCTGAGATTAAGCGATGTAAGACAAGAAAAAACACAAAAAGTAGGGAAAGCGTATCTTAAAAAATATTAATTCCGTTTTGGGACCAAATATATTGCTAATATTTGCAATACATAAAAGTGGAGGAACGGTTATGAAAAAGATATTGACAAAGCAAGAACACGACGCCGTCATCAATAAAGTAATTGAGCAGAAAAGGCATTTGAAAGTGCCTTACGGGCTGCAACAAACGAAGAAGATAACAGGCCCGACGGTCGCTGTTATGGAGTGGAAAGACGTGAAAACCTTTAACCAGCCCGGGTTGAAAATAGCATATGCCATTCACCTTGATTCAAAGAAGTATCTGACGGAGAAACTAAAACGCTTGCTCAAGTTAAACGAAAGAGGATTACTCGCACAGTATTCCCTGCTGGATAATCCCAAAAAGGGCAGATATACTGTCAGCCGCAAGCCCACGTTGAGGGATATGAAAAGACATCGGGGAATCCTTGGCTTTAATCCTGACCTGATGAGAATACGTGGTGGCGGAGTCTGCCAGTTTCCCGGTATTCATGGGAGGATTTCTGACTTCGACGTGGAAAAGGAGTTTGACGATGACGGTACGCCTGTCATTGTCGTCATCAGGTCTGACGATGAACCAGAGGTGCCAGAATATAAAATGAAGCACGTGAGGAGAAGTGAATGGAAGAAAAAGAAGGATCAGAATACACCTAATGACGGCGGAAATGATGATAAGCCAACCCATGTTTTCCTCAAGGCACCCTTGTGCGACCAGATGCTGATTGAAGCCATGAAGAAAGTTGACCGGGAACTGACGGCTGGCAAACACGCCAGTTACCAAAAGTGGAAAGATGATAACGGCTTTCATGAAAAGGAATTCAATAATTGCAGCCTGTTGGTTTGTCTGTTCTTCTATGTCTTTTTGCAGGAGCTGTATGCTGACGTAAGTTTTTATCGTAACAGAAAGGCTTTCTTCGATTATTGTGAGGGGAAACTGGGCAAGGGGTTCAACATGAAGACCTATCGTTCCTTTTTCAAGAATATTGAGAAGTTGCAGGTGCGTAAAGACAGTTTTGACAATTACATGAAAGGGAAAGTGCAGCCCGATCCTCATCAATACACCGGATTGGCCAACCTGTACTTCTGGCGCGAGCTCTACCTTCGGGCAGCACGCTGCTTCAACGAGATTTTCATTCGTGCTGCCTCTGAATAATCCCGAAAGAGCATCTCCTTTCCAGTACATTTGGTTCACATGAACCAGATGATTCTTTTAACGGTGTTTTTCTTTCTAATTTTGCACCCGAAGAGGAGAAACAAGAGCCTCCGCTTCAGGGCTGCAGGCTGGCTGCAGCAGCAGCTTTAAGAGAAAAGCGCTCTTTGAAGTATTTACATTTTAGCAAGGAAAGGAAACTTAACGTGGCTACATCGAAACAAGTTGTGGAGTTGGACCTTGTGCCCAACAACAACGAGAAGTCAGATTCCTTCGGCAAGTTCTTTGCTCGCATCCACCACACCGAGCCGCTGAACCTTCGCGGCTTGTGTGAGTACATTGAGAGCAATGGCACCCCCTTCACCCGCGATATCGTCGAGGGTGTCGTTACGCGTCTGCGTAATGCCATTGTATTTTTTCTCAGTTCGGGTCGGGGCATCAAGCTTGATTCGTTAGGTACATTGGTTCCTACCATTGAGAACAAGACGGGTGGTGCCGACAGCGCTCGTGAGTTCAACGTTACAGAGAATGTCGTTGGCGTTCACATCCGTTTCATTCCTGAAGGTGAGGAGCTTGACCGCATTACCAGCCGCCAGATGAAGGCGAAGTGCACCCTCCGTAAGACTTACGAGGTATCCTTCAAGACCATCACACACGGTGGTAAGTCCATGCAGATTCCGGTCTTTACTCCAATTATCGAGCAGGGTCCGCAGCCTTAATGGCTCGGTGGCCGCAGCCTGAACGGCTGTGCAGGAGTGAGTAACCGTATCTTTTCAAGAACCGCTGATTCCCGGAAAATGGGAACCGGCGGTTCTTTTTTTTGTGAAATCCTTGGCTATATAAAATAAAATATGTAATTTCGCGCCCTATAAAAACAAAACAAGATAGATGCGACAGAAAATTGACTGCTTCATAGCATGCAACAACATGGAGGACACGGCAAAGACCGTTGCCCAGTTGCGCGACAACAAGACCGTACAGCATATCTACCTACTAGCCCCCCAACTCCCCAGTGGGGGACCTCAATGTTCAATCAGCGACTGCCGCCAGCTCGTTGTTGAGAACCTGACGAGCACGCAGACCATGATGCGGATAGCTGAGAATGCGGCTGCCGACTACGTGCTGTTCTGTACCAAGGCCGTACCCATACAGCTCGGCCCCTCGGCACTGGAGCGTATGCTGCAGGTAGCCAGCGACTCAGGAGCCGCCATGGTGTATGCGGACAGGTTTGGACATCCAACAATCGACTACCAGTTAGGCTCTTTGCGCGATGACTTCGACTTCGGCTCGCTACTGCTCATCAAGACGTCGCTGATGCATAAGTTTGCCACCACCGACACGGAGCACGACTACAAGTATGCCGGTCTCTACGCCCTGCGGCTCTTCCTGAGTCGTGAGGGCACGTTGTTCCACCTGAACGAATACCTCTATACAGAGCAGGAGACCGACCTACGGGCCAGTGGTGAGAAACAGTTTGACTATGTTGACCCGAAGAATCGCGAGGTGCAGATAGAGATGGAGCAGGCCGTCACCAACCACCTGGACATCATTGGAGCCACGGTCGATACGCTGTCGTACCGTGAGCCTGACTTCCTGGAGCAGGACTTCCCGGTGGAGGCGAGTGTCATCATTCCCGTCTTCAATCGCAAAAAAACCATCGCCGATGCTGTCGAGAGCGCCCTCTCGCAACAGACCACCTTCCCCTATAATGTCATCGTCGTTGATAACCACTCGACGGACGGGACCGGTGAGATTCTCAAAGCTCAAAGCTCAAAGCTCAAAGCTCAAAGCTCACTCATCGTTCTTTCCCCCGAAAGGACCGACCTGGGCATTGGCGGCTGCTGGAACATGGCCATCAACGATGACCGCTGTGGTCGCTTTGCCGTGCAGCTCGACTCCGACGACCTCTATTCCTCGCCGAAGACCCTGCAGACCATCGTCGATGCCTTCCGCAGGCAGCATGCTGCCATGGTCATCGGCTCCTACAGGATGTGCGACTTCGAGTTGAACACCCTGCCGCCGGGACTCATTGACCACAAGGAGTGGACTGACGAGAATGGCCCCAACAACGCGCTGCGCATCAACGGACTGGGTGCTCCGAGGGCTTTCTTCACACCCCTGCTCCGCCAGATACAGTTCCCCAACACGTCGTATGGCGAGGACTATGCCCTGGGGCTCATCTTCTCACGCCACTACCGCATAGGGCGCATCTACTCCGAGCTGTACCTCTGCCGAAGGTGGGGTGGCAACAGCGACGCTGCGCTCAGCGTGGAGAAGGTGAATGCCAACAACCTCTACAAGGACCGCCTGCGCACGCTGGAGGTGATGGCCCGCCAGCAGATGAAGCTGGGCAAGAAGAGCATCATCAACGACTCGAGCCTGCAGCGGTTCTTCAACCGCCAGCTGGAGAAGTGGGACGATGCCCGTCAGCGCTACCGTGAGCTGAGAAACGTGGAGACGCGTGAGTTGCCTGAGGACAACTTCACCATGCAGGTACAGTGGAACCCTGCCCGCATGGTATCGACGGGAGCCAGCATCGACCGTCAGGCCATTGCCCAGCGTCCCTGTTTCCTCTGCGAACAGAACCGTCCGCAGGAACAGATCAAGAAACAGCTGGATGACCATCTTGAGCTGTTGGTCAACCCCTACCCCATCCTGCCGACGCACTACACCATTCCGACCACCAGCCACCAGCCACAGCGCATTGAGAAGCTCTACGGCGAGATTCACCGGCTGCTGCAGGAATACCCGGAGCTCATGGTGTTCTATAACGGACCGCAGTGCGGCGCCTCAGCACCTGACCACGCCCACCTGCAGGCAGGCACCAACGGCATCCTGCCCATGCAGACCGCCTGGCAGCGACTGAGCCGTAACCTGACCCCCCTCAACCCTTACCCCTCAACCCTCAACGACGACGAAGGCATCTTCGTCATCAACGACTACCCCTGCCCTGCCCTGCTCATACGCAGCCACTCGGAGGAGATTGACAACATGCTGTTCAAGCAACTGTACAAAGCACTCACCGCCTATGAAGCCAATAAGCCGCGTGTGAACTTCGACACCCAGAAGGCCAACAAATCGACAGAGCCCATGATGAACATCGTCAGCTGGCGCACGGGTAACTTGTATAACCATGTGGTGTTCCCGCGCCGCAAGCACCGTCCGGACTGCTACACGGCTCAGGGCGACCAGCAGTACATCATATCGCCAGGTGCACTCGACATGGCTGGACTGATGATTACCCCGCGTGAGGAGGACTTCAAGCGCATCACGCCGGAGAAGGCGTTCGGCATCCTGCGTGAGGTGGCTGTCACACCCGACGAGCTGCAGTGCATCGTGGACCTGCTGAAGCAACCCAAGAAAGAAAGTACTCACCACTCACCACTTACCACTCACCACACGAAACAGCCCGAGGTCAGCGTGGGCATTGTCAGCGGACAGAAAATCCACTTCACGCTCAATGCCCCATACACCGCCAAGGGAGAGACCATTGAGGGTGAGCAGATGGTGGAGTTCAGGGAGGGCGGTATCCTGTGGAACGGCAACCAGTACCGCGAGCTGACCTTCACGCCCCAGCAGCCTGACGCCTCGTTCTCGCTGCACGACGTCACCATTGGCGTCAACTTCCACTGGGAGCGCAAGGAGACACAAATCTTCAACGGCACGCTACAGCTGGTGGTAGAGGCGGAGAAGATTACCGCCATCAACCTGCTGTCCGTAGAGAAATACCTCATCAGCGTCATCTCCAGCGAGATGAGTGCCACCAGCAGCATTGAACTGCTGAAGGCTCACGCAGTCATCAGCCGCTCGTGGCTGCTGGCACAGATGGAGAAGCGCAAGCAGCTGAGCAGCGGACAGAACAGTTTCTTCTCGTTTATCAAGAAGGACGACGAGCTCATCCGCTGGTACGACCGTGAGGACCACCAGATCTTTGACGTCTGCGCCGACGACCACTGTCAGCGCTATCAGGGAATCACCAAGGCCACCAACCGTAGCGTGGAGGCTGCCGTGAAGGCCACAAAGGGACAGATCCTGATGTACGAGGACGAGATCTGCGATGCCCGCTACGGCAAGTGCTGTGGCGGCATGACCGAGGAGTTCCAGTACTGCTGGGAAGACACCAAGAAGCCTTATCTGGTAGCGGTGCGCGACCCCTTCTGCAACACGAAAGACAAGGAGATTTTGTCGCAGGTGCTCAACGACTACGACCAGGAGACCACCGAGTTCTACCGCTGGCGCGTGGAATATACCACGGAGGAGCTGACGGCGCTGGTCAACGAGAAGCTGAAGGATGACTTAGGCACCATCACCGACCTCATTCCCCTGGAGCGCGGCAAGAGCGGACGCATCTGGAAGCTGAAGATTGTGGGCACCAAGAAGTCGTTTACCATCGGCAAGGAACTGGAGATTCGACGCACGCTGAGCGAGAGTCACCTGTACAGCTCTGCCTTCGAGGTGGAGAAGCACGACGGAAAGTTCATCCTGAACGGTTCCGGCTGGGGACACGGCGTTGGACTCTGCCAGATTGGTGCTGCCGTCATGAGTACGCAAGGCTATAATTACGACCAAATATTATTATACTATTATCGTGGAGCAGAAATCAAGAAGATTTATTAATATGGAAAGTTCAAACGTCCTGCCTCAAAGCTCAAGGCAAAGAAACCCCTGGTGGTGGATTCCCACACTCTATATTGGCGAAGGACTGCCCAACGTGGTGGTGATGACCGTCGCCGTCGTGATGTACATGCAGCTCGGTATGAGCGATACGGAGATAGCCCTCTATACCAGCTGGTTAGGACTACCTTGGGTCATCAAGCCCTTCTGGAGCCCGTTTGTCGATTTGTATCGTACCAAGCGCTGGTGGGTGCTTACCATGCAGGCACTGCTGGGTTCGTCGCTGGCAGGCGTTGCCTTCACGCTCAACACCCCGTTCTGGTTCCAAGGCACCATGGCCTGCTTCTTCCTCATGGCATTCAGCAGTGCCACCCACGACATAGCCGCTGACGGTTTCTACATGCTCGAGCTCACCGACCACCAGCAGACGTTGTTCGTAGGCATACGTAACCTGTTCTACCGTCTGGCCGTCATCTTCGGTAACGGCGTGCTCATCCCCGTGGCAGGTATCCTCCAGATATACTTCAAGGACGAGACGGCCTTCACGTGGAGCCTTGTGTTCTACGGCCTCGCCGCCCTCTTCATCGGCATCTGGCTCTATCATGCCTATATCATGCCGCACCCTTCCTCTGACCAGCGCCATAACACGAGCTTTAAGGAGGTTGCCAGCGGTTTCATCCCCATGTTTGTAGGGTACTTCCGCAAGTTCCCTGTCAAGGAAACCGTCTTTGCCATGCTGTTCCTGCTGCTTTACCGTTTCCCTGAGGCCCTGCTGACCAAGATGAGCCTCACTTTCCTGCAACGTCCTAATTCAGAGGGCGGTCTAGGGCTGTCACCCCAGGAGTTCGGACTGGCCAACGGCACCGTGGGCCTCATCGGACTGATGCTGGGCGGTATCGTCGGCGGATGGCTCGCCAGCCGCGACGGACTGAAACGCTGGCTGTGGCCCATGGTCTGCGCCATCACCCTGCCCGACATTGTCTATGTCTATATGAGCTATACGATGCCCGACAACCTTGTGCTTATTAGCTGTTGCTTGTTTGTCGAGCAGTTCGGCTACGGTCTCGGCTTCACCGCCCTCACGCTCTACATGCTTTACTTCAGCCAGGGTGTCTTCAAAACGTCACACTACGCCATCTGCACGGGCATCTCCTACCTTGGCCTCATGCTACCGGGCATGGTGTCAGGATGGATGAAGGACAGCATGGGCTACCAGACGTTCTTTGTCGTCGTCATGGCCCTCTGCGTCATTACCTTCCTGGTGGCTGCCTTTATCCGCATTGACCCGGAGTTCGGAAAAAAGAAGGAATAGGAAAATCCCTACGGCGAAATAGGAAAAATCATTTGCCTGATAGGGAATAATACACTATCTTTGCACCAGAGAATAAGAAAATGCAAAGATTAATAACATTTAAAGAATAGGAGATTATAATATGAAGAAGTATTACACCAACATCGCAGCAGTACTCATGGCAGTGCTCTCGATGACAGCATTTACCAGTTGTGACAAAGACGTTGACATCGCCTACGACCTCGACGGCATTTGGCAGGGAACCATTCTCGGCAACTATTACTTCGACCGTTACGGAACCAACTATACGGACTACGATACGGAAATCTGTTTCTATCAGGATGGTGCTTTCTCACGGGGCGGTACGGGCTATGAGATAGACCGTGACAATACCACCGGCCGCTATACACGCTTTGAGTTCGACTGGAAGGTACGTAACGAGCGCATCTACATCTGCTATGATGACGGTTACGAAGTCATTATCCGTGATTACGAAACCTATACCATGGGCAATACCATGCGTTTCCGCGGATACTTTGACGATTACTACACAGGTGAACAAATGGCATCCTTCAACCTGGTAAAAGTATCAGAAAGATACTCTTACGCCAAGAACATGGTTGACAGCGACAGCATCACCATTGTAAAATGAAAAATGAAAGATGAAAAATGTATCTTTCATCTTTCATATATCAAATTCCCAGTCCTCCGCTGAAACTGACATCTACCGCCTTGCTTTGCAGAATACGCGAGTGAGGCGGTACGTCGTGTGTAAGCCAGATGTTACCGCCGATGACCGAGTCGTGACCAATGGTGATACGGCCTAAGATAGAGGCATTGGAATAAACCGTCACGTTGTCCTCCAGAATGGGATGACGCGGAACACTCAGCACGTTCCCCTCTTCATCGTACTTGAAGCTCTTGGCTCCCAGCGTAACGCCCTGATACAGTGCTACATGATTGCCGATAATCGTGGTCTCGCCAATTACCACGCCCGTGCCGTGGTCAATGGAGAAATACTCGCCAATCTGAGCCCCCGGATGAATGTCGATACCCGTCTTGGAGTGGGCCTGCTCCGTGATGATACGCGGAATGACGGGCACCTTCATCTGATGCAGCACGTGGGCAATGCGGTAATGCGTCATGGCATTGAGCGACGGATAGCAGTAAATGACCTCGCCGTAGTTGGTGGCAGCAGGGTCGTTGGTGAGCATAGCCTCCACATCGGTAGAAAGCAAACGGTTCACGTCGGGCAGCGGCGCAATGGATTCCAGCGACGGCGCC
>JAEEGJ010028898.1_pt1 | contig 10986 bp, 10 predicted proteins | sample 8958761 | NCBI WGS metagenome assembly JAEEGJ01 (sample SAMN16246546, study PRJNA631951) | gut metagenome | biome: gut microbiome; feature: rumen; material: RS-attached | host: Bos | place: Iran: Karaj | collected 2018-10
CGGTTACGACTTTGAGAACAAGAAGATTTCCATGACCACGGCATCACTCTCGCGCGACCTGCATTGCTTCAACATGTCGTGCTCTGTAGTGCTGTCGCCCTATACCAGCTATAACTTCTCGTTCCGTTGTAACGCTTCTACGCTTACCGATGCCTTGAAGTACGATAAGCGTAGCGGATATAGCAATTCTGTCCAGTGGTATTAATCCTGTCTTATTCCTAAAACGAATAAGAGGCTTACTGGTGTGCAAGCATCAGGGCATCCAGCGACTCCTGCTCACCTACAATCCAGAGGATGTCTCCCTCTTCAAAGCGGCGCTTGGGTCCTACGGATGACAGGTTCTCCTTTCCTTCCTCCATGCCTACCACCATGCAACTATAACGGCTTCTGATGCCGCTCTCTTCCAGAGTCTTGCCAATAAACGGACTGTCCTGGGCGATGATAAACTGGCGCAGCTTCATCTCGCGCTTCTCCAGTTCATAGTCTTCGCCCAGCACGTCATTCTCTATGGCATTGCGGAACTTGGTCAACTGGTCATCGCTGCCGATAGCCTGCAGCTTGTCGCCAGGGAAGATGATATAGTCGCCGTCAGGGATGTTCAGTCGGCATCCGCCACGCATGATGCTGCTGATGTGTACGCCATACTTGCGTCCCAGGTTCAACTGCTTCAGCGTCTGTCCCATCCACATCGAGTTGAAAGGCACGTCGAAATCCGCAATATGGATATCTCTGTCCAGCAGCTTTCCCTCATACAGGGGCTTCTTCCTGCCACGCACCTGAGCCTCGATATCGCGTGAGCGCAGGTTGTTGATAAACAGGCGTTCCAACAGGATGCTGCGTCGCTTGATGGACCTCGACATGATGATGAGTATCACGGCCACAAATCCCACCGTAATCAGGATGGCAGACCCGAAATGCGTCAGGTAGCTGATCACGTAGAACACGAAGTTTACGGCTATCATGATGCGGAACAAGATGGTGAATATCAGGGGCAGGCGGTTGCGGTTGCTTTCCTTCCACAGGGCCTTGAACTCCTCACTCCTGTTCTTCTTCATGACCATGGCCCGCAGGAACGGAGCCATCAGGATGATGGTGATGACGCCTGTGATGGCAGGACCGTACCATTTCTCCTGAAACATCTGAACCATGATAGGGTGGAAGAATGTCAGCATCAGCGCAATGACGGCAATGGAGAGGATGCTGTAGACGATGGTGTTGATACTCATCTGGATGAGCAGTCGCTTCCATTTGCTCTGTTCGGTGCTGTTCGGCCTGCTCATGGACAGATGGTTCAGCATTTTGATGAGTCTCGTGGGCAGATGTGGCTCCAGCGCATTATAAGCCGGCGTGGCGAGCCGTATCATGTAAGGTGTGAGAAATGTAGTTATGACGGATACGGCCACCACCACCGGATATAGGAAGTCGCTGATGACGCCCAACGACAGACCCAACGATGCAATGATAAACGAGAACTCACCGATCTGCGCCATCGAGAAACCGCAGCGCATGGCCGATTTCAGACTCTCGCCACCCAGCATGAACGAGAACGAACCGAAGATAGCTTGTCCTATCAGAATGGTCAGCACCAATGCCACAATGGGTAATGCATAACTGATTAGTATCTGCGGGTCAACCAGCATACCTACCGATACGAAGAAGATGGCGCCGAATAGGTTTTTCACGGGTTCTACCAACTTCTCTATCTTTTCGGCCTCTACCGTCTCGGCCAGGATGCTACCCATGATGAAGGCGCCGAAAGCTGACGAGAAGCCTACCTTCGTCGAGATTACCGCCATAGCACAGCATAGTCCTAACGACACGATAAGCAGCACCTCAGCATTGATAAGCTGGCGGACGTTGCGCAGGAAGATAGGGATGGCAAAGATGCCTACCACCAACCATAACACTAAGAAGAAAGCAATCTTTACCACCGAGCCTAACATCTGTCCGCTGTCGGGGTTATTGCCTGAGGCAATGGCACTCAGCATCACCATCATCACAATGGCCAGAATGTCCTCAAGGATAAGCACCGACATCACCAGGCTTGCAAACTGCTGTTGGCGCAATCCTAAGTCATCGAAGGCTTTGTAAATAATCGTTGTAGAACTCATGGCCAGCATGCCGCCCAGGAAGATGCAGTCCATCTTCGACCAGCCAAAGGCATGACCCATACAGACGCCCAGCATCGACATCGAGAAGATAATGGTGATTGTTGATATGATGGGCGAAGCACCCATTTTGAGAATCTTCTTGAATGAAAAGTCCAAACCCAGCGAGAACAGCAGGAACATCACACCGATGTCTGCCCATAGATGTACGTTCTCCGAGTCTGCCACGCTGGCCGTATAAGGCATGTGGGGCGATACCAGGAAACCTGCCACGATATAGCCCAGCACCAATGGCTGTTTCAGCCGTTTGAATACCAGCGTCACAACACCTGCCATGATTAGTATCAGGGCCAGGTCTTGTATCATGGTAGGTAGTTCAGCCATTGAGAAATTTAGAAATTGAGAAAATGAGGAATTGAGAAATTAGTCGTTGAAACCGCCAACCAGCTCACAAATTTTCACTATCACCTTCGTGGCCTTTTCCATCGACTGTATGGGCACGAATTCGTAGGGACCGTGGAAGTTGATGCCACCGGCAAAGATGTTGGGGCAGGGGAGTCCTTTGAACGACAGCTGGGCACCGTCCGTACCACCACGGATGGGGCGCACCTTCGGGCCGACACCCACCTCCTGCATGGCTTTCAGCACCACGTCGATGACGTGCATGGCATCGGGCTCAATCTTCTCCTTCATATTGTAGTACTGGTCGCTGACTACGCATTCCACCGTACCTTCGCCGTATTTCTCGTTCATCTGCTCGGCACAGCGCTGTACGAAACGCTTGCGGTCTTCAAACTCTTCGCGGTCGTGGTCGCGGATGATGTACGACAACTTGGCCTGCTCGATGTTCGACGTGATGCCCAACAAGTGGTAGAAACCCTGATAGCCCTCAGTGGTCTCAGGTGTCTCGTCCTCTGGCAACATCTTGGCAAACTCGGCAGCCAGCGCGTTGGCGTTAATCATCTTCCCCTTTGCATAACCTGGGTGTACGCTCACGCCCTTGATGGTAATCTTGGCTGAGGCAGCATTGAAGTTCTCGAACTCCAGCTCGCCTACGTCGCCACCGTCCATCGTGTAGGCCCATTCGCACCCGAACTTCTCTACGTCGAAGTGGTGGGCGCCCATGCCTATCTCTTCGTCGGGATTGAAAGCTACGCGAATCTTACCGTGCTTAATCTCCTTGTGCTCCTGCAGATACACCATGGCCTGTACGATTTCAGCAATACCAGCCTTGTCGTCGGCACCCAATAGTGTCGTACCGTCTGTCACGATGAGGTCTTCGCCTACGTGTTGCAACAGTTCGGGGAATTTCTTAGGGCTGCTGACAATGCCTTCGCTCAGCACGATGTCGCTGCCGTCGTAGTTCTTCACGATTTGCGGTTTGATGTCCGCTCCCGAGCAGTCGGGGCTTGTGTCGTAGTGCGATATGAAACCGATGGTGGGCACTTTCTCCTTTGTGTTGGCCTTCAGCGTGGCGTAGATGTAACCCTTGTCATCCATCTCTACGTCGTCCAGTCCTTCGTGCTCCAGTTCCTTCTTCAGGTACTCGGCAAATATCAGTTGCTTACTTGTACTCGGCACCGTCTGGCTGTCCTCGGCCGATTGTGTATCAAATTTGGTATAGTTCAGAAATCTTTCTGTAATGTCCATATTATCTTGTCTTTTGCTTATTGCATGCAAAGATAGTCATAATTTGTGAAATCTCCAAATCTTTTACATGTTTATTTATTTTATTGCAAGTTCTTGAGTATCGCCTCCAGTGCTTCCGTCCAGTCCTCGTTGTTCTGCGGACAGAGGGTGTGCATGCCCATCGATGCTGCCATCTCAACATTCCTTCGGCCATCGTCCACGAAGAGCGTTTCTTCAGGTGTTGACTTCTGACCTTGTAGCATTATTTCGAAAATCTCGCGTCGCGGCTTCATCACCTTGCATTCATAGCTCAGATACAGGGCGTCAAAGAAGTAACTGATGGAGTGCCCCTCGCCGTCGAAGTCATTGCCAGCCCACTGCATCATGTAGGGATTCGTGTTCGACAGCAGACACACCTTGTAGCCCCTTTCCCTGAGGCTGAGCAGTGCCTCCAGGTTCCGCTTGGGTACGTGGTCAACGTATCCATGCCAAGCCTGGAAGCACTCGTCCATGGTCAGCTGTCTGCCCACCATCTTGCTCAGTTCCCTGCGGAAGTCCTCAGCAGTAATCCGTCCAGACTCCAGGTCACCGAAGATGCCCCGCTGTTCGAAGGCGTCCAACTGTTGGCGTGCATCCTTCAGTCCAACTTCCTCGAACCGCCTTACGGCCTGTTCGTAACTGAGCGCCAGTACCACTCCGCCCAAATCAAATGCAATGTTCTTAATCATAAGTCGTCAATTATCTCCGTCTATGGAGCCTTATTCTTTTTCTATACCTCATACCAGACAAAAACATTCAAATCCGTGCTGATTTCATGATGACAGGTTTGTGATTTCTATAAATCCGTGGCAGTTTGCTTTTTGCGACGTTTATAGCATTTCTCGAAGTTGCAGAGACCGCAGGTGTAGTCGAGGTGGCGGACTTCGCGGCCTAACCCGATGATGCCACTGACGCTTTTGATGGGCAGCATGAGCGATGAGTCGGTAAGACGGACTCCGCAGGTATGGCCGTCGAACAGCGGGAAGAGCTGTTGCTGCTGCGACACGTGCCATCCGCAATAGCCTGGCGAGAAGCGGTTGGTGTGGTGCCAGCCCAGTTTGTCGATGCTCTGCTGTACGGCTATTTCCATCTGGTCGGCACATTTCTCGGCGATGACGGAACCTAACGAGTCGGCAATAAAGACGCGCACCATGTCGCCCTCCTGTTTCAGCCGTTGCTGGTAGGCTTCGAACTCAACACCGCTGGTACATATAAATAAGGCGTAGGCTTCAGAGCCTTTGAGCTGGCGCTCGATAATCCGTCCGATGTTGAAGGCTGGCAACTCCTGGCATACGAGGAAACAGAACTGTGGACGTAGCCAACTTTGCACGTCGTCGATGATGGCTCGTGTCTCCTGCTGCGTCGCTTCGTCAGGCCATGTGTCATGATAGCCCATGACTTCATAGACGTCTTTTTCTGAAATTGATAACTGGTTATAAGTCAGTGTTTTGGTTGTCATTCCTTATTCCATTCATTTATGGATTCAAAGAAGGCGTTGATGTTCTCGATGGGTGTATGTGGCGGGGTGTCACAACCACTGCTGAGCACGAAGTTTGGATAGGAACGCATCTTGTCGAGCAGGTCGAAAGTGGCTTCGCGCATCTGTTCGGGTGTGCCGTCCTTGAACAGTGAAACGGGGTCCAGATTACCCATAGCGAGTGCCGTAGGAGGTACATCTCGGATGACTTCATCCATCTGGCACTTGTTGCCAAAATGGTAGGCAGCGGCACCAGTGGCTACCATGGCACGGGTGCAGTGTCCCTGGTTGCCGCAGTTGTGCAAAACAACGATGAAGTGGTCGTCTTGTACGCGGTCGACGATACGTTTGACATAAGGTGACGAGAACACGAGACAATCGTCGTTTGACAGCAAACCTGCAGCAGGCTCGGCCATCAGCACGCCATTGGCACCCGTCAGCTTCAGGGCCTCGCAGTATTTCATAATGAACTGCGTACACTTGTCCAGCAAGACATGGGCGGCTTCAGGATGTTCGTAGATGAGTACCATGATGTCAGACATGTCGTAGAGGCGACCTGCCAATGAGAAAGGACCTATGCAGCCTGCGAATAGTGGGGGAGCCTCCTCCATTCCCCTCCAAAGGGAAGGGGCTTTTAGATCACGGGCTGCCAAGAGGTTGGCCTTTAGGTATTGCGGTATGCGACCTGCAGAGAGCGAAGGCACCTGCAAGTCGTAGATGCTTTGGACATCAGGCAACAAGCGACTGGCAACAGCAGGTACGGCATCGTCGCTGAAGGCTATCTGGGCGCCAAAGGCTTCAGCCTCGGTGGTCAGATCCATGATGGTACAGGCTGCTGCACTGGGAAACTGCTTGGCCAGCGTCATCACGGCTTCGTAGTGGATGTTGCCGTCGCTGACGGCCTGTCGGACGGTGTGCCCGTTCAACTCAATACCCGGATGTGTCATAACAGGAATGGCCGCCACCTTCCGTTGTCGGATGATGTCGGCCACCCATTGTGTCATGTTAATCTTCATTTCACGATTTTTTTGCCACCCTTGATGTAGATGCCCTTGGCAGGAGCGTTTACGTGACGGCCGTTGAGGTCATAGATCTTCTCGTCATTGATGCTCTTAGCCTTCAGCTGCTGGTCAATAGCGGTAACATCTGCCAAGTTGGTGTGGATGATTTCCAGCTTTTCGGCTGACGGAGCCTGCTGTTCCCAGCTGAAGCTGCAACGTGTAGGCAGGATAGACAACTCCTCGGTGGTGCGAACCAGTACGCTCTCCAGAATCTCGACATTCTGCTTGGCAGGAATACCGTAGAGACCGTCCTTCTGGCGAATGTTCCAGCTGCTGGCAAATGATACCTGATTGCCGCGGTTATCGGTCATGCGAACCGTCTTGACTTCTGTGTCAATATCGTAGGCGTCCGTGTTCTTCGCTCTCAGATACTGGCGTGTGGGCGAGAAAATGAGGTAGGGCATACCAGCCTCGATGCCCTCGTTGGTGCAGTCGACAAAGAGCAATTGTACAGTAGTGCCTTCCTGACGGATGGCTGCCAAACGCTCAACCTTGATGTCCTTGGCGGTTGCTGCCAGCTGTTCGGCACTTAGGGTCATGGGCAGGCATAGCGTGTTGTAACCTGCAAAGAGATAGCGGTTTACCTGAGTAGGCATGTCGGTGTTCTGTACCTGTTCCACCTTCAGCGTCTGCGTCTCAGTGTAGAGGTTCTTAACTCTGTTTTGGGCTGTGGCTGTCTGCGTGCAAATGGTTGCAAGCGCCATCATGGTAAGTACAATCTGTTTCATAAGCATATTAGTTTTAATCTGTTATTCATAACTTTCGACTGCAAATATAGTGATTTTCTGTTTATCTTCCAACAAAATTCTTGTTTTTTTATTTCAACTGATATAAAAATTTGGATAATAAGGAAAAAAGTTGTACCTTCGCAGCCGAATTAACTTATTAGTACGTATGAATATAGCAATTGTAGGAACTGGTTATGTAGGTTTAGTCAGTGGCACGTGTTTCGCTGAAATGGGTGCGCATGTTACTTGTGTCGATGTGGACACACAGAAGATTGAAAAACTGAAGAACGGCGTCATGCCCATCTACGAGCCAGGATTGGAAGAGTTGGTAAAGCGTAACGTGGAATACGGACGCTTGCAGTTTACCACCGACCTCACAGAGGTGTTGGACGATGTGGAAGTCGTGTTTTCGGCTGTAGGTACACCGCCCGATGAGGACGGTTCTGCCGACCTGAAGTACGTGTTGGCTGTGGCCCGCCAGTTTGGGCAAAACATCAACAAATACACCATCCTTGTTACCAAATCTACCGTGCCCGTCGGTACGGCCAAGAAGGTGAAGGCTGCCATTCAGGAAGAGTTGCAGAAACGTGGCGTGGACGTGCCGTTCGACGTGGCTTCGAACCCTGAATTTCTGAAGGAGGGTGCTGCTATCAAGGACTTTATGTCGCCTGACCGCGTGGTAGTGGGTACTGAGAGTGAGAAGGCCCGCGAGGTGATGACGCGCCTGTATAAGCCATTCTTAATCAATAACTTCCGCGTTATCTTCATGGATATCCCCTCTGCCGAGATGACCAAATATGCTGCCAATGCCATGTTGGCTACGCGTATCTCGTTTATGAACGATATTGCCAACCTCTGCGAACGCGTAGGAGCCAATGTCGATGCCGTGCGCAAGGGTATTGGTACGGACGCCCGTATCGGCACCAAGTTCCTGTATGCCGGTTGCGGCTATGGTGGTTCGTGTTTCCCCAAGGACGTAAAGGCCCTGATGCATACAGGTATAGATAACGGCTACCACATGGAGGTCATTGAAGCTGTCGAGCGTGTCAATGAGAAGCAGAAGTCAATCGTTTACGATAAGATAATCCGTGCCGTAGGTAGCGTGAAGGGCAAGACGGTTGCTATTATTGGTCTGAGCTTCAAGCCCGAGACGGACGACATGCGTGAGGCTCCTGCCCTGGTGGTCATCGACAAGCTGTTGAAAGATGGTGCCGCCATTCGCGTCTTCGACCCCATTGCAATGGATGAGTGCAAGCGTAGGATTGGGGACAGCGTCACCTACTGTAAGAATATGTACGATGCTGCCGACGGTTCCGACGTCTTTGCACTGATGACGGAGTGGCGCCAGTTCCGACTGCCTTCATGGAATGTCATCAAGAAGGTCATGAACGGCAACGTCATCGTCGATGGCCGCAACATCTACGACCGTCAGGAAGTCGAGGAACAGGGCTTTGTCTATACAAGAATAGGAGAACGTTGAGTTCTCCTTATTTGGCATGTTTCTTTAATGATATTTGCTGATTCTGTTTTATAACGAAAGACTTAAAAACAAGGATATGGTAGAACTGAAAAACGAAGTGCTCACGATTCGTGTAGCTGAGAAGGGAGCCGAGCTCCAGAGTGTGAAGGACAGCAAGGGTAGGGAGTATATGTGGCAGGCAGGACCTGAGTGGCCCAGACATTCGCCAGTGCTGTTCCCCATCGTTTGCAGCGTCAACAACGAGACGTACCGCGTGGACGGTAATGAGTATCACCTGCCCAGACACGGTTTTGCACGCGACATGGAGTTTACGCTTATCAGCCAAACGGACGACAAGGCAACGTTCGCCCTGCACGAGTCAGAGGAGACGCTGAAGGTATATCCATATCACTTCAACCTGGCCATCACCTATCGGTTGGAGGGCAACAGGATTCACGTCATCTGGCATGTGGAGAATACGGACTGTCGCGAGATTCATTTTCAGATAGGTGCCCATCCTGCCTTCAATGTGCCTGGTGGCAAACTGGAAGGCATGATTAAGCTGGACAACGAGGAACCGATGGAGACGCTGCGCAGCTATGCCGACGGCTCGCACGAACTGACAGAGGTGCCTCTGGATGCCGATATGGGCATCATGGAAATCAGCAACAACTTCTTCCGCAACGACTCCGTGAAGATTCATAAGAGTCAGACCCACCGTGCCATGCTAATGGACACCAATGGCGAGCCAGCTGTGACCGTGGATTACAAGACGCCCGTCTGCGCTTTCTGGAGTCCTTTTGGAAAAAACGCTCCCTTCGTCTGCATCGAACCGTGGTACGGCTTGGGCGATCATCGTGGCTTCGACGGCGACTTCAAGGACAAGCCCCTGATGAACCACCTGCTGCCTGGTGCATCGTTCATGTCGAAATACTCCATCACGATAGGCTGACCCCATACGTCAGCCTCTTTGCTGCTGGCGAAGTGACAGGCGGACTGCATGGTGCCAACCGCCTTGGCGGGAACGGAGTGGCCGACATAGTGGTCAATGGTCGACTGGCAGGTTTGGCAGCAAGTAAGAGGCTGAAGTGAGTCTTGCTAACCATTGGTATAGGTTCTACGGGAACGAGGAAGTAAAAACGAATGAAACGAAAGATGTATGTAGCCAGCAGTTGGCGTAATGAGTATTAATATGGACAAACTCTCAGCACAACAACGACACGCTAATATGGCGGCTATCAGGTCGAAGGACACGAAGCCGGAGATGATTGTGCGACGTGGGTTGTGGAAACGAGGGTTTCGTTATAGGTTGAATCATAAACGACTGCCTGGACATCCGGACTTGGTGCTGAGGAAGTATAGGACGTGTATCTTCGTGAATGGCTGCTTCTGGCATGGACACAACGTGATGTCTGATGTAAAATGTAAGAAGGATGATGTCATCGAGAGTTCTGAGTGCTGCAAGATTCCGAAGACGAACCGTGATTTCTGGGTAGCGAAGATTCGTAGGAACAAGGAACGTGACAAGGAGGAACAACGTAAACTGGCGGCAATGGGCTGGCATTGCATTACGGTGTGGGAGTGTGAACTGAAACCGTCGAAACGGGAAGAAACGCTGGAGTCGATTGAATTCACGCTGAACCATATATGGTTACAGGACCATCAGGTGCATGTTGCAGCCTATCCGCAGCAGAAAGAGGAAGATATGCAAATGCCAATGGCAGCAGAAGAAGATGTTGTTTGACTGAAGCCTTTTTAAAGATGATTGACAAAATAGATAGAGTATGGACAATACAAACGAAATAGAGATGTTCTCACCGGAAGATTTTGATATATCGTTCGAGCACAGGTAAGGTGAATGTGAACGTGATTTTCAGTCAGGACACATTCTGGCTTTCTCAGAAACGGATGTCTGAACTGTTTAATGTTTCTATTCCAGACATTACTTATCATCTAAAACAGATAGATGAGAGTGGAGAACTCCAATTGTCCGAAGCAATTAAAAAAATTTTAATTCCGTCGGAAAAATGGGATGAACAGGGCGTTCTGCTGTATAATCTGGATGCGATTATAGCGGTTGGTTATCGGGTGAATAGTTACGAGGCGACCCAATTCCGAATCTGGGCGCGAGAGGTTTTGAAGGAGTATATCATCAAGGGTTTTGTGATGGACGATGAACGTCTGAAAGGCAAGAATCCCGTTGGGATTCAAACCCAAGACCTTCAGAACCGGAATCTGACATTCAATTTCTTTGAGTATCCCTTTGTTTATGGGCATCTTCGGCATTCCTCAAAAACGCATTTGCGCCGATTTTGCGCCGATTCGGCATTGTTAATACTCTCTTGTCGGTTGCAAAGGTATGAATAAGCGAGCAAAAAGCCAAAATAATTATGGACTTTTTCGGATGAGAGTGCTTTGAATGAGCACAAATTTAGAAGATTGTACTGTCAATTTGGAAAATTTTCCATAAAATCTTCACTTTTCT
>JAEEGJ010028903.1_pt1 | contig 10984 bp, 11 predicted proteins | sample 8958761 | NCBI WGS metagenome assembly JAEEGJ01 (sample SAMN16246546, study PRJNA631951) | gut metagenome | biome: gut microbiome; feature: rumen; material: RS-attached | host: Bos | place: Iran: Karaj | collected 2018-10
GCATCGAGTTTCGGGTCTTTAGTGATGGCATAGACCGTGGCACATGCTTCCAGCCATTTATACATATCGCCGTCGTGGAAGGGAGGACCGTGGTGCTTGCCTTTCACCGTGCCTGCGGCCACCTCGAAGTTGCGGAACCCGTTACTGCCGTGCAGTCCCATGGCATCAATGGTCTCCCAAGGCGTGTTCCAAGTGTCCCACATCGACCAGATGCCCGTGGTTGACATCACGTTGAAACGGTCGGCCCAAAAGCCGCCCGTCCACTTTACTGACCCCAGTGGCGTATTGGTCATTATAGCCTGCTGACTGTTGCTCATGTCGGTCAGTCCGCTTTGTGCCATCAAGGGAACAGCCGCCATCAGTGCCACCCCTATAATATAATTCCTTAAACTATTCATAATTATGAATTTCATTCATGATTTTCGGCTGCACTCAGCATAGCTCAAGCAAGCTTGGCTCTGCCTTCGTTAGCACGAAAATTCTCAATTCTACATTCTACATTCTCCATTTACAGTTTTCCTCCTCTTGCCTTCACACGCTCGTACCAGGCCTCGCGCTCCTTCGTCAGGTCATAGCCGCGCTTGGAGAGATAGTTGTTGATACGGCCTTTGTACTTGCCGAACACCTCGTGTTTCTTGTTCGAACTCTCGGCATCGATGGCCAGTTCGCGGGCTTCCTTGAGCCAGAGCAGAATCTGCTGCTTCTCCTCGTCCTTCAGCGTGGGAATCATGTCGCACTGTGCTTCGTAGGTCACTTTCACCACGTTGAAAGTCATCACATCCTTTACGCGCTCTATTCGCGAAGGGTCGAGATACTTGGCCAGATTGGCATCGAAGGCGAAATGCGAACGATAGAGTTTCGAATCGCACACGGCCTCGGCCAGTTTCTTGTCGGTCTTCTTCAGCGAGTCGCGCTCGGCATAGATATCGTTGAGTTCGAAATAGCGGTTGGCCACGATGTTACGCAGGTTCTGTCCCATGGGGGTATAAGTCTGCGAGAACTCGTCGGTCACTTTCCGGGCACGTCCAAGGATGGTCTCTACATACTGCGGGTCGCGCCCTTCTGAGTTCAGTTTTACCTCGGCCTCGGGCAGTGAGTTGAAGATGCTCTTCAAGTAGTTCACGTTGTTGGAGTAGTTGGCCACCACGTTGCGCACCATCGTCGTGTCGCGGCTACGCTCCACGAAGAGCCATCCCGACCACTTCATCTGGTCCAAGAGTGCCTTGATGGCGGGCACATCCACCTGTTTGTCGTCACGCAGACAGACACCGTCGGTATTCGAGGCATGCATGGCACAAATGTTCTGAGCGCCCAATGCCTTCAGGTCTTTCAGCAAATCCCACTTGTTTTCCAGAATGGTCTGCCACTTATAGAATATCTTCACACCGTCGGAACCTATTTCCTTCAGCAGTTTCTTGTTGCCCTTGGCATCCAGCGGGGTGTCAATGCCGATAATCTTGCCACGCTTCTTGGCCATCTCGCCCAGTTCGTGCAGGCGCTTCACAATCTCCTTCCGCAGCGCTTTATCATTGGTCCAGTCGTTGCCGCTTCCGCCAAGGGGCAGGAAAACCACATTGCCGCTGCCCATACGGTCCATCGTGTCGAAACAATCCATGGCCATTTCCCGGTAACTGTCCTTCTTGGCCAGACTCTGCCCGTAGAAGCCGCTCATGGCCATTGCGCCAATCTTCACGCCCAGCGAATCGGCAACATGACGGAAAAGCGCGGCCTGCTCTGGGTCACGCAACTGGTTGTCGAAGGCGGCACGATTGCCAAGTCCGCCCATATCGAGTTCCACACCGTCCGCACCAATTTCACGGGCACGGGAAAATTCACCCAGTTTCTGACGTTTCAGAATCATCCAGTCGCAAACACCCACCTGATACTGTTGGGCGCTTGCGACATCAGCGGCTGCCAAAACCAGCAGCAATAAAAAAGCGCGTACTTTCATCATAGTAATTATATGACGTAGTACGCGCCTTTTTGTACTTACTTTATCACTATCTTCCTGCCATTATTAACGTAGATGCCAGGGATGGTGGGTTTTTCGCTCAGGCGGCGCCCATCGAGGGTAAACCAGACGGAGTGATGCTTGCAGGGAGTTGACTGTTGGGTTTCAACCGATTCTATCCCTGTTGCCTCATGTCCATCGCCACTGCAACAGTAGGGACACTGCATTTCGCTTATACCATCTTCGAATGCGCTGGACTTGGCACCCTGATGATCACAAGGTTCAATGCGCGTATAGGGTCGGAAGAAGCAGGCCGGCACACGTGTGGCGAAGGGGAAGAGATGCGACTTGGCATCATCTGGATTCTGTCCGGCATGCACCATCAGATTGTCGGCAAGCTTGAGTGAGCCGCGGTGGCCGTCGCCGTCTTCGGCACCGATGGCCGAACCGTTTTTGCTGCCCGCATCGCTACCGGCATAGGCAATCACAGTACCTCCATTGATAACAACGGTAGCGCCATCAGCGTCCTCACCGCCTCCGATACCAGCACCCCAGCCCGTTCCGTCGGCAAAGACGTAGCCGCCGTTGACGGTGAGCGAGCCGCCGTTGATGTTGGGACCTATCGTCGTTTCCTCACCGCTGCCAATACCGGCTGCATCCATGCCGCCGTCGGTTTCCACATGGCCGCCGTTGATGATGACCTTCGCGCCACTGGCATCCTGACCGCCGCCGATGCCCGCGCCATGTTCGCCGCCGTAGCCCTTCACGGTGCCGCCATGGACGGTGAGCGAGCCGCCGTTGAGGCTATATGATTCAATGAGACTCTCTAAGGCCATTTCGCCGGAACCGATGCCGGCTGCATCCACGCCGCCACGACCTTCTACCGTACCGCCATAGACGACGACCTCAGCACCGTTGCCGCTCTGACCGCCGCCGATGCCCGCACCGTGTTCGTTGCCATGACCTTCTACGGTACCGCCATAGACGGTGAGCTTTCCGGCATTACCATTTCCATACTCCATCTCACCAGAACCGATGCCGGCAGCATCCACGCCGCCGTAGCCCTTGACAGTGCCGCCATGGACGGTGATGTTGGAACCGTTGCCATGATAGCCGCCGCCGATGCCGGCGCCATATCGGCCGCCATTGCCCGTGACAGTGCCGCCATAGATAGTGATGGTGGTGCCGTCACTACTTCTACCGCCACCAATGCCGGCTGCATAACTACCGCCATTGGCCGTAATCTTGCCGCCATAGACCTTGAGCGTGCCGGGATCTGTTTCACTTTGATCACCACTACTGCCTATGCCTGCGGCATTCGGGCTGCCGGTAGCGGTGATGTCGCCGCCATAGACGATGACGTTGCCGCCCTCATCGTTGCCGCCGGTCTCATAGCCGATCCTCCTCCCTATGCCGCCGATGCCTGCCTCATTTTTTGTACCCGAAGCGTCGGCAATCAGCTTGCCCGTGCCGTTCTTTTGGCCGTAGATATGGAGCGTGCTCGTCTTTCTCCAATCATATGGGAAATGTATTCGACAAGTCAATTTCGCGCCGTCGCAGAGGATGAGAAACACGTTTCCTTCGCAGGGCATTAAGATCATGTCGGCCTTGAAGTCGCCTTTCACCACGTACCAGTGGCCATCATCTAAACCGAAGTTTTTGTCGCTATAGTCGCCTGTACCTACAAGGATGTACTCATTGGGTTTCCTCACCTTCTCCATGTCGATAACCTTCTTGGCGTTATTGTCCCAGCGGCGGTCGATGTAATGCACATCCTCCTTTACCACAGACGAGGCAGCCGCCGGACTAAAACTGACGAGATCCGACAGCTTCTGCTGTGCCCATACTCCCTGCACACACATGCAGGCTAAAACAACTGATGTAAAAATACCTTTTTTCATATTATACCTTTTTTAAGTTTGACATTTATTCTTTTTATTTGCCTTCGGAATCTGTTGCCGTTCCTCTTGGCATTTGCAAAATTACACCTGTTTAAGGCATGTTCCGCCGTAAAACCGGGGTTTTGTGATTAGTTAGTTGCGACAAGCTTTCTTATTTGCGACAAAATGGAAAAAGGCAATTGTTTATGTCGCAAGGTGAAAAAAATAACGACATCTAAGGGGTACAAAGTAGCTGTGGCGTAGTCATTTTAATGAGTCAGGGAAATACCGCCTGCCGATAACACAAATCACAAGAAACAATTTAATAATAAAGGAACAAATGAAAAAGAAAGTATTGACTCTTGCGGTCGTGGCAGCAGCCTTCACGTTGCAGCCCGCATACGCACAGTACCCGCAGCTGACCGACGAGGCCGCTGAGAAGATCAAGAACATGAAGGCCGAATGGGAGACGAAGGCCAACAAGGCATGGGAGAAAGCATTCCCCATCGTGGTGGAGGAAGCCAAGAAAGGTCGCCCCTACGTGCCCTGGGCCAGCCGTCCCTACGATTTGAAACAAGCCAAGATTCCAGCTTTCCCCGGTGCTGAAGGCGGCGGTATGTACACCCCGGGCGGACGCGGCGGCAAGGTACTCGTGGTGACCAACCTCAACGATGATGGTCCCGGCTCGTTCCGCTGGGCTTGCGAACAGGGCGGTGCCCGCATCGTGGTGTTCAACGTCTCGGGCATCATCCGCCTGAAGTCACCCGTCTATGTGCGTGCTCCTTATATCACCATTGCCGGACAGACGGCTCCCGGCGACGGCGTCTGCATTGCAGGCGAGTCGTTCCAGGTGGACACCCACGACGTGATTGTGCGCCACATGCGCTTCCGTCGCGGTGAGACCAGCGTGCTCAACCGTGAGGATTCCTTCGGTGGAAACCCCGTGGGCAACATCATGATCGACCACTGTTCCTGCGAATGGGGCTGCGATGAGAACATTTCCTTCTATCGCCACATGTTTGATATGAACGACGGCAAGCCCAAGCGCAAGTCGCCCACGGTGAACGTCACCATCCAGAACACCATCTCGGCAAAGGCACTAGACACCTGGAACCACGCTTTCGGCTCCACCATCGGCGGCGAGAACTCTACCTTCATGCGCAACCTCTGGGCCGACAACACCGGACGTAACCCGTCAATCGGATGGGGAGGCGTGTTCAACTTCGTCAACAACGTGCTCTACAACTGGGTACACCGCACGGCCGACGGCGGCGAGTTCTCCACCATGTCGAACTTCATCAACAACTACTACAAGCCCGGACCCCTCACCCCGAAAGACGAGGCCGTGGGCCATCGCATCATCAAGAGCGAAAGCCGCTCCGAGGGACTCTTCCCCTTCAAGCAGTTCGGACGAGTCTATGCCACGGGCAACATCATGGAGGGCTATCCCGAAATCACCAAGGACAACTGGAACGGCGGCATCCAGACAGCCGACAAAGACGGCGCTATGGACGAGACCGAGAAAGCCTTGATGCGCTCCGACGAACCTTTCGAGATGCCCTATATCAAGATTATGGGCGCAGAACAGGCCTACAACTGGGTGCTCGACAACGTGGGGGCTACCATGCCCTGCCGCGACATCGTAGATCAGCGCATTATCGAAGAAGTGCGCACTGGCAAGGCCTACTATGTAGATAAGTACGAGAAGAAGGTGAAAGACAACCCCTACGGCGACATGTGGGGCCTCAGCGACAAGTCGAAGAACGAACAGGGAACCTTCAAATATCGCCGTCTGCCCAACGATTCCTATAAACTGGGCATCATCACCGACCCGCGCCAGATGGGCGGATATCCCGAATACAAGGGTGAGCCCCGCATAGATACCGACGGCGACGGCATGCCCGACGAATGGGAGAAGGCCAACGGACTGAACCCCAACGACCCCAGCGATGCCAACGGCGATTGCAACGGTGATGGTTACACCAACATCGAGAAGTACATCAACGGTATTCCCACTCAGACCAAGGTAGACTGGCGCGACCTGAACAATAACTACGACACCCTGGCTGGAAAGACAAAACTATAATACCATCCATACGAGAACAATAAAGGCGGGCCAATCGGTCCGCCTTTTGTTGTTATTCTCAACGTGCCTTTTTAATATTTAGAACACAAAGACACAAAGACACAAAGTATTATTTCAATGCAGTTATAAATCTTTGTGCCTTCGTGTCTTTGTGTTCAATTAATTAAACCATGCAAAGAGCCAGGGCTGCTCGCTGACAGAAGTCTCGCTCGTCAGCTGGAAGGGAACCGAGGTACTATCGCGATGGTAGCTGATGACGTGGTTGATGCTGTAGTCGGGAAACATCGTGTAGACCATCTTCTCTGTTGGCTCGTCAAAGCTGTTGGTCTGATGATTGTAACGGCTGTACTTGGCATAATAGATCTCGTCGGTGAGGATGTATTCGTAGCGCGAAGTGCACTCCCATTCTTCCTGGGCATCGTTCCACCGGTAGGTCACACGACTGTTCAGCGTGCCGTCGGCAGCGTAGTCGTAAACATGCTTCAAGTGGGGAGTGAGTGTCATGTTGCCCTTACGGTCGAAAGTCTTCTGGTAGACATACATCGCGGTGATGTCGTTGCCGTTCCTTTCGGCATTGAAACAGAAGTCACTGTTGGTCTGGTCAGAAACTGCCTCAGAGTAAATATGATTCACGGTCTCGGAGGTGAGGACTTGTGCCTTGGCGCTCATGGCTGCCACACACATCAGGATTGCAAAAAATAACTTTTTCATTGTCATATTGTTTTTTAGGATTGTTTCTACACGTTAGACGAAATTCTTGTCCATTAACTACACATTAGACGAAATTTATTTTCATTTAGTTGCAACCCATCGTTTTTTACAATAAAAAAACATGAAAATCAGTTTCACAGTTTCACTCGCCAGTAAACCATTAGCATTCAGCACGATGCGGATGAAACTGCACTTTCACTTCAGTTTCATCTATTTTCTCGTCCTGCTTCCAAAGGGTTTTTCATGAGTGATTAGGGCCTAATCACTCTCTAAATAATAATGATACGGAAGTCTATTTGTTATTTTCTGATGACAAAATCCATGTGATGTTGTGTGATATTGATTATCACACACAACCATCAAGTATTCAGAACGTTACGAAATGGTGACATTGGTGATATTGGTTGAGGCACTTTCTGATTGTGGTGAAACTGAAGTGAAACTGCAGTTTCATCCGCAAACGAAAGATAATCAAAAACTTGCGGAAAGTGAAACTGTGAAACTGAAAATCGATATTATTATTGAAAGAAATTTCCGTAATTACCATTTTTCTTAGAGGATGGGAGTCGCCACTATCCGCACCATCATAGATGTCCTATAATTTCATCTGCATCAAGGTTGTAGAACTTAGTTTTATAGAGTTTTCCGTCGGCGGCAGTATATTCCAAAATGGAATGAACTGACGCTTCATCTAACTCTCCACTCTTGAAAATGTTGTTAAGATGCTTGGAAATAGCAGGCTGTTTTACTCCGAAAAGCATAGCTATCTGCTGTTGCGTAAGCCACACCGATTCATTTGCCATTCTTACCTCAAGAAGATGGCATGGTATGCTGCCGTGAATTAAGTGATAAGTGATAAGTGGTAAGTGGTAAGTGGTAAGTGGTAAGTGGTAAGAATTATGAACTATGAATTTCCCTTATACAAAAAAGGCTTCCCTCATCGGGAAGCTTTTTTTTTGCACTTGCGATGCGAGGCCGTTATTTCGCCTCGCCAGCGCCATAGATAAAGTTGAAGGCTCCGCTGACATATTCGAATATTTCATCGTCGCGGAAGAAACGCTTCAGCTCTATCTCTGCGTTCGACGTGGAGTCGCTGGCATGGACAATGTTCTGCTGGTTGCTCATCGAGTAGTCGCCACGGATGGTTCCTGGAGCAGCCTCACGTCCGTTAGTTGAGCCAGTCATCGTGCGCACCACCTGGACAGCATCCACACCTTCGAGGGCGAGAGCCACCACAGGCGACGTCTGCATAGAGGCTGCCAACGAGGGGAAGAAGGGACGGTCAACAAGGTGGGCATAGTGTTCGCGCAGGATTTCGTCGGAGAGCTGCATCATCTTCATACCGGCCACGCGAAGTCCGCGACGCTCGAAACGGTTCACAATCTCGCCAATCAGCTGTCGTTGTACGCAGCTGGGTTTCAGTAATACAAGTGTTTTTTCCATAATAACAATTATTTAAATAAACGGATTTATGATTTTTGATTAAGTCCCGAGAATCTTGGCCAACTGCTGGATGTCGGCATCGGTTGTCGACCAGCTGGTGACGAAACGGCAGACGGTGTGGTGGCTGTCGGTGGCGCCCCAGTGGGTGAACTCCACCTGCTGTTCCAGCTCGCGCACCTTGCCGTTGGGAATCACCACAAACTGCTGGTTGGTGGGCGAGTCGAGGAAGAAGGGATAGCCACGGTCGGCAAAGAGCTGCTTCAGCTTCATGGCCATGCGGATGGCATGGGCCGAGATGTCGAAATAGAGATTGTCGGAGAAGAGGGCATCGAACTGTACGCCCACCAGCCGGCCTTTGGCCAGCAGGGCACCGTGGCGCTTGATGATAGAGAAGAAATTCTTCGGTGCATTGCCGCGGGGGAATACCACGGCCTCGCCGCAAAGCGCGCCCACCTTGGTACCGCCGATGTAGAAGGCATCGCAATGGGCGGAGAGCCAGGGCAGCGTGACGTCGTTAGCGGGAGATGCCAGGGCATAGCCCAGACGGGCACCGTCGATGTAGAGCTGCAGTCCGTACTGCCGGCAGGCAGCATAGAGGCGTGCAATCTCGGCCTTGGAATAGATGGTGCCGTACTCGGTGGGGAACGAGATATATACCATTCCGGGCTGGGCGCAGTGGTCGCGGCTGCCGTCGCTCTGGAAGGCCTGCATGAAATGGTCGAGCTCGGCAACGGCAAGCTTGCCGTCGTAGGCCGGCAGGGCAATCACCTTGTGTCCCGAGGCCTCGATGGCCGTTGCCTCGTGCACGTTGATATGGCCAGAATCGACGGTGATGACCGCCTCGTAGGAGCGCATCATCCCGTCGATTACCGTGGCATTGGTCTGGGTGCCACCCATCAGGAAGTAGATTTCGGCATCGGGTGTTCCGCATGCCATCCGTATTTTCTGCTTTGCCCTTTTGCTGTAGATGTCGTAGCCGTAGGTGGCCGTTGGCTCATCGTTGGTGTCGGCCAGATGTTTCAGCACTTGCGGGTGGGCCCCGTTGTTATAGTCGCAATCAAATGAAATCATATAGGTTTAATTTTATAGGTGATGGGTGATGGTGGTTTTTACCAGTCTTCGTCCTCGTTGCCCACGATTCCGTTCTTCAGGGCCTCTTCCACCTTGTCGATGATGGCGTTGGAATAGGCATGAGTCATGACGAGCGCCTTGGCACAGGTGCGCTTCTGCGCGTCTTTCTCGACGAAGGGATAGTGGTGGGCAATCTCCCACTGCTCGTCGTAGAGCCGGCGGTCGGTCGTGTCGCCCTTCATGCGCTTGCCGTCGCTGTAGATGTTCTGTTTGTTGTTACGAATGCCGTCGCGACTGTCGTCGAGCAGACCTCCCAGCCATCCGGCATCCTCGGCCTTCAGAATATCGTATGTCTGCACGGTATAGGTCACTCTTACACGACCGTCCTTGATGTCGAGTCGGATGAGGGGAGTGATGCTCACCACGTAGCGGTTGAGCGTGCCGGTGTGGTCGGCAATGGCGTCGATGGTCGACGATATGATGATGCATCCAGCCTCCTTGTCGTTGAGGGTGATGGCCTGCTTGTCCTTGAAGGTTGCGGTGGCCCAGTAGTTCAGTGCCACATAGAGCTGCTGCTTGGTCTTACCCGGGGCATTGACGATCTGCTGGTAGGTCAGGCTCTCGTTCTTGTCGAGTGAGAGTCCGGATGCTACGTTCCTGGCTGCGTCGAGCCACTTGTCGCCATAGCGCTGCTTGGCATATTTCTCCAGGTCGGCCGACTTCATCACTTGTGCTTCGATGGCTGTTGTTCCGCAAATAGAAAGGATAGCGGCAATCATCCATATTCTAATTCTTTTCATAATCTTAATTGTTTTGACGTTGTTTATTATTGATTACTGTTTCTGATGCAAAGGTAAGGCAGATTTCAGTCAGTTCAAAGGATTTCGGCTGTTTTTTTTCTTTTCTTGTATGGACAAGTTGCCCCATCAGCGACAAAAACGGGAAAAGCGTCTTGTTTTTGTCCATACTATGCTAATATTCCTCGGAATAAATAAAAAAAAGAGCAACCCGAAGGTCGCTCATTTACATTTCTTTATTTCAACAATTCACTTTTTAGAACTTATATCTCAGACCGGCGCTCAGCACACCCTGCTCACCAAAGCCAAAGTCACAGAAACCGCGGAACTGGGTGCCTCCGAACTCTACGCCAATAAGTGTGGCGTGCCAGTTGATATGTACCGCACTCTCACTGTAGTGGATATCGTCGTTCTTTTCAGAGCGCAAGGTGGCACCTAAGGCTGCTTTAGAATAGAGTCCGAAATGACTCTTATTCAACCAGGTGAATTTAATGGCTGGCATTACCGTGAAGTAGTTGTCTGTCATCTTGCCTCTTGCGGTTTTGCCATTGCTTGTTTCTTCATAGAGGTCGTATCCTCTGTGACCATAAAGTGCCATACCACCTACACTGATCGTCTTGTCTAAACGGTACATATACTCCACACCAATCGGTCCATAGAAAGTTTCATTCTCCCTCTTAACTGAACCAGAGAAGGGAACTGTCATGATATCCTCAAAAATACTAATCCAGTCGGAATTCGACAAACTGCCGTACGATACAGAAATCTCGTGCTTGAGATTCTCGTTCTGTGCATTCACATTCATTGTAGCCATCATGGCGGCTACGACCATTACAAGATACTTTTTCATTTTCTTTTTTTTTATTGTTGTTAATTATTGATTTACTTGTTGGGAAGCTGATACAATGCAAAGCCTGTATTTCGCGTTTCCGGGTACAAAGGTATGACTGTTTTTTTTCCTCGCAATGACTTTTTGTCTTTTTCTGCTTCAATTGTGTGGACAAGATGTCCCATATTGGACAAAAAAAAGTAAATGCGGCTATTT